>Ga0157284_10000010_pt1 | contig 23631 bp, 20 predicted proteins | sample NitcycUS059202B1_FD_108392 | JGI IMG/M metagenome (GOLD analysis project Ga0157284, IMG submission 108392) | Soil microbial communities from Arlington Agricultural Research Station in Wisconsin, USA - Nitrogen cycling UWRJ-S059-202B-1 | ecosystem: Environmental > Terrestrial > Soil >... | reverse complement strand
GAAGGCCTGGCCGCTGCGCTCGGGCAGGTCGAGGTAATCGAGGAACTGCTGGTGCTTGCTCCAGGAGTACCGCTTGCCCTCGAAGGTGACCTCGCGCCAGTCCTGCCGCCAGTTGCCGATCGTGGTGAAGACGCTGGCCGGCTGCGGCGAGCGGTCGGGCCAGAGGTCGAGGATGACCGGCTGCCGGGTGGAGCGGAACTCGAAGCGCTCGCTACGCGGCAGCCGGCAGTCGGGGCCGTCCCAGTTCTCGGCGAAGGTGAAGAAGGCGCTGTGCGGCTCGAGGAACTCAACCGTCTCCTGCAACCCGTGCTGGAGCTCGAGCTGCAGCTGCACCGGGTCGGTCTCGAGGTAGACGAGCCGGCCGGTTGCCGCCAGCTCGGGCAGCGGCTGGGTACCGCCGTGGAGGTTGATCAACAGGTCGGCCGAGCCGTAGAGCCGTTCCAGCTCGCCTTCGCTCATCCCGAAGCAGCGGCCGTCGTCATGCAGGGCCCGGAAGGCCCAGCGGTCGGCCATCCCGAAGCGCCGCATCAGCGCCGAGATGTACTCGGCCGCCAGCGCCGAGCTGTCGTCCTCCTTGCTGGTCATCAGCATCGAGGGCGTGCGGGCGTGCGTCTCGACGTAGTACGCCTCGCAGCCGAGCCGCTCGAACCCGAGCAGGTAGTGCAGGTTCTGCCAGGCGACCCCGGCCACCGGCATCTTGGTCATCATCCCCAGCAGGACCACCTTCGGCGCGCTCACGAGATCTGCCTCCAGCTGCCGCCGTTGCCGTTGCCCGGCGGCGCCGGCGGATCGCTCGACGGTGGTGGGGCAGCCGCGATCGCGGCTGGCTCCGGCGGACGTTCCAGGCGGTCTCGGTCGGGGCGTTTCCGGTCGCGGTTCTGCGCCTCGTGCAGCTGCGAGTAGACGCCGCCGCGGCCGACGAGATCGTCGTGATTGCCGCGTTCGACGATACGGCCCGCCTGGAGGACGAGGATCTGGTCGGCATGGCGGACGGTGGAGAGCCGGTGGGCGATCATGAACGAGGTCCGGCCGACCATCAGGTCGTCGAGGGCGTCGAGGATCACCCCCTCGGTCTTCGAGTCGATCGACGAGGTCGGCTCGTCGAGGATGAGGATCGGCGCGTCCTTGAGGAAGGCGCGGGCGACGCAGATGCGCTGGCGCTCGCCGCCAGAGATGTGAGCGCCGCGCTCGCCGAGAACCGTTTCGTAGCCCTGAGGAAGCCCTTCGATGAAGTCATGGGCGTTGGCCGCCCGCGCCGCCGCGACGATGTCCTCGTCACTCGCCTCGAGCCGGCCGTAGCGGATGTTCTCCTCGATCGTGCCCGAGAAGAGGAGCGGCTCCTGAAGGACGACGCTGATCTGCTCGCGCAGCGACTGCAGCTTGAGATCGCGGAGGTCGACCCCGTCGATCTGGATCACACCCGACGCGGGGTCGTAGAAGCGAACCAACAGGCTCATCAGGGTGCTCTTGCCGGCGCCGGTATGTCCGACGATCGCAACCCGTTCGCCGGGGAGCGCCTCGAAGTTGATGTCTTGAAGCGTTTCTCGCCTGCCTTTGTAGGCGAAGCCCACGCCTCCGACCACGACGTGCCCGCTCGAGCGCCCCAGTTCGATCGCGTCCACTTTCTCGACCACGTCCGGCTCCTTGTCGAGCAGGTCGAGCGACGCGTTGAACTGGACCAGCTCCTCGTGGATCATCCCCACGGTCGTGCTGATCTGTTCCAGCGGCTGGTAGACCGAGGCGATGTAGGTCATCAGCACGATCAGCTCGCCGACGGCGATTTTCCCCTCGATCACGTGCCAGGCGCCGACGCCGAGCACGAGCGAGGTGCCGGCCGCCGTCGCCGTCTGCACGAAGAGCGTGTACATGCTCTGGCTCACGGTCAGCTTCACCCGCTCGTCGACCGCCGTCCTCCCCTGCTCGCGGAAGCGTTTGTGCTCGTAGTCCTCGCGGCCGAAGGAGACGATCACCCGCAGCATCGCCATCGACTCGTGGACGATCGAGAGCGACTTCCACTCCAGCTCCTGGACCCTGCGCAGGCGGGGGACGATCCGCGTCCCGTAGACCCCGAACGACCAGTAGAGGAGCGGCACGACCAGCATCGCCAGCAGCGCCACTTCCCAATCGATCAGCAACGCGATCACCAGCATTCCGACGAGCGTGAAGGCCGCCTCGACGATCGGCGGGATGACCATGACGATGTTCCCCACCGAGGCCGCCTGGATGTTGATCTGGCTCATCAGCGCCCCGGTCTGGCGCTGGTCGTGGAAGGTGAAGGAGAGTCGCTGAACGTGGGCGAAGAGGTCGCTGCGCAGGTCCATGACCATGTTCTGCTCGGTCTTCGCGCCGAGGTAGTTGCTGAGCACCGTGGTGGCGTTGCCGATCGCGATGACGAGGAAGCGGGCGACGACCATCGAGACGAGGACGACCCAGGTGATCGGGTCCTCGCCGAAGAGGAACTTGACGATTCCGCTCGGGTTCTCCTCGCTGATCACGGTGTTGAGGATCACCGCCAGCGGCCACGGCTCGGCCAGCCCGAGCGTGGCGGTGGCGAAGGTCAGCAGCAGGACCGCGATCAGGTACCTGCGGTAGGGACGCAGGTACGGCTTCACCCGGGGCAGCGACTTCCACAGCTCCCAGGGGCCGTCCTTCTTCTCCTTCTTCCTGTCCCTGCCCGGGGCCTCCACCGGCGCGCTCATCGCACCACCGCTTCCGGCACCTGCCCCGAGACCGCTTTCGGGTCGAGCTCGGGCTGCGCCTGTTCGTCCTCGGCGGCCTCTTCCTCCCCCTCTTCCGCCAGCCCTTCGATCTCCGCCACCGCCAGCCGCGTCGCCGTCGCCATGCCCTCCACCGCGAAGGTGACCAGGAGCGTGATCCCGACGGCGATCGCGATCGCGATCTCGGGACGGTGCTGCTGCAGGGCGATCGTCGCCAGCAGGACGAGGACGAGGACGACGAGGCGGCCGGCGGCGGTGGTGCGCGGCCAAACCTTGGCCCGGAGCAGTTGCTTGCCCTCGCCATGCTCCTCGACCGCGGTGCGGATCTTGACGCCGCCGAGGGCGCCGGCACGGAGGTCGAGGTCCCAGCGGTCGAAGGGGCCGCCGCTGCGGACGAAGCCGCCGGCGGCGGCGAGGCTGTCCTGCAGCTGCTCGACCCAGGCCTGCGGCTCGCGCCAGCGTTCGCCCCAGACCTCGACGCTGCGCGGGCGGGGCATCCCTGGGCGCGCCTGGGCGCGGCGGCGCCAGGGAGAGAGGCCGTTGCGGAGGCGCCCGCCAAGGCGGGCGAAGGGCTGGAGGAAGAAGAGCAGCGAGGTCGTCGCCCGGCGCTTCAGCGTCTCCCCCCGCGGCCGGCCGGGGACGTCGTGGTGGGCGCGCCAGCCGCTCGAGATCGCGGCGGCGAGGATCCAGGCGATCGCGGCGAAGAAGGCCGGGGCGGCGACCAGCAGCGGCGGCCAGAGCAGGCCGAAGGCGGCGATCTCACCGAGCAGCGCGATCAGCAGCAGGCCCTCGGGCGCCTGCAGCATCCCCGAGAGGGCGCGCGGCGAGTCGTAGACGGACTGGAAGAGGTCGCTGCCCCAGGTCCCGTAGCGGACCAGCGAGCGCCGCCGCGGCGACTGCGCCGCCGGCGCCTCGTAGATCCGGCCCGACCAGCGCGAGGCGCCGGCGCGGTTGTAGTGGGTCGGCCACTTGCGCTCCAGCAGCGCCTCGGCCTTGCCGTAGCCGTACTGCTGGCGCAGGTAGCGGCGGATCGAGTCGCGGCGGCGGTGCATGACCACGGCGCCGGCGCTGAAGCCAAGCGTCCGCCCCGCCTTCTGCAGCCGCCAGCAGAGGTCGACGTCGTCGCCGGCGACCCGGAAGCGCTCGTCGAAGCCGCCGACCGCCTCCAGCACGTCCTTGCGGAAGGCCATGTTGCAGCCGGGGACGTGCTCGGCCTCGCGGTCGGAGACGAGGACGTGGATCGGCCCGCCGGGCGCGGCGGCGACGCATTCGGCGACGAAGCCGTCGTCCTCGGGCGGGATGTTGGGGCCGCCGACGCCGGCGTGGCCGTTGGCCCGCAGCAGGGCGGCAACGTAGTGGAGCCAGTCGGCGTCGGGGTAGGCGTCGTCGTCGAGGAAGGCGACGATCTCCCCCCGCGCCGCCTCGATCCCGCGGTTGCGGGCGTGCCCGAGGCCGCGGTGCTCGGTCTCGATCAGCTGCACGCCGTGCTCGCGGGCGATCGAGGCGCAGGCCGCGCATGCACCGTCGTTGACGACGATCACCTCGTAGTCGGGATAGGTGAGCTTGCCCAGCCTCGCCAGGCACTCGTCTAGGGTGGCGGAGCCGTGGTGGGTGCAGACGACGACCGAGACTGCCGGCCATGGCCCGCGGCTGGAGAAGGGGACGCCGGCGTAGGCGCGGCTGACCGCCGCCAGCGCCGGCTTCGGCCCGCGATCGCGATCGACGAGGCCGAAGTCCCAATCGTGGACGTCGTGGCCGCCCCGGTGCCACTCGTCGGTCCAGGCGAAGACGAAGGTGCCGGCGGCGCCGGTGGAGAAGGCGCTGCGCACCTGCCACTCAAGGCTCCGGGCCTGCTCCTCGGCGCCGTTGCGGCGGCTGTCGAGCCCCAACTCGGTGATCAGCAGCGGCCGGTCGCCGGAGAGGTTCTGCAGCCGCGCCAGGTAGGCCTCGAACTCCCGTGCCCCCTCGAGGAAGACGTTGAAGGAACTGAGGTCGAGGAACGGCAGCTCCAGGTACTCGGTGGAGGGAAAGTTGACGTAGGTGACGAGGCCCTTGGGGTCGACGCACTTGGTCACCCAGTGAAGCCGCTCGAGGAAGTCCTCGATCGCCCGCTTGCCGTGCCAGCGCACGATCGGGGCCGGGATCTCGTTGCCGACCGAGTAGCAGAGGATCGCCGGGTGCCGCTCCAGCGCGCGAACCTCGTCGGCGAGGCGGCGCTCGATCCGATTCGCCCGCTCTTCGTCGTCGAGGAAGGCGACGTGCTGCTCCCAGGCGAAGCCGACCATGACGCGGATGCCCTGCTCGAGCGCGGCGTCGAGCAGCCAGGCCGGCGGCGGTACGTAGGTGCGGACGGCGTTGATTCCGGCCGCCGCCATCGCCGCGAAGTCCTCCCGCACCCGCTCGCGCGCAGGGAAGGACGACCCCCCCTCACCACGGAAGGTGCCGTAGGTGACCCCGCGGACGTGGAACTTCTCGGCCCCGACCAGCACCGAGCGCCCGTGAACACGGGGTCGCAGCTCTGCCGGATGGGTCGCGGAAACTGTCAATCGCTCCTGTCTGGGGGTCCAGACGGATTGTCGGCCTGCCAATTGGTTTACCCAGATCTTGCGAGATCTCTCCCAAGCCCTTCTCGCCTTGATCCAACTGCAACTTTATCGCGATTTCGTGTCGAATTGGACAGGTATTCCAATCGCGTCAACCGGCATCAGCAAGCCGAATACAGCCGATTACTACTGGCCAGCTAGCCAGTAAAATAAAATCGTTCGTCTGAGGCCGCAGCGCTAGGCCATCGAACGGGCGATGACCACGCGCTGGATCTCGTTCGTGCCCTCGTAGATCTGGGTGATCTTGGCGTCCCGCATCATCCGCTCGACCGGGTACTCGTTGACGTAGCCGTAGCCGCCGAGCACCTGGACCGCCTCGACCGTCACTTTCATTGCGTTGTCGGAGGCGAAGAGCTTGGCCATCGAGGAGTACTTGGCCAGGGCGGGGTCGTTGCGGTCGGCCAGCGCGCAGGCCTTGTAGAGGAGCTCGCGGGCGGCGGCGGTGCCGGTCTCCATGTCGGCGAGCTTCCACTGCAGGCCCTGGAACTCGATGATCGGCTTGCCGAAGGCGATCCGCTCTTTGGCGTAGTCGCGGGCGTAGTCGATCGCCCCCTGGGCGATCCCGACGGCCTGGGCGGCGGCGCCGAGCCGGGTCCGCTCCAGCGTCCCGAGGGCGATCCGCAGCCCCATCCCCTCCTCGCCGATCAGGTTCTCGTGCGGCACGCGGACGTCGGTGAAGCTCGGCGAGCCGGTCGGCGAGCCCTTGATCCCGAGCTTGTGCTCGAGCTGGCCGGGATCGAAGCCGTCGCGGTCCTTCTCGACGATGAAGGCGCTAGTGCGGCGGTTCTCGCGGTCGGTGGTGGCGAAGACGACGTAGAAGTCGGCGACGGTGGCGTTGGTGATCCAGGCCTTCTGGCCGTTGATCACCCACTCGTCGCCGTCGCGGACGGCGCTGGTGCGCATCGCCGCCGGGTCCGACCCCGCCTCGGGCTCCGAGAGCGCGAAAGCGGGCGACCACTCGCCGCTGGCGCACTTCGGCAGCCACTTCTCTTTCTGCTCCTCAGAGCCGAAGAGCTGAATCGGCAGGCTGCCCAGCTCCTGCACCATCAGGATCAGGGCGCTGGTCGCGCAGGCGCGGGCGATCTCCTCGACCCCGATCTGCAGCATCAGCGTCCCAGTGCCGGTGCCGCCGAAGCGCTCGGCGAACGGCAGGCCGAGGATGTCCTGCTCGGCCAGCAGCTTGCGGACGTCCCACGGGTAGCTCGCCTCGCGGTCGATCTCCCCCGCCCGCGGCGCGATCCGCTCGCGGGCGATCTGGCGGATCGTTTCCCGGAAGTCGATCATCTCCTGCGGGATCGAGTAGAGGTCCTGGGCGGCGGTGTCGGTGGCGATGACGTCGGTCATGTCGGCCGCAACCCTTTCAGAAGACCGGCGACTCGGTGTAGGTGCCGAAGACCTCCTGCATCGCCGCGATCATCTCGCCCTCGGTCGCCTGCGCGCGGGCGGCCTCGATGATCGGCGGCATCAGGTTGCCCTCGCCGGCGGCGGCGCGCTTCAGCTCGGCCAGGGCGGACTCGACGGCGCTCGCGTCGCGGGCGGCGCGGGTCGCCGCGAGGCGGTCGACCTGCTTGCGTTCCAGCGCCGGGTCGATCTTCAGGATCGGCGTCGGCTCTTCGCCCTCCTGGGTGAAGTCGTTGACGCCGACGACGATCCGCCGCCGTTCGTTCAGCTCCTGCTGGTAGCGGAAGGAGGCGTCGGCGATCTCGCGCTGGGGGAAGTTGCGGCGGATCGCCTCGACCATCCCCCCCAGCTCGTCGATGCGGGCGAAGTAGCCGTAGGCGGCCTCCTCCATCTCGTCGGTCAGCTTCTCGACGAAGTAGGAGCCGCCGAGCGGGTCGGCGGTGTTGGGGACGCCGGTCTCGGTGGCGATGATCTGCTGCGTCCGCAGCGCCACCCGCACCGCCTCCTCGGTCGGCAGCGCCAGCGCCTCGTCGAAGGAGTTGGTGTGCAGGGACTGGGTCCCGCCCATCACCGCCGCCAGCGCCTCCAGCGCCGTGCGGACGATGTTGTTGAGCGGCTGCTGCGCCGTCAGGGAGACGCCGGCGGTCTGGGTGTGGAAGCGGAGCCGCATCGACTCCTCCCGCATCGCCCCGTAGGTCTCCTTCATCTCCCGCGCCCAGATCCGGCGCGCCGCCCGGTACTTGGCGATCTCCTCGAAGAAGTCGATGTGGGAGTTGAAGAAGAAGGAGAGGCGCGGCGCGAAGTCGTCGACGTCGAGGCCGCGCTCGATCGCCCGCTCGACGTAGGTGAAGCCGTCCTTGAGGGTGAAGGCGAGCTCCTGCTGGGCGGTCGAGCCGGCCTCGCGGATGTGGTACCCGGAGATCGAGACCGGGTGCCAGCGCGGCATGCTCTCCGTGCACCACTCGATCATGTCGGTGACCAGCCGCAGCGCCGGCTCGATCGGGAAGCACCACTCTTTCTGGGCGATGTACTCCTTGAGAATGTCGGTCTGGATCGTGCCGCCGAGGTTCTCGGCCGTGACGCCCTGCTTCTCGCCGACGAGGACGTAGAAGGCGAGCAGGATCGCCGCCGGCGCGTTGATCGTCATCGAGGTGGTGACGCCGCCGAGCGGGATCCCTTCAAAGAGGCGCTCCAGGTCAGCGAGGGTGTCGACGGCGACGCCCTCGCGGCCGACCTCGCCGAGGCTGCGGGCGTGGTCGGAGTCGTAGCCCATTAGGGTCGGCATGTCGAAGGCGGTCGAGAGCCCGGTCTGGCCGTGGTCGAGCAGGTAGTGGAAGCGCTCGTTGGTCTCCTCGACGGTGCCGAAGCCGGCGAACTGGCGCATCGTCCAGAGCCGCCCCCGGTACATCGACTCGTACGGGCCGCGGGTGAAGGGATAGGAGCCGGGCCGCCCGATCCGCTCCTCGGCATCGGGCGCAGCATCGGCCTCGGTGTAGAGCGGCTCGATCTCCTGGCCGGAGATCGTCGAGAACTCGGCGTCCCGTTCCACCCGCTTGTCGCCGGAGACCTGGCTCACTGGCCAGTTAGTGTGACAGCGGCTTCAGCCAGTCGCCACGGCGCGCAGCTTCGGCGCCCAGACTTCCCCGAGGAAGTCGCTCAGCTCGTCGTTGAGGCGACCGGGGCTGATTCGCCACTCGAAGATCGAGTTCGCTTCGACCAGCCGCGCGTTCGGCAGCTCTTCCAGCAGCATCCCCGAATCACTGAACGGGTGCAGCGGGTCGCGGGGGTGGCCGACGACCAGGGTCGGGTGCTCGATCTTCACCCGGTCCTCGCGATGGGGCGCCGTCTCGCCGAGCAGCAACCCCTCGAACACGGCCTGCGAGGGGCCTGGCCGCTGCCGCACCCAGTCGAGCCCGATGTCGACCAGGTGATGGGTCCGCGGGATCGCCCGCGTCGCCAGCGAGAGACCCTCGAAGAACGGCCGCCCGAACTTCAGGCCCAGCAGCACCGGCGCGAAGATGCCGGCAACGGCGGAGAGGGCGTTGTCCAGCACCGGCATCTCGATGAACAGCGCCCGCGCCCGCTCCGGGTAGCGCACCGCCAGCTCCAGGGCGATGTTGGATCCCAGCGAGGTACCGCCAACCACCGCGCTCTCCTCCCCCAGGTGGTCGAGCAGCGCCACCACCTGGCGCGCGAACAGCGGCATCGAGTAGAGCCGCAGGTCCTCCGGCCGATCCGAGCGCCCGTGGCCGAGCATGTCGACGGTGACCACCCGGTTCCCCCGCTCCGCCAGCTCCGGCCCCAACCGGTCGAACATGTGCCGGTTCATCAGCAGCCCGTGGACGAGGACGATCAGCCGCTTGCCCGACCCGTATTCGTCATACGAAATCCGGTGCCCCTCGTAAAGAAACTCTCCCATGGAGTGAATGCTAGTCGCGCAGGAGTCCAGCGCGGCGGAGATCGGCGAGTATTCGCTCTCTTCGCGGCCGCGCCATCCTCAAGAAGGCTTCGTTTTCTAGGCGCATTTTCCTCACCTCTTCCATGGCGCGCTCCAGATCCTCAAGCGCTTTCTTGATTTCCTCTCTTGACGCTGCGATCTCCGTCATTTCCTCTCCCGATCTATCAGCTGCTGCGTATACGCAACCCTCTCTTCCAGAGTCTCGATCGCCCGGTACGTATCCGTCAGATGCTCATCGAGACCTCCGCTTTCCGCAGCGAGATTCGCAACTCCTTCCACCTCCACCGGACCAACACGGGTGGTCGGGTTGCCTCGAAGCAGGTGCCGGCGCCATGGCAGCATCAGCAATACCAAGGGAGATGACGAGGACCAGGGCAAGCCAGCCGAAAATGACGAGGGCCTTCCGAATGCCTGACATGAAGGGTTAAGGCAGATCGGGTCGAGTCTCTCCCCCTACGGCGGCGTCATCAGCGCAATTGGCACGGAAAGTCCGGCACTGCGGCGGAGGGTGGCAATGCGGCGGCCGGGTTGGACGGCGTCGCGGATCTCGCTGACGCGGTCGCCGAGGAAGGCGACGGTCTCCTCTAGGTCGGGAGCGACGAAGGCGAGGCCCCAGAAGAAAGCAGGACGGTCGCCGCCGGCCCGCTCGGTCGCCTCCGGCGGCTCCTGGACCACCTCGAGGATCGCCGAGCCGAGGCGGAAGAAGGCCTGGCGCGGCGCGCCGGCCGGCGTCGGCTCCTCCCGGATCCGCCGCAGGTCGAGGCCAGCGGCGATGAGGGCGGCGACGGTGCGGTCGAGGTCGGAGCTGATCGCGACGACGTGGTCGAGGCCGATAACGCCGTTGGGATGCGGCGGCGCCTCGGAGGGTGCGGCGGCGTCACTGCGGCTCGTCGTCAACCCGTCGAGGTCAAGCGACTCGACACCGCGCAGCGCCCAACCTACGAGCCCTCGCCCCTCGTCGCTAGGAACAAATCGAATTCGAATCTCGCCGACGACGCAGACGTCGCCCTCGACGGCGAACCCGCACGCTTCCCACGCCTCAGAGGAATCCGCCACCGCCAGCTCGTCCAGCGTCACCGTCACTCTGACACCGTAGAGGCAATGGATCCCTACAACCTCCAGCGCTTCATCGAGGCTCAGAACGCCGGCAACACCTACGAGCGCGCGCTTGCCGAGCTGCGGGCTGGGCGCAAGACCAGCCACTGGATGTGGTTCGTCTTCCCCCAGCGGGCCGGGCTCGGTCAGAGCGCGATGTCGCGCACTTACGCGATCGCCTCACCTGCGGAGGCTCGCGCCTACCTCGACCACCCAGTCCTCGGCCCACGCCTGGTCGAGTGCAGCGAGGCCCTGCTCGCTCACGGGGACCGCTCGGCGCGGGAGATCCTCGGTGGGATCGACGCGACGAAGCTGCGCTCGTCTATGACCTTGTTCGCGGGAGTCGCTCCCGAGCAACCGGTCTTCCAGCGCGTGCTCGACCGCTACTTCGACGGCGAAGGCGACGCGGCGACCTCGGCCTGGCTCTGAGCCAGAGCCGGCACGACCTTCTCGGCGAAGCACTTGACCAGGTCGGGGTCGAACTGGGTGCCGGCGCCGGTGCGTAGCTCCTCGAGGGCCTGCTCGCTGCTCATCGCCGGCCGGTAGGGGCGGCCTTCGATCATCGCGTTGTAGGCGTCGCAGATGAGGATCACGCGGGAGCCCTGGGGGATGTCGCGGCCGGAGAGGCCGTCGGGGTAGCCGGAGCCGTCCCAGCGCTCGTGGGTGGAGCGGACGAGGGCGGCGACCGGGCCGAGAGCGGGCGCCGCGTCGAGGACGCGCTGGCCGACCAGGGTGTGCTTGCGCATCAGCGCCCACTCTTCGTCTGAGAGCGAGTCGGGCTTGTGGAGGATCTCGTCCGGGATCGCGATCTTGCCGATGTCGTGCAGCTCGGCCGCCCGCACGAGGACGTCGAGCTCCTCGGCCTCGAGGCCGAGGCTGCGCCCGAAGGCGGAGGCCAGGTGGCCGACGCCGTCGAGGTGGCGCTCCAGCTCCGGCTCGCGCTCGTGCAGGACCCGCAGCAGCACTCCCCGGGTCTGGCTCTGCGCCGAGCCGGCCCGCATGCCCTTCTTCGAGTACATGCGTTTGTCGGCGAGGCGCAGGGCGTCGGTCGCGGTCACCACCTCGACCGGGATCAGCACCTTGCCCCAGGAAGCGCCGACCTCGAAGCCCTTGCCGCGTTCGGAGAGCGCTTCCTCGGCCACCTTGCAGATCGCTTCCGCCGGCAGCTCGCGGGTGGTGGCGAGGACGCAGAACTCGTCGCCGCCGAGCCGGTAGGCGCGGCCGTAGGGCGCCATCGCCTCGGCCAGCTGCGTCCCCAGCCGGCGCAGCAGGTCGTCACCGGCCGGGTGGCCGAAGCCGTCGTTGTAGGCCTTGAAGCCGTCGAGGTCGAAGAGCGCGAGGACCATCGCCTCCGGCGGGCTGGCGGAGACGGCGCGGTCGAGGTCGGCCATCAGCGCCCGGCGGTTGGCGAGGCCGGTAAGGGCGTCGGTGATCGCCTCGTCCTGGGTCGCCAGCAACATCCGCGTGTTGATGTTGAAGGCGATGAGGAGGCGGACGAGCACTGCCCCCAGGCAGGCGACGCCGAGCGCGACCGCGACGGCGCCGATGTGGATGAAACTGCCGGCGGCCAGAAGCGAGATCCCGATTACAGCCATCGCGATCGGGATCACGATCCGGCGCTTGTCGGTGTACGCGACCGCGCCGCCGAGCTTGGCGGCAGGCAGCCACGAGGCGCTTGCGAGCAGGAGGAAGGCGAGCGGCCAACCGACGCTGGCGAGGTTGAGCGCGGTGGTCGACTGGCCGGCGACGGAGAGGTAGACGACGTCGCAAACGCCGAAGAGGAGCAGCGCGGCGGCAATCAGGAGCCAGGTCCCGCCGGCCCGCCACCGCGAGGCCGCGAAGGCGCCGCTGAGGAGGCCGAGCAGGACGACGTCCATGCAGGGGTAGGCGAGGCTGACGGCGACGCCGAGGGGACTGCCCCCGAGCACTTCGAGCACCGGCGGGAAGATCAGCGCCGCGGCGACGCCGGCGATTGCGAGCGCCCCGATCAGCCCGTCGACCCAGGCCAACGGCTCCAGGTGCGCCACGCGCGCCCGCATGAGGAGGACGATCGCCACAAAGCTCGCCGGGTAGAAGGCGAGGAAGCCGACGTCGGCCGGCGAGGGGAAGGGAGCGGGTTCGGCGTAGTAGAGGACGGTGGAGTAGTAGGTCTGGCCCAGCGCCCAGAGCAGCATGCCCAGGCCCAAGGCAAGCCAAGACTTGCGCTCCGCCTCGAAGGCCAGAGCGCGCCAGAGCACCACTGCGGCGGCGCCGATGACGACGGCGTCGTAGACCCAGCGACCAGCGGCGTCCTGCAGCGAGGCGTCGCCGAGTTCCCAGAGGATCACCGCCGCGTAGAACGACAGTAGGCCTCCGAGCAGGCCGAGAAATGCAAATGCGATTTTGCGCGACTGATCAGGTCGCTTAGACGATTTGTCCACCGCGAGTACATCGGCGGTTTTTTTCAACGACTTGAGCCATACGCCTAGCCGGAGCCAGGCCGTGCGAACTCGTCCTTCCGCTTGATCAGCAGCCACTGCGGCTTCTTGCCGCCGCGGGTCCGCTGCAGGGCAAAGCCGCCTTCGAGCTTCTCGCCGTGGAGGACGAAGACGGCGTGGCCGCGCTCCAGCGCTTCCGGCCAGGGGACGCGCCCGCCCTGCTCGTAGGTGCCGCGGTCCCAGATCACCACTTTGCCGCCGTCGATCTCTCCCTCGAAGTCGTTGTAGGCGAGCGCGTGGTCCTCGACCTCGATCGCCAGCCGCTTCACCGCCGGGTCCATCGAGGGGCCTTTGGGCACCGCCCAGGAGCGCATCGCCCCGTCGACCTCCAGCCGGAGGTCGAAATGGTGCGCGGTCGCCCAGTGCTCCTGGACGACGAAGACGCCGGCGCTGACGCCCCGGACGGCGAACTGCTCGTGGCCCTCGACCTTGGACTTCTCGACCTCGACCGACTCGACCCGCGCCCCGGGCGGGCCTTTTTCGAGGAACTCGACCAGCTCCTCCACCGCCCCCTCAGGTCCCTCGGCGTGGACGAGGACGCTGCCGTCGTCTCTGTTTCGCACCCAGCCGAGAGCACCGAGCCGGCCCGCCTCCGCGACCGCCGCTTCACGGAAGCCGACGCCCTGGACGCGGCCCCGGACGACCGCCCGCACCGCCTTCTTCGGCTCACTCACAGCCACAGGGTGTCAATAGCAGCAGCTTCTGTTTAGGCACAAGAGCAGCAAGGTACCTATGGGTACATCAAGACATTCATCCATTAGCGGAAGGCCACCCCCGTGCCCGAACGAATCCTCCTCACCGGCGGGGCCGGCTTCATCGGTTCCCACCTCGCCCGCCACCTCCTCCAGGACGGACACGAGATCCGCGCCCTCGACCGGCTCGACCCCCAGGTCCACCCGAAGCGGGAGCGCCCCGAGTACCTCGAGGACGACGTCGAGCTGATCGTCGGCGACATCCGCGACCCCGCCGCCGTCCAGTACGCGCTGCACGGGGTCGACGCGGTCGTCCACCTCGCGGCCCGGGTCGGCGTCGGCCAGAGCATGTACGAGATCGACGACTACTGCTCGGTCAATACCGTCGGCACTGGCGTCCTACTCGAGGCGCTGATGAAACACGAGGTGCGCCGCCTCGTCGTCGCCTCCAGCATGAGCATCTACGGCGAGGGCCAGGCGCGGACCGTCGACGGCGAGCTCGCCTGGGCGGTCGAGCGCAACGGCGCCCAGCTTGAACGCGGCGAATGGGAGCCGCGCGACCGCGAGGGGCGCGAGCTCGTCTTCGAGCCGACGCCGGAGACCAAGACCCCCTCCCTCTCCTCGGTCTACGCCCTCAACAAGTACGACCAGGAGCGGATGTGCCTGCTCTTCGGCTCCTCCTACGGGGTGCCGACGACGGCGCTGCGCTTCTTCAACGTCTACGGCCCCGACCAGGCCCTCTCCAACCCCTACACCGGAGTGCTGGCGATCTTCGGCGGCCGGCTGCTGAACGGCAAGCCGCCGCTGATCTTCGAGGACGGTGAGCAGCGACGGGACTTCGTCAGCGTCCACGACATCGCCGCCGCCTGCGCCCTCTCGCTGCAGCGCGACGAGGCAGCGGGGATGGCGGTCAACGTCGGCAGCGGCGAGAGCGTGACCGTGCGGGAGATCGCCGAACGCCTCGCCGAGGTCACCGGCCGCGGTCGGATCGAGCCCGAGATCACCGGGCAGTACCGGGTCGGGGACATCCGCCACTGCTTCGCTGACATCTCGCTGGCGCGGGAGGTCCTCGTCTACGAGCCACGGGTGCGGCTCGAGGACGGGATGGCGGAGCTGGCCGAGTGGCTGCAGGACCAGACGGCCGAGGACTCGGTCGAGTCCGCCCACCGGGAGCTGGTCGCGCGGGGGCTGACGAGATGAGCGGCCTCCCCTCCACCGCCCCCTGATGCCGCGGGCAGCCGTCATCCGCGAGAGCGGCTCGGCCGAGCTGGTCGAGGTGCCGCTGCCCGAGCCCGGCGAGGGCGAGGTGCGGCTGCGACTGGAGGGCAGTGGCGTCTGCGGGTCCGACCTCGCGGTCTGGGCCGGCCGCCCCTGGTTCGAGTACCCGCAGCCGCCGGGAGCGCCCGGGCACGAGGGCTGGGGCGTGGTCGACGCGGTCGGGCCCGGCGTCAGCGGCCTCGCCGAAGGCGACGGGGTCGCCGGCCTCGTCTACCGCGCTTACGCCGACTACGACGTCGCCCGCGCCGTCGACCTGGTGCCGCTGCCGGACGGCGCCGGGCCGTTCCCTGGGGAGGCGCTCGGCTGCGCCGTCAACGTCGTCCGCCGCAGCGGCATCCGCGAGGGCGACACGGTGGCGGTGGTCGGCGCCGGCTTCCTCGGCTGCGTGATCGTGCAGCTGGCGGCGGCGGCCGGAGCGCGGGTGCTGGCGGTCTCGCGCCGGCGCTCGGCGCTGGAGACGGCCGCCGCGATGGGCGCAGTAGAGACGATCGCGCTGGAGGAGCCGGTGACGGAGCGGGTCGAGGAGCTGACCGGCGGCGAGCTCTGCGATGTCGTGGTCGAGGCCGCGGGCGTGCAGCGAACGCTCGACGTCGCCGGGCCGCTGACCCGTACCCGCGGTCGCCTGGTGATCGCCGGCTTCCACCAGGACGGCTCGCGCCAGGTCGACATGCAGCTCTGGAACTGGCGCGGCCTCGACGTCGTCAACGCCCACGAGCGCGACCCCGCCGTCTACGTCGAAGGGATCCGCGAGGCCGCCGCGGCCGTCGAGAAGGGTCGCCTCGACCCGTCGCCCCTCTACACCCACCGCTTCGGGCTCGACCAGGTCGACGCCGCGCTCGACACCGCGCTCGAGCGGCCCGAGGGCTTCATCAAGGCGCTGGTGATGGCATGACCGTGACCACCCTCCCCCGCCTCGGCTTCCTCGGCGTCGGCTGGATCGGCCGCAATCGGATGGAGGCACTCGATCGCGAGGGACTGGCGGAGGTCGCCGCCGTGGCGGATCCGCAGGCCGAGGCGCTGGCGGCGGCGGCCGAGGATGCGCCGACGGCGGAGCGGGCGGCGACCCTGGAGGAGCTTCTGGAGCGCGACCTCGACGGCGTCGTCATCGCCACCCCGAGCGCGTTGCACGCCGAGCAGGCAATCGCGGCGCTGGAGCAGGGCCTCGCGGTCTTCTGCCAGAAGCCGTTGGCCCGAAACGCGGAGGAGACGCGGCGGGTGCTGGCGGCGGCTCGCGAGGCCGACCGCCTGCTCGGCGTCGACCTCTCCTACCGTCACGTCGAGGCGATCTGCGCTACCCGGAAGGCGATCGACGCCGGCCAGATCGGCCGCCTCCACTCCCTCGACCTCGCCTTCCACAACGCCTACGGCCCCGGCAAGGCCTGGTTCACCGACCCCGAGCTTGCCGGCGGCGGCTGCCTGATCGACCTCGGCACCCACCTCGTCGACCTGGCGTTGTGGCTGACCGGCGCCGAGGAGATCGCGGTCGAGACGGCACGGACGCTCTCGTTGCACGGGCACGCCGTCGAGGACCAGGCGAGCGCCGAACTAGCCCTCGGCGAGGTGCGGGCGCGACTCGCCTGCTCCTGGTTCCAGCCGGCGGGCGGCGAGTGCGCCTTCGAGTGCACGGCCTGGGGCAGCGAGGGCGCCGTCAGCGTCCGCAACGTCGACGGCTCCTTCTACGACTTCCGCGCCGAGCTCTGGAAGGGGACGGCGGCCGAGACGCTGGTCGAGCCGCCCGACGCCTGGGGCGGCCGCGCGATCGCCGCCTGGGCGGAGCGACTCGCCGTCGACAACCGCTACGACCCCGCCGCCGACCAGCTCGAGCTGCTCGCCCGGACGATCGACGACGTCTACGCGGAGGCCGGGCGGTGAAGGTCCTGATCAGCACCGACACGGTCGGCGGCGTCCTCACCTACACGGCCGAGCTGGCGGCGGCGCTGGAGGCGCAGGGCGACGAGGTCGTCGTCGGGACGATGGGGCCGCGCCTGCAACGCGAGCAGCGCGAGCAGCTGCCGACGCGGGTGCACGAGAGCGGCTACCGGCTCGAGTGGATGGAGGACCCCTGGGACGAAGTCGCCGCCGCCGGCGAGTGGCTGCTCGCGCTCGAGGAGGAAGAGTGGCCCGACCTCGTCCACCTCTGCTCCTACTCCCACGGTGCTCTCCGCTTCCGTGCGCCCAAGGTGGTCGTCGCCCACTCCTGCGTCCTCTCCTGGTGGCGCGCCGTGCACGGGGCCGAAGCGCCGCCGACTTGGGACCGATACCGCGAGGAGATGGCCTCGGGCCTCGCCGCCGCCGACGCAATCGCCGCTCCCACCCAAGCGATGCTGCGCGAGCTGGAACGCGACCACGACCTCGATTCCGGCCGCGCCACGGTCATCCACAACGGCACCGCCTCCGAGCCGCTGATGGAGATGGTGAAGAAGCCGCTGATCCTTGGATCGGGCAGGTTCTGGGACCCGGCGAAGAACCTTGCGGCGCTCGACGCGGCGGCGGACGGACTGGAGTGGCCGGTGGTGGTGGCCGGGGAGCTTGGCGACGGAGAGGCGACGAAGTTCGCGACGAGCACCGGCGTGCTCGGCTCGCCGCGGCTGGCAGAGCTGCGGCGGCAGGCGTCCATCTACGCCGCCCCGGCCCTGTACGAGCCCTTCGGCCTGGGAATCCTCGAGGCGGCGGCCGATCGCTGCGCGCTGGTGCTCGGCGACATCCCCTCGCTGCGGGAGCTCTGGAGCGACGCGGCGATCTTCGTCGACCCGCGCGACCCCGGCGCCCTGCGCGAGGCCCTGGCGGGCCTTGCCGGAGACCGCTGGCTGCGGACCGCCCTTGCCGACCGGGCGCAGCGGCGCGCGGCGTCCTACTCGATCGACCGCGCCGCCCACGCCTACCGCCGCCTCTACAAGAACCTGACCACGAAGGCGGAGGTGCGCGCGTGAAGGTCGTCTACTTCTCCCACTCGCTGGTCTCCGACTGGAACCACGGCAACGCCCACTTCCTTCGCGGGATCGTCGCCGAGCTGCAGGACCGGGGCCACGAGGTCTCCGTGCTCGAACCCGCCGGCGGCTGGAGCCGGGCCAACCTCGAAGGCGCGCACGGGCAGCGGCCGCTGCGCGAGTTCCGGCGGGTCTTCCCGGACCTCGCCGCCCGCGAGTACGACCTCGGGACGCTCGACCTCGAGCACGAGCTGGAGGACGCCGACCTGGCGATCGTCCACGAGTGGAACGAGCCGTCGCTGGTGCAGCGGGTCGGCGAGCATCGCGCCCGCCACGACGGCTACCGCCTCTTCTTCCACGACACCCACCATCGCGCCTGCACCGCCCCCGAGGAGATGGAGCGGTTCGAACTCTCCGCCTACGACGGCGTCCTCGCCTACGGCGAGGTGATCCGCCGCATCTACCTCGAGCGCGGCTGGGTCGCCCGGGCCTGGACCTGGCACGAGGCCGCCGACATCCGCGTCTTCCACCCGCTGCCCGCGATCGCGTCGGAGGCCGACCTCGTCTGGATCGGCAACTGGGGCGACGGCGAGCGCAGTGAGGAGCTGCGCGAGTTCCTGCTCAAGCCGGCGCGGCAGCTGCGCCTGCGCGGCTCGGTCCACGGCGTCCGCTACCCGCGCTCGGCGCGGCTCGGCATCGCCCTCAGCGGCCTCCGCTACCGCGGCTGGGTCGCCAACTACCGCGTCCCCGAGCTATTCGCCCGCCACCGGCTCACCGTCCACGTCCCACGCCGCCCTTATGTAGAGACGCTGCCGGGGATCCCAACTATCCGCCCCTTCGAGGCGCTCGCCTGCGGGATCCCGCTCGTCTGCTCGCCTTGGGACGACTGCGAGGGCCTGTTCCGGACCGAGCAGGACTACCTCGTCGCCCGGGACACGAGCGAGATGCGCGAGGCGATGCAGGCGATCCTCGAGTTCCCCGAGCTAGCCGCAAAACTGCGGGAGAGCGGGCTGGAGACGATCCGCACCCGCCACACCTGCGCCCACCGGGTCGACGAGCTGCTGGCGATCGACGAGGAGCTGCGTGGCGCCTCGGAGCTGGAGCTGGCGGGATGAAGATCGCTTTCTTCGGATCCAGCCTTGTCTCCGCCTACTGGAACGGCGCCTGCACCTACTACCGCGGGATCGTCCGTGCCCTCCACGCACGTGGGCACCGCGTCGCCTTCTACGAACCCGACGCCTTCGACCGCCAGGAGAACCGGGACATCGACGACCCCGAGTGGGCGGATGTCGTCGTCTACGAGGCCCGCGAGGCGCGAACAGTGCGCGAGGTGGTCGCCGACGCGGCGGCCCGAGCCGAGGTAATCGTCAAGGCAAGTGGGGTCGGCGTCTTCGACGCAGTGCTGGAGGAAGCGGTGGCGGAAAACGGGGATCCGGCGCTGCGGATCTTCTGGGACGTCGACGCGCCGGCGACGCTGGCGGCGATGGAAGCCGACGAAGAGAGCCCGCTGCGCGAGCTGATCGGTCGCTACGACCTCGTCCTCACTTACGGCGGCGGCCAGCCGGTGATCGACCGCTACGCCGCCCTCGGCGCCCGCGCCTGCGTCCCGATCTACAACGCGCTCGATCCCGATACCCACCATCCCGAGCCGCCACGGCCGGACCTCGCCTGCGACCTCGCTTTCCTCGGCAACCGGCTGCCCGACCGCGAGGCGCGGGTCGAGGAGTGTTTCTTCCAAGCGGTCGAAGCGCTGCCGCAGCGCCCCTTCCTCCTCGGCGGCAATGGCTGGGACGAGCGGGTCGAGGGATTGGCGAACGTCCGCTGCCTCGGCCACGTCCCCCCCGGCGACCACAACGCGCTCAACCGCAGCGCCCTCGCCGTCCTCAACGTCAGCCGCGAGAGCATGGCCGCCAACGGCTGGTCGCCGGCGACGCGGGTCTTCGAGGCGGCCGGGGCCGGCGCCTGCCTGATCAGCGACGAGTGGGAGGGAATCGGGGACTTCCTCACCCCCGGCGAGGAGGTGCTCGTCGCCCGTGACGGCGGCGAGGTCGCCGAGCTGCTCGCCGGCCTCGACCCCGAGCGCGCCCGCCGGATCGGCGAGGCAGCCCTGGAACGGGTGCTGGCCGAACACACCTACGCGCGCCGCGCCGCGCAGGTCGAGCGGGTCCTCGAAGGGGTGCTGGTCGGATGAAGATCGTCTTCCTCGGCCTCTCGATCACCTCTTCGTGGGGCAACGGCCACGCGACCAACTACCGGGCGCTGGTGCGGGAGCTGAGCGGGCGCGGCCACGACGTCCTCTTCTGCGAGCGCGACGTCCCCTGGTATGCGGAGAATCGCGATCTGCCCAGGCCGCCCTGGGGCCGGACCGCGCTCTACGACTCGGTCGAGCAGCTCCGCGCCGAGCACGCCGAGGACGTTGCCGCCGCCGACCTCGTCGTCGTCGGCTCCTTCGTCCCCGAGGGCGTCGCGATCGCCGAGTGGGCGCTCGAGACCGCCACCGGCACCACCGCCTTCTACGACATCGATACCCCGGTCACGCTCGCCAAGCTGCGCGGCGGGGACCGCGAGTACCTGGCGCCGGATCTGGTCCCCCGCTTCGACCTCTACCTCTCCTTCACCGGCGGCCCGACCCTGGAGGTGCTGGAAGAGGAGTTCGGCGCCCACCGCGTCGTCGCCTTCTATTGCTTGGTCGACCCCGATGCCTACCGGCCGGTCGCGGCGGAGAAGCGCTGGGACCTCGGCTACCTCGGCACCTACAGCGACGACCGCCAACCGGCCCTCAAGCGACTCCTGATCGAGACGGCGCGGCGAGCGCCGCAGCTGAGCTTCGTCGTCGCCGGGCCGCAGTACCCGCCGGAGATCGAGTGGCCGGACAACGTCGAGCGGATCGAGCACGTCGCCCCGGGCGACCATCCGGCCTTCTACGCCTCGCAGCGCTTCAGCCTCAACGTCACCCGGCCCGAGATGCGCGCGGCCGGCTGGTCGCCGAGCGTCCGCCTCTTCGAGTCGGCGGCTTGCGAAGTGCCGGTGATCAGCGACCGCTGGGAAGGGCTCGAACAGATCTTCACCGTCGACGAGGAGATCCTGATCGCCGACTGCGCCCAGGACGTTTTCGACTTCCTCGGTGAAACCGGCGAAGAGGAAAGCGCGTGCATCGCCGGGCGCGCCCGCGAGCGCGTGCTCGCCGAGCACACCGCCGAGCGTCGCTGCGAACAGCTCGAGCGGGAGGTCGAGGCGGTGCCGGCGCGATGACGCTCGAGGTCCCCGGCGCGATCGCCGAGCTCGGTCCTTGGTTCCACAACCTGCACCTGCCCGACGGCCGCGAGACCGCGCCCGAGCACCCGCTCGGCGACTTCCCCGCCTTCAAGTGGCAGCAGATCGAGCGCTGCCTGCCGGCCGACCTGGCCGGCGCCCGTGCGCTGGACATCGGCTGCAACGCCGGCTTCTACGCCTTCCAGCTCGCCGCCCGCGGGGCCGAGGTGCTGGCGCTCGACCTCGACGAGCACTACCTCGAGCAGGGCCGCTGGGCCGCCCAGCACCTCGATCCCGAGGGGCGGGTCGAGTTTCGCCAGGGCTCGGTCTACGACCTCGTCGACGTCGAGGGCAGCTTCGAGGTCGTCCTCTTCATGGGCGTCCTCTACCACCTGCGCTACCCGCTGCTGGCGCTCGACGTCGTCGCCGAGAAAGTCGGTGGCACGCTGGTCCTGCAGACGCTGACGATGCCCGGCGAGGAGCCGGCCGGGACGCCGGAAGACGTCGAGATCGACGAGCGCAGGCGCCTAACCGAGCCGGGCTGGCCGCGCGCCGCCTTCGTCGAGCACAAGCTCGCCGGCGACCCGACCAACTGGTGGGCCGCCGACAGCGCCTGCTTCGAAGCGATGGCCCGCTCCGCCGGCCTCCGCGTCACCGAGCGCCCCGGCCACGAGATCTGGATCTGCGAGCGCGACGAGGCGAACGACCACGCCCGCGACCTGCGAACGATGGAGCTCCTCGCCGCGACCCGCTCGGGCCGCTGACAACTCATTCCGCCGGAAGACGTGCCACACTTCCGCCATGCCGGTCGCAGACAAAGACATTCTCTACCGCGTAGCGTACGAGGAGGCGGTTCGGGCTCTTGCTGAGCAGCAGGCGGAAATCGACAGCTTCCGCGGCCGCGCTGGCCTGCTGTTCTCGACGACCGCAATCACCACGTCCTTCCTAGGAAGTCATTCACTAGGAGAAGGCCACATGGGCCTCGCTGGTTGGTTGGCTTTGGTCGCGTTCGCAGGAGTGGCATTCCTCTCTCTTGCAATTCTCTGGCCTCATCCGTGGGAGTTCACGTTGAACCCTCGCGAGGCCATCGAGCCCTATATGCGACGACAAGAGCCGATAGCGATCGATGAACTCCACCGTGAGCTCTCATTCCACATGCACAACAGTTTTGTTGAGAACCGAGTGGGGGTCGAGAGCTTCGCAACCCTGCTCCAAATTGCCAGCGGCATGTTGACCCTTGAGGTCATTCTCTGGATCATTGCCATTGCGAGCAACGCCTAAGGAGTGAACGTGTCACAGAGTCAAACTGCCTCTTCCTCATTCGAGCCCAAGACGCCCAGCCCCATGCAGCCGTCAATGCGACCTCTCACCTGGAAGAGGTTCTGGCGGATTCTTTTTGGTCGCAATACTCCTTAGGTCGCCAACCGCGCCGCCCCATCAGTCCTCGGCAAGCCAGCGGAAGTAGACCCCGTAGCGCAGCCGTCCCGAGCGGTTGATGCCGCCGGAGTGCGGCAGGTCGGGGGTCATCCTGATCGCGTCGCCCGGATCGGCTTCGACCGGCGCCGGCCCTTCCGCGGTCTCGACCAGCAAGCCGCCGTTGTCGCCGCGCCAGGAACTGAGCGGGACGCCGACGATCCGCAGGTAGGTCCGCCCTGCCGCCCAGGCCGGCTCCTGGTCGAGGTGGAAGCTGATCTCCGGCTCGGGCCCGGTGTGCGGGAACTGGAGCAGGATCTGCGGGTCGCAGATGCGGCCCGTCCGCCACTCCTCCGGCAGCGACTCGGCCAGCGCCAAGATCTCCGGCCGTTCGTTCAGGTGCGGAAACCAGTGCGCTCCCCATAGCCATTCGCCGAGCTCCTCGGCCGAGGCGCCCCGCTGCAGCAGGTCGAGGTGGAGCAGCCGCAGCGCGTCGTCGACCCGCTCTGGCGGGACCACTCCGTGGGCGACCTCGTACGAACCCTGGACGGGCTGCGATGACACCCGCGCATCCTATTTGCCACCGAGACAGTTGGCCCATTCGCCAACCCCTGATCCGTGATTGCAAACCTGAATGTTCCTGCGTAGTTTGCTCCCGCCACGGAATCAGGTCGGGGTACCTCAGCAATCCGGATCACCCCGCCCACCATCAGTGAACGCCTGAGTCGCAAAGGCCCTAGCCAGGGAGCCAACCCGGTGAGATAGTGAGCAGGTGAGGGCACACGGGTGCATAGATTCGGCTGCCGGGCTTGGAAGCGACGGGCATGCCTGTTGGGGCTTCGACCGGCCCGAGGAGTTCGTCGAGGCGGCGCTTGAGTTCTTGGAGGACGGGCTCCGGCACGGTCAACGGCTCGCCTACGTGGGCAGCGAACCGATCGCGGAGCAGCGCGAGCGCCTGGCGCCGCTCGGCGACGTCGGCAGGATGCTCGACACAGGGATGCTGCAGCTGTTCGAGCTCCATCACCTCTACCGAGTCGGCGAGCCGGTCGATCCGAAAGCGCAGATGGCGATCTACCTGGGAGCGACCGAAGCCGCCCAGGCCGAGGGATACACGGGGCTGCGGGTCGCCGCCCAGGTCACCGATCTGGTCAGGGCGCCGCAGACCTGGGAGGCGCACGTACGCTGGGAGAGCACGGCAGACCAGGTCCTGTCGCCGAAGTCGCTCGCGGCGCTCTGCGGCTACCAGCGCGAGGCGCTGCCGCCGGAGCTGCTGGCCGACCTGGCCGCCGTTCACCCCGCCGCCAACGACGTCGCCGAG
>Ga0157284_10000008_pt1 | contig 25156 bp, 24 predicted proteins | sample NitcycUS059202B1_FD_108392 | JGI IMG/M metagenome (GOLD analysis project Ga0157284, IMG submission 108392) | Soil microbial communities from Arlington Agricultural Research Station in Wisconsin, USA - Nitrogen cycling UWRJ-S059-202B-1 | ecosystem: Environmental > Terrestrial > Soil >... | reverse complement strand
CGCAGAGTGCCTGCCGGCGGTGGCGGCCGACGATGCCGCGGCGATCGTCGCTGCGGCGAAGGAGAACGGCGTCGACCTGGCCGTGATCGGCCCCGAGGCGGGGCTCGTCGCCGGCGCGGTCGATGCGCTCGAGGGATCTGGCATCCCCGCCTTCGGACCGCTGCGGGACGCGGCTGCACTCGAGGGCTCGAAGGCGTTTGCCAAGGAGCTGATGGAGGAGGCCGAGGTGCCGACCGCCGCGCACGTGCTGCTGCGCAGTCGCGAGGAGGCGCTGGCGCAGCTCGCCCAGTGCTCGTACCCCACCGTGCTCAAGGCCGACGGGCTCGCCGCGGGCAAGGGCGTGATCATCTGCCAGGACGAGGGCGAGGCGCGCGCCGCCGTCGACGTCTTCTTCACCGAGCAGCGCTTCGGGAGCACCACGGTCGTGCTCGAGGACTTCCTCGAAGGTGAGGAGCTCTCGCTGCTGGCGCTCTGCGACGGCGAGAACGTCGTCCCACTCGCCCCGGCCCAGGACTACAAGCGGATCTTCGACGGCGACCGCGGCCCGAACACGGGCGGCATGGGCAGCTACTCGCCGGTCCCCGGCTTCGGCGCCGCCGAGGTCGAGGAGATCGTCGAGCGGGTCCACCGGCCGGTGGTGGCGACGATGGCCGCCCGCGGCGTCCCCTTCCGCGGCGTCCTCTACGCCGGGCTGATGATCGGCCCCGAAGGGCCGAAGGTGCTCGAGTTCAACGCCCGCTTCGGCGACCCGGAGACCCAGGCCGTACTGCCGCGCCTGCGCTCCGACCTCGCCGAGCTCTTCCTCGCCTCGCGCGAGCCCGGCGGGCTTGCCGGCGCCAGCGCCGAGTTCGAGGGCAACTGGGCGGTCACCGTCGTCCTCGCCTCGGCCGGCTACCCGGAGTCCTCCTCGAAGGGGGACGCGATCAGCGGTCTCGCCGAGGCGGCGGAGGTTGCCGAGGTGACCCACGCGGGTACGGCGGAGCGCGATGGCGAGATCGTCACCGCCGGCGGGCGGGTGCTGAACGTGACCGGACTGGGCGCCAGCCCGGCCGAGGCGCGCGATCGTGCATACGATGCCGCCCGCCGGATCTCCTTCGAGGGAATGCAGATCCGCACCGACATCGCCGCCCGCGCCGTCGAGCGCGTCCCAAGCTAACCCCAACAGAATCAAGGAGCGAGATGAGCGAGATCTCAGAGGAGCCGCAGCCGACCGGGACCGCGACGCCCGCAGGAGGCGGGCCCGCCGATCCCACCGAGACGGCGACGATGGCAACCGTCGAGGAAGCCTTCACCGAAATCGACGTCGACGAGCCGCACGTCGGGATCATCATGGGCTCGAAGAACGACAAGCCGAAGATGGAACCGGCGGGCAAAGCCTTGGAGGAAGCGGGCATCCGCTACGAGGTGCGGGTGATGAGCGCCCACCGCGACCCGGAGATGGTTCGCGAGTACTGCCAGAACGCGCGGATGCGGGGACTGAAGGTGATCATCGCCGGCGCCGGGATGTCGGCGGCGCTGCCGGGAGTCGCCGCGGCCCACACCGACCTGCCGGTGATCGGGGTGCCGATCCTCGGCAAGAGCCTCGGCGGCCTCGACGCGCTGCTCTCGGCGGTGCAGATGCCGCCCGGGATCCCGGTCGCCTGCGTCGCCATCGACGGGGCGAAAAACGCCGGCGTCCTCGCCGCGCGGATAATCAACGCGTGATCCCCCGCTACACCCGCCCCGAGATCGGGGCGGTCTGGACGCAGCAGGCGAAGCTGGAGAGCTGGCTCGAGGTCGAGCTGGCGGCGACCGAGGCCTGGGCCGCGGAGGGGGTCGTGCCCGAGGAGGCGGCGCGCGAGGCGCGCGAGAAGGCGGCCTTCACGGTCGAGGCGGTCGACGAGCGCGAGAAGGTGACCGACCACGACGTCGCCGCCTTCGTCGACGTCGTCGCCGGATCGGTCGGCGAGCACGGCCGCTGGGTCCACTACGGCCTCACCTCCTCCGACGTGCTGGACACGGCGCTGGCGCTGCAGCTGCGGCGGGCAGGCGAAGTCGTCCTCGCCAGCGCCTGCGCCTACCGCGACGCGCTGGTCAAGCGGGCGCTCGAGCACCGGGACACCCTCTGCGTCGGCCGCACCCACGGCGTCCACGCCGAGCCGACCACCTTCGGGCTGCGCCTCGCCGGCTTCGCCTTCGAGGCCGACCGCAACCTCGACCGGCTGGAGGAGGCCTTCGCGCAGCTGGCCGTCGGCAAGCTCTCCGGCGCCGTCGGCACCTACGCCTCGGTGCCGCCCGCGGTCGAGGCGCGGGTGATGCAAAAGCTCGGGCTCGGCCGCGAGGACGTCGCCACCCAGGTCGTCCCCCGCGATCGCCACGCGGAGCTGCTCACCGCGATCGCGATCGCCGGCGCCGGCCTCGAGCGCTTCGCGACCGAGGTGCGGAACCTGCAGAAAACCGAGGTGCGCGAGGTCGAAGAGCCGTTCGCCGCCGGCCAGAAGGGCTCCTCGGCGATGCCGCACAAGCGCAACCCGATCCGCACCGAGCGGATCACGGGGCTCGCCCGCGTCCTTCGCGGCTACTCCCAAGCCGGGATCGAGAACGTCGCCCTCTGGCACGAGCGCGACATCTCCCACTCCGGCGCCGAGCGGGTGATCCTCCCCGACGCGACGATCGCCCTCGACTACATGCAGGACCTGGCGGCCAAGGTCGCGTCCGGGATGACGATCAACGAGGAGCGGATGCGCGAGAACCTCGGCCTCACCTACGGCGCCCTCTTCTCTCAGCGCGCCCTCACCGCCTTGGTCGAGTCCGGAATGACCCGCGACGATGCCTACCGCGTCGTCCAGGAGAACGCCCAGCGCGCCTGGGACACCCGCACCGAGTTCCGCGACCTCCTCGCCGAGGCAGCCCCGGACCTCGACCTCAACGCCGTCTTCGACTACAACGCCTACCTCACCCACGTCCCCGAGATCTTCGAACGGCTGGAAGCGCTGAGGTCCTGATCAGACCTCGACGACGGCCAGGCCGTTGACGCCCGAAAGGGCGTAGAAGTCGCGGTCCTGGGTGATCACCGGCATCCCGACGGCGGCCGCCGTCGCGGCGATCCAGAGGTCGTTGCCGCTCACCCCTTTTCCGGAAGCCGCGAGGTAGGCCCGCATCCCCGCCCAGGTTTGGGCGACCCGGTGGTCAAGGGAGAGGATCGTCGTCCCGGAGATTCGCTCCAGGGTGTACAAGCGGCAGTCGCGGCTCTGGATGTCTGGAGCGGCAAGGATTCCGGCCCGCAGCTCACCCACGGTGACGATCGAAATCGCGGCGCTTTTGGGAAGGCCCTCGGCGCGGAGCGGCCTACCCTCCTCCGCGGCGATGAGGACGGAAGTGTCGAGCAACCCGATCTCGGCCGGGACGTCGGTCACGGGATCGGGTCGAGCTTGTCGCTTGCCCTCATCTCGGCGAGTTCCGCGCCCCAGGTCGGATCAGCGGAGGCGATCTCGCGGATTTCCAGGACCTCGGATGGAGTCAACCATCGGCCCGCTCGTTCCTCGTGCGGAACCAAATCCGCCACCGGCTTCCCCCGGCGCGTGATCACGATTCTCTCGCCTGCTTCAACTCGCCGCAGGAGCCCTGCCGTGTCATTTCGCAGCTCCCTGGAGGCAACTTCTACGTTCATGCTACGAATGTAGCACTGGCTTCGGCGATAGGCTGGCGACGTGATCCTCTACGCCTGCGGGCAGAAGAAGCGGGGGCCGGGCTTTGCCCACCCCTGCGCCAAGGCCGGCAAGGCGTTGGACGATGCCGGATACGAGTACGAGATCAAGACGGTGAAGGGGTACCGCGGGATGCCCTTGACCTGGGGCACTCGCAACGAGGACCGAGCCGAGGTCAAGCGCCTCAGCGGCACCAACGAGGTGCCGATCCTCGTCCTCGACGACGGCGAGGTGATCTCCGGCTCCGGCGCGATCGCCCGCTGGGCGAAGGAGCACCCGCGCTCGCCGGCGAAGTCCGGCGGCTGAGTCTCAGCCCCAGATCCCGTTCGCGATCACCGCGGCGATCAGGCCGAAGAGGCCCATCAGCAGCGTGTTGTTCATGCGATCGAGTCGATCGTGTATGTGCAGGAGTTGGGCATCGATCTTGTTGAAGCGATTGTCCACTTGGTCGAAGCGCTTATCGACCTCGCCAAAGCGCAAATTCATTTCATCCTTGACGGCAGTCAGTTCGACTTTGGTAGCCGCCTTCTCGAAGCCCGCATCCATCCGCCGGCTCAGTTCGTCCAGCCGCTCGTCGTTCCAACTCTCCACGGTCCCCTCCTTCTCCAGAAGTGCCTCCATGGGAGGAGTGTAGACAAAAACTGTCGGAACGTGTTGTCAGACCGCAACCGGCTCGCGGGCCGGCTCGCGCGAGGTGACGATCACCGGGGTGCCGTCTTTCGGCGAGAGGGTGATGTTGCGGCGGCCGGTGCGCTCTGGGAGCGGGCTCGCCTTGCGCAGCTCGCAGCGGGTGAGAACCTCGCGCAGGACGACGCGCATCTCGAACTCGGCAAAGGTGGCGCCGATGCAGCGGCGGACGCCGCCGCCGAAGGGGATCCAGGCGTAGGTGTCGGGCGCGTCGCCGAGGAAGCGCTCGGGCTTGAAGGCGAAGGGCTCGGGATAGATGTCGGGCCGGGTGTGGGTGAGCCAGATCGCCGGGGTGACGTCGGTCCCCTCGGGCAGGGTCAGCCCGTCGGCGACCAGCTCCTTGGCGAGGCGCCGTCCCGCCAGCGGGATCACCGGCCGCAGCCGCAGCGACTCGGAGATCGTCGCCCGCAGGTAGTCCTCCTCCCCGGCCAGCAGGCTCTCGCGTAGGCGCCCCAGCACCGCCGGGTGGCGCAGCAGCAGGTCGAAGGTCCAGGCGAGCGCGGTCGCGGTCGTCTCGTGGCCGGCCAGCAGCAGCGTCATCAGCTGGTCGCGCAGCTCCCGGTCCTCCATCCGCGTCCCATCCTCGAACTCGGCCTGCATCAGCATCGAGAGGATGTCCTCGCGCTGCTCGAGATCCGGCCGTTCCCGGTGCTCGGCGATCTCCGCCATCAGCAGCTCGTCGACTTCGCGCAGCTGGTTCTCGAAGCGGGCAAACATGCCGCCGCCGATGCCGAAGCGCTGCAGCACCAGCCCCAGTACCTGGCGCCCGGGCGTAGCGGTTTCGGTGAGGACGCTGGCGAGCATCTCCCGCAGCCGGTCCAGCCGCGGCCCGGTGGAGACGCCGAAGACGACGCGGAGGATGATCTCCAGGGTCACCGCCTGCATCCGCGCGTGGATCGGGAACTCGGCGTTCAGCTGCCAGGAGTCAATCTCGGCACCGACGATCTCGTTCATCGTCTCCTCGTAGGAGCGCATCCGCTCGCCGTGGAAGGGCGGCAGCATCAGCCGGCGACGGCTGAGGTGCTCGGCCCCCTGCTGGATCAGCAGCGATTTCGAGCCGACGATCGGCTCGAGGATGGCGTTGCGCCCCGGCGGCAGCCCGTGCTCGCGCTCGCGGTAGAGCGCCTTGATCGCCTCCGGATCGGAGATCAGCACCATCGGCCGCTCGAAGCCGAGGAAGCGGACGCTGAAGGAGTCGCCGAACTCGCGCCGGCAGTCCTCCATGAAGGCGATCGGCCGGAAGGCCCAGCGCAGCATCTGCACCAGCGGGGGACTGCTCGGTTCGGGCGGGAGCGCCACAACCCAAGCATCGCAGAGGATGGATAGCATCGTCCTGATGCCGACTGTCGCAGACCTCAACCTCCTCTCCTCGGGGAAGGTCCGCGAGATCTACGAGTGGGAGGACGACCTGCTGATGGTCGCCTCCGACCGCATCTCCACCTACGACGTGGTGATGCCGACGCCGATCCCCGACAAGGGCAAGGTCCTGAACCGGATGTCGGTTTTCTGGTTCGGGCTGACCGAGGACATCGTCCCCAACCACTTCATCTCCGAGGACGTGCCCGAGGAGGTCGCCGAACGGGCGATGCGGGTGCGGAAGCTGGAGATGTACCCGGTCGAGTGCGTCGTCCGCGGCTATCTCTCCGGCTCCGGCTGGAAGGAATACAAGGAAGAGGGCGCGGTCTGCGGGATCGAGCTGCCCTCCGGCCTGGTCGAGTCCGATCAGCTGCCGGAGCCGATCTTCACCCCCTCGACCAAGGCCGAGATCGGCGACCACGACGAGAACGTCGACTTCGACCGCGCCGCCGAGATCGTCGGCGACCGGGCGCTGCTGGAAGAGCTGCGGCGGATCTCAATCGAGGTCTACAAGCGCGGCTCGCAACACGCGGCGCAGCGCGGGATCATCCTCGCCGACACCAAGTTCGAGTTCGGCCGCCACGCCGGCGCCGAGATCGTCCTCGGCGACGAGGTCCTGACCCCGGACTCCTCGCGCTTCTGGCCCGCCGCCAGCTACCAGCCGGGCGCCACGCCCCCCTCCTTCGACAAGCAGTTCGTCCGCGACTGGGCCTCGGAGACCGGCTGGGACAAGAAGCCGCCGGCGCCGGAGCTGCCGGCCGACGTGGTCGAGCAGACCCGGGCCAAATACGTCGAGGCCTACGAGCGGATCACCGGGGAGACGTTCTGAAGGCACGGGTGCTGATCCGCCCCAAGGAGGGAATCCTCGACCCTCAGGGCAAGGCGGTGGAGCGGGCGCTGCCGGCGCTCGGCTTCGAGGGAATCGAGCACGTCCACGTCGGGCGGATGGTCGAACTTGAGGCCGAGGACCCGGAGCGGCTCGGCGAGCTCTGCGAGAAGCTCCTCGCCAACCCCCTGATCGAGGACTACGAGATCCAGACCCTGTGATCTGGGGCGTCCTCCAGTTCCCCGGATCGTGCGATGAGCGGGACGCCCTGCACGCCTGCGAGCTGCACGGCGACGGGGCGCGACTGATCTGGCACGAGAGCCGCGACCTCGACGGCGCCGACGGCGTCGTCGTCCCCGGCGGCTTCTCCTACGGCGACTACCTGCGGGCCGGCGCGATCGCCCGCTTCTCCCCGGCGATGGAAGCGGTCGCCGAGGCGGCCGCGGACGGGATGCCGGTGCTGGGGATCTGCAACGGCTTCCAGGTCCTCTGCGAGGCGGGGCTGCTGCCCGGCGCTCTGCTGCGCAACGTCGAGCTGCGCTTCCGCTGCCACCAGGTCGAGCTGGTCGAGGAGGGCAGCGGCGACCGGCTCTCGATCCCGGCCAAGCACGGCGAAGGCCGCTACTACGCGCCGGAGGAGATGCTCGACCGGCTCGAGGCGAACGGCCAGGTCGCCTACCGCTACGCCGACGGCCACAACTCCAACGGCTCGGTCCGCGACATCGCCGGCGTCACCAACGAGCGCGGCAACGTCCTCGGCCTGATGCCCCACCCCGAGCACGCCGTCGACCCCTTGACGGGGTCGACGGATGGGTTGCGCGTGTTCGATCGCCTCGGGCGGGGCGCTTTTGTAAACCAGGAGTTGACAAAGGCGCCCCGCGGATGACGGTGGACACGCCGAAATACCGCGAGCTGGGGCTGACCGACTCCGAGTACGAGCTGATCGTCGAGAAGCTGGGGCGGGAGCCGAACGACGTCGAGCTGGCGATGTTCAGCCTGCTCTGGTCCGAGCACTGCGCCTACAAGCACTCGCGCAAGCTGCTGCGGCGGCTGCCGACCGAGGGTGAGCGGGTGGTGATGGGGCCGGGCGAGAACGCCGGCGCCGTCGACGTCGGCAAGGGCTACGCGGTCGCCTTCAAGGTCGAGTCCCACAACCACCCGAGCGCGGTCGAACCGTTCCAGGGGGCGGCGACCGGGGTCGGCGGCATCCTCCGCGACGTCTTCGCGATCGGGGCGCGGCCGATCGCGCTCCTCGACAGCCTCCGCTTCGGCGAGCTCGACTCAATCCGCTCGCGCCACCTGCTCGACGGCGCCGTGCGGGGAATCGGCCACTACGGCAACTCGATCGGGGTGGCGACGGTCGGCGGCGAGATCTACTTCGAGGAGCCCTACGAGCACAACTGCCTGGTCAACGCGATGTGCATCGGCTTCGCGAAGACCGCCGACATGGTGCGGGCGGCGGCGGCCGGGGTCGGCAACTCGATCGTCCTGATGGGCGCCTCGACCGGGCGCGACGGGATCGGCGGCGCCTCCGTCCTCGCCTCGGCCGAGCTCGGCGAGGGTGACGAAGCGAAGCGGCCGACGGTGCAGATCGGCGACCCCTTCGAGGAGTCGAAGCTGTTGGAGTGCTGCTTGGAGCTGCTGGCGAAGGGGCTGCTGGTCTCGCTGCAGGACCTCGGCGCCGCGGGGCTGACCTCCTCGGCCGGGGAGATGGCGAGCGCCGGCGGGGTCGGGATCGACATCGACGTCGCCCGGGTGCCGCTGCGCGAGGCCGACATGGAGCCCTTCGAGATCATGGTCTCCGAGAGCCAGGAGCGGATGCTGGCGGTGGTCGAGCCGAGCCGGGTCGACGAGGTGCGGGCGATCTGCGAGAAATGGCAGACCGGCTCGGCGGAGATCGGCACCGTCACCGAGGGCGGTCAGGTCCGCATCCTCCGCGACGGCGAGGTCGTCGGCGAGATGCCGGTCGAGGCGCTGGTCGACGGCTGCCCGCTCTACGACCTCGACCCGGCCGAGCCGGACGGCTGGATCTACGGCAACCGCGAGACGCTGCCGCCGAGGGCCGCGCCCGAGCAGGAGCTGCTGTCCTTGCTCTCGGCACCGAGCATCGCCTCCAAGCGCTGGGCCTTCGAGCAGTACGACTCCGTCGTCGGTTCGCGCACGGTGCGCCGGCCAGAGCAGGCCGACGCCGCCGTCCTGCAGCTGCCCGAGGCCGGCAACGCGATCGCCGTCTCGATCGACGGCAACGGCCGCCGCGTCGCCTGCGACCCCTACGAGGGGACGATCGAGGCGGTGCTCGAGTGCGCCCAGAACCTCGCCTGCGTCGGCGCCGAGCCGCTCGGCCTCACCAACTGCCTCAACTTCGGCAACCCCGAGAAGCCGACCGGCGCCTGGCAGCTCGACCGCGCCGTCAGCGGCCTCGCCGACGCCTGCTACGCCCTCGGCGTCCCCGTCGTCGGCGGCAACGTCTCCCTCTACAACGAGGGCCCCGACGGGCCGATCTACCCGACGCCGGTGGTGGCGATGGTCGGCGAGCTGCCCGACCCGGAGCAGGTCGCCGGCAACGCCTTCGCCCGCGAGGGCGACGCGATCGGCCTCGTCGGCCCCTTCGAACCGAGCCTCGCCGGCTCGGAGCTGGCGAAGCAGCGGGGCGAGCTGAAGATGGGCCTCCCCCGCCCCGACGTCGCTGGCGCCATTGCCGCCTGCGAGCTCGTCCGCACCGCAGTCCGCGCCGGCAAGCTCGCCTCGGTCCACGACGTCTCCGACGGCGGCCTCGCCGTCGCGATCGCCGAGTCCGCGATCGCCGGCGGCATCGGCTGCGAGACCAACATCGAACACCTCCGCGAGCGCGGCGCCCAGCCCGAGGAAGCCCTCTTCGGCGAGGGCCCCGGCGGCTTCCTGGTCAGCGGCGACCGCGCAACGCTGGAAGAGCTCGGCGCCGTCCTCATCGGCACCGTCGGCGGCGAGGAGATCTCGATCGGCGCCGGCGACCGCAGCCTCTCGCTCGGCCTCGCCGAGGCCGAGAGCGCCTGGCGGTCGCTCGATCTGGCCTGACTGAACACAAACTGCACCGAGAATCCGCTCACTGCTCCTTGTGTTCTCGCTGCAGGATGATTAGGTTAAGTATCCCTATGCAATGGAGGAGAAAGTATGGGCGGCAACCGCTTGAAGTCCTGTTTCATCGTGTTCGTCGCGCTCATGGTGGTCAGCAGTAACAACGCATCCGCCGCGACCATGTACCTTCGTCCCAACGCAGATCGCTCTATCAGCGGTTGGGAAGTCCTCGGTGCGCCTACTGCTTGGCAGGCGCTTGCAGATCCAGTGACGCCGTCGGAAACGCCTACCTCCTCCAGCTATGTCCGCCCCAAATGCTCGTTTGGATGCAACGCCGAAACTTTAGGTGTCGAGCTGACGACGGCATCCCTTGCAGGTATAACGGGCGTAACCGCAACTGCTTGGTTCTATACCCCCGGCTCGGCAACCGTGAAACTGGAAGTCCGTATCAAAGGCTTTTCCCTTCTCGGATCTGGAAGCTTTTCCTCAGCAGGTTGGCATTCATTGACGTTCCCGATAAGTCGTCAGACTGATCTTGACGACCTTACTTTGCATTTCCAGCATCCCTTTGGGAGCGGAAGCATAGCCCCTAACATTTATGCTGCTTTCATCCGGCTTATTTACACTCCCCCATCACCGAGGGTGTACTGGGGCTCATGGATCGACGGAGATGTCTATACCGCAGCAGGCGAAGCGCCCTGGCCAGATGTTCCATACGAACAGACCAAGCCTACGTGGGAAACGTTCGAGGCTCACGCAGGAAGGCCCGTCTCCATCGTTCACTATGGCCAGCCCGCACCATGGAATCAGAAATTCGCAGCCGGCCCTCTTAAAGCGACGGCAACGAAGGGAGCCATCCCACTGATGGATATGGACCCAGATGGCGCCACTCTGACCAGTTTGCTCAAAGAAAGAGATGAAGTGTTCAAAACCTGGTTTAAAGATGCGGCTGAATACGGGAAGCCCTTTTTCTTCCGATGGAGTTGGGAGATGAATGGCACTTGGTTCAAACCCTATGGAGAAGAAGCAGCCGGCAATCCAGCACTATATGTACAAGTGTGGCAACACCTGGTTCAACTTGCAAAAGAACAAGGCGCAACCAACATCACGTGGGTTTGGTGCCCTAACATAAGCTTCGAAGGAAGCACGTCCCTGTCGGCTCTTTATCCAGGCGATGCTTATGTTGATTGGACCTGCATGGATGGCTACAACCGAGGCAACAATCCCATCAAGCCTGAAGGTGCTAAGTCATTTGAAGCACTGTTCTCTAAAACCTACGGAGAACTCTTGGCGATTGCACCGGCGAAGCCGATCATGATTGGTGAGACCGCCTCCACGGAGAACGTTGGGCTATTAGGTGAAAAAAAGGCCGAATGGATTTCCAGAGGCTTAGGGGAAACCTTGGCTACGTCATTTCCAAAAATCAAAGCCTTATTATGGTTTAACTGGAATATCGAAGAGCCAAAAGGCAGCGGGAACCACTGGGATTGGCAGATCGAGTCAACGACGGCATCTCAGGAATCTTTTAAGAATGTGATTTCCTCGCCCTACTTCGCCGGCAATACGTTCGGTGAACTTCCTGCCTTGACCAAAGTCCAGCCTTTGCCCTGATGGGCAACTGATCTTCCGATCGATTCAGCCTGAACGTCCGGAGCCGTGCATCCTTTCGCGATGGCGATTATGCTCGCCGCTGCCGGTTCGATCGAAAGGGAAAGAAATGAAGTTGAGATTGGTCTCGGCTGCCATCAGCGTCGTTCTAGGCATCGCGGTCCTTGTTCCCCCCGTCGCCCTTGCAGCGACTGAAGTCGGGAACGGGTGCACTGCCGACATGTCGGGGCTCGGTGTCCCGGTGTCTCTCGCCAACGCCCCCGGCAGTCCCCTTCCGGCCACGATGCCGAGTAACGGGGTGATCACCAGCTGGCGCATCTCGATCATCCCGATCCCTCCCGAAGTGACCGCTTCCGAGACCCTGAAGATCTTCCGACCGGCTGGAAGTCCGGGACAGTTTCAGGTCGTCGGAGAAAGCGCTCCACTCTCCTTGGCCAGTGGATCGAACAGCCAAGTGACGAGGATCTCGGTGGCGGCGGGCGATCACATCGGTGGAAGCCTCAACGCCAGCGGCGAAACGGGAGGCCTCTATTGCAAAACCGAAAACCCCGGTGACCGGGTTGGGGTCTTCAGCCCGAACCCGCCCAACGGCTCGACTGCGACCCTGGCCGGGGAGGTGAGCGGCGTCCAGGTTCCGATCGTCGTCGTCCTCGAGCCCGATGCCGACAACGACGGCTTCGGGGACGAGACCCAGGACGCCTGCCCGCAGAGCGCGACGACGCAGGCTGCCTGCCCGGTAGTCACGCTCTCTACGACCAAGCAGGTTAGGAAAGGTTCGGTCACCCTCCTCGTCACCACCAGCACGCCGGCGACGGTCACGGTCAAAGGCGTGGTCTCGCTCGGCAAAGGCAAGAAGGCGAAGCTCAAAGGCGGCACCAAAGCCGTGAGCCCCGGTGTCTTCACTAAGTTCAAGCTGAAATTCACTGCAAAGCTGATCAAACGGCTAAAGGAACTGCCGCCGACCAAGAAGCTGACGCTGAAGATCACCAGCACGGCGCCCAACCTGGCCGCGGCGCCGACGAAGAAAGTGATCAAAGTGAAGTCGAAGGGCCAGGGACCGCAGTCCTAACCGTCAAATTCGGGGGAGATACCAATGAGATCGAAGTTCGTTTCTGCCGCCGCTAGCGCGATCATTTCTATCTCGCTGCTCGGTGCCGCAAGCGCCTCGGCGGCAACCGAGTTCGGGGATCCGTGCCCAGCTGTTACCGGGATACCGACGCCGTACGGGATCTTCGCCTACACGGCGGCCGGCGATCCGCTGCCGGTGACCGCTCCCGTGGGCGGGATCCTGACGAAGTGGAGGATCGAAGTCGCTGCGCCCGGGCCGCCGAAAGCCGCTCCGGTGACCATGAAGACGCTAAGGCTGACTGGGCCGGAAAACCTCTTGGTCACGGGGGAAGGCAACGGATCGATCGTGGCTGGATCCAACTCCTTCGACGTCCGGATCCCGATCCAGGCTGGAGACCACCTCGGAATCTTCGGAACCGATGCGGAAGTGGGAACTCCTGTCTGTGCCACCACGGAGGAAAACAAACTCGGGATATTTGATCCGAAAGCCACGGCCGGCGGCTCCTCTCTGACCGCCAGCGGTGAATCTGAATTGCGGATCCCTGTGGTCGGAACGATCGAGGCCGACGCCGACAACGACGGCTTCGGCGACGAGACCCAGGATGCGTGTCCGCAGAGCGCCACCACGCAAGTCGCATGCCCGCCGGTCACGCTCTCGACCACCAAGCAGGCGAGGAAAGGATCGGTCGTGATCGTGGTGACGACCGACACGCCGGCTCCCGTCACGGTCAAAGGCGTGGTCAAGTTGGGCAAAGGGAAGAAAGCCAAACTCAACGGCGGGACCAAGAACCTCACCCCCGGGGTCCTCGGCAAGTTCACCCTCAAATTCACCAAAAAGGTGAAGGCGAAACTGGCGCAGCTCAGCCCCAAACAGTCGCTGACGCTGAAGGCCACGGTTACCGGCACCAGTGTCTCCGGTGCGGTGACGAAGAAAACGCTGAAAGTGAAATTGAAGGGTCAGGCGAAAGGCTGATCTAGTCGCCGTAGCTGGCAGGCGCGGCCTCACCGATCTTGAGTGGGGCGCGCGCCCGCTGCCGGCGCAGGCCGAGGGCGGCGGCGCCGGAGACGAGCGAGGCGAGGGCGGCGAAGAGGTAGGCGGCGTCGGAGACGCGCAGCGCCTCGGCGAGGTTGGCGGGGTCGCCGACGATGGCGATCAGGATCGCGGTGCCGAGGACGGCGCCGACTTGGCGGAAGGCGGCGTTGACGGCGCTGGCGGTGGCGAAGCGGTCGTCGCCGACGTCGCGGACGGCGGCGGAGCCGAGGGTCGGGAAGGCAAGGCCGATGCCGATCCCGGTCAGGGTGGCGCCGGGCAGCCAGGTGCCGAGGTAGTCGGGCTCGGCGCCGGCCGAGCGAAGGACCAGGGCGCCGGCGGCGAAGACGAGGGTGCCCGGCACGACGACGGCGCGGTGGCCGAAGCGGTCGGCGAGGCGGCCGGCCGGGCCGGAGACGACGGTGGTCATCGCCGGGCCGGGCAGGGCGGCGAGGCCGGCGCTGAGGATGCTGTATCCCCAGACCGTGGTGAGGAAGAGGACGTTGCCGAGGATCAGGGAGAAGAAGGCGGCGGCGAAGAGCAGGGTGCCGAGGTTGCCGAACGCGAACGAGCGGTGGGCGAAGAGGGCCGGCTCGACGATCGGGCGCGGGTGGCGGAGGCTGCGGGCGACGACGGCCCCAAGGAGAAGCGCGGCGGCGGCGAAGGCGGCGAGCGTGCCCGCTCCGGTCCAGCCCCAGTCGTTGCCCTCGACGATCCCCAGCGTCACCGCAGCGAGGCCGAGCGCCAGCATCAGGGCTCCGGGCAGATCGGGCAGGCGGCTGTCGCCGATCTCCTGCTGCGGCAGCAGCCGCCGGCCGGCGAGGAGGACGGCGGCGCCGAGCGGCAGGTTGACGAGGAAGACGAGGCGCCAGCTGTCGAGTTCGACGAGAGCGGCGCCGAGGGTCGGCCCGATCGCGGCGGCGGCCGCGGCGGCCGCTCCCCAGAGGCCGACGCCGGTGGCGCGCTTCTCCGGCGGGAAGCTGTCGAGGACGATCGCCAGCGAGGTGGGCGCGATCGCCGCGGCGCCGACGCCCTGGAGGACGCGGAAGGCGATCAGGGTCTCCAGCGAGGGCGCCACCGCGCAGAGCAGGCTGGCGAGGGTGAAGCCGCCGAGGCCCCAGAGGAAGACGCGCTTGTGGCCGAAGCGGTCGGCGAGCCCGCCGGCCGGGACCAGCAGCGCGGCGATGACGACGAAGTAGCCGTCGAGCACCCAGGAGAGCAGGTCGCGGCTCGCTCCCGGGAAGGAGGCCGAGATGTCGGGGAAGGCGATGTTGACGATCGTCGTGTCGAGGAAGACGAGGAAGGCGCCGGTGCAGGCGACGAGGACGCTCGCTCTATGCCCACGGTCATACATCGTGGCCGCGACTATACTATGACCGTGGGCATAACGCGAATCGCCGATGCCGAAGCGATCGAACCGACGCGCCGCGACGGGCGCGACCGGCTGCTGAACGGCGCCCGCAAGCTGCTCGCCGAGAAGGGCTACGCCGGGATGGAGCTGCGCGACGTCGCCGACCGCGGCAAGGCCCCCCGCGGCTCGATCTACCACCACTTCCCCGGCGGCAAGAAGCAGCTCGCGGTCGAGGCGGCCGAACTCGAGGGGCGGGAGATCCGGGCCGCGATCGAAAGCTCCCTCGCCGAGCTCGGCCTCGCCGAGACGCTCAGCACCTTCGGCGAGATGTTCCGCCAGCGGGTCAAGGACCAGCCCGAGCGGCTCGGCTGTCCCTGCGCCGCCGCCGCCCTCGCCCGGCCCGAGGACCCCGCCCTCGCCGCCGCCGCCACCGCGGCCTTCGAGAGCTGGGAAGCGCCGATTGCCGCCGCCCTGCGCGAGGAAGGCGTGGAGGAGGCCGTGGCCGAGTCCTTCGCCGGGCTCGTCGTCTCGACGATCGAGGGCGCCCTGATCCGCGCCCGCGCCGCCGGCGACCAGGCGCCGCTCGATTCCGCCGTCGCCGGCCTGCACCAGGCGCTCGCGGCACTGCTGGCCTCTAAGTCGGTTTAGACAAGCAGTCTCGCGGGCAGCTTCATCAATGCACCCCTGGGAAGGGGTGCGGGATGGAGGAGAGTTTGAAATCCAGTTGGGCTCCCCGAGCCGCAAGCCTCGCCCTCGCCGCCCTCGCCGCGGTTGCGCTTGCCGCCTGCGGCGGCAGCTCGAACGGGTCCGAGCCGCGGGAGCTGACCTTCTTCGTAGCGATCCAGCCGGGCGGGACGATCGAGGAAGTCTCGAAACGGTGCTCGGAAGAGTCGAACGGCAAGTACACGATCACGCCGGAATTCCTCCCCACCGACGCCAGCCAGCAGCGCGAACAGCTGGTCCGCCGGCTCGGCGCCGAGGACTCCTCGATCGACATCGTCGGCATGGACGTGATCTGGACCGGCGAGTTCGCCAACGCCGGCTGGGTCGAAGAGTGGACCGGAGCCGAGAAGAAGGCCGCGACCGAAAACGTCTTCCCGAACGTGATCGAAACCGCCTCCTTCGAGGACAAGCTCTACGCGGCGCCGTTCAACACCAACACCCAGCTGCTCTGGTACCGCAAAGACCTGGTCAAGCAGCCGCCGGAGACCTGGGACGAGATGATCGAAGAGGCCGAAGGGCTGAAGGAAGCGGGCTCGATCCAGGTCCAGGCCAACCGCTACGAGGGCTACATGGTCCTCGTCAACGCGCTGATCGAGAGCGCCGGCACCGAAATCCTCTCCGGCCCCGAAGAAGTCGACCTCGAACAGGGGCCGACCGAAAAGGCGCTGGAAGTGATCGGCAAGCTCGCCAACGGAGGCGCCGCGCCGCCCAGCCTCTCGACCTCCGACGAGGACACCGCCCGGCTCGGCTTCGAGGCCGGCGAATCGGCCTTCATGACCAACTACACCTTCGCCTACGCGAGCGCCAAAGAAGAAGCGCCGGACGTGTTCAAAAACATGGGCTACGCGCGCTTCCCCGAGGTCGAGCCGGGCACCCCGAGCAAACCGCCGCTCGGCGGCTTCAACCTCGCGGTCAGCTCCTACTCCGAAAACAAGGACGTCGCCTTCGAAGCGGCAACCTGCCTGGCCAATAAAGACAGCCAGAAAACGGCGGTCGAACTCGACGGCCTGCCGCCCTCGCGCTCGGACCTCTACACCGACAAAACGGTCACCTCCGCTTACCCGGGCTTCGCCGGGCTGGTGAAGGAATCGATCGAAGCCTCGGGACCGCGGCCGACCACGCCGGCCTACCAGGACGTCAGCCTCGCGGTCCAGCGCTCGCTGCACCCGCCGGACAAGATCGACCCCGAAGACACCGAATCCGTCTACGACGAACTGAAGTCGAACGTCGAGAAGGCGGTCAAGCGGGAAGGGCTGCTCTGATGAAGTCGGAGCGCACCCGCTCGGAACGGAAACTCGCCTGGATGCTCTGCGCGCCGGCGGTGGTGGCGATGCTGCTCGTCACCGCCTATCCGATCGTCTACGCGGTGATCCTCTCGCTACAGGACGTCGACCTCCGCTTCCCCGACGAGGGCGGCTTCGTCGGCCTCAGCAACTACACCGCGGTCCTCTCCTCCGACCTCTGGTGGACGGACTTCTTCAACACCGTCCTGATCATGGTGATCTCGGTCGCGATCGAGCTGGTGCTGGGGATGGCGATCGCGCTGGTGATGTACCGGGCGATCTTCGGCCGCGGCGTCGTCCGCACCTCGGTCCTAATCCCCTACGGGATCATCACCGTGGTCGCCGCCTTCGCCTGGCAGTTCGCCTTCAGCCCGGAAACCGGGTTCGTCAACAACCTGCCGCTGATCCCCGACGAAAAGGACTGGTTCGGCGGCCGCTTCAGCTCCTTCGCGGTGATCATCATGGCCGAGGTCTGGAAGACGACGCCGTTCATGGCGCTGCTGCTGCTGGCCGGTCTGGTGACGATCGACAGCCAGCTCTACGAGGCGGCGCGGGTCGACGGCGCCACCGCCTGGCAGCGCTTCACCCGGATCACGCTGCCGCTGATGAAGCCGGCGATCCTGGTCGCGCTGCTGTTCCGCACCCTCGACGCCTTCCGTGTCTTCGACACGATCTTCATCATGACCCGCGGTGCGCTGGACACCGAATCGGTCTCGATCCTCGGCTACAACCAGCTGATCAGCCGCCTCAACCTCGGGCTCGGCTCGGCGGTCTCGGTGCTGATCTTCATCTGCGTCTTCCTGATCGCGTTCGTCTTCGTGCGCGGCTTCGGGGCCAAAGTCGAGGAAGGACGACCGGGAGGCTGAGATGGAACGCAGCAGCCGCGACTACGTTCTCTGGACCATCGCCATCGCGCTGGTGGTGATCTTCGCCCTGATCCCGGTGCTGTGGCTGATCTCGATCTCGCTGAAGCCGCCGGAAGCGCTGACCGACCAGAAGTTCATCCCCGCCGACATCTCCTTCGACAACTACAAGAGCCTGTTCGAAGGCGGGATCGACGACAGCCCCTTCATCAAACCGCTGATCAACTCGATCGGGATCGCCCTGATCACGACCGCGATCTCGATCGTCCTCGCCTCCTTCTGCGCCTACGCGATCGCCCGGCTCGAATTCCCCGGCAAGCGGGTGATCCTCGCCGGGGCGCTGGCGATCGCGATGTTCCCGCCGATCTCCACGGTCGGGCCGCTGTTCGACATGTGGCGGGCGCTCGGTCTCTACGACACCTGGCTGGGGCTGATCATCCCCTACCTCACCTTCTCGCTGCCGCTGGCGATCTACGTCCTCGTCGCCTTCTTCCGGGAGATTCCCTGGGAGCTCGAGCAGGCGGCCCAGGTCGACGGGGCGACGCCGTTCCAGGCGTTCACGAAGGTGATCGTGCCGCTGGCGGCGCCGGGCGTCTTCACCGCCGCGATCCTCGTCTTCATCTTCTGCTGGAACGACTTCCTCTTCGCGATCTCGCTGACCAGCTCGGACGCGTCGCGGACCGTTCCCGCCGCCCTCGCCTTCTTCACCGGCGAATCGTCGTTCACCGCGCCGACCGGCAGCATCGCCGCCGCCGCCGTGGTGGTGACGGTGCCGATCATCGTCTTCGTCCTCATCTTCCAGCGCCGAATCGTCGCCGGGCTCACCGCCGGTGCCGTCAAGGGATAAAGGAGCCAGCCGATGTCAGAGATAGTCCTCGACGGAGTCACCAAGACCTTTGCCGACGGCTTCGAAGCCGTCAAAGACATGGACCTCGACATCCAGGACGGCGAGTTCATGATCCTCGTCGGCCCGTCGGGCTGCGGCAAGTCGACGGCGCTGCGGATGATCGCCGGGCTCGAGGACATCTCCAGCGGCGAGGTGAAGATCGGCGGCGAGACCGTCAACGACCGCTCGCCGAAGGACCGCGACATCGCGATGGTCTTCCAGAACTACGCGCTCTACCCGCACATGACCGTGCGCGAGAACATGGGCTTCGCGCTGAAGCTGGCCGGCACCGACAAGGATGAGATCGACAAGAAGGTCGAGGAGGCGGCGCGGACGCTGGACCTCGAGCAGCACCTCGACCGGCGGCCGGCGAACCTCTCCGGCGGCCAGCGGCAGCGGGTGGCGATGGGGCGGGCGATCGTCCGCGACCCGAAAGCGTTCCTGATGGACGAGCCGCTCTCCAATCTCGACGCGAAGCTGCGGGTGCAGATGCGGACCGAGGTGGCGAAACTGCAGTCGAAGCTGGAAACGACGACGGTCTACGTCACCCACGACCAGACCGAGGCGATGACCCTCGGCGACCGGGTGGCGGTGATGCGGGCGGGCCTCCTGCAGCAGGTCGGCACGCCGGCCGAGCTCTACGACAACCCGGTCAACCTCTTCGTCGCCGGCTTCATCGGCTCACCGGCAATGAACTTCATGCCGGGGGAGATCAACGGCGGCAAGCTCAAGCTGCCGATCGGCGAGGTCGACCTCGACAAGCTCGACGTCGAGCACCACGACGGCCAGGTGATCGTCGGCCTGCGGCCGGAGAACTTCGAGGACGTGGAGGTGATCGGCGACCTCAAGGAGGAGCGCGGGATCACCTTCGAGGCCGAGATCGACCTGGTCGAGTCGCTCGGCTCCGACCTCTACGCCTACTTCCACATCGAGTCCGAAGGCGTGCAGTCGGACCAGCTCGCCGACATCGTCGAAGAGAGCCTCGACGAAACCGGCGCCGGCGAAATCCGCGAGGGCCACGAGCAGATCGTCGCCCGCCTCGACCCGACCAGCAAAGTCCGCCGCCGCGAGACCGCCCAGCTCTGGGCCGACACCGCGAAACTCCACCTCTTCGACCCGGAGAGCGGCGAGAGCCTGCGCCGGGATTCGAAAAGTGACGAGTAGCGTCACCGCTCTCGAGTTCTCTAGAACAACGGTCTACTAGCCGTCCGGTGTCTGCGGCCGGTCATATCCTCTTCTCGCAAAGGAATCCTTAACTGGGGAGAGTGAAATGAGAAGTCGTTTGGTCCTGCTCGTAGCCGCACTTACGGCGACCTTGGCGATAAGCCCCGCCGCCGCCTCGGCCGCGACCGAATTCGGAGATAACTGCGCGGGCGACGCGCCGGTTCCGACGTACACGCTGATGACGATCTCGACCCCGGATGCATCGCTGCCCCTCGCCGCTCCCGTCGGTGGGGTGCTGACGAAGGTCAAGATGAAGATCTCCTATCCGCTCCCGATCACGCTTCCCGAGGAGATCAAGGTTCTGAGGCCGGCAGGGGTCAACAATTACACCGTCACCAGCCAGGCGGCGATTCAGGCCGGTTCGGGCGAGACCGTGGCCGATGTCCGCATGCCGATCCAAGCCAATGACAGGCTTGGCGTTCGTGGCCTCCCGTTCACTTACGAAGGGTCTCCGCAACCGGGGGCTGCCTTCTACTGCAACAGCGATCCCGGTGTCCTTGGAGCGTTTGCGGGAGACGCAGCACCAGGCTCGACCGTGGAATTCGCGGAAGCAACCGAAGGCCGCGTGCCCCTCAGGGGGGTGATCGAGCCCGACACCGACAACGACGGCTACGGCGACGAGACGCAGGACGGCTGCCCGCAGAGCGGGGCGGTCCAGAGCGCCTGCCCGCTTATCGCTCTCGATACCTCGGCGAAAGCGGGCAAGAAGGCGGTCGTGGTGCTGGTGACGGGCAGCTCAGAAGGCCCGGTGAACGTGAAAGGCGTCGTCAAACTCGGCAAAGGCAAAAAGGCGACGCTGAAAGCAAAAGCGAAGACGGTCTTCCCCGGCAAACTCGCCTCCTTCCGGCTGAAGTTCAACGCCAAGCTGATCAAGCGGCTGAAGGAACTCGAGCCGAGCCAGAAGCTGACGCTGAAGATCACCGCCAGCGCGACGAACGTCGCGGGGCAGGTCAGCACCGACAAGCTCAAAGTCAAGCTGAAGGGGCAGGGCTAGGGCTCTGCTCAGCCCGCGGCGGCGACCAGGCGCGACATTACGTCGACTGCCTGGTCGTCGTCGAGGCCTTGGGCCTCGGTGAGGTCCTGCCAGGTGCGGAAGGCGAGGGCTCTTAGCCCGTCGCGGCTTCCAGGTCCTCGAGGTCGGCGAGATCGCGGGTTCTCCCCGCTGCCCGCTTCATCGCCTTCAGGTCCTCGACTGAGCAGACGTAGACGGTGACGCCGAGGATCTCGGCCTCGCTGGCGCGGGGACGCAGTTCCTCATAGGTCGGAACGCCGTCGAGTCCTTGGACGATGTCGAGACGCCCAAGGTCGGTCTCGATCGCTACCTGTTCGCCCTCCGCAAGGGCAGCGGCGATGGAGAAGGGGCTGCCGAGCAGTGCCTCTCCCTGGTGCACGTGTCCGCCGGCCTCGGCCGCCACCTTGGCCACCTTCCTCAAGTTCTCTTGCTCGGCGGCAACGACGACATCCACGTCCTTGGTGCCGCGGACGACCCCCCAGGCGTTGACCGCAAGACCGCCCACCACGACGAACTCGGCTTGCGCAGCCGCAAGGCGCCGTAGGAGCTCGTCGAAGGCGGGTTCGCTCAACTTTGGCGCGCGGCTCCGGTGAATCGCATCAGCTTGTGGCTGAGCGCGATGCCTTCGGCGAGGTTCACGCTGATCGACCTCTGCGCGTCTTCACGCAATCGCTGCCTTCGGACGGCCTCGGCTTTTGCAGCGGGCAACGACTCGCCTTTTTCGTGCCCTTCCATAGACAGGATGCTAGCCCGCGGCAGCGACCAGGCGCGACATCAAGTCGACTGCCTGGTCGTCGTCGAGGCCTTGGGCCTCGGTGAGGTCCTGCCAGGTGCGGAAGGCGAGGGCATGGCCGATCGCGGCGCGGGTGCGCTTGCCGGCGTTGCCGCGCAGGCCGCGGCCGCGAGCGAGGATCTCGGCCGCCATCGCCAGGAACTGGTGGTACGCGGCGAACTTCTCGGCGACGACCGGCACGGCATTTTCGTCGCGGAGGAGCTTGTCGAGCATGCCCGCGGTCCTCCCGTAATAGGCGTACATCTCCTCGAGCGCTGAGGCGAGGCGCTCGTCCGGATCCTCGATCGAGGCCCAGCGGCTGATGTCCGGTCTGGGGTTGGCTGCGCGCCAGTGCGCTGAGCAGGCGCCGAACAGGGCGCGCTCGTCGGGAAAGTGGCGGTAGAGGGTCGAGCGGCGGACGCCGGCGTGCTCGGCGACGGCGCTCATCGTCGTCTGCGCGGGGCCGAGGGTGCCGTGCAGCTCGACCGCGCTTTCGGTGATCCGCAGCCGGGTCTGCGCCTCGGCTTCGGCCCGCTGCTTCTTCTCGTACTTGCGTTTCTCAGAGCTTTGAGGGGACATACGTGTACGACGAATATTGACAGATGCCCTCGGATGTGTCTATGCTTTTCGAGCGACACAGATGTCCAACGAAATTTGAAGGAGAGAAAGATGGCAACGGTTATCGGTCCCAGCGACGGCAAGGCAGGCTTCCTCGGCAGCATCGGGGTGCGGTTCATGATCGACGGTGAGGATGCGGGCGGCGACTTCTCGCTGGTCGAACACCCCCTCTCCTCGCGGGCGCTGGCGGCGCCGCTGCACCGGCACACCCGCGAGGACGAGTACAGCTTCGTGCTCGAGGGCCGGATGGGCGGGTTGCTCGGCGACGAGGTGGTCGAGGCCGGCCCCGGCGACCTCGTCTTCAAGCCCCGCAACGAGTGGCACACCTTCTGGAACGCCGGCGAGGTGCCCTGCCGGATCCTCGAGATCATCGCCCCCGCCGGCTTCGAGCACTTCTTCGAGGAGCTCGTCGACATGGGCGGTGTGCTCAAGGCAGCCCCCGAGGAGGTCGCCGCTCTCAGCGAGCGCTATGGCCTGGAAATGCAGCCGGAGACGGTGCCGGAGCTGCTGGAGCGCTTCGGCCTCGTGATCGGCGAGCCGGTGGAGGGCGCGCTGCAGCTTGCTTAGTCGCGCAAATAGCGGTAGTCGAAGACGGGCTGCGCAGCCGCAGGGCGCTGCTACTCTCCCACGGTAGGCAGGTTGTCTGCCTGCGCGTCCGTCTTCGACCGCAGCGAGGAAACGCGCTTTGACTCCCGACCAGGGGTTCAGCTTCGACCGCGAGGGGCCGCGAGATGAATGCGGCGTCTTCGGCGTATACGCACCCGGGCACGAGGTGTCCCGCTTGGCCTACTTCGGGCTCTACGCGCTGCAGCACCGGGGGCAGGAGTCGGCCGGGATCGCCGCCTGCGAGGGCGGGATGATCACGACGATGCGGGACCAGGGCCTGGTCTCGCAGGTCTTCTCCGAGGAGAAGCTGGCGGCGATACAGGGGGACATGGCGATCGGCCACGTCCGCTACTCGACCACCGGCGGCGGCTCCTGGGAGAACGCGCAGCCGATCTGGCGCGACGACGGCCGCGAGGTCGCGCTCGCCCACAACGGCAACCTCACCAACGCGGTCGAGCTCTGGGGTGAGCTGAAGGAGCGGGGGCTGCAGTTCCGCGGCACCTCCGACTCGGAGATCATGGCGGCACTGCTCTCCTCCCACGACGGGAAGATGATCGAGGACGCCGTCGCCGACACGATGCCGCGGCTGCAGGGCGCTTACTCGACGGTGGTGATGACCAAGCGGGCGATCGTCGCCTTCCGCGACCCGCACGGGATCCGGCCACTCAGCCTCGGCCGGCTCGGCGACCGCTTCGTCGTCGCCTCCGAGAGCTGCGCTTTCGACATCATCGGCGCTGAGCTGATGCGCGAGGTGCACCCCGGCGAGATGGTCAGCCTGACCGAGCGCGGGCTGGAGACGCGGCAGGTGGTGAAGACCGAGCGCCGCGCCTCCTGCGTTTTTGAGCACATCTACTTCTCCCGCCCCGACAGCCGCCTCGAGGGCAAGGTCCTGCAGCAGGCGCGCGGGCGGATGGGCGAGATCCTCTGGCGCGAGGCGCCGGTCGAGGCCGACCTGGTGATCTCGGTCCCGGACTCGGGCAACCCGGCGGCGGCCGGCTTCGCCCGCGCCTCGGGGCTCCCCCGCGACGACGGCCTGATCAAGAACCGCTACGTCGCCCGCACCTTTATCCAGCCCGGGCAGGAGCTGCGCAAGCACGGGCTGCGGCTGAAGTTCAACCCGCTGCCGGAGATCGTCGCCGGCCAGCGCCTCGTCGTCGTCGACGACTCGATCGTGCGCGGCAACACCACCCGCCAGATCGTCGGCATGCTGCGCGACGCCGGCGCCGGCGAGGTGCACCTGCGGATCTCGGCGCCGCCGATCCGCAACCCCTGCCATTACGGCGTCGACATGTCGACCCGCGAGGAGATGATCGCCCACAACCGCTCGGTCGAGGAGATCGCCGCCGAGCTCGAGGCCGACAGCCTCGCCTACCTCTCGATCGCCGGTGTCTACGAGGCGATCGGCGGCGACCCCGGCGAACACTGCGACGCCTGCTTCACGGGCGACTACCCGCTGGGTGACCCCGACGAGGCCGACGGGAAATACGCCTTAGAGACCATCGCCGCGGCGCCGTAAAAGGCGCGGCCGCCGAAGCGACCGCGCCATCAAATCCGCCTAACTCACATCGAAACCCAGAGAGGTTCCGGACTTGTGACTGTGTAGGCGCCGTTCCAGTTGGCGTTCCCGGGGGCGCAGCCGAGGTTGCCCCCTGTGAAGGTGAGGGGCCCGGCCCAGTCGATTGTCGCCATCGGACCGCCTGTGAGGGTGCCGACGTCGCCGGGGTCGTAGAAGCATTCGTCCCCGGTGAGTGTCCAGAGGACCCGGATTTCCATCCCTGTCATCGTCAGTGTCCCGTTGTGGGTCCAGACCGGCAGGTCGATGATTTCGATGTCGAGTGTGCCGGGTTTGACCACCTGGACGTCAACCGGTTGACCGGCGTCTTCGCACCCGCCGAAGTTGAGGACGTTGACGAACGCCGGCAGCGGCATCGCTGTGGCCGCCTCGGTGACCGCGTCGATTGTCGAGCCTTTGCATTCGACGACGCCGTTGGGGGTCGGGATCACGAGCCTCGTGCCGGCCTCCAGATGGGCGTGGATTGTCGTCCCTTGCGGATAGAGGTGGGCGCCTTCGCACATCGGCAGGCCACCCGGTGTTGTCGGCGCTTTGCAGAGCGCCGTCGGTGTCGCGAACGCGCTGCCGGCGCCGACGGTCGCCATCACCGCAGCAACCGCCACCACGGCGAGGCCGAGAGTCTTCAGGGTCTTCATCTTCATCTCTCCCTTTCGCCCGACACCTCAGCGCCGGGCTTCAGATAACGGAAGAGACCCAAATAGCACTTACCTACTATTTAGTCAAGAAATCTTTCGCAAAAGTAGGTGGGGCTTTCCGGCCGCTCAGCGATGGCGTCGGTGCTTCCCCTTCTTTTTCTTCTTCACGCAGCGCACCTTGCCGTGCACCCGCTTCTTCTTGAAGCCGCGCTTGCATTTGAGCGGCTTCGGAGCGGGAGGCGGGGGTTGAGGGGTCGTGACGGGAGGGGCGCCACCGCCCGATCCACCGCCGCTG
>Ga0157284_10000007_pt1 | contig 26965 bp, 27 predicted proteins | sample NitcycUS059202B1_FD_108392 | JGI IMG/M metagenome (GOLD analysis project Ga0157284, IMG submission 108392) | Soil microbial communities from Arlington Agricultural Research Station in Wisconsin, USA - Nitrogen cycling UWRJ-S059-202B-1 | ecosystem: Environmental > Terrestrial > Soil >... | reverse complement strand
TCCTCGGAGGGTCGCCGGCTCCTGCGCGAGCTCAGCGCCGAGTGCGACGGAAGGCTCCTGGCGGTCACCCGGACCGAGGACGAGACCTTGGCGTGGATTGGCGCGCGGCGCCCCCTCGAGATCAACCGGGTCGTCGAGTGGACGAGTCGCGCCTGGCCAGATTCGATCCCGCTCGGCATCGGCGAGCCCGCCGAAGGCATATCCGGATGGCGGCGAAGCCACGAACAAGCCCGCGCCGCAGCCGGCCTCTTCCGGCCCGGTTCGGGCGGCGCCGTCAGATACCGAGACGTCGCCGTGGTCACTGCCATAGCCAAAGACCCAGTGCTGCTCGCCTCCCTGCGGGAGATGTATTTGGCGCCGCTGGAAGAGAAGAACGGCCGGGACAAGGAACTCCGGCAGACCCTCCGCGCCTACTTCGCGGCAAACGGCAACGCCGCCTCGGCGGGCCCGGCTTTGGGAGTCCAGCGCCAGACGGTTGCCAACCGAGTCCGGACGGTGGAGGAACGCCTCGGCCAGCCGGTGAGCGATTGCGCCGCCGCCCTCTCCGCGGCGTTCACCCTGGAGGAACTAGGCCACTTGCCGGATCCGCCCGACTCTCGTTCCTAACTTTTTGCATTTTGCGCGCCACACGTGCGTCGTGCCCTCCTAGCGTCCTGCCCTATGAGTTCCTTTGTTCGACCGCAGACGAAAGGTTGCGCTACAATTATGACCGCGATGGCCCCGGAGAAGACCCGAACCGACGAACGCCTCGACTACCTCAGCAACAAGGTCGACGCCGGCTTCGCTCAGGTTGATAAAAGGTTCGAGCAGGTTGACAAGAAGATGGACGACGGGTTCGCCGCGGCCGATAAGAAGATGGGCGACGGGTTCGCGCGGGTGGATCAGAAGTTCGTTGAGTTCGATAAGAAGATGGACGAAGGGTTCGCCAAGGTGGACACCGACATCCGCGAGCTTCGTAGCGATATGAAAGCCGGCTTCGAAAAGGCCGACGCGAAGATGGAGGCCGGGTTTACCCGTGTCGATCAGAAGTTCGACCGGCTGACCGGGCACCTGTTGGCTGCGGCCATAGTCATGATCGCCACTTTGATCGGCGTCATCGCCACTCTCGTAGGCGTCATCATTCACTCCTTCTAAGCCGCGGAGTCCGAAAGAGCCTGGATGCTTTTTGCGCGCCACACGTGCGCCGAACCCTCCTAGCGTCCTGCCCTATGAGTTCCTTTGTTCGACCGCAGACGAAAGGTTGCGCTACGATCATGACCGCGATGGCCCCAGAGAAGACCCGAACCGACGAACGCCTCGACGACGTCAAGGAGAAGGTCGACGGCGGCTTCGAGAAGGTAGACGCCGCTTTTGCCCGGGTGGACGCCCGATTTGGCAAAGTCGACGAGAAGATCGACGGCAAGGTCAGTGAGCTCCGAGGCGAGATGAAAGCCGGGTTCGACAGGTTCGACGCGAAGATGGACGCCGGCTTTGCCAAGGTCGATGCCGACATCCGTGAGGTCCGAACCAGCGTGAACCAGTTGACGTGGGGTCTCCTGGTTGCCGCGCTGGGCATCATCGGCACCATGATCGGGATCAACGCCTCCTAGTCCGCAATAGCCCGAGTTCTGCGCCACTCTCGTTTCTAACTTTTTACTTTCTGCGCGCCACGCGTGCGCCCCGCCGACGTAGCTTCCCGCGCATCTATTTCGCTCAAAGCTCACGCAGACGAAAGGTTGCGCTAAATTTATGACCGTGGAGGCTCCGAAAAGAACCCGAACCGACGAACGCCTCGACGACCTCAGCGAGAAGGTCGGCGGCGGCTTCGCCCAAGTTGACAAGCGATTCGAACGAGTCGAAAAGAGGATGGACGACGGGTTCGCCAGGGTCGATGCCGACATCCGCGAGCTTCGCGGTGAGGTAAGAGGCGATGTCGCAGCCCTCGACGCGAAGTTCGATGCCAAGTTCGACAAGCTGGACGCCAAGTTCAACTGGTTGACCTTGAGCCTCTTGATTGCCGCCCTCGGCATCATCGGCACCATGATCGGGACCAGCGCCTCCTAGTTCACGCGCATCTATTTCGTTCACAGCTCACGCAGACGAAAGGTTGCGTTAGGATCATGACCGTGGAGGCTCCCAAAAGAACCTGGACCGACGAACGCCTCGACGACAAGGTCGACGACGGCTTCGCTAAAGCCGATAAGAAGATGGACGACGGGTTCGCCAAGATCGACGCCGACATCCGCGAACTGCGAGGCGAGATGAAAGCTGGCTTCGACAAGGTGGACGCCAGCTTCCGTGAGGTCCGCGGCGAAATGAAGGGCGGTTTCGACAAGTTCGACGCGAAGATGGACGCTGGCTTTGCCAAGTTCGACGCGAAGTTCGACAAGATGACGTCGTGGCTGCTGGGAGCCGCCGCCGTCATCATCGCCGCCTGGATCGGTCTAATTGGCGCCCTGCTCCATGGCCCCGCTCTATAGCCGACCTAGAGCTAGTCCCTATGAGGTTTGCTGCATGCCCGCCGGCGTCCGCCTACTTCGAGGGAGAGGAAAGCCGGGTTCGACAGGTTCGACGCGAAGATGGACGCCGGCTTTGCCAGGTTCGATGCCGACATCCGTGAGGTCCCCAACCAACGTGAACCAGTTGACGTGGGGTCTCCTGGTTGCCGCGCTGGGCATCATCGGCACCATGATCGGGGTCAACGCATCCTAAAACGGTGATCTCAAACTAGATCTGATCGCAGGGCCTCGCGATGTACCTCGGAGAGGCTATTCGACTGGGACAAGGTGAGGTTGAGCGTCGCCTCTTCCTTCCGCTAGTCAGAACCTCGCCCGATTAGCTCAATAGATTCGGGAAATGCCCGGCTCTTATCTCGGAGAGAAAACACGTTTTCGACTACTGGTGCAATCTGTGGACGCGCCCCGTGCGCATAGATCCCAACTTTGACCACCTCGTCAGGAACTATCCCGACGACGCTTCGGAAGTCTGATGACATAGGCGCATTGCTAGGAACCGAAGCAATGAACATTCCCTCTCTCACTACTCGCGAGAGGCGCATGCAGGCGAAGCTGGCCAACGCGCCCTGAGACATTTCCGCCATGCACACTCTGCTGGAAGCCACAATTATCCATACATCTCGCGAAAGAAGTGGCAAGTGCTGTGCGGATTGGGGATCCCCTTCAAGAAGGGGTATCTCTTGCAGAAGCACCTTGGGAATCTGCTCTGGAGCTCCGCGCAGCAGGGCGAAGCGTTTTGATGCGCCCAACGCCGTGTCAACGACGGGCCGAGGTGCGACTTCGGCTTCCGTCACCGGATTAGGCCCACCTTCCCCGCATCCGAAACAAAGGCCTGCTATTGCGACCACTGCGAGGAGGCTGGCGCCTAGGCGCCAGCCTCTCAAGCAACTCACGGGCAGTTCAGTCGAGAAGTCACCCCTCCCAAGACACCATCCCAACAAATTGCGCCCTATACGTGAGATTGTTGTTCCTGATGACGCCCCGGTACCATCCTCCATCCCGCCGGACATCCATATATCCTTCGGCTCCTTTTGAGAAACAGGTCCAGCTATTTACGAGGTTATGCCAGACGTCCGCATAGTCCACACAGCCAGCTCGGTCAAAAGTGTGGATTCCTACCAACCTCCGGTTGTATCCGCTGACGCTATCCGGGGCATCACATCGGTAGTTGCCGGTCCATGCTGGATCCAGCCACCCCGCACAGTACTGCGCAGCAAGCGTTTCCGCCTTTGCAGGCGTTGCCACAGCTACCGCTGACGCGCCGAGTAGTGCTACCGAAGCGGCCAGAATAAAGACAATCCGGGTGAACCTCTCGCGAGTGCTCAACGCAAAAGTATGCGCCATATGAGTCCAATCCTTAATAGGAGACAGAATGCGGTCGACTGTCTCATAATTGAAGTGGCGAGCAGCTAGCGTTTAGTCAAACTGTGGCCTCTCGAATTGGCGTTATGACAGCTAAGGGCCAGATTGTTCGAACGTGTGCTGGTACTGCGTGGCGGGGCCGCTGCCGTAGATCGGTTTGAAGGGCTCCTGCTGCTTGCAGGGGGGGGCGGCTATTTGGGCGGTGCTGGTCTTGTCGGTGCCGGTGAAGGCGTACTGCTGGATCCGTTCGAAGAGGAGTTTGGCGTTTTCGTCCTGGCTCCTGGTGACCTCTCCAGTTTCTTCGTTGCGGCTCTCTACAGCCCGTTCTTTAAAGGCGGAGTCTTCCCAGTCGCTCGGGTCCAAAGTAGCGACGATGCCGGTGGTGCACTGGCGGGTATCGAAGCTCGGGAGGCCTGAAACGAGGTCTTCAGCCCATTTCGGCGGGCTATAGGCGCTGTTCCGGTTTATCGCCAAACGTCGTGGATAGCTGGCAATAGTTTCGGGGTTCATTCCGCCGATTGCCCGCAGGTATCTCGGGGCTTCTACATCTTCTTCGCCCGTAGGGTTCACAAGTTCCCCATTGAAGGTAGCGGCTAGGTTGCCAAAGAAGGAAGTGACCTCACTGCGATAGAGCTTCAACCCAACGAGTATCGGGTTGAGATTGCGGATGAAGGGATCGATTGCTCGTAACAGCGGCGGGAATTCATCGCGGAAGATCTTGCGAAGGGCCGAGAATCCAGATGGAGCGCGCTTGATTACTGGACCCAGACCTTCGAAGAAGGCCTTCGATTCAGGTGCAAGCTTCGAAAGCGCGATCAACGTCGGAGAGAGTTCTTCAGCCGCCGGAACTAACTGACGCATCAGCGGATCGGCATTGACCGAGAAGTCTTTGAGGCGGGCCGTGGTGACCCGCGACTCGTCGAGGAAGGTGGGGAAAGCGCGGAAGAGGGCTTCGATGTCGCGGTTGCGCTGGGCGGTGGTCTGGAAGACGGCGTTGGAACTCTGGATCAGGTCGGCTAGCTCCCCATTTCGGCCACGCAGCGCTTGGAAGGTGGTGGCACCGTTGCGGAACAACTGGCCGACCGCCAAGCGCTGGCTGTCGAGAACCCGGAAGAGCTTGTCGAATTCGGTGAAGGTCGGCTCCAAGCCACCGATCGCGTAGGAGAGATTCTGGCCTTGGCCGTTGATCGCCACTGCCGCTTCCTGCATCCATTCCTGGAAGGCAGCTCGCGTCTCGGCGTTGAAGGTGCGGAAGATCTCGTCGAGCTGGACGGATTCCGCCACGTTCGCCTCTGGCAGGGTGCCACCGTCCTCGAGCTCTTCTCCCTTGCGGGATCCGGGGGTCAGTTCGATGTAGGTCTCGCCGAGAAGGGTCTTAGTCCGGAGGATCGCACGGGTCGACTCTGGAAGGGGGGCGTAGCGATCGTCGATAGCGGCCGTCGCGAGTGCCTGCCTCCCATTCGGGGCCAGCTCGATCTTCTGGACTTTGCCGACGTTGACGCCGGAGATGCGAACGTCGGATTGTTCGGCGAGCTGCGTCGCCTCGTTGAAGGGGACCTTGATCTCATAGGTCTTCGCCCGGAACGGCGTAGGTCCACCGAACGTGACCCAGAGGAAGAGCAGGATTCCGAAGCAGGACAGCGCGAAGCCGGTTATGACCAAAAGCTGAGTGGTGCTAGGGGCGCGCTTGCTCATTTGTTCGGGTTTTCGACGTACTCGCAGGTTCCCGTGTCATTGGGCACTGGGAAGGACACCGGAATTTCCTGCTTCCGAGGCAAATTGATGGTTTCCAGCAACGTCTGGAGGAAGAACTTTTCCTGCGTGGTCAGTTCCTTGACGTAGCCATAGCCCAGACTTGCGCCCGTGCAAGAGATAACCACCAGGCTGCGAAGAATCGGCCCCCCCGCATCTTCTAGGTTGAATGCGGCATTGAAATCATGGTTTAGCCAGGGAAGGTAGAACAGGTAGCTCTGTCTCGGACCTTTTGGTTTGTAGCTGAGCTCGTTGAGGAAAGAATTGAAGCCGCCCAGGGCGTTGCCGAAGCTTCGCACGGTCTTTTCGAACGGCTGGGCCGCTTCGGCGCTGTGCTTCAGGACAGGACGGATTTCACGGGTAAACGGGCGAATCTGATCACGGATCGGCGGCGTCGTTTCCCTGAAGAGACGCTCCGTAGCCTTGAACGCCGGCGTCAGCGCCTGAGCCTGCGGAATCAGCTTGATCAGGGTCGGGTAGGCCGCTTGGGAGAAGCGGTTCGAGCTGGCGAGACCAGACTGGGCAGCGGCTAGCGTCGCGGGGAACTCTTCAAACGCATTTTCGACGGACGCCTGCTGATTTGCGAAGTTCCCGAGCGCATCCTTCGAGGAGGTGACGAAGCGCTTGACCGCGGCATCGTGCCGGGCCAGTTCCTCGGTGACGAGGTTGAAGTTGTGGATCACCCGGGACAGAGCGACGTGGCGCGCCGCCACGGCTTTGTTGAGCTTGGCGGTGTAGTGGACGAAGGGTTGGAAGCGGCGAAGCGCATTCGAAAGCTGTTTGCCGCGACCGCCGATTCCCTGAGCGCCGCCCGCAACCAACAGCTGGATGTACTGGCGCGTATCGGCATCGAGGGTGGCGAGGAAAGCATCGAGATTGGTGTTGGGTTCGGTCTGCGTCAGCATGAAGTGAGCGCCGTCCTCTACGTGGCCCTTCTCGGTGCCGGGTTCGATCTCGACGATCATGTCGTTGAGGTTGGTTTTCGGGCGGAGGAGGAAGCTGGCGTCGGGATGGATCAACTCCATGTACTTCGGCTCGATGTCCATGCCGACGACGGCGTGGCCCTCTTCGAGGTCGACCGAAGCGACCTTGCCGATCTGAATTCCGGCGATGTCAACCGCCTGACCCTGACCCGGCGTCACCGCCTGTGCGGTCGAGAACTCAGCGGTGATGTGGTCGAATTCTTCGCCAACCAGCGGCAACCACGCTGGCAGCGAGGCTTTCTGCTGGGTGAAGATCCCGAGCATCATCACGATGCCGGCGATGGCGAGGACGATGATCGCGATCGTGTCCTTGCGGTGCCCACGCGCCTGCCGCCCCAACCAGGCACGGAAGTGAGTCCAGCGGCTGACTTTGGGTTCCGGGGCGCTCATGGGTTCACCCCGGCAACCGATGGGGAAGGCGGACCGGGCTGACCAAGCGGCCCATTCACGTCAGGAACAGGATTCGTATAACAACGCACATCCGGCTTGTGCGGAGGCTTTCCGCCTAGCTGCGGCTGCGTGCCTAACGGGTCTTCGATGGTATGGCTGTAGTTGACTTTGTCGCTGAGGGTCGCGGTATTTGCCTCAGGATTAGGTTCACCGACAAGTACGTCTCCTCCGCCAACCTGAGCCCGAGCGTACGGACCATTTCCGTCGAAATTCTGAGCCATCCCCGCGAAGTTGACCAGGTTGTAGAGGAACTCCCGGTAGTTGGGGCCGCCGGTGCTGAAGCGGTCGTCGATCACCTGATTGCCGGTCGGGACCATCACCTTCGAGGTGCAGAGGCTGAGCTGGTTGAGCTGGGGCAGAGTGATCTTCTTGCTTGCCTGGGCAGCCCCGGCGAGGGCGGGAGTGGATTCGCGCAGGAGCTTCACAGCACCGCCCGCCTCCTTGCCGGAGAGAAGCGGGCGGACCTGGGCGAGGAAGGGTTTCGAAGCGCTGATCAGACCGGGAAGCTCGGCCACTGCAGGCCGGAACTCGATCGCCCAAGTCCGAAGCGGCGGCAGGGTCCGGTTGAGACTGACAAGGGAGGCGTGGGTGATGCGGAGGGTTGGCGCGAGCAGACGGATCGTGGCGGAGAGGTTGGTCGACTGGTTGGCGAGAGCGCCGGTGAAGACGTCGAAGTTGACGATGAGGCCCTGGAGGTCGCGCTGGCGGCTGGCGAAGGCGCCGAAGGCGCGGCTGGCGCTGGAGACCAGGCGGGAGAGGTCCTTCTGCTGGGTTCCGAGGAAGGCGTTGGTGACCTGGGCGCTGAAGCGGCCGGCGTCGCCGCCGTACTGGAAGGCGCCGTTGAGGGCTTCGGCGCCGCTCCTACCTTTGACCTCGGGCAGCTGGGTCGCATCTTCCTCGGCGGTCGGTTTGTGATTCAGCGCCGTACCGTAGCTCTCGAGCAGGCGGCTGAGGTCGGCGCGGACCGGGGACTGCAGGGCGGTGAGGATTTCGTCGATCTGGACCGCGGTGGAGGTGCGGCTGACCGGGATCGTGCCGCCACTGTCCATCTCCGGAGCGCTGGGGCTGCCGGGGTCGAGTTCGACGAAGAAGTTGCCCTCGAGGAAGATGCGGGGGCGGATCGCCGCGAAGGCATCGTCATGAATCGGGCGGCCGGCCGAGTCGACGGTGAAGCTGACCTTGGTGTTGTCGCCGTCGCGCTCGGTCCTGATCACTTTGCCGACGTTGACGCCGGCGATCCGGACGGGCGAGTTGAGGGCGATATTGGCGGAGTTGGAGAAGGTCGCGTTGACTTCGTAGCCGTGGCCGGTGAACGGCACGTGTTTGGTGAAGGCCAGGTAGGGACCGATCGTGAAGATGAGGATGAAGATGATCGCGATCATGACGTTGCTCGGCCGCCACTTGATACGGCCAGTCCCAGCCGCGGCTGCACGGCGGTCACGCTCAGGTAAGCGGCTCATTTGCTCACCTGCCCGCGGGTATCGGTTCCCCAAAGCTCTGGCGCTTTTCCGACGATCGTCTCCCCTGGCACGTATTTCTCGTTCCCGGCTTCGCAGACCTTGCCCTGACCGGGGGCTGCGGTTTGGGGGTAGGGGTTGTAATGAAGATGGTTTTCTCGATCAGCTGGGTCATTTGCCGGTGCGCTGGCAAACGTGCTCTCACTATTGGATCCTTCAGGGGGTGCGAACGAAATGAACTGCAGCCAGTTTCCGTTGCTGTTTCCTTCTTTACTCGCGCTAGCGAGCTCGTTGAAGGTGAGCGACCAGTAGTTGCAAACGGTTTGGCTCGGAGCGATGTAGGAGAGCGACGGCTTCAGGAGACGGTTAGTGTCCGTCAGTAGTTCGAGGCCATTGAATACACCGGGCGCTTCTTGGAAATCAACAAGCGCTTCCGCCGTGGGCTGGAGCTGGGCGTTAAGGACCGGGGAGTCATTAAGGACCGGGATACCAGCGTGCAACGATTCAGCGATGATCGGTGAAGTTTCAGCAAGCGCTTTAACCCCCGGGCGAAGCGCGGTGAAAAAGCGGCCGGTGTCGCGGAGGAAGGGCCGAATTGCCGGCAGGTCAGCATTGACCTCGTCCAGCGTCGGGGGGCTCTTTTCAATCGTTTCCTGGATGTAGGGGCGAGAGACACGCGCGAAGGCGGCGAAGGTGCGGTCGAGGGCGACGAACATCTGCGCCTGCGTCTCGGCGACCGGGGCAACGGTGGCGGAGAGGGCCTCGAGCGCGCGCCAGAAGCCGGCGAAGTTGGAGCTGGGTTCGACGATCTTGCGGAGGATCGGCTGGCCGCTGACGGCGGCGCGGCGGAGGGCGCCGATCGCTTCGTTCAACTGCGGCCCTCGGCCGGCGAGGGAGTTGCCGAAGCCGGCGAGGTTCTGGCGGATCGCGTCGCGCGTGGGTTTGTCGAACATGTCGAAGAACTGGTCGATGTCGACGGGTTCCGGTTTGGCGGCGGTGACGGGGATCGTTTCCCCGGCCTCGAAACCCTTTTCCGAGTCTCCTGGGGTGACCTGGAGGAACTTGAGTCCGAGGGCGGACTTCGGTCGCACCGTGATCGTCGAATCGACCGGCAGCGGTTCGGCGTTCTTGTCGAGGCTGAGGGTGAGTTCGGCCGCGACCTCGCCGTTTTCGAGCTGGACCGGGACCACCTTCTTGACGACGCCGACGCGGACGCCGCCGATCCGCACCTCGTTGCCTTTGACGAGGGCGTCGGCGTTGGGCACCCGCGCCTTGAGGTCGTAGGTGGAGACGAAGGGGAGGCCGTTGTTGGCGTTGTAGGCGAGGAAGACCGCGACGATGACGACGAGGATCGTCACCGCTCCGACGAGGATCGGGCTGCTGGCGACGCCGCTGAGTCCGCTGCGGTTCCTCATGGTCCCAGGAGGTAGTCGAGAAGGGGTTCGGTCCCTTCGGTTTTCGAGGACTGGGCGACGCCGGCCCTGCCTTCAGAGCTAGGGTTCGTGGTGCTGCCCTGGCCGATGCCAATGGCCGAACCGGAATTGGCTACGGATCCACCGTTGTCCTTTTCCAAGCCCGCCTGAAGCAACCGGAATAGTTGAGTGGGATCGGTGGTCGCCGATTCAGAGGCAAAGCCACCATTGAAGTTCGCGTTGCATCCAGACGTACCCCTGGGATCAATTACGTATTCCAGACAGTTGGAAAGCGTTACCCGCGTACGCCCGAAGTGCCCATACTGATCGAACCCATTCAATGCAGCAGTCGAGTTATAAATCAGTTCCGTGAGGCCATCCCAACCTCTCGTCTGCTTGATGTTGACCAGCAGCTTCGCGAGTTCCCCAGTCGGCTTCACTCCCGACTTCGCGAGATCCCGCGCCTTCTTGATCACCGGATCCGCTTCGCGGAAGATCGGCCCCGACGCTTCGCCTGCGTCGCCCAGGCTCTTCAGCGCCACAGTCAGCGCTTCGGAGAACGGGGTCAGCGTCTTGGTCGCGTCGGTCAGCGCCGGCGCCGCGGTGCCGAAGTCTTCGAAGAGCGGGGTGCCGGCGTCGGAGAAGGTCTGCAGGCTGCGCATCGTCTTGCGGAACTCGACGAGGAAGGTGGGGAACTTCTGCAGCGCCTCTTCCAGTTCCGGCCCCTTTTCGGCGCTCGCTTCGGCAGCGGCGCCGGAGTTGTCGAAGAAGCCGGCGAGAGCCTGGCGCTCGCGCGAGAGCGGGCCGAGGATTTCGTCGGAGTCGGCCGCCAATTGCGCCAGCTGTTTGCGCTGGGCAGAGAGGATCCCGAAGAGGCGGTCGGCGTCGCGGAGAACGGGGTTGGCGCGCTTGACCAGGACCTCGAGGTCTTCGCCGCGGCCGGCGAGGCCGGCGCCGAGTTCGTTGAAGATGAGGCGGAAGCGCTGCGCGTAGGGGAGCGTCTGGATGTCGTTGATCAGGTCCGGGTCGACGCTGGTCCCGTTGCTGCCGAGCGGCAGCAGGTACTGGCCTTCGCCGGCCTCCCCCTCCGGGATTTCCTTCAGCGGCGGCGGCGGCTCGCTGCCCGGGGCGCGAGGCAGGGTCGTGCGGCAGTCGACGAACTTCTCGCCGATCAGCGACTGCGGCCGGATCAGGCAGGTGGCGTCCTGGCGGAAGTCCTGGAAGCCGGGGTCGGTGATGTTCATGACGATCACCGCCTTGCCGGGCTTTTCGACCGGCTCGCCGTTCTCGTAGGCGACGACGTCGCCCGGCATCGTCACGTTGACCGATTCGATTTCGCCGACGTTGGCGCCGGCGACCCGCACCTGCTCGCCCTTGACCATGAATCCGCCGTTGTCGAAGATCGCGCGGACGCGGTAGCCGTCGGAGGAATCGTCGCCCCCGGAGGCGATCAGGACGACGGCGACGACCGCCGCGACCAGCCCGAGTGCGAGTAGGAGTCGTTTGCTCATGGTCCGGGGGGCACGTCGCCGGGGTCGCATTCAGAGGAGTCGACGCTGCCGCCGCCCACCCACGGGTTGGAACCGTCGGCGGCGGGCTGAGTCGCGCCGCCGGGGCAACGGCGGTTGACGTCGGTCGAGCCGAACGGTGCGTACTGTTCCGCTTTGCTGATCGGTTCCAGTTCGGAGGTGCCGGCGTTGTAGCGGAAGAGGTTCTGGCCGGCGGTCACGGCCCGGACGTAGTGGCCGTTGCCGTCGTAGTAGCCGGCCACCTGGCCGAGCTTGCTGAAGGCGTTGAAGAAGTCCGGCGTGTAGGCGCGGATGAACTCGAGGTTCGGCTGGAAGTCGGAGATCGCCTGTTCGGAGTGCGGGAAGGCGCGCGAGGTGAGGTCCTGGACCTTGGGCAGGACCGCGAGCAGGTCGCCGGCGTCGTTGCCCTTGCCGGGCTGGTGGACGATCAGTTTCAGGTTGCGCGTGAACGGGACCAGTTTCTGGAAGACCGGGCGCAGTTCGGCGAGGAAGGGCGCCAGGTCCTTGGTCGCCGGCTTCGCCGTGTCGACCAGCGGTTCGAGGTCGTCCAGCGCCGCCCGCAGGTTGACGAAGGTCGTGTTCGACTGCCGCAGCACCGGCGGCAGCCGCCGCAGGGTGGCGTCGAAGGACGCGGTTTCCCGGGCGATCGCGTCGAAGGCGGTGCCGGCGTTGCCGATCGCGCTCGAGAGCTGCTCGCCGCGCCCGGCGACCGCGGTCGTCAACCGCGAGGAGCTGACCACGAAGCGGGCGAGCAGGCGCTGGTCGGCGTTCAGTTCGCGGGCGAAGGCGCCGGCCCGGTTGAGCGCGCTGCCGAAGTATTTGTAGGCGTCGTTGGCGTTCTCGCCCTGGCCGGAGTAGATCGCCGCGTTGCCGCGGATGAAGTCGCTGAGGCCCTGCCGCACCCGCGGCGGGAAGGTGTTGAAGAACTGGTCGATGTCGATCGGCGTCGTCGTCGAGGCCAGCCCCAGTTCGGCGCCGTCGTCCAGCGCCGGTTCGCTGTTCGGCCCGGGGCTGATCGAGACGTAGTGGTTGGCGACGCCGGAGAGCGAGGTGGCGCGGATCACTGCGGTGGTGCCCTCGTGCAGCTCCTGGTCGACCGAGACGTGGACCTCGGCGAGGTTGTCGTCGGTGAGGCCGATGCTTTCCACCGTCCCCGCCGGCGAGCCGCCGATCAGGACCTGGTTGTCGGGCACCAGCTGGCCGGCGTTCTGGAAGACCAGGGTGTACTTGTGGCCGCCGTTGCCGGTGAAGAGGATCACCGCGAGCACGATCGCCGCCGCCGCCAGGGCGACGATCACCGCAATCCGGGCTGGGCTAGTTCCCCGGCTGGCGGCCGGGCCTCGTTCCTCGCCTAGTGGTTTCGCAGCCACGGATCGTCGCTTGCTTTCAAGTTCCCCGGCCCCTCCGACCCGGTAGAACGGCTGCAAGATCGTATCCGAGGGGGTCCCCGGCAAGACCCGTCCAAGCAGGGACTTAACTGGAAATCAACGCGCTACTCTGAGCCTTGGGAGCGGTTGTGAGAGATGGGAGAGGCGCCGCCAAATCCGACTCTAGGAGCACGCAATGCGCAGACGTCCATTTCTGATCGCGACGATCGCCGTTCTGGCGGCCGCCGTCGCAGCAACGGCCGCGTGGGCCGGACCCACGGTGAACGGCCCCAACGGCAACACCCAGTCGATCGATTCGCAGATAAGGCCGAAAAAGCTTTCTAAAACGAAGTTCACCCCGGGGAGCCTCAAAGTCAGAACCCTGACGACCTCGACGACCGATCCGAGCGGGGTGCCGGTCCCGGCCGTCCACGCCACCATCGACTTCGACCGCAACGCGCGGATCTACACGAAGGGCCTCGCGACCTGCAACTCGGGGAAGCTGCAGAACCAGTCGACCGAAGTCGCGGAACGGGTCTGCGCCAAGGCGAAAATCGGCAGCGGAACCGCGATCGCCTACCTCAGGGCCGGCAAAGTCTACGAAGTGCCGCAGACCGTGACCGTCTTCAACGGCGTGCCCAAAGGCGGCAAGCCGACGATCATCCTCCACACCTACGGGACGACGCCGCTGCAGGTCAGCCTGGTCCTCGAAGGCCCCGTCTCCAACTACAACAAGGAAGGCTACGGGCCGCGCTTGGACCTCAACGTCCCACTGCTCGCCGGGGGGACCGGGGCGCTGAAGGAATTTGACGTCAAAATCGAAAAAAAATGGCAATACAAGGGCGAAAAGCGCAGCTTCATCTCGGCCAAATGCCCGAACAAGAAGAAGCTGAAGGCGCGAGGCAAATTCGACTTCCGCGACGGTGAATCGCTGACCGCGTACTCGACGCAGAGCTGCAAGCAGGCGAAATAGCGCCGTCGTTCAATCCAGCCAAAGGGGGGCCGCGGCAGGCGGTCCCCCTTTCTTTTAAGGAGGCACCATGACCACGACCCTTGAAGAGAAGCGCCAATTCGGGCGCGAGGTCCCGGACGTCGTCAGCTACGCGGTCGGACATCGCATCCGCGTCGAACTGCTGGCGGCCCTGAACGACCTCGGGAGCGCCAGCGCGATCGAGCTGGCGCGGATCGTCCGTCAACCGTTGAGCACCGTCACCCACCACGTCGGCCAACTGCTCGAGGTGGGCTCGATCCAAGTCGAGCGGACGGAGAAGGTGCGCAGCGTCGAGCAGCGCTTCTACTCGGTCCTCGACCCGCTCTACGTGAACGAGAAGGAAATGACCGAGATGGGAGAGGAGGAACGCCAGGAAATCAACGGGCTGACGCTGCAACAGCTGGTCGCCGAGGCTTTCTCCGCCTTTTGGGCGGGTCACTTCACCTCGGACCCCCAGGTCGTCGTCTCCTGGTCCTGGTTCAACGTCGATGCCCAGGGGCGGGCGGACATTGTCGAGGAGCAGCTCCGTTCCTGGCGGCGCTTCCAGGAGATCGAGCGTGAATCGCAGGCGCGCTGCGACGAGAGCGGGGACGAGCCCTTCTCCGTAGTTGCTTCCTCGCTGGGCTACAAACGCTTCCGCACTGCCGAAAGACCCCCCGACGCGCCGCACGTGCCCTGACTGTCAGGGAAATCCCGTTCTAGAAATCGGTATGGACGCTCGGGGCGCCCTTTGGAAACGTTGCTCGCTCGATGGAGGCGTCGGCACCCCAGATATCCCCTGCCTCATGCTTCGACTGGGAAGCGCTCGTCGCGCTGCTCATCCACCCGGTCAAAGTCTCGATCATCGAAGCGATGGACTGGATCGGCGAGCCCCTCTCGGCCACCGACCTGGACCGCATCCTCAAGGGCCAGATAGGCGTCTCCCTGATCTCCTACCACCTGCGCAAGCTGGTCGAGCTCGGCATCCTCCAGCCCGTCCGCAAAGAGACCGTGCGCGGCGCCGTCCAGACCTTCTACGCCCTCAGTTGCTATTCGAGCAGCTGACCGGGCTTCATCTCGACCGCCCTGGCAAGCCGTTCCACCGTCGAGACCCGCGGGTCCCGTTTCCCCGCCTCGATCCGGCTGACCTCGGTCGCGTGCACCCCGCTCCGCTCCGATACCTGCTCCTGACTCAGCTCCAGTCGTAGGCGAGCCGCTCGCAGGTTTGGCCCCAGCTTGCCCACGGCGAGGATCGTTAATGCTCGATTCCCTAAAAGCCATAGTGGAGGTCACAAGGGCCAGTTCGGCCGATTAATAGGGCCGATCCTGGAAGGCGAGTTCGATCCACCCTAGGCTGCAAATAAACAGGGAGGCAAAGCGGGGCGCTGCTCCACAGCCTGACTGGGGCCGGCAGGCCCCGCTTTCGGCTAGATCAGCCGTTCTTATGGGTCGACACAGCTGGGACGGCGTGATCAGTCGTAGCGATCTTCATGCTCTCACCCCTTCCATTTACTCGCGGCGGCCCCGCGTTTGGCTCTAGATCAGCCGTGCTTATGGGTTGAGATAGCCGGCACGGCCTGGCCCATCGCTGCAATCTTCATGCGCTCACCCCCTCCATTATTTGCGGTCAGGGGCAGTAAAGACCGCTGCGCTCGGTAACCGCGCTTCCTTCCGGCGAATCGCCGCTAAGGGCCGCCCATAGTCGTTGGAGTGATCAGGTCGTTCTTAGCGGACCCAGGCGATGGATCCTTCATTTCCTGGCGAGATAAGGGGCCGATCCCATCCCCTGGAAGAGCGGCCGAGACCGGCCCCAAGTCGGCTACGCCGTCTTATAGATCATGAGCAGGACCTGCACCGGCTCCACCTTTCTCAACCGCATCGTCGTCACCTCCTCTGCGTCGAGACCGGCGCCAATCGCCGGAGGTGGGGGTCGATGCTAAGGAAATTCCTAGCATCCTTCATTTGGTGAGTGGAATAGATCTCGTGAAGCGAGGGAGCCCTATGCTCGGCGTCTACTGATTAAGCAGGGCATGGACACGAGAGGAGAGCGCAGTGCCCCCCAAGACCATCCGACCAGGTCAAAGCAAGAAGACGATTGAGGAAGTCGTTGGGTTTGCTCTAAACCACAAGACGCGTGTGCATATCCTCCTCGTACTGAATGAAGGGACCTACACGACGGCACAGATCGCAGAGATCATTGAGGAGCCGCTCAACAACGTTTCCAACCACGTCAGAGAATTGCTCGATGCTGGTTCCATTGAACTGGCGAAAACGGAGCCGAAGGGAAACGTTCTTCAGCACTACTACCGAGCAGTGGAGATGCCGTACTACTCCGAAGAGGAAGCTGCGGCTATGACGCCTGAGCAACGACAGGTCACGGCTGGGCTAGTTGTGCAACCGATGCTTGCGGAGGTTATGGCCGCGCTATGGAAGGGAACTTTGACGGAGCCGCGGGTCATCCTGGCGTGGAACTGGTTCAACGTTGATGCACAAGGGCGTGAGGCGATTGCGGTAGAGCAGGAAAAATTTTGGAAGCGAGTCGAAGAGATTGAGGTCGAAGCAACTAACCGACGAAGTCAGTCAGGTGAGGAAGCGGAATCAATAGTGGTGACCTCCCTTGGGTACCCTCGCGCCCGTAAAGCTCGGAGGTTCCCCTCATAAAACGCTGAGCGCCGTACATAAGGCGATTGACGCTTGGAGGTTGTTCTGGAACCTTCTACTACTCGACAGAGATCGCCTCAACCTATGGCTCCAGAACAACGTCATCCTTTCAACTGGGATTTCCTCGTCCCTTACCTCATCCACCCCGTCAAGGTGGCGATCATCGAGGCGATGGAGTGGATTGAGATACCGGTGTCGCCACGGGAGTTGGATCGGGTCTTCGATGAAGAGTTTGGGCTGTCGTTGGTCGCGTACCACATGCGTACGCTGGCGGACATAGGTGTGGTGGAAAAGGTCCGGCAGCAGTCAGTTCGGGGGGCGCTGCAGACCTTCTACTCCCTATCGGCGGAGAAGCATGCCAGCCCTTCGCTCTCCCGCGAATGAGCGTGAAAATCACTGCGGCCGAGCGCGACGCGCTCTTCGAGCAGATCCACGCCCGGCTGAGCGGTATCGACGAGGTGTGGTTGGCGGTCGAAGCGGAGGACTGGGAGCGGGCCGGCCAGATCGGGCGGGATTTCTCCGACTACCTGCGCCTGATCGTCGACGATCTGGGCTGGGACGAGAGCAGCAGCAAGACGTTCGAGCTGACGACCGCGCCGGACGTCCTCCGGAGGGTCTTCACGCTGATGCAGAAGCGGGCGGAAGAGCGGCGAAAGGTGGAGGAAGGAGAGCGGGCCGACCTCAGTGAGCGGGAAGAGCGAACTTCGCGGCTGATGGAAGCGTGCCGGCGGGTGCTGGGGGAGCTGGGCGGCGACTAGAAGACCTTGACGCCGATCAGGGCAGCGACAATGGCGCCGGCCCCTCCAATCGCCGAGCCGATCAGAGTCCGCTGAAGACTCCCGAAGCCCACCTCAAGCGCTAGGAAGCGCGTGTTCATTTCGTCTCGAAGACGATCCCCGAGAGCGGTGATTTCCCCGCGGAGGCTGTCTCCTTGGGCTTTCATTTCGCCGCGAAGGCCGCGGATGTCTTGATCGATGCGGGCAAAGCCTTCCCGCATGTCTGCTTCGACCTTGTCGAACCGGGCGGCAGCGGAGCCGAGGTCCACCTCGACCTCCCGGTTTGGTTTACCGGGCCGCTGCCCGCTCGATTTCTCGTTCTCCACCATCGTGGTCATAACCGTAGCGCAACCTTTCGTCTGCATCGGGGCCGCGAGACGACTCGATGGCCTACGGCGTAAACACCCGGGTGCAAGCGATGCAGACGCCCGTTGCCCAACCGCCAATCGATTTCCTCCTCACTCCACCCCTCGGCCAAGAGCTGCCGCCGCCCCACCACCCCATGCTGAGGCCGAGCAAGAGCCGAAATCGACGTGTCATCCCCGCGAGTCCGCGAGAACCCGGACTCTGTACGGGTTGAGGCGGACTCGCGCGGGAGGGGTGGGGGCGCCATTCCCCGTCTAAGGGACGGGAGCGCCCGAACTCTCCCCTCTCGCCGCGGCTAAACGCTCAATTTGGGGATAGCGCGCTGGAGGGGTTTCGGCAGCCACCAGACGCGGTCGCCGAGGAGGAGCATCAGGGCGGGGAGGAGGACGATGCGGACGACGGTGGCGTCGAGGAGGACGGCGATGGTGAGGCCGACGCCGAGCTGGCTGACGGTGGCGATCGGGGCGCCGGCGAAGGCGACGAAGACGGCCATCATGATCAGCGCGGCGCCGGTGATGACGCCGGCGGTGCGGGAGAGGCCGAACTCGACCGCGGCGGCGTTGTCGCCGTGGGCGTCGTAGTGCTCGCGCATGCGGCTGAGGAGGAAGACCGCGTAGTCGATCGAGAGGCCGAAGACGAGGCCGAAGATCAGCGTCGCCCCGACCGCGTCGACGTAGTTGTGGCCGCCGAGCGGCCAGTCGTCCGGGACGTGGAAGAGGAGGGTGAGGATGCCGAAGGCGACGGCGACCGTGGCGAGGTTGAGGGCGACGGCTATCGCCGCCAGCAGCAGCGCCCGCAGGACGACGACCAGAACCAGGAAGGTTGCGATCGTGATCGCCAGCACCACCCAGGGGATGCGCTCGCGGGTGACGCGGTCGTAGTCGTTCAGCTGGGCGGCGCCGCCGGCGACGCCGGTCGTCAGGTCCGCTTTGTCGGCGAGCTCGGCGGCGTCGGCGTTGAGCTGCTTGTTGAGCTTGATCGAGCCGGGGGTGTTGAAGCTGTAGTCGGAGATGACGAGGACCGACGCGGCCTGGCCGCCGCGGTCGAGGTCGATGGTTTCGTCGATCGCCTGGCGCGTGGTCGGCGGCGTCCCGTCCAGCGCCGAGAGCACGAAGTAGCCGGAGTTGAAGAGACCGGGAGAGGAGTCGGCGATGCGGTTCGCCTGGTCGCGGATCCGCTTGCGCCCGGCCAGCACCTGCACGCTCGCCCGTTCCAGCCCGCTTTCCAGCGGCGCGCTTTCGTCGACGCCGCCGGCCAGGGCCTCCTGCAGCGCTTCGGCGCCGTCGCCGAGCTGGTCGAGGCCGCCGACAAGCCGCACCGCCCCGCCGCTCAGCGCCGTGATCCCGTCGCCGAGCCGCCCGGATTCGCGGGCGAGGCGGTCGGCGCCGGCGGCGAGGCGACTGCTGCCAGCATGCAGTTCCTGCAGGCCTTCTTCGAGTTTTTCGTCGCCTTTGAGGAGGGCCTTGAGGGATTTCCTGAAGGTGATTGCCCAGGCTTCGATCTGCTTCGCTTCCTGGAGATCGATCAGCAGGCGTTCGTTCAACGCCGTCAGTTCCGCCGGCAGGCCCGCATAGGGCTCGACCTCCGGGGTCGCCTGGAGCGGGTCGTAGGGCGCTCCCGTCTCAGGGTCTTTCCCGCTCACCGCGGCGCTCGCCTTGCGGACCGCTTCCAGCGTCTCCTGGTAGCGGGGGTCGGTTTTCCCTACCGTCATTTCCCCCAGCCGGTCCAGCGCCGCTTTCAGTTCGGTTTCGGCCACCTGCGCCGGGGCGATCAGTTCCGGCAGCTTTTCGTTGGCGTCGCTGTTTAGCGACTTCCGCATGGCCCGTGACCGGTTTTGGATGTTGGGGCGGATGCCGGGGATCAAGGTGTCCCGCACCAGCAGCTTGATCCGTAGGGGGCCGTTGAGCGATTTTTTGAGACCTTGCTCGAGCTGCCGCGACCCCTCGGCGAACTGGTCGAGCGCGTCGATCGCTTCGCCGCTCCCGTCGAGCGCCCGGGCCAGCCCCTTGGCGATCTGCTGGGCGCCCTCGCCGGCGCGGTCCGACCCCAGCGCCAGCAGCCCGGCGCCGTCGCTCGCTTCCGAGATCCCTTCCCGCAACTGTCCCACCCCGCCGGCGGCGACGGTGAGGCTGCTCCCGAGCCTGTTCAGCTGTTTGACCTGGGCGATGTTGCCTTCGGTCGAGAGGAACTGGTTGCCCAGCCGCTGCAACGGCTCGACCTGTTTCACCGCCGGCCCCGGCCCGATCACCGTCCGCACCCCCGGCAGCGCCGCCACCTTGCGCTGGAAGTTTTCCAGCGCCGCCAGGTTCTTGGCGTCGGTGATCGGCCCTTCTTCGGTGACGGCGACGACCTGGAACGGCGCTTCGTAACCCGGGCCGAATTGCTTGCCGATCAGTTCCGCGTCCTCGCGGGCGGGGGAGTCCTTCGGCAGCTGCTCGGGGCTCGGCGGGCCCGTCTTCAGCCCGATCGCCGGCGCCGCCAGCAGCAGCAGGACCCCGCCGATCAGCGCCGCCGCCACCGCCGGCTTGCGCAGCGCCGTGCTGACGAACACCATCAGCCGCGAGCGGCCGCCGGCCGGGTCGGTGGCGCCGAAGCGCCAGCGGTCGACGTTGGGGCCGAGCAGGGTGAGGATCGCCGGCCCGGCGATCGTCGCGACCAGGACGCTGAGGATCACGACCATGCAGACGGTCCCCGCCAGCGAGGCCAGCAGCGCCCCGGGGAGGATGAAGAGGGAGACGATCATCGAGAGCAGCAGGGTGCTGCCGGCGAACATCACCGTGCGGCCGGCGTGGCGGCGGGTCAGCCGCGCCGCCTCGATCGGCTCGTTCCCCTCGGCCAGCTCCTCGCGGAAGCGGGAGACCATCAGCAGCGCGTAGTCGACGCCGAGCGCCAAGCCCATCATCGAGCAGACCACCACCGCGGTGGCGTCGATGCTGAACCAGCCGGTGGCGAAGTAGAGGATCCCGCGCGAGGCGACGACGGTGATCGCGCCGAAGACGAGCGGGATCCCCGCCGCGATCGGCGAGCGGAAGACGAGCAGGAGGATGATCAGCAGGAACGGCAAGGCGATCAGCTCGCCGCGGTCGGCCGCGTCGAGGTTGTCGTCCTGGATCGCCCGGAAGAGGGTCGCGTAGCCGGTCTGGGTGGCCTCGACCGGGGCGTGGACCTCCTCTTCGAGGATCCGGTTGAGGTGCGGCACGGTCTCGTTGACCGCGATCCGGTTGTCGACGTGGAAGTCGGCGATGATCAGCGCCTTCTCCGGGTTCGGGCGCAGGCGCTGCGTGTTGCCGCTGTCCCAGGGCGAGAGCGTCGTCACCCGCGGGTCCTCGCGCAGGGCGTCGATAAGTTCCGGGCCCTGCCGGTCGAGCGCATCGGCCGGGCCGCGGAGGAGGATCGCGAAGGGGGCGGAGTCGCCGAAGTGCTCGCGGAGGAGTTCGTTGCTGCGTGAGGATTCGGTCCCGGCGACGTCGATCGTGGTCGGGTCGAGGCGGTCCTCGGTGCCGGTGCCGATCACCGCCAGCGCGATCAGCAGCGCGACGGCGATCGCCAGCACCGCCCGCGGGTGGCGCAGCAAAAACGGTTGGTCCCGGTGCGGCCCTTTCCGCGAGGACCCTCGTCGTGCCCTGCCGATCCTCTCTCCCACGGGTGGTAGTTTGGCGGTAGACGGCTACGGGAGGGAGATTTCGGTGCGGAAGACTCTGTTAAGAGCACATGTACTCGGAGCGGCGCTGCTGCTCGTGGCGGCGGCTGCAGCTGCTGCTGCGATCGTGCTGCCAGCGGGCAACCTGCTCGTCATTACCGACGGCGGCTTCACGCCGACGACGCTGCCGAAGAAGGGCTTCGCGCCGATCAAGCTGCACGGCTACGGCAAGGTCAAGACCAAAGACGGCACGCCGCCGCCGATCACCGAAACGGTGACGATCTGGTTCGACAAGCACGGCGAAGTCGAGACGAAGGGGTTGCCTTTCTGCACGCCCGGGAAACTGGCGGCGACGACCACGTCCCAGGCCCGCAAACTCTGCCCCGGCTCGATCGTGGGCAAGGGCTTCGGCAAGGCCGTCGTCATCTTCCCCGAACAGGACCCGATCCCGGCTTCCTCGCCGATCACCCTCTTCAACGCCAAGCCGAAACACGGCAACCCGGTGATCCTCGCCCACGCCCACCTGACGGTGCCGGGCCCGACCACCTTCGTCGTCCCGATCGAGATCCAGCGGGTCAACCAGGGCCGGTACGGGTTCAAGACCGTGGCGAAAATCCCGAAGATCGCCGGCGGCTCCGGTATCCCGCTGTACGCGCGGCTGACCGTGGGACGGGAATGGAAGTACAAGGGGAAGACGCTGAGCTTCGCCAACGCCGGCTGCCCTGACGGCCGCCTGCAGGCGAAAGTCAAAGTCGACTTCAAAGACGGCACGACTCTGGCGGGTTCCCTGTTCAAAACGTGTAAGGGCGTCTGATTGAAGGGGCGGGTGCGCAGGGCGCTCGTGCTGGCAGGGTTGTTGACCCTGAGCCTCGGCGCGAGCGCCTCCGGCATCGACAGCTGCATCGGCCCCCTCTGCGTCAGCTCGACGGCGACGATGCAGCCGCGGGAGCTGCCGAAGAGCGGCGGCGCCCCGATCGTCCTCAGCAGCATCACCCGGGTCAGGACCAAGGACGGCTCGACGCCGCCGACGCTGGACTCGATCCGGTTCCTGATCGACAAGCACGGGCGGGTCAACAGCAAGGCCTTCCCCGTCTGCAAGCTCGCCAAGCTCGAAGGGGCGACGCCCTCGCAGGCGCGCAAGCGCTGCGGCGCGGCGCTGGTCGGCAAGGGGACCGGGAAGGCGCTGGTGACGATGCCGGGGCGGGACCCGTTCACGATCAGCTCGCCGATCTCCTTCTTCAACGCTCCCCCCACCGGCGGCAAGCCGACCCTGATCGCCCACGCCTATGAGACGGTGCCCTCGCCGCAAGCGCTGCTGGTGCCGATCGTGATCGAACGGGTCTCGAAAGGGCGCTACGGCTATCAGGTCAAGGTCGACCTGCCGGAAGTAGCCGGCGGCTTCGGCGCCCCGACCCTGGCCGAAGCGCACGTCGGCGCCACCCGCACGCGCGGCGGCAAGAAGGTCGGCTTCATCGAGGCCTACTGCTCCGGCAGCCGGCTCCAGGTCGAGGGCGACCTCCGCTTCACCAACGGCGACTTCTTCCCGGCGACCCTGACCTCGCCATGCCACTTCCCGCGCTGAGACACGTCGTCCTACTTGGCGCCCTCGTCGCGGCGGTCATCGCCGGCAGCGCCAGCGGCGCCCTGGTCGAAGTCGACAACGTCGTGCTGCACGCCGACGGCGGCTTCCAGCCGCAATTGCTGCCGCGCCATCGCTTCGCCCCGATCGACTTCCAGGGCCACGTCGACATCTCCGGCCGCGGCGGCGCCAGGCCGCCGAAACTGCAGCAGGCGCTGATCGACTTCGACCGCGACGGCCGCCTCAGCGTCGCCGGCCTGCCGACCTGCGCGCCGGAAGCGATCGACGAGGCGAGCAGCGAGGAAGCGCGGCGGACGTGCCGCGGCGCGATCGTCGGCACCGGGCACGTCGAAGCGTTGATCTCCCTCGACAGCGGCCCGGTGCAGGCGCGCTCGGAGCTGACCGTCTTCAACGGGCCGCGCCGGGAAGGGCTTCCGACCGCGGTCCTCCACGCCCGCACCACCGTCCCCGGCACCCAGACCTACGCGATCGTCGTCCCGATCGAACAGCGCCGCGGCGGCTTCCGCTACCGCGCCCGCATCGACGTCCCGCCGATCGCCGCCGGCTTCGGCGCGATCACCCACCTCGACGTCGCGATCGGCCGCCGCTACCGCGCCGGCGGCAAGGCGCGCAGCTACGCCTCCGCCCGCTGCAGCGACCACATCCTCCAGACCCACGGCCGCTTCACCTTCGACGACGGCACGATCGTCGACGGCCAGGTCGAAAAGTACTGCCGCTTCCAATAACTGCGCGCTGCAGGCAGCGCCGCTGCCGTCCCCCGAGCAGCCGACCTTCCTATACTTGCCCGTCCACGGGCCGTTAGCTCAGTTGGTAGAGCAGGAGACTCTTAATCTCAAGGTCGTAGGTTCGAGCCCTACACGGCCCATCGACGCCGGGCGGATCGCCCGCTCGCGCTATTCGCCCAGTCCGCCGCCGCCGGTGAATCCGCCGCCGAGCGGGTTTTCCAGCGTTTCGGAGGGTTTGCCGCCGCCGGCTTTTTCGGCTTTTTCGGAAGCTTCGGCGCTTTTGACGAAGTTGGTGGCCAGTTTTTTGGCTTCGTCGAGCACTTCGTCGAGGGATTCGCGTTCGGAGGCGCTGTTGGCCAGTTTCGTTGCTTCCGCTCGAGCCTTCTCGGCCGCTTTGAAGTCACCCGTGAAGTAGGTGTACCGAGCCAGCACCGCGAGCGAGTTCAGGTTCGGCCGATCTTCGGCGGCGATCTTCTGCGCATCGGTCGCGGCTCGCAGCCGCGTTTCCGCCTCCGGGTAGCTGCGCGAGAATTCGGCCAGCTGGAAGTACATCGGCGCCATCAGCTGGGCAAGCCCGGCGCTCGGTTCCTCGGTCGCCTCCAAGTATTCGGTCCAGGCCTGGTCGGCTTTCTGGTACGACTCGATTGCTTCGGTGGAGATGATTTTTTCCCCATTGGGTTCGACCTGAACCCCGGCGTTACCGGCGTTGATGTTGGCGCGGGTCAGCGAGGCCAGCAGGTCCGCGTTTTCCGGGTCTTTTTTCAATTTGACTTCGATCCGCTCCGCCTGTTCTTCGTAGATCTGGGCGGCGTCGGTGGAGCTGCTGCTGTTGCTGAAGATTTCGCCGAGGTTGAAGGGGCCGACGGTGAGGAAGAGGCTGGCGCCCATCAGGATCGCGAGCACGGCGTAGACGACTTTGACCAGGCCGCGGCGGCGGCCGCTTCGCAGGTCGAACAGCATCTTGTGCTCTTGTTTGCCTGACGCCACTTCTTCTCCCTTACTCCTGCGGCGAGGGCTGTGCCACTCCTCCGCTATGTCCCGGCCGTCCCAGGACCCGAGCGAGGAGGATACTCAGCTCATACAGAACAAGCAGCGGAACCATCTCAATGAGCATGGTGATCGGGTCGACGCCGGGCAGCGCGGCGGCGAGGATCGCGATCCCCAGGTAGGCGTAGCGGCGGTTTTCGCTTAGCTGCTCGACCCGCACGATTCCCAGTCTGGTCACGGCGATGATCGCCAGCGGCAGCTGGAAGATCAGCCCGCAGGCGATCTCCGTCATCGAGAAGAAGCTGTAGTACTCCCGCGCGCGCAACTGGATGTTGAACTGGCCGTCGTTGAAGTCGAGCAGGAAGTTGAGCGCGGCCGGCATCACGACGAAGTAGGCGAAGGCGATCCCGGCGAGGAAGAGCACTGGGAAGAGCAGCAGGATCGGCAGCACCGTCCGCCGCTCGGCCTCGCTGAAGGCGGGGAGGACGTAGGCGTAGAGCTGCCAGAGGACGATCGGCAGCGAAAGCACGACGGCGCCGTAGGCGGAGACGGTGAGGGTGGTCGTGAACGGCTCGGTGACGCCGAAGGTGATCAGCTGGTCGCGGCCGTCGGGCAGCGGGTGCTGGGCGATTTCCAGCAGCAGGTGGTTCTGCCAGAAGCAGAGCGCCAAGGCGACGCCGAAGACGACGATGCAGACGATCAGGCGGGTCCGCAGCTCGTCGAGGTGCTCGACCAGGGAGAGGCGATCCTCGTGGGAGACCGCCCTGACGCGGCGGGCCATCCCGGCGCCTCAGCTGGTCTTGTTGCGGACGATCTCCGCGTCGGCCGGGTCGCCGTGGACCTTCGCCGACTCCGTCTCGAGGCTCGGCTTGTCGTCGTCCTCGTCGCGGTCGTCGTCGTGGTCGCCGCTGACCGAGCCTTTGAACTCGCGGATGCCGCGGCCGAGGCTTCTCCCGAGCTCCGGGAGCCGTTTCGGCCCGAAGACGAGGAGAGCGATGACGAGGACGATCGCGATCTCTGGAAGTCCGATGTTTCCTGGCATCTTGCTCATGGTAACGGGGTGACGCGGCCCCCGGATCACTCTGGTGCGCGTTTCAACTCTGTTCTGCGGGGTTTCTGTGGCACGAATGGGGCGGATTACGGATCACCGCAACGCGCTCAGCCTCGATATTGCTGCAATGGCCGATCGCCACCCCGACGAGACCCTCGACCTGACGCTCCACGGCTGCCCTGCCTGCAGCTCCGGCCTGGTGCAGCCGATCGCCTGGGAGCAGGAGGAGGGCCGCGGCGGCTGGCGCGTCTCGCGGCGCTGCCCTGAGTGCGAGTGGGCGGGCGCGAGCGTCCACAACGAGGTCGAGATCGATGCCTTCGACGAGCAGCTCGACCTCGGCTCGCAGGAGCTGGTCGGGCAGCTGCGGTCGCTGGAGCACGCCAACATGAGCGAATCGGCGAACGCCTTCATCCGCGCCCTTCACCAGGACCTGATCGGCGCCGACGACTTCGCGCGCTGAGTGCGCCCGGCGGCGGCCGGGTATAGGTCGCTGGTGGCCGCCGCTCCCAAGGACCTGGATCGCACCGTGGCGCTGGTGACGGGGGCCTCAAGTGGGATCGGTCAGGCGGCGGCCCGCTCTTTGGCCGAGCGCGGGGCCGCGGTGGCGCTGGTGGCGCGGCGAGCGGACCGGCTCGAGCAGCTGGCCGGGGAGATCGCCGACGCCGGCGGCACGGCGCTGCCGCTCGAAGCCGACGTCGGCGACCGCGAGCAGGCGCAGTCGGCGGTCGACCGCGCCGCCTCGGAGCTGGGCCGGCTCGACGTCCTCGTCAACAACGCCGGGGTGATGCTGCTGGGGCCGGTGGTCGGCGCACCGGTGGAGGAATGGGAGCAGATGGTCCAGGTCAACCTGCTCGGCCTCCTCTACACCGCCCACGCCGCCCTCCCCCACCTGCTGGCGGCGGCCGAGGAGGAGCCGCGGCGGGTCGCCGACATGGTCAACATCTCCTCGGTCGCGGGACGACAGGCGCGCAAAGGCAGCGGCGTCTACAACGCGACCAAGCACGGGGTCGGCGCCTTCAGCGAGTCCCTGCGGCAGGAGGTGGCCGGACGCCACCTGCGGGTCTCCCTGGTCGAGCCGGGCGCCGTCGACACCGAGCTGCAGAGCCACAACCGGCCGGAGATCGAGAAAGAGATCCGCGGCCGCTTCGAAGACATGGACATCCTCCAGTCCGAGGACATCGCCGACGCGATCGCCTACGTGGTGACCCGCCCCCGCCATGTCGCCGTCAACGAGATCCTCGTCCGCCCGACCCAGCAGGTGGGGTAGGTCAGCTGTAGCGCTGGACGACGCCGTCGGCGACGAGAGTGAGAAGCTGGCGCTGCTCGCGCTCGAACTCAGTTCGATCCAGAGAGGCCTTGGCCTCGGCGACCATCTCGATCGC
>Ga0157284_10000006_pt1 | contig 28024 bp, 11 predicted proteins | sample NitcycUS059202B1_FD_108392 | JGI IMG/M metagenome (GOLD analysis project Ga0157284, IMG submission 108392) | Soil microbial communities from Arlington Agricultural Research Station in Wisconsin, USA - Nitrogen cycling UWRJ-S059-202B-1 | ecosystem: Environmental > Terrestrial > Soil >... | reverse complement strand
GCACATGCAAGACCTAAACGGAGCCCCTTTACAAATGTCAGGCCGAAGTCAAAGAAATCGAATGACTATCCGGCCTAAAATTCCCGCAAATTCCGAGGATTCGCAGCTTTCCGAGTTCGTCCTCTACTGCGAAGAGCGCACCGCGGAGCGCTTCGAGAGCCCTCAAAACTTCCACGATTTCTCGGCTCAGCGGTTCCGCGAGTTCTGGAAGCTGTTCCTCGAGTGGGCCGATCCGCGCCGCTCCGGCGAAGCCATGCCGATCTGCGAGGGAGACGCCTGCGAGACGGCGACGTTCTTCCCGAACCTGAAGTTGAGCTACGCCGAGAACCTGCTTGAGCCACGGACGCCTGAGGAAGACGAGGGGATTGCCGTCGTCGCCCGCCACGGCGATGGGTCGCGCGAGGAGCTGAGCCGGCGCGAGTTGCGCGAACGCGTCCGGCGCCTGGCGGCCCATATGCGCGACCTCGGGATCGGCAAGGGCGACCGGGTGGCGGCGATTGCCGCGAACAACCCCGAGGCGATGATCGCCGCGCTGGCCACCGCCGCCCTCGGCGCCACCTTCTCCAGCGCCGCCCCGGAGATGGGTGCGCCGGCGATCCTCAGCCGCTTCGAGCAGCTCTCGCCGAAGCTCCTCTTCACGGTCACGGATGGCGAGGGACCAAACGAGGTGACCTCCTCGCTGCCGTCCCTGCAAGGGGTGATTGCCCTCGACGACGGTCCCGTCCCCGATCCCGGCGGACTCCCCCTCCACCGCCTCTCCGACCTGATCGCCTCTCCCCCGCCGGAGGCCCTGCCGGAGGGCTGGGAGCGCTTCCCCTTCAACCATCCTCTCTTCATCCTCTTCACCTCCGGCACCACCGGCGCCCCGAAGTGCATCGTCCACGGCGCCGGCGGCACCCTGCTCGAGCACCTGAAGGAGCACCGCCTGCACGGCGACCTCCGCCGCGAGGACACTCTCTTCTTCCAGACCAGCGCCGCCTGGATGATGTGGAACTGGCAGCTCTCGGCACTGGCCTGCGGCGCCAGGACCGTCGTCTACGACGGGGCCCTCGCCGGCCCGGAGACGCTCTGGAGGATCGTCGCCGAGGAGGAGGTGACGGTCTTCGGCACCAGCCCGCCGTACCTGCAGCTCTGCCAGCACAGCGGCTACTCGCCCCGGCGCGAGGCCCCGCCGCGGGCGCTACGAGCGGTCCTCTCCACCGGCTCGGTCCTGCGCGACTGGCAGCACGACTGGGTCGCCGAAGAGGTCGGCGCGGTGAAGCTGCAGTCGATCTCGGGCGGCACCGACATCATCGGCTGCTTCGTCCTCGGCCACCCGGAGCTGCCGGTGCGCCGGGGGATGATCCAGTGCCGCAGCCTCGGCCTCGACGTGCAGGCGTTGGCGACCGAGTCGACGCCGTCGGATTCGGCTGTCGGCGAGTTGATCTGCCGCAACCCCTTCCCCTCGCGGCCGCTCGGCTTCCTCGGGGACGAGGACGGCAGCCGCTTCCACGCCGCCTACTTCGCGGCGAACGAGGGCGTGTGGACGCACGGCGACCTGATCGAGTTCGACGAGGACGGGCAGGCACGGATCCACGGCCGCTCCGACGGGGTCCTCAACATCCAGGGCGTCCGCATCGGACCGAGCGAGATCTACCAGGCGCTGCGCGAGGTGCCCGAGGTGCGGGAGGCGATGGCGGTCGAACAGCGGCGCGAGGGCGGTGCCCGGCTGGTCCTCCTCGTCGTCCTTCGCGAGGACGCCGGCCTCGACACCGAGCTGACGCTGCGGATCCGCAAGACGATCGGCAGCCAGACGACCGCCCTCCATGTGCCGGAGCTGGTGGTCGCGGTCGGGGAACTGCCGGCGACGCACAGCGGCAAGCGTTCCGAGCGGGCCGGGCGCGCTGCCGTCGAGGGGCGGGCGGCGACGAACCGCAAGGCGCTCGCGAACCCTGACTCGCTCGGGGAGATCCAAGAGGCGGTGGCCAAGGTCGAGGCGGAGCTGGCGACGCGCGAGGCCGACGTGCTCCGCGACGACGCCCCCACCGCCGAGAAGGTGCGGGCGATCTGGGAAGCGGTCCTGGGCGTCCAGGGCATCGGCGAAGGCGACGACTTCTTCGCCCTCGGCGGGACTTCGCTACAGGCGGTGCGGGTCTTCACCGCGATCCGGGACCGCCTCGACGTCGACCTGCCGCTTTCGGTCCTGATCGAGGCGCCCACCGTCGCCGAGCTGGCGACCGTGGTCGACGATCCCGGCAAGCACTTCGACCCGCTGGTGCTGATGCGCTCCGGCGAGAATGGGCCGCCGCTCTTCCTCGTCCACTCGATCTGGGGGGACGTGCTGGGGATGCGGCAGATCGCCACCGCGATGCGCAGCGACGTCCCCGTCTACGGGCTGCGGGCGCGCGGTTTGCAGGGGGAAGAACCCCAGCGCAGCGTCGAGGAGATGGCGGCGAGCTACGTCGAGGTGATCCGCGAGCTGCAGCCGCACGGTCCGTATCGCGTCGCCGGCCACTCCTTCGGCGGCCTCCTCGCCTTCGAGATCGCCCGGCTGCTGAGCGAGCAGGGCGAGGAGATCGAGTGGCTGGGGATGATCGACGCCGAGCTCAGCGTTGCGGCCCACTCCCCCGCACGCCGCTGGGGCCACCGCTTCGCCCTTCCCTACCACTTCGCCCGCGCGGCGCTGCGCAACCCCGGCGCAGCAGTGAAAACGCTGCGCGAGTTCGTCCCCAAGCTCCTGCGCCGCGGCTTCTCCCGCTTCCAGCGCGACGCGGCGCTGGCCGAGTCGGAGGCGACCTGGATGGAAGGCGCCTCCGCCGCCCACCAGCGCCTCGCCAGCCACTTCCTGCAGCTCGCGGCGGCCTACCGCCCCCGCCCCTACTCCGGCTCGATGACCTACTTCCTCCCCACCATCCGCCGCTTCCACCTCTTCGCCGACCCGCTCCCGGTCTGGCGCCGGGTCACCGCCGGCACGATCGCAATCGAGCGCGTCCCCGGCCCCCACGTGGGCATGGTCTCCGGTGACTCAGCGCCGGTGGTGGCCGCGATCGTCGACCGCCACCTGCGGGCGCAGGCCGCCCCAGAGACGGCACGAACTTCCGGCTAGCGGGAGGTTGAGGCAGTAGCCGGGGCACCGCTCTCTACCGGGTGCCCGCCGTCGCGCCAGACGCCGACGCCTTTGCCGACGTGGGTGACGTCGAAGCCGGCTCGCTGCAGGATCGAGGCGGCGAGGCCGCTGCGCTTGCCGCCGCGGCAGATCGTCGCGATCGGACGATCGCGGGGCAGCTCGTCGAGCCGGCCGGCGAGGTCCCCGTAGGGGATGTGGAGGGAGCCGGGGATGTGCTCGCCGGCGTACTCGGAGGCGTTGCGGACGTCGAGGATGACCGGGCCGCCGTCGCCGTCGACGCGGCGGGCGAGCTCGTCTGGGTCGATCAGCTCGATCCGGTGCACCGGCCGCTCCTCCGTGCGCCAGGCGGTCATCCCACCCTCGAGGTAACCGCGGACGGCGAGCCCGACCGAGGCCAGCATCTGCGCCGCACGGCGCTCGTCGCCGCTGGAGGCGGCAACGACGACGATGTCGCTGCCCGCGGGAGCGACGCGCGAGACCTTGGTCGCGAAACCGGTGTCGTAGGAGGAGGCACTGAGGGCGCCCTCGATGTGGGCCTCGTCGAACTGCTCGTTGGTGCGGCCGTCGATGACGACGGCGCCTTCCTCGACCAGCTCCTCGACCTCGTGCGGGCTGAGCGGCGCCGGCGTCCCGAAGTCCTCTACCAGCGGGCCGCGGTTGAGCCCGACGATGCGCTCGATGTTCGGTGGTTTGTCGCCGAGCGAGCCAACCTGGTCCTCGACGAACTCGGCCTCGTCGGCGATCTGCAGGGCGCGGTTGTGGCGGCGCTCGAAGCCGATCGTCGAGGAGCACTTGAGGTCGAGCCCGGAGCCGCCGCAGAGAGAGCCGCCGAGGTGGCCGGGCCAGACCTCGACCTCGTCGGGCAGTGCCAGCAGGCGCTCGTGCAGGGAGCGGAACATGTCGGCGGCGCCCTCCCGCGGTTCCACCGCCAGGTCGGGGCGGGCGACGTCGCCGATGAAGAGCGAGTCGCCGGTCAGCAGCGCCCAGGGCGAGCCGCCGCGCCCCTTGTCGCTGAGCAGGAAGCAGGTGTGCTCGGGCCGGTGGCCGGGGGTGTGGACCGCCTGGACGACGAGGTCGCCCAACTCCAGCTTCCAGCCATCGGCGAACGACTCATGCGGGTACTCGGCCTCCGCCAGCTCGTGCACGTGCACCGTCGCCCCGGTGCTGCGGCAGAGCCGCCCGTGCCCGGAGACGTGGTCGGCGTGGTTGTGGGTCTCGAGCACGTGCCCGATCCGCACCCCGTGCAGCCCCGCCAGCCGCCGGTAGGGCTCGATGTCCCACTGCGGATCCACCACCACCGCCGTCCCCGATTCGCGGTCGGCGACGAAGTAGGAGGCACAGCCAAGGTCCTCATGAATGATCTGGCGGAAAAGCATCTTCTCCCTCGCCGATCAGGCTAGCGCGCCGACCGCCCCGCCACAGCTAGAATGCCCGCCATGCGGCTGTAGCTCAGCTGGCTAGAGCGTCTGCTTGCCATGCAGAAGGTCGAGGGTTCGAATCCCTTCAGCCGCTCTAAGGGAAAGCCCCGCTCCGGCGGGGCTTTTCTATGTCCGGCAACGGCTACGCCGCCGCCGCGACCCCTTGACTTCCCCCCTCGCTGCCCATTGCTGTCCATTCAGACCCTTGGTCTCCCCCAGCACTGGGCGACAGGGCTGCGGTGTAAATCCGCATTCGAAGTGGTGGAGGGTTCACTACATAAGAAGAAACGAGGCTGTGCATAACGGCGCATCGCCGGATCAGGACGCTGCGCTCGAAATGGTTTCTTCTTTGAGGCGATTACCTGGGCGTACAGGCCAAGCGTCATCTTCGGGTCGGTATGTCCCGCCTGCGCCATGACGTAAGGCGGATCGCCCCTGCTGCGAGATCTTGCCCTGGTTCCCGGCGCTTGCGGTCGATTATGGAATAAGGAACTTGTGAATACTTGACTTTCCCGAATAGTGAAAATAGAGTCGAGCATCCTCCTCACCTGACGAGTAGGGAGGTAGGCAGACGGAGCAGGTGCAGGGCTCTCCGGGGATCCCCGGTGCCCTTGCCTGCGCGAAACAGAGGAGGCGTGACGATGTCTGATCCGGATGCGGCAGCGGTGGCGCAGGCGGTCTTCTACAACATGACCGGCCAGGCGGTGGAATTGGTGGTGAACGGATACCTCAAAGACGCGGAGTCGATCGAACCAATTCCGACGACGATTCCCTACACGCCGGCCCACAACACCCAGCACACCTACCAGCGGACGCCCGGCGAAGCGCATGAAAACGAATTCGGCGACACCAACACGGTCCTCTTCGAGGCTCCGGGGTTCCGGGTCGAGGTGACGATCGACGTCGATATCACCGAGTATCAGGTGAACAACCCACTGTTGATCTTCATGTTCCAGACCGGGGTGGTGGTCACCTGCCCGACGATCGACAGCATCGCCTACGTCGGCCACTCGGGTGACACGATCCAGGTCAATCCGTCGACCGGCACCAGGCTCTGAGCTGCGGGCAGCGTGGCGTTTTCCGCCTACGAATTCTCCACGCCCAAAACCGGGGTCCAGCCGTACGTCCACCCCGGCCCGCTGCCCAGTCGGAAGCCGCCGGTGGCGATACCGCTGGACGAAGTCTTCGCGGCACCGCCGACGACGGCCCTGCCCAAGGTGGGGCCGTTCTCGGTCGTGCGCGCGCAGCCGCCGTTCGACTACCGAGTCGAAGTGGAAGCGGCGGCGATCTGGGAATTCGACGGCTCGCCGATCCGCCCCGCCGTCCGCTCGGCCTTCGACGCTTTTCTCGAAGCGCTTGACGCGATCGGTCTGCAGGGCGGTCGCCTGCACCAGATTCGCGGCTGGCTCGCGCAGGCGCTGCCGCAGACCTTCGCCGAGTCGCTCTACTTCCGCTACGGATTCGACCCGACCCGGCGCTGCGTCGAGCTCAGCCCCGGGATGCGGCTGCGGATCGACTTTCAGGCCCACCAGACGGTCGACCCCGCCAGCACGCCGCTGAACGGTTTCGTCGGCGCCGGCAGCGCCTACGTGGGGATCGGGCAGGCGGGGACCGCAAGCGGTGGGCTGGTGCTCGCCTTCGACCCCTTCCTGTCGCAGCTGCAGGGGCTCAGCGTCGGCGCCTCGCCCGGCGCCGGCGGCGCAATCGACCTCGCGGCACCGGCCCTGCAGATGCCCTACTGGCGCCTGCACTACCCGGCGCTCTACCCGGCGGCCGGCAGCACCGGCTACGACGGCACCCAGCAGAACCCGGCTTTGGTCGGAGCCCCGACTCGGGCGGCGCTCGAAGCGGCGTCGAAGAGCTACGAGCAGGACGGCACCGTGCCGAGCCCGGCGGTTGGGGTCTGGTTCCGGGGGCGGTCGACGCCGGTGCCGGAGATCCCGTTCCTCTCCGGCGGTGAGCCACAGTGGTGCGCTCTGGGGACGACGCTGCGCGGCCTCGTCGCCGGGTTCGCGCCGGCGCCGTGGATCGCCGGCACGATGTCGCCGCCGACCCAGTTCTGCTTCCGGCTGCTGACGCCGCTGGTTGAAAGCGGCGGCGGCATCGGCTGGACGCTGCTGGGCCCGCGGGTCGAAGTCGCGCTCAACTCGGCCCCCTACCGTTACGGACCCACCCTGGACCCGCTCGACCTGCCGATCGTCGGCGGCGATTCGATCTACTTCCCCTCGACGGGCTAGCGGTGGCGGTCGCCTTCCAGCAGACCGGGTCGGCTCCATTCTGGCTGCTGACCCCGCCTTCTCCGGTCTGCTCGGTGGCGTTCACGCCCTTCGACCTCGCGAAGCCGCCCCCACCGACCCTCTCGCTCGCCGAAACCTGGAGCACCTACCCGGGGACCCACTTGGTGGCGCCCCTCGGGACCCTGTTCGATGCGACGCTCGCCGCCTCGTTGGCGGCCTTCCGCGCGGGACGGCCGCTGCGGATCGTCTGGGCCGGCGAACCGCAGGCCTACGGCGCCTACTGGGACGCCTCGTGGATCGCCTCGGCGCCCGGCTCCGGCCTGACCAGTGGCCTCGGGCGCGTCGCCCTCGGCAGCTACGCGCTCTGGATCGGCGACGGCTGCTCGATCGCGCCCGACGGCGACGGCGAAGCGATCGCGATCGCGCCGCGCCCGGGCGACGCGAGCTCGGTGTACCTGACCGCCGGCACCGGCGCGGGGCGGCCGGGGACGGGATTCGGGCCGGTGACCGTCTCGTTCGCGGCTGCGAAGGCGGGCTGCGCACTCGGGTCGGCGACGCTGGAGAACGGCGGCCCCGGGGATGACTTCGATCGCCTCGACGTCGGGATGCGGATCTTCGCCGCGGACGAGACCGAGCCGCTACTGCCCGGCCGCCTCGCCTCCTGGCGCTACCCGGTGCTCCAGGCGGCGCAGCCGCCGAGCGGCGAGTCGATCCCGGTCTCGTTCAGCATCCACCCGCTGCTGCCGCTCGACCCCCTGCGGACCAGTCTCGACCTGGTCCCGGTTGGCGCCGACGAGGGCCCGGAGCTGGGGTCTTGCTATGTGAGCGGCAACGGGAGGGCGGTCCACCTGGTGCCGCTGGCGCCGGCCGGGGCGCCGCCGCGGGCGGCCCGGCTGGTGCCGGCGGTGCGGGCGCTCTCCGACGGTTCGACGGGCGGGGACCCGCTCTACCTGGTGCCCAGCGGCGCCTTCCGGATCAAGGTGATCGGCGACGGCGGCGAGGAGCTGAGCGGCCGTCAGTCGCTGCTGTGCGGCAAGTCCGGGATCGACCTGGTCAAACTGGAACAGCCCGGCTGCGAGCTGTGGTTCGCGCCCGGCGGTCCGGCGCTGGCGGTCGGCAAGGGACTGCAGGGGGACCCGACGACCGCCTACGCCTCGGTCTTCGGCCCGGGCGGCGCCAAGGGCCGCATCTACCGGGCTCAGGCCGACGCCGCGCCGCTCTTCGTCCCGGGCAGCGAAGGGTTCATGTCCTTCCGGGAACTGAGCGGCAGCGAACTTCCCGCCGCCCCGGCGGGCGAAGCGCTTCCCCCGGGCTACCCGCTCCTTGCCTACACCGGGATCGAGGGCGGTGGGCTCGAACGCTACGCGCAGCTCGAGTACCAGGCGGTGGCGAGCACGCGGCGGGCGGCAATCGCGAAGCTGGCGCCGCCGAGCCGGGCGGCGGGGCCAGCCGGCGATCCGCCGCCAACCACCCCGGGGACGACGCCGCAGGGCCTGCTCGCCGACGTCACGGCGGATGGCCACGTGGTGAACCTGACCCTGGCCCTCTCCGGCGCCGGGGCGATCGAGCTGATCGGGATCACCCCCGAGCTGGCGGCGGCGCTGCAATCGAACCAGCTCTTCCTCGTCGCCAGCGAACCGAAGACCCTGGCCCAGGGTCAGCCCAGCGCCAGCGGCGCCTCGACCCTTCCCGGGGCGCCGCCGCTGACCGGCGAGGTGCGGATTCCGGGCTCGCCCGACGGCAGCCAGGTCTGGGCGATCGACGCCTGGCCGGCGGCGCCGTGGGCGGAAACGGAAACGCTGCTGGTGCTGAAGTTCGCCGGCAAGCCGCTGGTCGAGCTTGCCGCCGACACGAAGACCTGGGCGGGGGAAGAGGGCGTCCAGTTCAACCCCGGGAGCGAAGGGGTCGGCAGGGCGCAGGCGGTCCTGCAGGCGCTGATCGAAGAGGCGCGGACAAGCGAAGCCCCCGAGTTCCAGCCGTTCGCCGAGCTCGCCCTCGACCCTTCCTGGCAAGGGGTGCTCTTCCTCAACGCGCCGGTGCCGCCCGCCGAGCTGCCGACGGAGATCGCCGGGCTCGCGGCGGGAATCGAACCGAAGCTCTTCCGCGCCCACCACGTCGGCCTCACGGTGACCCCCGTCACCAGCTCGCAGGGCCAGATCAGCCCCTCGCTCTCCTCCTTCTTCGGGCTGATCTTCTACCAGAGCCCGAACTCCGCGGCCGGCGCCGCGCCCCCTTACGCGTTCAACGTCCTCGACCTCAGAGTGCGGTTCGAGAGCTCGGCGGTGAAGTCGTTCGCGAGCCGGATCGAACTGCTGGTCGACCAGCTGTTCGGCGAGCCGGCGGCGCTGGTCGACCCGGCAAAGGAACTGCAACCGCTGCCGGCCAGCGTCCTCGTCCTCGACGGCGCCTACCAGCAGCAGGGCGACAGCGGCGCCTACACCTTCACCACGCCGGGAGACAACCTCTTCTCGATGACCAGCGCGGTGCTCGACTCGGTCGACGTCGCGCTTGCCCAGTTCGTGACCGTGATCGCGCCGGACCCGAGCGGGACGACGAAGCGGGCCGAATCGCGGTTCGTTCTCTCCGGCTCGCTGCGTTTCAAGCCGGCGCTCGCGGGCGCCCTCGACGTCTTTTCGTTCGGCCCCGAATCGACGGTGAAACCGGAGCAGAGGATCTCCTCCCAGCGCCTTGCCTACTCGAACCTCTGGATCGACCTCGCCTACACCCCGGGCGAGCGTGCCGAAGACGTCTACACCTTCGACGCCTCGAAGACCATCCCCGACCCGGCGCAGAGCGTGCCGCGCGAAAAGGCGCTGTTCGCCGGCTTCCCGCTGACGCCGACGAGCCTAGTCCAGGCGCGCAAGCCCGAACCGGTGGCGCCGCCGGCGACGCCGCCCGCCCCGGCAACCCCGGCCAGCCTCGGCTTCCTCGGCATCGGCACCGAACCGCCGCTGGGGACGACGATCGAGGCTCCCTGGTTCGGGCTCGTCGCCGACCTCGGCTTCGGCACCGCCGGCGCCCTGGCGGCGGAGGCGGGGTTCAAGGCCAGCATGCTGTTCGCCTGGACGCCGGGCAAGCCGGAAACGCCCAACGCGGGCGTCGGCCTGAAGCTGCCCGGGACCGGTCCGGGCGGCAAGCTGCTGAGCCTGCAGGGGGTGCTGAAGCTGAAGATCGGCGAGCTGGCGCTGAGCGAGCACGAAGACACCTACCTGCTGGCGTTGGACCGGATCGCCCTCAGCGTCCTGATGCTGACCCTGCCGAGCAGCGGCCAGTTCGACGCGCTGCTGTTCGCCGACCCGACCGGCAGGGACCACACCACGCTCGGCTGGTACGCGGGATACGCGAAGGGGGGGAACGGCTGATGAGGCCGGTGACGAAGAGGACGCCGACCGCCCAGGAATACCCGTACCCGGTCGACGTCAGTAGCCAGCCGCTGCTGAACGCCAGCCTGAACGCGCTGGCGATGGATTTCTCGAACTTCATGCTCGCCCCAGAGATCGAGGACATCTGGGGGTCGGCGTCGCCCACCGCCCTGGAGGTGCTGAACGGTTTGCTCCTGCTCGCGGACGATGCGCCGCCGGCGGCGGCCGGGGCAGTGGCGCCGGACGCCGTGAAGGCGGTCAAGAAGAGCCTCACCGACAAGCTCAACACGTGGTACATCGCGGCGCGGCGTCCGCTCGAAGAGCAGATCGGTCGCTTCTGCTCCTACTGCGAGCGCTACGAGGGGTCGGCCGAGTTGCAGGTCGAGCACATCTGCCCAAAGTCGGCGTTCCCACTGTTCTACTTCGCCTGGGACAACTTCCTGTTCTCCTGCGGGATGTGCAACACGCTGAAGGGGACGCGGCCCACCCGGGCCGACGTCGGCGCCCAGGCCGACGAGGCCGGTTACTTCGCCGCGGTCAAACAAACGTACCTGTGGCCACAGTGGAGCAACACGGCTTACCGCGATCTCCGTCCCGTGTTGGAACACAGATCGGCCGCCGGGTGGAGAAGGGTCGCTTTTCCCGAAGACCCGAGGAACAGGATGATCGAACCCCATCAGGCCTCGCGGACCGTCACAGCGGACGCCGTCGTCTTGGGAGGGACGGTCCTCGGCCCCGGTCTTCGCCTCAATTTCACGAAGGTCGTCGAGCAGAGGGTGCCGGTGCGGGTGACCTTCGAACCCACCACCGACGAGGCTCGCGAAATCGTCGATCTGATGCATCTGAACGACGACAGCGATGCGACGGACCTGCGGATGTTCGAACGCACCGAGTGCTGGTACCACGTGATGGAACGCGTTCGCGATTTGAGGAACCAGACAACCGCGGCGGATTTCAGACGGTCCTGGGATCTGATGATGGGGACCGTCAAACAGCCCGGCTTCTACTCAGTCTGGGTGGCGGTGATCGAGCTGCTCGGTCGCGGCAGGACCTGGCAGGTGCCGGGCACGGCGACACTGGTGATGGACCTGTTCCTCGAAAAAATCAACGATCAGGCCTTCTTCCCCGGCACCAACACGGCCAACACCCCGTAGGGAAGATGCGGCCCGTGACGAGACCGGAGTGGGGGCCGCGCTGGGTCGGTGTCGCCGCCGGCTTGGCCGTGACCGACGCCTTTGGCAGGTACTGCGCGGCCTGCGAGGTACGGCTATCAGGGCCCGGAGTTGCGTGGACCGCTGCTAGCGGCGAGGTGGTCGAAGGGGTCGCGACGGCGGCCCTCTGGCCCGACCTCTTCGGCCTCTGCGACTTCTGCGCCAGGGCCGCGACGGCTGTTCCGGCCGGCTCCCGGGGAGAGCCGCTGTTACCCGACCGCGACGCGACGTTCGCCCTCGGCCCGGCGGCACCGTTCGGCTACGAGCCCGGCCCGCTGGAGTTGGCGGCGCCGGAGATCGGGCTCCGCTCACCCCACGTGGTGTCGCGGGTCGGGGTGGCCCCGCGCAGCGAGCGGGCGGCCGAAACGGCGCGGCTGTTCGCGCTCGACCGCCCGGTCGTCCTCACTCCGGTGCCGGCGCTCGGGGAAGGCGAGCCGGAGCCGTCGGCCGAGCTCGCGGTCCAGCTGATCGAGTCGCGGGACCCGCGCCTGATGCTTCGCACCGAGGCCTGGCAGTACGCGAACGAGGCCGCCGAGCTGCTGGAGCAGGCGAGGAGCGTTGCCAAGCGCGCCGAGCTGGCGCGGATGGTGGCGCACGAGGTCGCCTCGCAGGGCTTCTGGTCGGTCTGGGCGACGGTCCTCGCCGAGCGGCTCCGCGACCCAGGTCTGCTCTGGAGCATCTTCGCGCCGGCCGCGCCGCGGCCGCCGGGCGCCGCGGCCGCTTACCAGCCGGCCGAGGTCTGCTTCTGGGCCTTCCCGTCGACCCGCGACGAGTGGCTGGTCGAGACCGCCGCCTGGGGGTGAGCCCGATGGCCGAGCCGAACAAGCTGCTGCAAGCGCTGGAGGCTCGCCTCACAGCCTACGAGCCGAACCCGGTGCCGCTCGACTTGGCGACGCTCGAAGCGCCGGGGCGGTTCGTCGTCAAGCTCTTCGAATCCGAGCTGGAAGCGAAAGGGCTGACCCTGGAAGGGACGGCGGCGATCGCGATCGACCCCGGCACGGGCCGGCTCGGCGTCAGCGGCTCCCTGCACGAACAGACGCTGCTCGGGATTCGCGACCCAGCCGTCAGCGTCAGCTTCTGGACCGGCCCCGACCTCGAAAACCCCGGCTCCGAAGTCCTGCTGGTCGAAATGGAAATCAAGGCCGGGCAGAGCTGGGGCCTCGCGACGAGCTTCCCCCACCTGGCGCTGGCGCCCGACCTCGCGGGGCTGGAGGTCGAAGCGGGGACGGCGCGGTTCTTCCTTTGCAGCGAAGCGGGCGACGCCGACGCCTACGGGCCGCGCCGGGGGTCCGGCCTCAACCTCGAAGTCGGGGTCAAGGCAAGCGTCGGCGAGCCGCTGGGGGCGCTGGCGCCGGTGCTGAAGCTCGAGTCTTCCCTCGTCCTCGCCGGCCCGGCCACCGCGACTGCGGAACGCGAGTCGCTCGCGGTTCGCGGCGCCGCCCAGGCGAGCGCGCCGACGCTGCGGGTCGGCGGCCTGGCGACGGCGCTGACCCTCGCCTCGCCGCAGGTCTCGATCGAAGCCTCGGCCGCCGCAAGCGCGCCGAGCCGCCCCTGGGAGGCCGTGCCGGCCAGCTGGAGCAGCGCCGTCACGCTCGGGGTGATCGGGACCGCGACGCTGGCCGACGGGAGCAAGGCGGCGCTGGTCCTCGGGGTGCCGCTGGACGCTGGCCCCTGGTCGCTTGACCTGCTCACCGGGTACCCGCTGACGCTCGCCAGCGTGATCGCGCTGGTGCCGCAGGTGCCCCTGCTCGGGGCCGTGCCGGCGGAGCTGACCGGGGCCCTCGCCGCCCAGGTCGGGATCCTCAACCTGACCCTGGCCGGCGAAGCGAATGCCTGGTCGGCCGCGGCGCTGCTGGTCCAGATCGATCTCGCGGAAAGCTGGGACCTGGTCCCCGGCATCGCCGAGATCGGCCCCATCGGCATCGGGCTGAGCACCCCGCTCGGCTCCGAACACCGGCTCAGCGGCTGGGTCGACGGGGCACTGCGGCTGGGCGGCGGGGAGCATGAGATCGACGTCACCGTGCCGCTCCCGCTCGGCTCTGGCGAGATCGTGATCACCTCCAACCCCGATCTCGAATTCAAGGGCCTGGAGGAGATCGCCGAGTTGATCGGCGGGGTCGACCTCGCCTCGCAGCTGCCGCCGAGCGTCGGCGAGATCGGCAGCTTCCGCCTCGCCTCGCTTTCGGCGAGCGCCAGCACCTCGCCGCCGGCGCTGACCAAGATCTCGATCGGCCTCGCCGCCGACGAATGGATGCTGGTTGGGGACCAGCTGGTGGTGAAAGCCCTCAACGTCGAACTGGCGGCCGCCGATCCGTTCGGGAAGCCGGTGATCGGCGGCTCCTTCGGCGGCACCCTGGACATCGTCGGCGTGCCGGTGTCAGTGCTGGTCTACCGCTGGAATCCGAAGGAAGACTGGGAGCTCGAAATCGACGTCGAAGCGGTGCCGCTGCCCAGCATCGGCTCGATCGCCGGTCTCCTCGGCGACCCCGAGCTCGAGAAGTCGCTGCCGCCCGCGCTGCAGACCGAGAGGCTGGTCCTGACCCGGCTCGAACTCGACGCCGACCTCTCGACGCCGGCGATCGAGCGCTTCTCGCTGGTGGTCGGCACCGCCGCTCCCTGGCACGTCGCCGAGTTCTTCGCGATCCAGAGCGCCAGTCTCGGGATCGCGCTCGACCGCACCTCGGGCGCGCCGGTCACCACCGGGTTCGCGATGGCGGTGCTCGAATTCGGCAACGGCGAAGTCGTGCTGCTAATGCGGGCCGAACGCGAGGCGAGCGGTGCCTGGGCCTTCTCGGGTGAGCTGGAGGAGCCGGTCAAGCTCGGCCACCTGGTCGAAACGGCGCTGGGGTTCCGGGCTCCGGACGGCCTGCTCAACCTCGAAGTGACCGAGCTGGCGCTCTCCTACGAGACCGGCCAGGGCAACTACCGGTTCGCCGGGGCGGCTTCGTGGAAGCCCGAGATCCCCGGCCTCCAGCTCGAGGTCGACGCCAGCGTCGAGATCGCTCGCGCGGCCACCGGCACTGGGCAGTTCATCTACTCGGGGAAGATCGCCGGCGACCTCAAGAGCCATTTCGGCAGCGACTCGCTCGACCTCGCGCTCGCCTACGAATTCGAAAAACCGCCCGAGAACGGGCAGCAGAAACTCGCCTACCTGTTCGAACTCGGCTTCGACGGGGTGACCCTGACCGGCACCTATACGAAGGCGGCCAACGGCGACGGCATCGTCACGGTGAAACTCGGCGGGGTCACCTTCGGCGGCATCGTCGGCTACCTCGCCCATCTGGTCGACCCCTCGGTCCCGGCGCAGCTGAAGCCGCCCTGGGACGTTCTCAACAAGATCAACTTCGAGGACCTCGAGCTGATCGTCAACGTGACCCGGCGGACGATCGGGATCGAGGCGAAGGTGGGAGTCGACCTCGGGCTCGTCGACGTCGACTCGATCACCCTCACCTACGTCAGCAAGGGCGGCACCTCGACGGTGGAAATCGGGATCGCCGGCTCCTTCCTCGGTCAGACCTACTCGAGCGAAGAACCCCTCTCCTGGGACCTCCTGAACGAAGACCCGCCGGCGACGCCCGGCGCCGGGGCGGCGCTGCTCGACCTCCAGGACCTCGGCGTCGGCCAGCACCTGGTCCTGGCGCCCGGGGCGAAGAACATGAACGAAGCGCTGGCGCGGCTGCACGAAGTCATCGCCTCGACCCAGGGCAAGGAACCGAAACCGTGGCAGATCCTCCACTTCGACGCCGGGGCCGGCTGGTTGATCGGCGCGAAGTTCACGGTGATGGGGACGGTCACCGTCGGGGTTGTCTTCGACGATCCGGTGCTCTACGGGGCCGCGATCGAACTCTCAGGCCCGAAGGCGGGGCCGTTTGCCGGCCTCGCCTTCCAGATCCTCTACCGCAAGGTCAGCGCCGACGTCGGCGTCTACCACATCGAGCTCACCCTGCCGACGCAGATGCGGCACCTGGAATTCGGCGAGGTCTCGATCACCCTGCCCTCGCTGATCCTCGACATCTACACCGACGGCGGCTTCTACGTCGACCTCGGCTTTCCGTACCAAGACGACTGGTCGGTTGCCTTCGGACTGCAGATCTTCCCTTTCGTCGGCGCCGGCGGCTTCTACTTCGGGCGCCTGACTGCGGCCGACGGCGCAACCGAAGTGGTGCCGTCGATCGAAAACGGCAACTTCGGGCCGGTGATCGAGTTCGGGGTGGCGCTGGCCCTCGGCGTCGGAAAGGAAATCTCCGAGGGGCCGCTCAGCACCGGCGTCTCGGTCACTACGCAGGGGATCCTCACCGGAGTCGTCGCCTGGTTCAACCCCACCGATGCCTCACTCGCCAGCGACCGCTATTACAAGGTCTCCGGCAGCCTGGCGATCGTCGGCAAGCTCTACGGCAGCGTCGACTTCAAGGTGATCAGCGTCAGCATCTCGATCACCGCCACCGTCACCGCTTCGGTGACCATCGAGGCCTACGCGCCGATCTACCTCGGAATCTCGGTCGAGGTCACGGTCGAAGCCAGCATCAAGATCCTCTTCGTCCGCATCCACTTCCACTTCTCGATGCACCTGGACGCGTCGTTCACGATCGGCTCTCAGCAGGCGACTCCGTGGAAGTTGGGCGCACCGGCGCCGCCAGCCACGGGAGGCGCCCATCTGGCGGCGCGGCGGCGGCTCGAGGGCGCCGACCACCTGCTGGCGGCGGCCGCGGCGCTGCGGGGGCCGGGGGCCGGCACCGAGCCGCTGCAGTGGCGGCCGGCGAAGGTCCTGGCGGCGGCCGCGGTGATCGAAGCAACGCTGGTGCCACTGCTCACGGTCGCGCCCGATCCCGACACGGGGATCGACCGGGTGACGGCGGCGATGGTGCCGTCCCTGCAGATCACCCCGCCGAGCGAGCCCGGTGCCCCGGTGCCGCTCGGCGAGGTCGTCCTGCAGCCCTTCGACCGCCTCGTCGAAGCGCTGCTGAGGTGGGGGATGGAGACCCTGAACGGCCGCACCACCGGCCCGCTCAGCGCCGTCGATCTGCAGCTCCTGTTCGAAGACCTGAGCGCGGCGGACGTCTCCCAGCGTGGCTTCGATTACGCCGACCTGGCGGAGTTCCTGGCTCAGAACGTGGTCTTCGCGCTCCTCGCCCCGGACCCCTCGAGAAAGGCCACGGAAGAGCTGAACAGCGGCGTGCTGCCGATGCCGCCGCCGCTGACGATGACCCCGGAAGGGCTCCCCGCCGTCGACTTCTCGGGCGGGCCGCGGGTCGACGCCGCCTACCAGGCAGCCGTACAGGCGGCGTTCGAAGAACTGGCCGTCAATTACGACTACGACCGGGCGCCGGAACCCGGCGACAGCGCTGGCGGCCAGGCCGCCCGGCGGCAGCGGACGTTGGTCCGCGATGGGGGCGAGCCGCTCGCCGAGGCGGTGTTCGCCGACTGGCTGCTGACCGTCGCCCGGGCCTCCCTCCAGGCTGCCGCCAACGAGCTGAAGTCGAGCCGCTACGACACCGCCGGTGCCGAGGATTCGCTGGCCGGGATCGCGGCGGCGGTCGCGGTGCCCGTCACCTACCTCGACTACACGGTGGCGAGCGCGAGGGAGACGGCGGCTTCGATCGCCGTCCAGTTCGGGATCGGCACGGCGCCGCTTCAGGCCGCCAATCCCGACGTCGACTTCGGCAACCTCAGCGTCGGCGAGGCGCTGCGGGTCCCGCAAGGAGTGCCCTACCTGGTGCGCGACGGCGACACCGCCGCTTCGATCGCGCTGCTGTTCGGGATCTCGGTTCCGGCGCTCCTCGCCGTCAACGGAACGGCGATCGAGCCCGGGCAGGTGCTGGTGGTGCCGCCGCCGATGAGCCAGGCCGACTACGTCACCGTCCCCGGCGACACCCTGGCTTCGCTGGCCGCGGCGTGGCAGGTCGAAGAAGCGACGATCGCCGCCGCCAACCCCGACGTGGACGTCGCCCGCCCGGGTACCCCGGTGGCGATCCCGGTCCCCGCGGCGCTGTTCGAAATCGGCGCCGCCAACCTCGGCGCGAAACTGGTCGAGACGGAGCTGCCGCTAGCCGGTCTCTCGCACACGGTCAAGGCAGGCGACTCGCTGGCCTCGGTCGCCCGGGCCTTCCGCCAGGTCGACTCTTCGGCGATCGCCGAAGCCAACGCTGAAGCGGAGGGCATCCTCGTCGCCGACGGCAAGCAGACGATCACCCTGGCGCGGGGCGACGGCACCGGCCCCCGCTACACGACCGCCAGCGGCGACTCGCTCGCTTTGATCGCCGCCTACGCGATCGTCCGCAACCTCGGCGGCGCCAGGGTGCCCGAGGCGTCCTGGTTCGCCGGCGCGATCGCAGCCGCCAACCCTGAAGCGCCGCCAGGCGGACCGTGGACCGTGCCGACGGTCGTTCGCGAACCGAATGGGCTGCTGCACCAGACCGGCACCGTCACCTACGTGCCGCGGAAAGGGGACGACTTCGCGCAGGTCGCGGGCTACTTCGCGCTGGCCCAGCTGCACGCGGGTGAGGAACCGATGGTGGCGATGATCGCGGCGGTGGAAAGGGAAAACCCAGATCTCCCGCCGACCAACGTCCCGGCCGGTAAGACGATCGTGCTACCGCCGCAGCTGCACACGATTCAGAGCGGCGACACGCTCGCCGCCCTCGCCGCTCGCTTCGACCTCGCGGCCTCCGACCTCGCCGCCCAGCCCGGCAACGCGAGTGCCCCGATCCTGCGGCCGAACGCCGAGCTGGCGCTGCCGCCCGAGCTCACCTTCCCGGTGGCGGCGGCCACCGAACTGCAGGCGCTCGCCGCCCAGCTGGGGATCAGCGTCGACGCGCTCCTCGGCCGCATCGGCGGCATCGCCGGCCTCTTCGCCGGCGCAGCGGTGGCCCGCCCCCACGCCCGCCAGGCCGATGTCGAAGCGCTGACCAAAGCGCTGGTCGGCAGCGGCCAGACCGCCGACGTCGCCGGCATGGCCTCGCACTTCCTCATGCACGGGCTGCGGCTGCCCGAACCGCCTCGAACCGATGGTCCCCCCAAGGCGCTCTACCGGCTGACCGAACAGCAGTTCATACTGCCCGAGAAGATCACCGGCGCCTACGAAGTCAAGTTCGCCGCCGATGGGGCGCCGAGCTGGGCCCAGCCGGCGATCGCCTACTTGGCCGAAGCCGGCGACACCCTCGCCTCGATTGCCGCCAAGTACCCGCCGCTGACGGCCGCCCAGCTCGCCGCCCTCAACCCGGGCATCGCACCGCAGCGGCCGCTCGCCAAAGGGGAACGGGTGCTGATCCCCCGAAACGCGTTCGCGGTGACGCTCGAAGAACCGACAGTGCAGGCGCAGTCGCCGGCGCTGAGCCTGGAACCGCAGCTCGAGGGGGCGCCCGAACGCGAGCCGCTCTTCCACCCGGCGCCGGTCCGGCACTCGGTCGGGCCGCAGGTGCCGTGGACGGCGCCGCAGTCGCCGACTCTTCCCGGCACCGCGCCGGCCGGCGCCACGCCCTCCCTCTGGTCGCTGCCGCCGAGCCTGCGCGCCCAGGTCGCGGCCGGCCGAGCGGCGCGCGGCGACTACCTGCTGGCGCAGGTCGCGAAAGGCGCTGAAGTGCCCGAACTGCCGCCCGAAGTCGCCTCGTGGTCGTGGGCCACGGTCCTCCCGTTGACGGTCAGGCGCGTGGCCTCGCCTGGCGGCGGCTGGCTCGAAGGCTCCTACCTCCTCCTCGGCGCCGCCCAGCCCGATCGCGACGCTCTGCTCTCGCTGTGGACCGAACTGAGCTCGGGCGCCGACGTCCAGCTCTCGCTCGCCTACAACGGAGCCGCCGGCGGCGCCGGCCTGGTCTCCGACCCGTTGACGCCGAGCGAGCGGGAAACCCAGGTCGCGATCGTCCGCTCGAACCTCTCGCCCGCAACGCACAGCGGCGCGGCCGCCGACGCCATGGCGAGGCGGACGGGAGTGCCGCCGGCGAGCGAAGCGTACGCCTCGCTGGCGGCGCCGGCGCAATTCCTGCGGATGGCCTGGGAGGCCAGCGTGACCGGCACCGGGGGGTACTACCTCGAGTACGCGAACGCGAACGGCGAAGGCCTGCCGCCCTCCGCCTTCGCCGGCGGCGACGAAGCGCAGGTCCAGGTCATCGCCGTCGTCGGCAACCCCCTCGACCCGGACCGCACCCTGCACCGGCACACCACCGCCGCGGTGGTCGCCACCAACCTCGATCCCAGCAAGGTCGACGTCTTCGCCTACGCCGCGGCCGGCGACACCACGGTGATAACGACGGCGCCGCCGGGGAACGTCGCCTTCAGCTTGCGCCGCACTAACCCCGAACCGGGCGCCGAACCCGACGCCGAGACCCGTACCCGCAGCCTCTTCAGCCTGCTCGCGACGACGATTGCAGGATCTGGCTTTCGACAGCCTTCGCCGGTGCTGCCGGTCGGGCCGAAGGCTCCGGAGGCGGGCATCTGGGAATACCAGCGAACGCTTCCCGTCTACAAGTTGCTGGAGAGGCCGCCCGTGGAGATCTCGGCGCTGCTGCCGCCGCTCACCGCCGACCCCTACTCCTGCGTCTCCGCCAGCGCCAGCGACGACGGGGGCTTTGCCGGGCCAACCGTCGAACTCGGTTTCTCGTTCCTCGACGTGTTCGGCAACGAGCTCCCCAGCACGCCGGCGATCCCGTCGGTCGAGGCACCCGTCGGCTACTACGACGCGTTGCGCGGGTTCGGCTCCTGGCCGAGTGCCGCCGGCCACTTCGAATTCTCCGGGGCGGCAGGTGCCGCGACCTTCACCGCCCGGCTCGACCTCGGCCTCGGCAAGTACGTCCCCGACCCCGCCAACCCGTTCACGGCCGCGGTGCGCGCCGCGGCCGCGCATCAGACCCTTTACGGCCAGATCTACTACCAACTGCTCCAGCCCGACGTCAGCTGTTCGATCGCGACCTCCCTCGACCCCGCCGCGAGCTCGCCGCTGCTCGCCGGCGCTGTCGCCAAGCGGCCACTGGAAGCGCTGGTGATGGCGAGCTACCTGTACCTGGGCGCCGCCGCCTCGGTTCGGCAGGTCGAACACGCCGCCCTCGAAGGCCAGACGCTCGGCGCCGTAGCGGCGGAATACGCGCTCTCCCCGGCGGAGCTGTTGAGCGCCAACTCGGCGGCGCCGGTGACGCGGCTCAGCGCCGGGCAGCTGACGATCCCCCACTACTACGGGGTCGGCTCGACCGACACGCTGGAGCGGATCGCCGCCGCGGCCGAGATCGCAGTCCTCTCGCTGCTCGAAAGCAACCCGACGGTGGAGCTCCGAACCGGCGCAGTGCTGCCGACCGCGACCCTGACCTTCACCACCCGGCCCGAAGCGAAGGCGGCGATGCGGCCGGCCGACACCTTCACCACCGTGGCCGCGCTCTTCGAGGCCTCGATCGCCGCACTGGCCGTCGCCAACGCCGAAAACCCCGGCATCCTCACCGCCGGGACCGAGGTGAGGATCGGCTCCGGCTCGGTCACGGTCGGCAACCAAACCACGCTCGCGCACCTGGTCGAAGAACTCGCTGCACAGGGAGTGAAGACGACGGCAGCGGAAATCGCCACCGCCTACGCGAACTCCTCACTCCTGGCCACCGGGGTGCCGATCGCGATCGCCGCGGTGAAAGCCACGCCGGGCGACCAGACCGGCGTGCGCCGCCACCAGGTGGTGGCGGGAGAGACGCTCGGGGAAATCGCCGGCGCCACCCAGTGCACGCTGGCGGGCCTGGCGCTCGCCAACGCCCAACTGCCGGGCCTGCTCACCGCCGGCGCCGAGCTCGAGGTCGCGGGCTTCAGCGTCGCCGTCGCGGGCGACGGGTCGCTGGCGGCGGTGCTCGATCAGCTGCTCGCCGCTGCGGTGGCGAAGGGCGCCACGGCCTCGATCGGGCTGGCGGACATCGCCGACGCGATCGAGACAGACAAGACGATCCTGGCGCCGAAAGCCGAACTGGCGATCACCGACTACGTCGTCCAGGCCGGCGACACGGTCGCCTCGCTGAAATCCCAACCCTGGTTCACCGTCGGACAGCTGGCCCGGCTCGGGGCGCCGGGACCCCCGGGGATCTTCGAAGCCGGCACCCGTCTGCTGACCGGGACCAGCCTCCACACTCCGCTGCCGGGCGAAACCTTCGCCGGGATCGCCGCCGACTTCGCGGTCGCAGTCGCGGATCTAGCCGAAGAAAACCGGCACCTGCCGCTGATCACCGCCGCCAAGCTCGCGATCCCCGGCGCCGCCGAGCTCGCCCCCAGCCCCGGCGCCGGTCTCTACGTCCCGCTCGGCACCGATCCGGTGCCGACGCTGGCGCAGGTGGCGGGTCGCCTGGGGGTCGACCCCGAAGCGGTGGGGCTGGCCAACGCGGCGATGCCGGGGCTCCTGGCGGCCGGGGTCGAAGTCGTATACCAGGGCAAGAGGACCACAACGGCGGCGGCCTCGACCCTGACCTCGGTGGCGGAAGCGGTGGGGGCCAAGGACGCGGGGGCGCTCGCCGCCGACCCGGGAGTGGCTGCTCTCGCCGGCCTCGTCGCCGCCGGAGCTCTGTTCCTCGCCACCGCCCCGCCGGTCGCCGGCCGCAGCCTCGACGCCCTGGCAAGAGACTTCGGGGTGGTGCGGGAGGAGGATGCTGCGACCGCGCCGGCGCTCGCCCTGGCCACCGCCAACAGCGCCATCGTCGGCCTCGTCGCCGCCGGGGCGAAAGTCGTAGTCACCGGCGCCAAGGGCCCGGTCGAAGTCACCGCCGGGGCCAACGACACGCTCGGCTCGCTGGTCCGTCGGCTCGCCGCCGCAGACCCCTCGATCGACCTGGCGGCGCTGGTCCGCGACTGCGGAAGCGAATCGGGGCTGCTCGCCGCCACGGCCCGGGTGCTGGTCCCGCCGCCCGAGGTCGCGCTCGGCGCCGGTCTGGCGACCCCGACCGTGGCGGCACCAGTGGCGCCGCTCGAAGCCTCGATCACGGTCGCCCGTGACCCCGCCCTGGTCGACCCGCTGGCGAGCGAGCTGGCGGCGGTGGTCTCCGAAACGGCGCCGCTGGCTCCCAATCTCGGTCCCGACAACGACCCGGCCGCCTTTGCGGCGGCGTTCGAGGCCGCCTATTCCGACAGCGCCCTCAAGGTCGCCACCGGTCCCCAGGCGGAAGAAGGCGGGCGGCGGTTGTGGACCGTCGACTTCGGCAAGACGGGCATTTCCGAGCTCTGGGTGCAAGCGGGGTCGCCGCGCTTCTACGCGCTGGAGCCGATCAGCTGCCAGCTCGAAAGCGGCAGCGTCGAAGTGGGGGCCTACGAACCCGAGACCGGGACGATCCCGGCCGCGGGTGTGGCCTCGAGGGCGTTCAGCTCGGTCGACCTCGACGCCTGGATGCGGATGGCGCTGGAAGCGATCGACCTCTTCCTCTCGCCGGCGCTGGTCGGTCGCGCCTGGGACCTCGACCCCTCCGCTCTCACCCAGCTGGTCAAAGACAAGCGGGCGATCGCCGAAGCGCTGAGCGGGCGGGTCCAGGAGATCCTCGAAGACCACGCGCCGGCGGGGTTGGAAGAAGCGCAGCAGGCCCTGCTCCAGAGCATGCTGGTCTCGCTGGCGACGGCCTACACGACCGACGCCGTGGTGCAGCTCCCGGTGACGGTCGAATCACCGTTCGGCTCCCAGCACCCGGTTGCGCCGCGCCTCGCCGGCAAGCCCGTCGTCAGCGCCTTCGAAGTCCTCGCAGGCACCGGGGTAGCGGCGCTGCTCGACTACTTCCAGGTCAGCCTGGAGACGCTGGCGGCAGGCATCGCCGGCGTCGCCGGGATCCTCACGATCGGGGTTCTCGTCGGCGGCAGCTACAAGGTGGCCGACGGCGACACCGTGGAAACTGTCGCCGCCTCACTGCGTCCGGCCCTCAGCCCACTCGCCCTGCTCACCGGGCTGGAGGCGGGAACGGTCTCCGTCTCCGGCGGCAACTTCTTCCGGGTCGGCGCCACCGTGCCGGTTGGGCGGATCGCCCGCGCGCCGCAATCGAGCGACAGCTTCGCCACCCTGGCCGAGTACTTCGACGTCGAACCGGGAGACGTTGCCGTCGCCAACCAGGAGACTCCGCGCACGCTGGCCGGCGAACGGACCTTCGAGCACGCCGGCAACTCCTACACCACCAGCGGCGAAGAGACGATCGCCGAAGCCGCCCAGCATCTCGGCTATCCGGGCGGGGCTGCCGAATTCGCCGCCGACCCGGAAGTAACGACGCGGGTGGGGATCTTCCAGGCGACGACCCTCCACGGCCTGCAGTCGCTGCCCGACCTGGCGCTGTCCCCGTTCAAGCTCTCACTCGCCAGTGGCACCCGGTTCGCCAACTTCCTCTTCTCCACCACCGCCGACGCCAGCCACCGCAGCCTCTTTCTCGACCTCGACCTGAAGGCGGCCGAACTCGAGTTCCAGATCGAGGACGTTCCCGGTGCACCCGGCTACCAGTCCTCCGACTGGCTGCGCTTCGCGTTGCCGCTCGAACACGAAGCGCTCGGCGGTGCGGTGAAGCTCGACGCGCCGCAGCTCGACGTGCCGATCGCGCTGCGCTCCTATCCCCGGCTGCCGCTCGTCCGTGCCCTCGACGCGGCGCCGACCTGGGGCTCGGAAGCCTGGCCGGTGGCGACGATCGAAGAGGCGAAGCAGTGGCAGCTCGAATCGGTGGTCGAATACGAGGCGAGCGCCCAGGACGAGGTTCAGTTGCTGGTCTCCTTCAGCGGCCCGGGCGAGCAGCTCGGGGCGCCTGTGGGCACCAACCCGCTGCTTCGCCCGCTGGCCCAGTTCGCGCTGGCCTGGCCGCAGATGCAGAACGACCTCGCGGCGCTCTCGGCCCTGCGACCGGGGGAGTCCGAATCCCGCCTCGGGGCGATGGTCGGCACCTTCGGCTCGATGGTCCACGCGATCGCCACCGCGCTGGCGCCCGCGCCGCGGCCGCACGACTGGCCGCAGGACGGGCCCAGCCATGAGTTCAGGCTGCGGGCGACGACGAGCGGCGGCCTGCTCGAGGGCTTGGAGGTGACGCTGGTCTCCGGCACCAGCGCCGAAGCCCCCTGGCCGGCGATATTCCTGGTCGAAGCCGAAGGCCGCGAAACCCAGCTGGTGGCCGGCGGGGTCTCGGGTGGAACCCGGCAGGCCTACCGATACCCGCCCGGAGTCCCGGCCCTCGCGCCGATCACCCAGCGGTTCGTCTTCCCCGGCACCGCGATCGCAGCGCCCGCCGCCGTCGATCCCCCGCTCGGTCGCGACGCCGTTCGCTGGCAGCGCGGCCAGGTGCTGGTCTCGGTCCTGCGCAACGCCGAGCTCATCCCCACGGCGGAAACCAACCCGGCGTTTGTCTATGAAACGCCGTGGGTGGGGTTCGCCAACCCGGCGGTCCCGATGCTGGAATGCGCGGAGGAAATTCGCGTCGGCGAGGGGACCGCGATCGCCGCGGGCCTGGCCTCGGCGCTCGAACAGCTACTCGGCAGCGGCGCGGGACCGCTCCGCTTCCGCCTCCTCTGCAGCTACGAGCGCCAGCTCGTCGCCGTCGCCGCCGATCCCGCCGCGAACCGGCTCGCCGCCCCTTATCCCGTCTTCTACCTCCCCTTGCAGGAACTGCAGCCCGGTGAGATCAGGACCTTCGCCGCCAAGGCCGAAACCCAGGCAAGCAAATGGATCGGCGAACAGCACCTGACTCCGGCTCCAGGAGACTCCTACGTCTTCGACGTCTCCGTCTACGCCGAAGACGACCGTCAGCTGTCGCGCCCGCTGGTGCGGCTGGCGCGGCTGAGCGTGCCGATCGAAGCCTGAGATGGCCATAGAGTGAACTGACTCCAGGTTCTCCCGACACTTCCGCATTCACCGCCAGAGCTCGCGACGCAACATCGCGTTGCCGCGCTCGAGCTGGTCGATGGTGGCGCTGGCGACTGAGCGGGTGCGGGTGGCGCGGTTGATACGGGCCTGGACCTCTCGGTGTGACTTATTGGTTCGGCGGGCGACGTCGCCTACCAGGCGGCTGCGTTCCGCGCGTAGGCGCTCTCGGGCGGCGTAGGCGGACTCCCGCTCGGGTTCGGGGCTCGCTTGGGCGGCTTTGGGTTTGGCGATGGTCTTTCTTGCCGGCTTGGGGTCATCAGTCGGGAAGAGCTGAAGGGTGGTTTCGCTCATGATCGCCTCGTCGAGCTCGGCGTCGCCCGAGCTGAGGGCGGCGAAGCCGCCGCCCGGCTCACCGGGCTCCAGCCGGGGCTCGTCTATCTCGGCTTCCTCCTCCCCCTCACCGGTCGGCGAGAGGTCGAGCGCGTGGCGGCGCTCCAGCTCGATCTCGCGGGCGAGCGCCTTCAGCCGCGGGTCGGCCGGCATCAGGAGGTAGCTCATCTGGCGGCGCGGCCGCGGCGTGGTCCGGATGAAGCGGCCGACCACCTGGCGGAAGAAGAGCTCGGTCCGGGCCGCCGTCGCGTAGACGCCGACCCGCAGGCGGGGGATGTCGACGCCCTCGGAGACCATCAGGACCGAGACCAGCCAGCGTCGGTCGGAGGCGGCGAACTCGGCGATGCGCCGGCTGGCGCCGGGCTCGTCGCTCATCACCAGCTCGGGCCGCTCCCCCGAGATCGACTCCAGCCGCGCCGCGATCGCCCGCGCGTGGTCCTGGTCGGAGGCGATGACCAGGCCACCCGCGTCGGGGTGCCCGTCGGCGCGCACCTCGCTCAGCCTGGCATCGCCGTCGCGTAGCACCTCCCCCACCCACTCGCCCTCCGGGTTGAGCGCCGTCCGCAGGCGCCGGGCCGACTCCGCCGCGGGCAGGACGAGGTCGAAGTCGGCGCTGCGCAACCGGCCGTCCGAGAGCCACTCCATCTCGCCGTCGTACGGGAGGAAGGCGATCGGGCGGCAGACCCGGTCGACCAGCGCCTGCGGATAGCCGTAGACGTAGTCGGCCCGGCTGAGACCGTCCTCGTCGTAAGTGACCCACGGGATGGCCGAGTTGTCGGAACGGAAGGGCGTGCCGGAGAGGAGCAGCCGGAAGCGGGCGCCGTCGAAGGCCTTGCGGGCCTGCAGGCCCCAAGCGGCCTGATCGCCCATGTGGTGGGGCTCGTCGGCGATCAGCAGGGTCGGCCGGCGGCTGGCGGCCAGCCGGTGCGTCTCCGGCCCGGCCGCGATCGTCTGGTAGGTGACGGCGACGCCGTGGAAGTCAGCCGACTCCGGCCCGTCCGAGTTCGGCCGGTTCGGCTCGAGGTCGATGCCGTAGCGGCCCGCGTCGGCGGCCCACTGGCGGCAGATGTGGGTGGTCGGGCCGACCACGACGACGCGCGAGACGAACCCGGCGCTCAGCATCCGGTGGGCGATGTGAAGGCCGAAGGTGGTCTTGCCGGCCGCCGGCGTCGCCGAGGCCAGAAAGCTTGGAGCCGAGTGCGCCCGCACGGCCGCGGTCGCCTCCTCCTGCCACGAGCGGAGGGGTCGGGCAGCGGGCCAATCCGGAAGCGACCGAACACGCCCCCCGCCGCCGGTCGGATGCTGAGAGATGTCGTACAAGGGCGGCCACAATAGGGCTGCCCGCGGTCGGAGGACGCCCGCGTGCTCTCGTGCTCCGCCAGTGCGCTAGGAATTCGCGTGCAACTGAACGGCTCCGCGGTTTCTGCTACTGATTATTGGGTAGCGTGTCGTTGTTCCCACATGATCCATCCCCCACCGACGCAAGGCGGGAGGAGCGAGTAGAACAAGGTTCGGCGCCGTCGTATCCCTGGCCACGGCTGCCCTGATGCTCCTCCCGCCTTCGCGTCGGCTTGGGTAGCGCGCTCTGGTGCCTAGTCGCGAAGCTCGGAGATCAGACCGTCGAGGTCCAATGGAGTCGTGCCCATCTCGACGCCTTTGCCGTCGGGCGCCATCGGCCATTGCTCACGCGGGCGGTCCCAGTAGAGCTCGACGCCGTTGCGGTCGGGGTCGGCGAGGTAGAGGGCCTCGCTGACGCCGTGGTCGGAGGCGCCTTCGAGCGGCCAGCCGGCCTCGCTGAGGCGGCGCAGGGCGTCGGCGAGGGTGCGGCGGGTCGGGTAGCGGATCGCCGTATGGAAGAGGCCGGTGGTCCCTGGGGGCGGCGGCGAGCCGCCTTTCGAGGACCAGCTGTTCAGACCGATGTGGTGGTGGTAGCCGCCGGCGGAGACGAAGGCGGCGTCGGCGCCCCAGCGCTGCATCAGCTCGAAGCCGAGGATCCCGCAGTAGAACTCCAGCGCGCGGTCGACGTCGGCGACCTTGAGGTGGACGTGGCCGATGTCGACCCCGGGATCGATCGGCTCAGCCATCGAGGGCTCCGTCCAGCGCCTGGTTGACGAGGCGGTCGGCGTCGGCGTTCTCGGCCCGGCGGACGTGGCGGATCGACCAGGAGTTGAAATCCCGCAGCGCCCGCTTCACCTCTTCGTGCAGCTCCTTCATCCCGGCGTTTTTGACTTTGTAGCGGCCTTCGACCTGGCGCACCACCAGCTCGGAGCCGCCGATCAGCTCGAGGTCGCTGGCGCCGTGCTCTGTCGCCAGCTCGCTCCCCCGCAGCAGCGCCCGGTACTCGGCGACGTTGTTGGTCGCCTCGCCGATCGTCGCCCCCACTTCCTCGACGATCTCGCCGCCGTCGCGGAGGACGACGCCGATCGCGGCGGGGCCGGGGTTGCCGCGGGCGCCGCCGTCGACGTTGACCGTAAAGCGGCTCATCGGCTTGCCGTCCGCTCTCCCGCCAGGCGCAGCTCGCCGCCCTCGGCGACCAGCGCG
>Ga0157284_10000005_pt1 | contig 30406 bp, 23 predicted proteins | sample NitcycUS059202B1_FD_108392 | JGI IMG/M metagenome (GOLD analysis project Ga0157284, IMG submission 108392) | Soil microbial communities from Arlington Agricultural Research Station in Wisconsin, USA - Nitrogen cycling UWRJ-S059-202B-1 | ecosystem: Environmental > Terrestrial > Soil >... | reverse complement strand
TGGGATGAGCATTCCGGGGATCATCGAATCTCCGATACCGGCTATCGGCCCCATCAGCCCGACTTTCAGAGTGTTGATCGCTTCGCCATCAATCGGTTCACCGTTGGCTTTTTTCTCTTCTAACCCTACGGCCATACCATTAACAATCGCGCCGATTTGCGGTTCAGTATTATAAAAAGATGCGTGGCGGCGCATGGCTTCAATACGTTCTTTAGGATCGCGGTAAAGCTTTTTGATAGCAGGCATCATGCCCAGACAAAAACCAAAAGACTCCAGTCGCTCAAAACTCATGGACGAAAGGTTGTACATCATCCATGCCCGCCAGCAGCGGCGCAGATCCTTCTTATCAAGTAAAACCGGTGCGCTATTCATCAGAATTCATCCTCGTCATCAGCGGGTGCCGGTGATGCGCTGGCGCTGACCGGCTCCGGCTTGTAGTTATAGTGAATCAAAGACAACAAGGCACCGACGATGACCAGTGCCACCATATTCAGATGCAAAAAGACGATGCAGATGAAACCCACCAGAAAATAAATCCACAGCGTGTAGCTTTTTATAATCTGTTTGAGGAGGATGGCGATCCCAACCGCAGGCAGAATGCCACCGACCACGTTCATGGTGGTAATCATCATCGCCGGCAGGCTGTCCATAAAGGCGCTGATGTACTGTGCACCGAAAAACACGGCAATAAAGGTAGGGATGAATCTGAGTAAAAAGTTGGTGATCTGAGGGCCGATTGCGCTGTTGAAATAGACGCCGCGATCGTCGCCTTTTTCCAGCGAAACGTCAGCACGGTGATTCCAGTAGGAGTTCAGAACCATCATAGCGTTGAACAGGATGGTACCTGCAATACCAATGGTGGCTGCCAGCGCGACGGCGACATCAGTGCCTTTACCGGATAAGATCCCTAATGCGATCGCCGGGAAAGCGACAAAGTTGAGATCGGAAGGCATCGATCCTCCCGGCGTTACCAGTGCGATATACACTGCCTGAACGGCCACGCCGATGATAATGCCGGTCGTCACATCGCCCAGGATCAGGCCGACTAACATACCCGAGACTAAGGGGCGGGTGATGGTGTACCAGCCTCCAGTCAGGCCCAAAAGCCACGGAGTACTGAGCGCGCCGAGATAACACAAGATCCCGATAAGTGTTGCTTCAAACCACATAAGCCACCCCTGTTAATTGAGTTTTTTTTGGGCATCCTGCCACGTATAAAAGCTGCTATCGGGTACCAGTCGAAATTCGATCCGGTGTCCGAGTTCACTGAGATAGTTGAAAGCTTCTATTTCTTGCGGATTCACTGACTGATTGGGGCCAATGACCTGTGTATTGCTGCGTGAGCTCATCGGGCCGACATTGATTTTTTTATTCAGATTGGTGAGATCAATTCCGGCCTGTGCCAGACGCTGCAGAGTCACCGGCGATTTTCCGATAACGAAATAGCGTTTATCGCTGGCGATCACTTTGGGTAATTTGGCGATAGCCGTGGCGATGTCGAAAAGCCAGACCTTGGTATCAGAAACCGCCCCTTTCATTACAGAAGAGAGCAGCGGGTCAGCGGCCACCTCGTCATCAATAGCCACAATGCCGTCGCAGGGTAATTCTTTCGCCCAGCGGGTCACCAGTTGCCCATGAATGACCCGGTCATCGATGCGTACAAAAGATAAAGCCATAATGACTCCTTAGAATTCTTCGTCGGATTGTGCGAGCGGTGGTGTGGCGCAACACATCGTCTCTGCTGCTTGCCGGACCAGAGTTTTGGCAACATCAAAGACATCGTTGTCACCGATATAATCCATGCTCATCAGCAGCATAGGGAAATTTACGCCGCAGATAACGGCCACAGGTCTGAGTGTGTCCGGGGAAAAAGCATGACAGCACGCCACGTTCCACGGCGTACCGGATTGCATATCGCACAGCACCAGAATGCCGTCGGCTTGCTGACTTCTGAGTTCAATTTCATGGGCAAATTCCTGTTTAAAGGTTTCAATGCCGCCTTCTTCCCGCAGGCTGACGGAAGAGGTCCGCGCCAGTTCGCCGTAAACCATCCTTGCGCTGTCCAGAAGTCCTTCAGCGAGTTTGCCGTGGGTGGCTAAAATGACATGAATCACGGTTATCCCCTTACCCAGGCTTTGAGTGTTGCCAGCGTTTTCCCGTCCGGGTGAACTGGCCGGATGCGGTAGGCGCCCACCGCAGCAGGAACAATAAAGGTTTCAGCGTAATGGACGGTGAAAGGTTCGAAGCAGTGATCCGGGCTTTCAACAATGGCTTCGTCACCCTGAACCAGATTCAGAACGTTGACGCGGCCTTCAGTATGATGATCGACGGCCTCACTGAACCAGTGGCGGCGGGTTTCAATGAACTCGCGTTCATGTAAACCAGTTCGTTCTTCGCGCCAGCCTTTGCCTTGGGCCATTGGTTCGATATGGTTAATCAGATGGGATTGTACCCAGGCAGTATCGCGCTGCCAGTCAATAACCTGTTCACCATGCTCAAGGTGAACCGGGCGCGGAAGCCCGTCGAGGCCCAAGCGTCCCCAGTCCCAGAGTTTGAAAGTGAAAATATAGGGTGTGGCGCTGATTTCCAGCACCATTGTGCCTGCGCCAGAGCAGTGAACCGTGCCCGCCGGTATCAGAAAATGGTCGTGCGCTTTGGCCGGAAAGCGGTTGATGAACTTCTCATCGTCGAAGGCTTTTTCACCCCGCTGAGCGGCTCTGAGTTCCCCGAGCATTGCCTGGGGAACGACGCCGGTTTTAGTGCCCAGATACACTTCTGCATCCGGCTCAGCGGCGAGAATGTAATAACTCTCATCCTGCGTGTAATGCATGCCAAAATTTTGCTGAATATATTCAGTGAGCGGATGTACCTGGCAGCTCAGGTTCTGGCCTCCGATGGTATCGAGAAAATCAAAGCGAATCGGGAATTCAGCGCCAAAACGCGCATGGACTTTTTCTCCCAACAGAGCCTGCGGATAGAGTAAAACCAGGTCCTGAGAGGGGATCTCAACCCGAACGTTGCCGAAGCGCATTAGCAGGCTGTTTTCCTCGGGCACGCAATCAAAACACCATGCGTAGTTCGGGGCTTCCGGGTCGAGATCAAACTGGCGCTTCATCCACTGACCACCCCAGACGCCGGGGTCAAAGAAAGGGACGACGCGAAAAGGCCGGGCAGTGGTCTGGCGCAATCCTGCGTCAAAGGCTTCGCCGGAGACCATCACCGGATGCTGTGGGCGGTTGGTATCGAGAATGAAATCCGCTGATTTCAGCAGCGGTGTTTTGTGGCGGTCAAACACGCGCCATTCAACAAAAAAGGCGCGCTTATAGCGGCGCAAAATATCTTCATTGACGTTGTTCACGCCCCAGTTACCCAGTTCGCCACGGCGATACCGTTGCTGAATTTCCCAGCGCGCCAGATCGGCATAAACCAGAATATCGCCACGGGAAATCAGTGCTGCACCGGGACCGAACACCACAACCAGACCTTCCGCTGCGTTGATTTTCGCCTGAATCTCACTGATTTTTTCACTGTCAAAAAACTCCTCTAACTGATGGCATGAGATGACGCCAAATACACGATCGTCAGTCAGGTTGCGTTTGATCAGGGTGTGGACTTCCCCTTCAGGGCGTTTGGCCTGATCCGCATCGACGATCAGACTGGCTGGCAACAACTGAATCAGATGATTCTGCAACTCAGTGAGGTCCACGCCCGGATAGCAGTCAATCACCAGCACGGTTCTGGTCGCGGTACGCTGGGTAATTTTCTGCAAAAGCGTGCGGGCAATGGTTTCCCATCCTTCACAAGCGGCATGATCAAAACCCTGAACGCAAATCTCTGGGGATTTATCGTAAGAGGCAGTACGTAGTGGTGATGACATATTCCGCTTTCCCTCTGGTGTTGTATTTTTAAGCAGTTCTGATACTGAGATTAATCGATTAACTTCTATCAGCAACAGACTGCTAAATGGGATTAACCTCAAGAAACCGGATAAAACAGGTGGGTAGGGCACATGTTGTGAGAGTGCTCACGAAAATAATGATAAAAATGCTCATTTTTAGGTTAATCGATTTATCTTGTGCTTATTCTTACCGAAGATTCACACAGGAGGTTGCGATGGCAACCATTACGCTGGCGGACGTTGCTGCGCATGCACAGGTTTCAACGGCAACGGTCTCACTGGTTTTGCGCAACCAGGGGCGGATTTCGGACGTGACCCGCAAACGGGTGCTGGCCGCGCTGGAAGAGCTGGGATACGTGTATAACCAGACGGCGGCGAATCTGCGTAACCGCAGCAGTAATCAGGTCGGGTTGCTGCTGCACGACATCACCAATCCTTTCTATGCAGAAATGACGGCGGGATTAAGTGACGAGATGGAAAGTCATCAGATGATGTTATTTCTGGCCAATACGGCGGAATCAGCGCAACGCCAGCAGCGGTTTGTCGATTCTCTGCTACAAAACAATGCCAGCGGTATGGTGATGTGTGCGGCGAGACAAACGCCGGCGCTGTTTTATGAAAGCCTTAAGCGGCGCCAGATCCCGGTGATTATGGCAGTTCGCTCTCCGGCGGACAGCGGGTTTGATTATGTGGGCACGGATAACTTTCTCGGCATCCAGCTAGCGACGCAGCATCTGCTTAATCAGGGACACCGGAACATCGCATTTATTGGCGGGCAGGAAGGATCTTCCACCCGCGCTCAGCGCCTGGGAGGCTATAGCAGTAAATTGCTGGAAAATCAGATCCCTGTGCGCAGTGAATGGATCATCAGTTGTGAAGCGACACAGAGTTCAGGCGCACAGGCTTGTACGGCGCTGCTTGCTGCCTTCCCGCAGATTACGGCGGCGGTGTGCTATCAGGATATTGTGGCGTTGGGTGTCATGCTCGCGCTCCGGCAAAAAGATAAAGTCATTGGCCGCGATTTTGCGCTGGTAGGGTTTGATGATATTTCAGAAGCTTCATTGGTTCAGCCAGCACTCACCACGGTTTCCGTCGCCGCCCGTGAAATAGGGCGCAAAGCCGGACAGCTTTTGTTTAGCCGCATCCAAGGCAATGATGAACCGCCGAAGCGGATCATTCTACCCCCGTCACTGGTGATCCGTGAGTCCTGTGGTAGCGCAAAGTTCTGAAGAAGGAAGGGAAACGCCGGCTGCCCGGCGTCTGTGTAAAATCACAGTTTAAACAAATTCTGCGGCGCACCCACCGTGGTGGTTTCTACATGCAGTAACGCACCTTCCAGCGCATGCGGCGCGTCGAGGTTTTTACGGGCTGACGTGATAAACAGCTCTGTCATATCCGGCCCACCAAACGTGCAGCAGCTCGGTTGTGTCACCGGCACCGGTTGCGTGTCCAGCGTCAGTAATTCACCCTGATTAATCTGCTGACGCAGCAGGCATTTTGATCCCCAGCAGGCGGTGATCAGCCAGCCATTTTGTGTCAGTGCTGAGCCATCCGGTGTTTTATCGCCTGAAGAGAAGCAGGATATTTTAAGCGGATTGATCCGGCGGGCATTGGCCGAGAAGAAGCGTTTCTTCTTGCTGTCGGCAAACCAGACTTTACCCTCATGCCAGACCAGCGTATTGGTACAACCGACACCGTCGAGCATCATTTCAGGTTTATCAGCCCCCGCTTCATAGCGGAACCATTCGCCGTTGTCCTTCTCTTCCTTTATATCAAGCGTACCAAACCACAGTGAACCGTCGGGCGCGATGGCTGCTTCGTTCGGTCGCGTGCCTTCGGCACCGGGATAATCGCAAAGCTTCTGGCGGGATTTTTGCTCGTAATCGTAGAGGTGGATCCCGTCGACGGAAACCAGCAAAAAATGATTTCTTTTTTCAGTCAGCAACACTGCGCTGGTCAGCGCCGGGAGTTCATGAATTTGAGTTTGCCCGGTATCAGGCCAGTAGCGCAAAACGCGCTGAGCCAGAATATCGACCCAAAGCAAAGATTGTGTGCGCTGGCACCAGACGGGAGTTTCACCCAATTCGGCTCGATAGTCGCCAATGGCAGTTATGTCGGACCGGAATAATGCTGACATCGCAAAGCTCTCCTGCAGGTTACAAAATGGATATAGCGACAACTGTCTCTATGAGTCTAGTCTGGCTTTGCCTCTGCGGGATAGATGAAATGATGTAAAAAGAAAGGGCCAGCCCGTCAATAAGACGTAAAGCCGGCCCTTAAAGTTCAGTCGTAAAGGCTTAGAAGTCGTAACGCAGACGGATCAGGTTCATATCACCGAGGTTATCGGTAGAGGATGTGAACACGTGCTCGTAATCAACACGGAAACCGTAATCAAGCTGGAAGGACACACCCAGACCGTTATCAATACGCTGGTAATTACGGCCAGTCACATAGGTCAGACGGTCGCCCATGAAGTATGGCTGAATAGTTTTAACTGCCAGCTGATTGATTGGGAAGGCATAACCGAGGAAGTATTCCAGACCGTATGCATCTCCTGCGAAGAAGCGATCTTCAGTTTTTACGCCAGTGGTCAGGAAGTCATGGTAGTAACCGCCGCCGAAGGATGCTGTCCAGTTGCCAGGTTTCCAGCTCAGCGCGGTACCGACAATGCTCTGGTTGTAGTCTTTAGACGTGTTATCACCCGGGTTTCTCATTTCTGCGTCGGTGTAGTTGTACGCCGTACCCCAGGTCAGGTCTTTGGTGATGTGGTAATCCACACCGACGGAACCGCCGCCGTTACGTTTGTAACGCAGGCCATTTTTGCCGGTCAGCAGTTCGTTGTCTTCGAACAGGTAAGAGGCATACACGTCAGCATCGCCGAAGGTGTTTTTGTATTTCAGCATTTTACGTGAACGGTAAGAACCGTCGTAGTCGCCGTTCACACCATTACCTGGTGCCTGGGCGAGCATGTCGTAGTCCCAGATATCGGTTTTCGCACCGACCACATCGTAGTAAACGCTGTTTTGCTGACCGAAAGTCAGCTGGCCGTAGGTTTTGCTTTTCAGACCGGTGTAAAGCATACGGCGGCTGGTGTTATGCGCGCCTTCTGCATAGTGATTATCCCAGCCAGTCAGGGCAGGGATATTTACGCCCAGTTCGTAGTAGTTAATCCAGCTGATATCATCAAACAGATAATAATCGGCAGAGAAACGGAAACGAGTGCCGCCATCAAAACCGTTGGTTTTGTAGTTTTTCACGCCGTTCTGGAACTGGAACTGCGGACGAATACTGCCGCCAACCTGGAATTGCAGGCGGCTCAGCGGATCGTTCGGCTGCGGGTCTTGTTTGATCAGGGTGATTTCTGCGTGTGAAGCGAAAGAGGCAAAGCCGAAGAGCAGGCCAGCAGTTGTCGCCTGCGCGACTTTGTTTAAGTTGAATTTCATATTGAGTCCCTGTGCCAACATGCTGATTAGAAAATTCAGCAACAATATTGGCCCTGTATTTTTATTTTTCCCCTCACTGATGACTGTCTGGTGAGGGTGAAGACGCGCCTTATGGATCCAGGCTACTCATTTTGACTGCGTTTAAATCAAATTTCGGCAGTTAAAATTAGGTTGCTATTTATTACCACAATCATTGGTTTTATCAATATTATTTATCAACATATAATAAAAATTTAATGTTTCAGATCTAAGAAATGCTGCGTTTGGTGCTTTATTTGTCATTCCGGCAGCAGGAAAAAAATTTGCGAATATTGCCGCCATATTCGCTTGTATCCTGAATCACATATTGTCAGACGGTGCCCTGAAGGACGGTGGTAAAATCACGAAAGTGGATGATAAGGTGACCGGGCTGTTTGAATAGCAGTGTTTATGCAGACTATTGCATGATTATGCGAATGGTGTTTTTACGGACTTTTTGGTGGATTTTGCCCGGTAAGTTCCAGTTTCGTCAGCGGGTTAACACAAAATCCTACGTTTAGTAACCTGAAACCAGATAGCTTTTACTGATATTAACCGGCCTGTATCATAATTTTCTAATTATGTGGCAATTTCGCTGGCTCCCTCATAGCGGGGCCGATAACCTGATTCTGTTTCATGGCAGAACCCCTATAAGAAGAGAGTAATTATGAGTAACGCTGATATTCGCATGGCCATTGTTGGCGCAGGTGGCCGTATGGGCCGGCAGCTGATTCAGGCCGTATCCGATGCCGATGGCGTGGTGTTGGGCGCAGTGCTGGAACGTTCTGGCTCTTCCTTAGTGGGTGCCGATGCGGGTGAACTGGCCGGTGTCGGTACTATGGGCATCAAAGTGCATGACAATCTGGACGCTGTGGCGAATGACTTCGATATTTTGATCGACTTTACCCGTCCGGAAGGCACGCTGGCGCATCTGGAGTTTTGCCAGAAGCACCATAAAGGCATGATTATCGGGACTACGGGCTTTGATGAGGCCGGGAAGGCTGCAATCAAGCAGGCTTCTGAGGTCATTCCGGTGGTTTTTGCCGCCAACTTCAGCGTGGGCGTGAATGTTGTTCTCAAGCTGCTGGAAAAAGCGGCCAAAGTTATGGGCGATTACACGGATATCGAAATCGTGGAAGCGCACCACCGTCATAAAGTTGATGCACCTTCAGGTACAGCACTGGCGATGGGTGAAGCGATTGCCGGAGCATTAGGCCGTGATCTCAAAGAGTGTGCGGTGTATGCCCGTGAAGGTCATACGGGTGAACGTGATCCAAAAAGTATTGGTTTTGCCACGATTCGTGCAGGCGATATCGTCGGTGAACATACCGCGATGTTTGCGGATATTGGCGAGCGTGTTGAGATTACGCACAAGGCTTCCAGCCGTATGACTTTTGCCAATGGCGCGGTTCGTGCAGGTAAATGGCTTTCTTCACATAAAAGCGGTCTTTATGACATGCGCGACGTGCTCGGGTTAGACGATTTGTAAAAGATGATTTAGATGTGATGTGGTTGTTTTGGTCATAATGTTTTGATAAAAGGGCAGTTCCTTGATTGCCCTTCTCTTTTTATTTAAAAATAATGGTTTTACTGCTATTTATGTTCGTATTGTCTTTTTTTGAGTGTTTTCTCTTATTTTGCACATTGCAATGCTTGTTTTTTGAGCATGGCAACTCTCCCGTTCTGTAACAATCCCACTTTCCTCGCCAATTTCCAGACATCCTCTCCCGCAAACGGTTACTATGCTTACTTAGGCGCTATTTTTATGGCAGTCATAGAGCCTTTTCTCTGAGTTGTACAAAAAGAAGAGAAATATTGGTGCTTTTGGTAGACAAACCGTACTGCCATCATTAGAATGCGCGCAATTTGCCAAAAATTGGCTTCGGGAGCGATTTTTGCATTGATTTAGATCGGGTTATCTGAATTAATATGCAGATATTGTGATTTATTATTCTTGGAGGATGCTTTGATAAAGTCAGCGCTATTGGTTCTGGAAGACGGAACCCAATTCCACGGTCGGGCCATCGGGGCAGAAGGGTCGGCAGTGGGGGAAGTGGTCTTCAATACGTCGATGACCGGTTATCAAGAAATCCTCACTGATCCTTCCTATTCCCGCCAGATTGTCACTCTCACTTATCCCCATATCGGTAATGTCGGCACCAATGCCGCTGACGCAGAATCCTCCGCAGTACACGCTCAAGGCCTGGTCATTCGCGATTTACCTCTGATTGCCAGCAATTACCGTAGTGAAGAAAACCTCTCTGATTACCTCAAGCGCAACAACATCGTTGCCATCGCCGATATTGATACCCGTAAGCTGACCCGTCTGTTACGCGAGAAAGGCGCACAGAACGGCTGCATCATCGCGGGCGATTCACCGGATGCTGAACTGGCGCTGCAAAAAGCCAAAGCATTCCCGGGGCTGAAAGGGATGGATCTGGCGAAAGAAGTCACGACGACAGAATCCTACAGCTGGCAGCAAGGCAGCTGGACGCTGGAAGGCGATCTGCCGGAAGCGAAGAAATCTGAAGAACTGCCATTCCACGTGGTGGCGTACGACTACGGCGCGAAACGTAATATCCTGCGTATGCTGGTGGATCGTGGTTGCCGTCTGACAGTAGTTCCTGCGCAAACTTCAGCCGAAGACGTGCTGAAGATGAATCCGGACGGTATCTTCCTGTCCAACGGCCCGGGTGACCCGGAGCCATGTGATTACGCCATTGCGGCGATTAAATCTTTCCTCGAAACCGACATTCCGGTATTCGGCATCTGTCTCGGCCACCAGTTACTGGCGCTGGCCAGCGGGGCGAAGACCGTAAAAATGAAGCTTGGCCACCATGGTGGCAACCATCCGGTAAAAGATCTCGATAAAGATATCGTGATGATCACCGCACAGAACCACGGTTTTGCAGTTGATGAAACGGATCTGCCTGCCAGTCTGCGCGTGACCCACAAATCTCTGTTCGACCACACAGTGCAGGGCATTCATCGCACAGATAAAGCCGCGTTCAGCTTCCAGGGCCACCCTGAAGCCAGTCCGGGCCCGCACGATGCGGCACCGCTGTTCGACCACTTCATTGAACTGATTGAAGCTTTTCGCGCTACAAATAAAAACGACGCCACTCTTATAGGCAAATAAATCAGGAGCAAGAAAAAATGCCAAAACGTACAGACATAAAAAGCATCCTGATCCTGGGCGCCGGCCCGATTGTTATCGGCCAGGCTTGTGAATTTGACTACTCGGGTGCGCAGGCGTGTAAGGCGCTGCGTGAAGAGGGTTACCGCGTCATTCTGGTGACCTCCAACCCTGCGACCATCATGACCGACCCTGAAATGGCCGATGCGACTTACATCGAGCCAATTCATTGGGAAGTTGTGCGCAAAATTATCGAGAAAGAACGTCCGGACGCCGTGCTGCCAACCATGGGCGGCCAGACCGCACTGAACTGTGCGCTGGAACTGGAACGTCAGGGTGTGCTGGAAGAGTTCGGCGTCACCATGATTGGTGCGACCGCCGATGCGATTGATAAAGCGGAAGACCGTCGCCGTTTCGACGTGGCGATGAAAAAAATCGGCCTCGACACTGCCCGTTCCGGTATCGCACACACCATGGAAGAAGCGCTGGCGGTTGCCGCTGATGTTGGCTTCCCGTGCATCATCCGTCCTTCCTTCACCATGGGTGGCACCGGTGGCGGGATTGCGTACAACCGTGAAGAGTTTGAAGAGATTTGCGAACGCGGTCTGGATCTTTCCCCAACCAAAGAGCTGCTGATTGATGAGTCGCTGATTGGCTGGAAAGAGTACGAGATGGAAGTGGTGCGTGATAAAAACGACAACTGCATCATCGTCTGCTCTATCGAAAACTTCGATGCAATGGGTATCCACACCGGTGACTCCATCACCGTGGCGCCAGCGCAGACCCTGACCGACAAAGAATACCAAATCATGCGTAACGCCTCGATGGCGGTACTGCGTGAAATCGGTGTAGAAACGGGTGGCTCTAACGTCCAGTTCTCGGTGAACCCGAAAAATGGCCGTCTGATCGTTATCGAAATGAACCCGCGCGTATCACGTTCTTCCGCGCTGGCTTCTAAAGCGACGGGTTTCCCGATTGCCAAAGTGGCCGCGAAACTGGCAGTGGGTTACACCCTCGATGAGCTGATGAACGACATCACTGGCGGCAAAACCCCGGCCTCGTTCGAACCGTCCATCGACTACGTTGTGACCAAAATTCCTCGCTTTAACTTCGAGAAATTTGCCGGTGCCAACGACCGTCTGACCACGCAGATGAAATCTGTCGGCGAAGTGATGGCGATTGGCCGCACCCAGCAGGAATCTCTGCAAAAAGCCCTGCGCGGTCTGGAAGTTGGCGCGAGCGGTTTTGACCCTAAAGTAAGTCTGGATGACCCGGAAGCGCTGACCAAAATCCGTCGTGAACTGAAAGAAGCCGGTGCCGAGCGTATCTGGTACATCGCTGATGCATTCCGCGCCGGGATGTCCGTTGACGGTATCTTCAACCTGACCAACGTAGACCGCTGGTTCCTGGTGCAGATTGAAGAACTGGTGAAACTGGAAAATGAAGTGGCTGAAGGCGGCTTCAACATTCTGACCCACGATTACCTGCGCATGCTTAAGCGCAAAGGGTTTGCGGATCTGCGTCTGGCGAAACTGGTTGGCGTTTCAGAAAGCGAAGTGCGCAAACTGCGCCACAAATACAATCTGCATCCGGTCTACAAACGTGTGGATACCTGTGCGGCGGAATTCTCAACCGATACAGCATACATGTACTCCACGTATGAAGAAGAGTGCGAATCCAACCCGACCAATGATAAGCCAAAAATCATGGTGCTGGGCGGTGGTCCAAACCGTATCGGTCAGGGTATCGAGTTCGACTATTGCTGCGTACACGCCTCACTGGCGCTGCGCGAAGACGGTTACGAAACCATTATGGTTAACTGTAACCCGGAAACCGTGTCTACCGACTACGACACCTCCGACCGTCTGTACTTCGAATCTGTCACACTGGAAGATGTGCTGGAAATCGTGCGTATCGAACAGCCGAAAGGTGTGATTGTTCAGTACGGCGGCCAGACTCCGCTGAAACTTGCGCGTGAACTGGAAGCCGCTGGCGTACCCATTATCGGTACCAGCCCGGATGCAATCGACCGCGCCGAAGACCGTGAACGTTTCCAGCAGGCGGTTCACCGTCTGGGGCTGAAACAACCGGCGAACGCCACCGTTGCCACTATCGAACAGGCTGTCGAAAAAGCGGCGGGTATCGGTTATCCGCTGGTCGTTCGTCCGTCTTATGTTCTGGGCGGCCGCGCGATGGAAATCGTCTACGACGAAATCGACCTGCGCCGTTACTTCCAGAACGCGGTGAGCGTTTCCAACGATGCACCAGTTTTGCTGGACCGTTTCCTTGACGACGCCGTTGAAGTTGACGTTGATGCTATCTGTGATGGTGAACGCGTGCTGATTGGCGGCATCATGGAGCACATCGAACAGGCTGGCGTTCACTCCGGTGACTCCGCATGTTCATTACCGTGCTACACGTTGAGCAAAGAAATTCAGGATGTGATGCGTCAGCAGGTCGAGAAACTGGCTTTCGAGCTAAGCGTTCGCGGCCTGATGAACGTCCAGTTTGCGGTGAAGAACAACGAAGTTTACCTGATTGAAGTTAACCCGCGTGCAGCCCGTACCGTACCGTTTGTGTCCAAAGCGACCGGTGTGGCGCTGGCGAAAGTGGCGGCTCGCGTGATGGCGGGTCAGACTCTGGCACAGCAGGGCATTACCGAAGAAGTGATCCCGCCTTACTACTCCGTGAAAGAAGTGGTACTGCCGTTCAACAAATTCCCTGGCGTTGACCCGATTCTGGGGCCGGAAATGCGTTCCACCGGTGAAGTCATGGGCGTGGGCCGCACCTTCGCAGAAGCCTTTGCCAAAGCGCAGCTGGGCAGTAACTCCGGCATGAAGAAAACCGGTCGTGCATTGTTGTCAGTTCGCGAAGGTGACAAAGGTCGTGTGGTGGATTTAGCCGCTAAACTGCTTAAACGCGGCTTCGAGCTGGATGCGACACACGGTACCGCAGTCGTGCTGGGCGAAGCCGGGATTAACCCGCGTCTGGTCAACAAGGTGCATGAAGGCCGTCCGCATATTCAGGACCGTATTAAGAACGGCGAATATGTCTATATCGTGAACACCACGGCGGGACGTCAGGCGATTGAAGACTCCAAGCTTATCCGTCGCAGCGCACTGCAATACAAAGTGCATTACGACACCACGCTGAACGGTGGGTTTGCTACCGCGATGGCGCTGTCTTCTGACCCGACCGAGCAGGTGATTTCAGTGCAGGAAATGCACGCGCGGATCAAGGACTAATCTTTTCACATTCTCGTATCAGCCGCAGGTTCGCCTGCGGTTTTTTTTGCATAAATTTCATCACCGCACCTTCAGATATCATCTTTTTTGTCGACAGTCGTTAGAAGTTCCGCAATGACACCTCACTTCAGTAATATCCCCCGGCACGATAAAATAGAGATAAATAATATCCGTCATTAATTTAAAATATGACGCATTATATAAAATGATGTTTTTGATGTGGTTTTTATTTCCCAGATCTCTTTTTATAACTCATTACTGTTTATGGTACGCATGTGAGTTTTCGAAACACATGCACGTTCACTTTAAACATATTTATCTAAGGTGAACTATTTTAAATAAATCGGAGGGTTACATTATGGCAGATCAAGATATTTATCTTATTAAAAAAAGCTCGGGAGTGGACAATTGCCCGGACGGTAAATTATGCTTATTTACTAACGTGGGTTTCAACAAGGTAGTAGGCGATATTCTGGTCATTTCTCCTGATATTCAGGTAGATCAGGCACAATTAGAAAGCTATGGATTCATCCTTGGCGAAGGGGGCGGCGTTTCGAGCGTCGTCAATAATATGAGTCAGGCTGCTACATTGGTGTCGGGAATTTATCTTGATGGGCAGACGCTGGCAGTCTCTGCGGGGAAGGAAATTTCTTCACTTTATGATTATCCTCTTGGAAGCAATTCCTGGAATGACGCGGTGCGTTCGGTGGTGAGTGCCCCGGTGAATGAAGTAAATCTGGTAATACTGGCTGAAAGTGATTTTAGTGTTGGTATTGATGAACGGTATTTATTTAAATGTAAAATTGAAAATAATAGTGCAACCACAGTAGAAAATGTCACGATTAATGTGACGATTAATAATACAGATATTATCTCTGTGTCTACGGTTCCTGCCGTTACTGTTCCTGCGAACAGTTCCGTTATTCTTCGAATTCCGGTAACAGGAAAAGCGGTAGGTTCAACAGAACTGGTGTGCAGATTACATGCCCCCATTGGTGTGATCAATACGGGTAATAATGTGGTCACTACATTGGTTCATGTGACTGAACCAAAACCATTACAAGTTACTCAGCAATTAATGTCCCACTGGAAATTAGTCTGGGACCAACCCGAATATATTTACAGTTATCATCTGGTGCTCACATCCCGGGATGAACAAGTGAGTTCCTGGGAATTGTCGTTTGTTCTGCCTGAAGGTGCAGAGGTCAGCCCTGATTGGCTGAAAACGAATGCTAACTGGATCATTTTGAATATTGAAAAGTCTGTAGAGGGCCACGTTTATCTGGAAAGCAGAGCGGGACACATTATCGGGCCAAATCAAGATGTGCCCCTTGATATACAGATTATTTACCCTGGAGAATCAAGTGATTACGACGTAATCAATAATTTACGGCTTGAGCAACTAAGCTAAAACGCCGGGTATCTTCAACGCGAGATAGCGTCTGGCAGGCGATTTAAGTGCAGGAAATGCACGCAAAATCAGCAAATGATCATCAGCTGGTTCCATCCGGACGTTAAGACGCCCGCTACCGAAAGGGGCGGGCGTTTTTTATATCCGTTCGGCTAAATGTTAAATATAATAATTAAATATGTTTAACATTAAAGCTATATTTTTTATCTATTCATACCTTCATATGAAAGCCATTTTCACATAAGCTATTATTTTAGATCGATTTTTTTGGTTAATGTGATGAGTGTCATGCTGTTTTAATGTTTAATTATTGTTATGTGTTTGTGTCTGATTTTATACTCAAGGCCTTGGTTAGTTCACATCAAGAATTAACCCTTCTTGCAGCGCTTTCAGTCAAAATGAGGTATTTCACATGTACAAAACTCCTGTCAGCCTTCTGGCTTTGCTTATCGGTTCAGTTCTTGCGCCGGTCTCACAGGCTGCACTTCCCGGAAAGCCAGGCCTCGGTGCGGATGAGACGACGTTTTCCATCGTTGATATTAACCAGTCAGCTACGGCCTATAACCAGCTGGTCACAGTGAAGAATGCGGCAGATGTTACTGTAACCTGGAATTTGTGGACGGGTGACGCCGGGCAGACGGCCAAGGTGTTACTGAACGGTACGCAGGTATGGAGCGGTCCATCCGGGGCGACGGGTAGCGCAACATTTGCGGTCAGTAAAGGTGGGCGTTATCAGTTGCAGGTCGCGTTATGTAACAGCGAAGGCTGTACCACCAGTGACGCCAAACAAATTGTGGTGGCAGATACCGACGGCAGTCATCTGCTGCCGTTAACCAGCACTCTGAAGGAAAACAACCAGCCTTATAACAACAAGTCTGGCAAGGTCGTTGGTGCATATTTTGTGGAGTGGGGCGTTTATGGTCGCGGATTCTCCGTGGATAAAATCCCTGCGCAGAACCTGACACATATCTTGTACGGCTTCACGCCGATTTGCGGCGGGGACAGTATTAACGACAGTTTAAAAAGTATTGAGGGCAGTTTTCAGGCCTTGCAACGCGCCTGTGCGGGACGTCAGGATTTTAAAGTTGCAATACACGATCCCTGGGCTGCGGTTCAGATGCCTCAGCAAGGTGTCAGTGAATATTCAGCACCTTATAAAGGTAATTTTGGCCAGCTGATGGCGCTGAAGAAAGCCTATCCAAACCTGAAAATTGTCCCTTCCATCGGTGGCTGGACGTTGTCAGACCCGTTCTATTTCATGAAGGATAAGGCGAAACGAGACGTCTTCGTGGCTTCGGTAAAAGAATTTCTGCAAACCTGGAAATTTTTCGACGGTGTGGATATTGACTGGGAATTTCCGGGCGGTGGCGGTGAAAACCCTGCACTGGGCAGCACGGCGGATGGCGATACCTATGTGCAGCTGATGAAAGATCTGCGGGCGATGCTTAATGAATTGTCCGCCCAGACAGGAAAAACCTATGAACTGAGTTCGGCGATCAGTGCAGGCCGGGACAAAATTGATAACGTGGATTACAGCGCTGCGCAGCAGTATATGGATCACATTTTCCTGATGAGTTACGACTTCTATGGGGCTTTCTCACTGACGACGCTGGGGCATCAAACTGCGTTGTACGGATCCGCCTCGAAGCCCGATACCGATTACACCACCGATCATGGTGTGCAGGCATTGCTGTCACAAGGTGTGACGCCGGGCAAAATCGTGGTGGGCGCCGCTATGTACGGGCGTGGCTGGACAGGGGTGAAGAATTTCCAGAATAACGATCCTTTCACCGGTACCGCGACTGGACCTACCGCAGGTACCTGGGAAAATGGCATTCTCGATTACCGTCAGGTGGCGAAGCTTAAAGCCAGCAGTGACTGGCAGTACAACTATGATACGGCGGCTGAAGCACCGTATTTGTGGAAGCCTTCCACCGGTGATTTGATCACTTACGATGACAACCGCTCAGTGATCGCCAAAGGTAAATATGTTCTGGCTAATCAGCTTGGCGGCCTGTTTGCATGGGAAATCGATGCGGATAATGGCGATATTTTGAATGCCATGCATGAAGGCTTGGGGGACGGCAGCGGCGGCGGCACAACGAATCTTGCGCCACTGGCCAGTGCGGGCACGAACCAGAACGTGACCGGTCCGGTGACTGTGGTACTTGATGGTTCAGCCTCCCGTGACCCGGAAAATAGTGCGCTGACGTATCAGTGGACCAAAGTCTCCGGCCCGGCAGTGACGCTGACCAACGCAGACAAAGCCAAGGCGCAGTTTAACGTCCTTACTACCGCACAAGATCAGGTGTGGGTATTCCAGCTCAAGGTGACTGACCCGCAGGGGCTAAGTGCTACCGCGCAGGTTCAGGTGACAAACTCGGCGGTTCAGGCGAACCAGCCGCCGGTGGTGACGCTGCCAGCGACCATGACCGTAACGGCAGGTAACACCTTCGCGCTGGTCGCACAGGCAACGGACGCTAACAGCGATCCGCTAACCTATCAGTGGACGTTACCTGCCGGTCTGAACGCCAATTCGCTGACCACCAGCGCCATCAACGTTACAGCCCCGGCGGTCACCAGCAGCACGGTGTATCCGGTCAGTGTAATGGTCAGCGACGGAAAATCATCCGGTACGGCCAGCTTACAGCTGACAGTAAACCCGGCGACCTCGGGCGGATGTGGCGTGACAACGGATCCCGCGGCAGCACAAGTGCCTGCCTGGGAGAGCAGTAAAATCTATAATACCGGTGATGCCGTAAGCTACAACCAGCTGATATGGAAAGCGAAATACTGGACACAAAACAATCCGCCATTGCGCAGCAGCGATCAGTGGCAACTCGTCAGCAATATCACTTTGCCTTACGACAATGCGGCCACCTATGTTCAGGGTGAAATGGCCACTTACGGCGGCCATAACTGGAAAGCGAAAGTCTGGACACAGGGTGTGACGCCGGTTGCGGGTGACAACTGGCTGGATCTCGGGGCCGTCAGTTGTCCGTAAATCCTTTCATGGAATTCAACAGGGCCTGAGGGCCCTGTTATTCATCGTGTTTACGGCAGTTATTAAATGTTAAAAATACTTTATGATGAATGCATATTTTGTCGATATGAGTTCACTGATGATTTTAATAATTTATGCCCATCCCTATCCGCGCCATTCAAGAGCCAATCAGGGGCTGCTGTCGGCAGTCAGTGATTTGCCCGACGTCGAAGTGCGCTCGCTCTACGACCTCTATCCCGATTTCAATATCGATATCGCCGCCGAACAGAAAGCGGTTGAACGCGCGGATCTGGTGGTCTTCCAGCATCCGATCCAGTGGTACAGCCTGCCGCCGCTGATGAAGCTGTGGATCGACAAAGTGCTAGAGCACGGCTGGGCCTACGGTCATGAAGGCAATGCGCTGAACGGAAAACATTGCCTGTGGGCGGTGACGACCGGTGGCAACGAGTACCATTTCGAACTGGGCGATCACCCTGATTTTGATGTGCTGGCGCAGCCGCTACAGGCGACCGCGATTTATTGCGGCATGCACTGGCTGCCGTATTTTGCCGTTCATAACACCTTCATTTGTGACGAAGTTGCGCTGAAGGCGGCGGGCGAAGAATACCGCCGTCGTCTGACAGCATGTCTGAGCCTGAAAGAAGGCTGTCCGCCGGAGGTGAGTCTTGGATAACCATAACCTGATGATTGAGGGGCTGATTTATCTCGGCTCGGCGGCGCTGTTTGTGCCGATTGCGGTGCGTCTGGGTCTGGGTTCCGTACTCGGTTATCTGATTGCCGGCTGCATTATCGGTCCATGGGGGCTGAAGCTGGTGTCAGATGCGGAGTCGATTCTGACCTTTGCAGAAATCGGCGTGGTGCTGATGCTGTTTGTCATCGGGCTGGAGCTGGATCCTAAACGGTTATGGACTATGCGTGCTTCGGTCTTTGGCGGTGGCAGCATCCAGATGGTCGGCTGCGGCGTGGTGCTCAGCGCGTTCTGTTATTTCCTCGGGCTGGACTGGAAAATCGCGTTGCTGATTGGCCTCACGCTGGCGCTGTCCTCAACGGCCATCGCCATGCAGGCAATGAGCGAGCGCAGCCTGACAGCGTCACCGATTGGACGCAGCTCGTTCGCCGTGTTGCTGTTCCAGGATATCGCCGCCATCCCGCTGGTGGCGATGATCCCGTTACTGGCAAGCACCGGTGAAGCGACTACGCTGATGAGTTTTGGCCTGTCGGCGGCAAAAGTGGCCGGTGCGCTGGTGCTGGTTATTCTGCTCGGACGTTATGTCACGCGGCCATTACTGCACTTCGTGGCGCGCTCAGGCATGCGTGAAGTGTTCAGTGCCGTTGCGCTGTTTCTGGTATTCGGTTTCGGCATCTTGCTGGAAATGGCTGGCATGTCGATGGCGATGGGCGCGTTTCTGGCTGGCGTATTGCTGGCAAGTTCTGAATACCGTCACGCGCTGGAAAGCGATATTCAGCCATTCAAAGGCCTGCTGCTCGGCCTGTTCTTCATCGGCGTCGGGATGTCTATCGACTTCGGCACGCTGGTCCATCAGCCATTACTGATTGCCACATTGCTGATCGGATTTATGGCGCTGAAAGCCGCTTTGCTGTGGCTGATTGCACCCTGGCTGGGTGTGCCGAAAAAACAGCGTGGCCTGTTTGCCATTCTGATCGGACAGGGCAGTGAATTTGCCTTTGTGATTTTCAGCACTGCGCAAATGGCCGGCGTGTTGCCGGTGGAATGGTCAAAGGCGCTGACGCTGGCCGTTGCACTATCCATGGCGGTGACGCCATTGCTGCTGGTACTGTCCGCGCGGCTTGAACGTAATGCGCCAAAAGATGATCGTCCGCAAGACACCATTGATGAAGAAAATGCGCAGGTAATTATCGCCGGGTTCGGGCGTTTTGGTCAGATTGCCGGTCGTCTCTTACTGGCAAATAACGTGCATACCGTGGTTCTTGACCACGATCCGGACCATATCGAAACGCTGCGTAAATTTGGTACCAAAGTATTTTACGGCGATGCCACGCGCGTTGATTTGCTGGAATCGGCAGGGGCTGCGCAGGCCAAAGTGCTGATTAACGCCATTGATGATGTGGAAGCAAATCTTCAGCTGACTGCGCTGGCGAAAGAGCATTTCCCGAATCTGAAAGTGATTGCCCGTGCGCGTGATGTCGATCACTGGTATCAGCTGCGCCAGTTAGGTGTCGAAGCGCCGGAGCGTGAACTGTTTGAAGGTTCGCTTCGTGTCGGTCGTGATGTGCTGGAAGCGCTGGGGCTGGATGCCTACGAAGCCCGCGAGAAAGCCGATCTGTTCCGCCGCTATAACCTGAAAATGCTGGAAGCGACTATCGAGAATTACGAAGATACTGAATTCCGCATCGCCAGTATGCAGCGTGCGAAAGATATGCTGACGGCTGCCATCGAGCAGGATCAGGTTCGTCTGGCTTCCGGTCAGCAACAGGGCTGGCGCGGCAGTATTGACGGAAAAGCCCCGGAGAAAGAGGTGATTGAAGCGAAGGGGTAAAAGACTTAAACAGAAAACCGGTGCCTGATGCACCGGTTTTTTTCTTTCAGAACTCAGCTCAGTGCGACTTTAATACCTAAACCAATCAGCACGCCACCCAGCAGCTTATCGATAATTTTTTGCGCTTTTGCCAGACCGCGACGAACCGGCGGACTCTGGATCAGTAATGCCAGTGACGGCCACCAGATAGCGGATAAACCAACGATAATCGAGGCATACCACAGCTTCTCGCCAAGGCTTGAGTTGATCTGCAAAACCTGGGTGAACATCGCCAGGAAGAACAGCGTTGCCTTAGGATTCAGCAGATTACACAGATAACCCTGCACGAACGCCGTACGCAGTTTCACCTGCTGCGGTGCCAGCCCGTCGAGATTCATTTTACTGTTGCTGCGTGAAAATAAGGCCTGAATACCGACCCAGATCAGATAAGCCGCACCGACATATTTCAGCAAATCGAATAACCACGGCGTGGTGGTGATCACCACCGCCAGACCCGCCACGCAGTAAGACATATGCGTGATCACGCCACAAATCACACCCAGTGACGTCATGAGTGCAGCGATGCGCGGATAGCGGGCCGCATTTTTGATGACCAGAAAGAAATCAGGGCCGGGAGAAAGCATGCCGAGGAAGGCAATACTGGCAACAAAAAGGGTGGTTTCAAGCATGAAAATAACCGTCGTCAATGTTCAGAACAAAAGAAGGCGGCATGATACGCCAATCCCCGGTAAGTTAAATCACTCTTATTGCTTTTTTTGCGGGCGGTGAATGGTATGCAGGATCCGGTCATAGAATACCCGGTGCGTGAAAGCCCTGAGGCGCATCATCAGCGTGAAATTACCCGGTTGTGCATCGAATGTGCCCTGATGCTGTTGCAGCATGGCGCGGAAAGTATGCTGGTCGAACAACTTTCGGCCAGGCTGGGTATCGCGCTGGGAATGGACAGGGTTGAAAGCTCGATCTCTGCCAATGCCATTGTGCTCAGCACGCTCAGCGGTGGTTACTGCCTGACGTCAACGCGTAAGAATGTCGATCGCGGGATCAACATGCAGGTGGTGACGGAAGTTCAACATACGGTGATCCTGGCCGAGCATAAACTGCTCGACAGCGTGCTGGTGGCAAAGCGCCTGCAAAAAATCCAGCCGCTGCGCTATCCGCGCTGGCTGATGGTGCTGATGGTGGCGCTATCCTGCGGGTGTTTCAGCAAGCTTAACGGCGGCGGATGGGATGCTTTCATCGTGACCTTTTTAGCCAGCGGCGTCGCTATGGCCGTACGTCAGAGCCTCACTGCGCAACACATGAATCCGCTGATCAACTTTTGCTGTACCGCCTTTGTGGCGACGTCCATTTCAGGGCTGCTGTTGCGGCTGGGCATTTTTGAACAGTCATCAAACGTCGCAATGGCCGCCAGCGTGTTATTGCTGGTGCCAGGCTTTCCGCTGATTAACGCCGTGGCGGATATGTTCAAGGGACATGTGAATACCGGGCTGGCACGCTGGGCGATGGCAAGTTTGCTGACGCTGGCAACCTGCATTGGTGTGGTCATGGCAATGGCGTTTTGGGATTTGCGGGGTTGGTCATGAATCTTTTATGGGCACTGATCGAGGATATGCTTTTTGCCGCGGTGCCTGCCCTGGGCTTTGCAATGGTATTTAATGTCCCGCGCCGGGCATTACCCTATTGCGCACTGCTCGGCGGGCTCGGCCATGGCACCCGGATGTTACTTATTCATGGCGGGATAAACATTGAGTGGGCGTCCCTGCTGGCGGCTATACTGATTGGCATTATGGGTATTCGCTGGTCACGATGGTTACTGGCCCATCCTAAAGTTTTCACCGTTGCCGCCGTTATACCCATGTTCCCCGGAATATCAGCCTACACGGCGATGATTTCCGTGGTAGAGATTTCACACCTTGGGTATAGCGAGGCATTGCTGTCGACGGCGCTCACTAATTTTCTGAAAGCCAGTTTTATCGTCGGGGCTTTATCTATCGGATTATCATTACCGGGATTGTGGCTGTACCGTAAACGCCCCGGTGTGTAAGGGTTGTTGTACAACACAGCGATACAGGACGAAATGCAGTTTAACAGTTCAGCATTTTCGACTGAATTACGGCGAAAGCTTCCGGCTTTTGACCACTCTTTCGGGTCTGAGCTGGCACTTTTGACGGGGAATATCCCGGCAGGGTTAACGCTCTCTTATATCTTTGTAAAGCGCAGGTCTTCCTATCGACGGCTGATAGGGCTTTCCGTATAGTGTCAGCTCTTTTTTCGGGTCACGCTCCAATTCCTTTTCTACACAGGGCTTCACAATGATTATTAGCCTGATCGCCGCACTGGCGACCGATCGCGTTATTGGCATGGAAAACGCTATGCCTTGGCATTTACCCGGTGATCTGGCCTGGTTCAAGCGTAATACGCTGAACAAACCTGTCATCATGGGACGCAAGACGTTTGAGTCAATCGGACGCCCATTGCCTGGCCGGCTGAATATCGTCATCAGCTCTAAACCGGGCGAGCATGAAGGTGTGACCTGGGTAACGTCTGTTGACGCTGCGCTGGCGGCTGCCGGCGATGTGGAAGAAGTGATGGTGATGGGCGGGGGCCGCGTTTACGAGCAGTTGCTGCCAAAAGCTAACCGCTTATACCTGACTCACATCGACGCAGAAGTCGAAGGCGACACGCATTTCCCTGATTACGAGCCGGATGACTGGGAAAGCACTTTCAGCGAATTCCATGATGCGGATGAGCAGAACTCCCACGGTTATTGCTTCGAAATTCTGGAACGCCGCGCCTGATCTCTGATCAGTCCAAAATAAAAAAGGCACCCTTTGAAGGTGCCTTTTTGCTGTCTGAATGTTGACGATTGAGTTAAATCGCTTTCGGGATCTCAGACTGCTCTTTTTCACTTTGGCGTTTTGACGGCTGCGTGAAGTAGGTTTTATCTTCCCAGCGTAACATCGTCAAATCTCCGCCCCAGCAACAGCCGGTATCGAGTGCGTAAATACCTTCCGGTGCGCCTTTTCCTTCCAGTGACGCCCAGTGACCAAACGCAATGCTGTAACCCGCTTCCTGTACCGGACCCGGAATATCAAACCAGGGTTTGAGAGGTTTTGGCGCGCTTTCCGGCACATCTTTGCAAATCATATCCAGCTGACCGTTAGGGAAACAGTAGCGCATACGGGTAAAAGCATTGGTACTGAAACGCAGGCGTGCCAGACCGGAAAGCTCAGGGTGCCAGTTGTTTGGCATATCGCCATACATTGCATCCAGAAATAGCGGATAGGTATCGCTGCTCAGCACGGATTCCACTTCACGGGCGCACATCTGCGCTGTTTCGAGATCCCACTGAGGCGTGATCCCGGCGTGCGCCATGACCAGCTTCAGTTCCTCGTCTACCTGCAACACCGGCTGGCGTCGCAGCCAGTTGATCAGCTCATCAGCATCCTCGGCTTCAAGCAAAGGCGTGATGCGATCTTTCGGTTTGTTAAAGCTGATACCGGCGTAAACCGCCAGCAGATGCAGATCATGGTTACCAAGTACTATGCGAACCGAGTCGCCCAAACCGCTGACAAAACGCAGCACTTCGAGAGAGGATGGACCGCGGGCAACCAGATCACCGGTCAGCCACAGGACATCATTTTGCGGATCAAAATCCACCTGCGCCAACAGCGCCTTGAGTTCATCGATGCAGCCGTGAACGTCACCAATAAGATATGTCGACATGAGGATTAATTTATCAGCGTAGGGATGGCGAGGCGGAAGACCGGAACAGGCACACGGAAGGATTCACCGTCTTGTGCGACCATTTCATAATGGCCTTCCATCGTGCCCAGCGGCGTTTCTAAAATCGCGCCGCTGGTATAGTGAAATTCATTGCCAGGCAGGATCAGCGGTTGCTCACCGATAACCCCTTCGCCCTGAACTTCTGTCTGACGGCCATTACTGTTGGTAATCAGCCAGTAACGGCGAAGCAGTTGCACATTAAAACGCCCCAGATTGCGGATGGTGATGGTGTAGGCGAAGACAAAACGTTCTTCTTCCGGTATCGACTGTGACTCAACGTAGATACTTTGCACCTGAACACAAACGCGGGGCGAATTAAGCATAACGCTACTCCTGAAGTTCCGGGGTTTTAGGTCGTGTAGACAACCAGTTAGCCAGTTTACAGAATTGCTCTACAGAGATATTTTCAGCACGCATGCTGAGATCTAAGCCCAGTTCGGTCATTTGCTCTGGTGTGAACAGGTGGCCGAGGCTGTTGCGTATTGTTTTACGACGCTGGTTGAATGCATCGGTGGTCAGACGGCTCAGAATACGAATATCCGGTACCGGGTATGGGATCACTTCATGCGGCACTAAACGAACCACAGCGGATTCCACTTTAGGTGCTGGTGTGAAGGATTCTGGTGGAACTTCCAGAACCGGGATCACGTTGCAATAATATTGCGCCATCACTGTTAAACGACCATACGCTTTGCTGTTCGGACCTGCAACCAGACGGTTTACCACTTCCTTCTGCAACATAAAGTGCATGTCTTTGATGGCATTGGTATAGGTGAACAAATGGAACATCAGCGGCGTAGAGATGTTGTAAGGCAGGTTACCAAAAACGCGAAGTGGCTGACCGAGTTCCTCAGACAGTTCGCCGAAATTGATTTTCATCGCGTCAGACTGGATGACACGCAATTTGCCCTGAAACTTAGGATTGTTTTCCAGACGCGTAGCCAGATCACGGTCGAGTTCGATCACCGTCATGCTGTCCAGGCGTGAAGCGACAGGCTCAGTTAATGCCGCCAGACCCGGACCGATTTCAACGACAGCCTCGCCCGGCATAGGATGAATGGCCGATACGATGCTATCGATAACAAACTGATCGGTTAAGAAGTTTTGCCCAAAACGTTTACGGGCAAAGTGACCTTGGTGGACTCTACTATTCATTGTTGTTATTTATCGTTGCTGTTATTTGCCATGTGAATGGCGAGATTTATTGCTGTCTTGAAACTGCCCGCATCGGCGGTGCCGGTGGCGGCGAGTTCAAGGGCGGTACCGTGATCAACGGAAGTCCGGATAAAAGGCAGGCCAAGCGTGATATTCACTGCGCGACCGAATCCCTGATATTTTAGCACCGGAAGGCCCTGATCGTGATACATCGATAAAACAGCATCGGCATGTTGCAGATATTTAGGCTGGAATAACGTATCAGCGGGCAGCGGGCCGATGAGATTCATCCCTTGCTGGCGCAGTTCGTCCAGTGCAGGAATGATAATATCGATCTCTTCGTGCCCCATGTGGCCACCTTCGCCAGCATGTGGATTCAGACCACAGACATAAATTTGCGGCGCGGTAATACCAAATTTGGTTTTCAGATCATGATGCAAAATGGTGATGACTTCATGCAGACATTCGCGGGTAATCGCCCCCGGCACTGCCAGCAAAGGCAAGTGGGTGGTCGCCAGCGCAACGCGCAATTCTTCGGTCGCCAGCATCATCACAACACGGTTGCAATGGCTGCGGTCGGCGAAGAACTCTGTATGACCGATGAAGGGGATACCGGCATCGTTGATAATGCTTTTCTGAACCGGACCGGTTATCAGTGCGGAAAATTCGCCGCTGATGGCACCGTCGCAGGCACGCGCCAGCGTTTCTACCACGTAGGGCGCGTTAGCCACATCCAGTTTACCGGCTGTCACCGGTGCGGCGAGTTTAACCGGTAAAACGGTCAGTGTGCCTGCTGCCTGAGGCTCTGGCGGCCGGCCTTGCTGATAATCGCGCAACTGAATACTCAGTCCCAGTTTCTCAGCACGTTCAAGCAGTAAGGCCGGATCGGCACATACCACTAACTCAACAGGCCATGCCTGCTGAGCCAGAGCGAGTACCAGATCCGGCCCAACCCCGGCTGGCTCGCCGGGGGTGATGACCACAGATTTTGTCACGGAAGTATTATTTTCCATTACCATCCATAATTTTCACATACGCTTCAGCACGTTGTTCCTGCATCCACGTCTGAGCTTCTTCCGCAAATTTGCGGTTGAACAGCATGCGGTAAGCACGTTCTTTCTGTGCTGCATCTGTTTTATCGACCTGACGGGTATCCATCAGTTGGATCAGGTGCCAGCCGAACGAGGAGTGAACCGGTGCGCTCATTTCACCTTTTTTCAGGTTCATCAGTGCATCACGGAACGCCGGATCGTACATGTCTGGTGAAGCCCAACCTAAATCGCCGCCCTGATTGGCAGAGCCCGGATCCTGAGAAAGCTGTTTAGCTTCTTCAGCGAAGGTTGCTTTGCCGCTCTTAATATCCGCAGCCACTTGTTCCAGTTTTGCGCGCGCCTGTGCATCGGTCATTACCACTGAAGGTTTCAGCAGAATGTGACGGGCATGAACTTCAGTGACGGAAACGGTTTTGTTATCACCACGGATATCGTTCACTTTCAGGATATGGAAGCCTACGCCTGAACGGATCGGACCGATAACCTGACCTTTCTGCGCGGTGCTCAACGCCTGTGCAAACAGGGAAGGCAGTTCCTGCAATTTGCCCCAGCCCATGTTGCCGCCTTTCAGCGCCTGGGAGTCAGCAGAGTAGGTGATAGCCAGTTTGCCGAAATCCGCACCATTGTTCAGATCAGAGACGATTTTCTTCGCCAGCTGTTCTGCAGAATCAACCTGATCCTGCGTCGGGTTTTCCGGTAATGGCAACAGGATGTGGCTGAGGTTGAATTCAGCACCGCTGCCGTTTTGCGCAGCAACCTGTTTGGCCAGCTGATCCACTTCCTGAGGCAGGATCGTAACGCGACGACGTACTTCGCTGTTACGCACTTCGCTGATGATCATTTCTTTGCGGATCTGAGCACGGTAGGTGCTGTAGTTCAAACCGTCATACGCCAGACGGCTGCGAAGCTGATCAACGGAAATGTTGTTCTGCTGGGCGATACCGGCGATGGCTTTGTCGACATCCTGATCGGTTGGCGTGATCCCCATACGGGTCGCCATCTGCAACTGGATCTGATCCATGATCAGACGATCGAGGATCTGGTGACGTAACGTCGCATCATCCGGCAGCTGTTGTTTAGCCTGCTGTGCCTGCTGTTTAACGGAATTAAACAAACCATCTACGTCACTTTGCAATACCACGCCGTTGTTCACGACGGCAGCAACTTTATCAACTTCCTGAGGGGCAGCAAACGCAGTGCTGGCACAAAGCGTCACGCCGAGGAGAAGTGTTCTCCAGTTCTTCATACTTTTTCCATTTGTCTAATCCGCAAGCGCGGGTTTCAAGTTCACTGAGTTCGTAGTGTCTTCACTAAATCAGCCCTGTCCGCACGAAATTACGTGCAGACAGGAAATCAAGAGTGTTGTCGGGCTTAGAAAGCTCGCTGATATGGCAGTATGCCGGTGGCCAACATTTCTTTTGTTCCGAGGGTTTGATTGTTCCCCAGGCCTCTAAGTTCAATATTGAAACCAATCTTATTGTCATACTTACTTTCGGACTTGGTCGTGTCGTAGTTGGTGATCTTACGTTCGTAACCGACATTGATTGCCCAGCAGCAGGTATTGTATTGCAGGCCGATTAACTGATCGGCGCTCTGCTGTGCTTTGGTATCGTAATAATACGCACCCACGATGGCCCAGCGGTCGGCAATCGGCCAGCTGGCGATACCGCCGACCTGAGAAATACCGTCCTGATATCCCGGGTTGGTAACCTGAGGTAATGTCGCCTGAATATATTCCGGGCTGGCATAACGGTAGCTTAACTGAATCATTTTTTCTGAATCAGCACGATACTCAAGGACTGCATCGCCCAGCGCCAGTGCATCAAGACGGGTGTCATATTGCACACCGCCGCGAACGCCCCAGAAGTTATTGATTTTGTAATAAGTGTCACCCGCCCAAACCAGGCTGCCGGTGTCATCACTTTTATCCAGCACGCTGTTCTGATCGCCAGTACGCGGCGGCTGGAAATAATAAATCTGTCCGGCAGAGGCGTTGAAACGCTCTTCCAGATTTTCGTCGTAAATACGGGTGGTTAAACCACTCGCCACCTGATTGGCAGAAGCGATTCGGTCAAGACCACTGTAACTTTTATCGCGGAACAGACCGGTGTAGTCGGACTGCAACAACGTGGAGTCATAGGTATTGATCGAGCTCTGGTTACGATACGGAATGTACAGGTACTGCACACGCGGCTCGAGGGTCTGGGTGTAATCACTGTTCCAGTCCATCGTGCGGTCAAACACCATTTTGCCGTCGGTTTTAAACTCTGGCATAACGCGGTTCACGGATGAACGTAGTTTGGTGTCCGGGTTCGCATCATAATAGGCGTCCGGAATATCCTGCTGATAGTGGGTAGCCATCAGCTTGACTTCGTTATCCAGACTGCCCCAGCCATTACTGAGCGGCAGGCTGAGCGTCGGTTCGAAGTGTGTACGCACCGCTTCCGGGTTATCCGGGTTCACGCTGGTGAATTTCACCGCCTGACCGTAAAGGTGCAGGTCGAACGGACCCACATCGTTTTTATAGTAGTTAATGTCCAACTGCGGCTGAGCACGGTAAGCATTGCTGTTACCGTAATCAGAGAAGACCTGGAACTGTTTACTCGCCAGCGTGACGTCCCAGTTCTGATTTGCATAACCTACGCTGAATTTCTGCGTGGAATAGCCATCGGTACTGGAGCCGTATTTCGAATCGAAATCGGTGAAGTAGTAAGGATCACTGACTTTGGTGTAATCGACGTTGAAACGCCACACCTGATCGTAAACACCCGCATGACGCCAGTAGTACATCCAGCGTTTGGTGGTGTTGTCACTGGTACGGCCTTCGTCCTTCAGGAACTGATCGTCGATCTCCTTATCATTGCCCAGATAATCGAACTCCATCAGGCCTGCACCGGCGACGGTGAGATAACGGAATTCGTTCTGCAGCTGCAGACCACGATTACTCATGTAGTTTGGTGTGATCGTGGCGTCGTAGTTTGGCGCAATGTTCCAGTAATAAGGAACCGTCAGGCCGAAACCATTGTTGCTGCTGTATTTAGCGTTAGGAATAAGGAAACCCGAACGGCGCTTATCCCCAATCGGTAACTGCATATACGGGCTGTAGAACACCGGAACCGGGCCGATATGGAAACGTGCGTTCCAGATCTCAGCCACTTCTTCCTGGCGGTCCTGAATCACTTCTGAACCGACGACGCTCCAGCTGTTATCACCTGGCAAACAGGTGGTGAACGTGCCGTTATCCATGATGGTGTAGCGGTTATTGTCACGCTGCTTCATCTTGTCAGCCTGGCCACGACCCTGACGGCCAACCATCTGATAGTCACCATCCTGAACATCAGTGTCTTTCGTGGTCAGGTTTGCAAAGCCTTTCGGGCCCTTCAGCTTGATTTGATTGTCGTTATAACGCACGTTGCCGGTCGCTGTGGCGGTTCGGGTCGGCGTAGGCTGATTAGGATTCGCGATTTGATTGAGCTGAACCTGATCAGCGTCCAGCGTGCTATTTCCCTGAACAACGTTAACGTTGCCGCTAAACAACGCGCTGTCGGGATAATTGCCTGTCGCCTTATCGGCATTAATAGTGACAGGCAGTGAGTTGGGATCACCCTGCACTAAAGGTTTGTCATAGGTCGGAACGCCGAGCATACATTGTTCTGCGAGATCGGCCATTGCGCCGTGACTGTACAATACTGACCAGATTGTGGCGGCCAGCATTGTCGGTAAGCGTGTTTTCAGACGT
>Ga0157284_10000004_pt1 | contig 34542 bp, 32 predicted proteins | sample NitcycUS059202B1_FD_108392 | JGI IMG/M metagenome (GOLD analysis project Ga0157284, IMG submission 108392) | Soil microbial communities from Arlington Agricultural Research Station in Wisconsin, USA - Nitrogen cycling UWRJ-S059-202B-1 | ecosystem: Environmental > Terrestrial > Soil >... | reverse complement strand
GGCGTGGTCGAGGTCGTCTCGGAAGGACACTGGAAGCTGCTCACCCCGTAGCCCCCGGAAGGACTGGCCCGTGCCGTTCACGCAGAGGAACATCAAGAAGGATCTGGAGGACATCGGCTCGGCGTTCAACGGCGCGCCCGAGCTCGAGTTCCGCGCGGCGACCAAGGCGCTCGAGCTGGAGAAAGCCGCGCTGAGCTACCAGTACGTTCCGCCCGGCTATCGCTTTCCGTACGGCCACACGCACGAGACGCAAGAGGAGGTCTATGTGGTCGTGCGTGGGGGCGGCCGGATGAAGCTCGACGACGAGATCGTCGAGCTCGAGCCTTGGGATGCCGTGCGCGTCTCCCCCGGCACCTGGCGAGGCTACGAGGCCGGCCCGGAGGGCCTGGAGATCCTCGTCGTCGGCGCCCCCAACCTGGGCGAGAATCCGCGCGACGACGTCGAAGGCCAGCGCGACTGGTGGACGGACTAGCCGGCCACCGGCTCGAGGTCACTTGACTCGAGCATCGCGACGCCGGCCGGGGCACCGACGAGGTCGAGTACGCGTCGGACCTGGCCCCGCGGCTCGAGCAGGATGAGCACGACCCCCCCACGGTGGGCATCCAGCGCGGCGTCGAAGACGACCGACAGGGAGGCGCAGTCGATCAGCGTCAGCGCTCGAAGGTCGAGGAGGACTCGGGCCCCGTCGGACAGGGCGTCGCTCAGCGCTTGCTTGAAGTGCGCGCGCGAGGCGAGATCGAGCTCGCCTGCGAGGACGAGGCGGACCTGTCCCCCGCTCTCGGCCCTACGGCTGCAGGAGAACAGCGGCGGCGGCCCTGGGTGGGTGACGGTGGGTGGCGGTGAGGTGGGAAGACTGGGCATCTGGGGCTTCTAGACTCGACGGACGGTCTCGGAAGTCAGAGCGTGCTGCCGGCCCGGAAGCCAACCTCAGGTGATGCCCTCCATAACCAGAGTAGCCGAGTCGGCTCGCGGCGTCGACCCCTTACTGGGAATCCCTGAAGACGAAGAGCTCGATCTCGATGTCGGGCCCGACGTGCTGGTTGGAGATGAAGGCGAGGACCTCGCGGCCGGAGAGACGCTCGACCTCCTCGATGAAGCGCTGCTGCATCGCCTGCTGAAAGGCGCTACGGGTTTCCTGCACCACGGGCCCGCGCTGCAGCTCGATCATCGTCTTCTCGACCTCGGTGTAGACGCCGCCCATGACGCAGGCGAGCAGGTCGTCGCCGAGCATCTGCGACTTCGCGGTGACCGGCGCCCGGTGGTGGTAGCGCTCGTGCAGGGAGACCAGCGCCTCGGTCACCGCGTCGAGCAGCTCTTGGCCGCCGAGAGGGGGGGCTGCGGACATGTGGGCCTTCTTTCTCATCCCTCTGAGCGAAGCGCACGCGAGGCAGAGGGGTTGAGAACCCAACGGGCGGTTAAACCAGCGTAGCGCGCTGGTCTACCATCGCCGTATCCATCGATCCGATCTCGATCCCCCACAGGGCCAGGCGGCAGCGGATGCGAGACGCCGCCACGGTGACGAGCTCACCGCGATCTCCGACGGGCTGGTGACGCTGCTGAAGGAGTTCTACGGCCGCGGGCCGACCCAGGCGAAGTCCTACTACCAGGACGACCTCGTCGTCTGCGTCCTGCGCGGTGGCTACAGCCAGGTCGAGCAGACCCTTCTCGACGGCGGGCGCGGCTCGGCCGTGATCGAACAGAGGATGGCGTTCCAGGAGCTGATGCGCGACCGTTTCGAGGAGGTTGTCGAAAAAGCGACCGGCCGCAAGGTGATCGGCTTCATGAGCGGCAACCAGCAGGAGCCCGACCTGATGTGCGAGGTGTTCGTGCTGGCTCCGACCGATCTGGTCTGAACGGCTTCCGCGCCCCCCGTGTGACGACCTCCCGTTTCTCCGCGAGAAGGCGGGGGTAGTTGACCTCCTCACGAGATTTGTCTGGAGGCCGCCCGATGCCGGCTGCTGCAATGAGGATTCGAGTTCCCGCGCAGGCCGAGCAGATGGCCCGGGTCAGAGCCGAGGTCGGCGAGTACGCCCGCGACAGCGGCATGACCGAGACGGGCGTCGAGAATGCCCAGACCATCGTCACCGAGGCCTGCGCCAACTCGATCAAGCACGCCTACGGCGACTCGCCGCCCGGCCCCTTGGAGATCAGCGCCGACGCCCAAGACGAACAATTCCTGCTCGTCGTCCGAGATTTCGGCTCCGGAATCGGCCCCCGCACCGATGCGGCCCACTCCAGCCTCCACGCCGGCCTGTCGATCATCGGCGCCCTCAGCAGCAGCTTCCGCCTCTCGAGCCACCGCGGCCAGGGAACCGAGATCGAAGTCCGTCTTCCCCTTGCGGAGGCCGCATAGGGAGGAAGCGCAATGCCTAGCTCGAAAACCGTAGCCCGCGACGCCCTGGCGTCGGCTGGGACGAAGCTCTGGCTGCTCCCGCTCGGCTGTCTTCTTGCTGGGGCAGCGCTCTCTTTCGTGACGACCGCGATCGACAGCGCCAACGGGTTCGATCTGCTCCCGCGCAGCCTCACCGGCTCGCCGAGCGGCGCCCGCCAGATCCTCGCGACGATCGCCCAGTCGACGGTGCAGCTGACCGGGCTCGTGCTCAGCCTCAGCCTGATCGTGATCCAGCTGGCGATGGGACAGTTCTCGCCGCGAATCGTCCGCTCGCTCCTCAACGACCGCCGCAGCCAGTGGGCGGTCGGCATCCTCGTCGGCACCGTCGCCTTCACGATCCTCTCGATCCGCCGGGTCGGCGAAGGCGGCGAGGTGCCCGGCCTGACGATGCTGGTCGCTTACCTCCTGGCCCTCGCGAGCTTCGCCGCGCTCCTCCTCTACGTCCACCACACCGGCCAGTCGCTGAGGGTCGCCGGCCTGATCGACCTGGTCGGGGACGATCTGCGCGACGAGCTCGACGACCGCTACGGCGAACCGCTGGCGGACGAGGCCGGGGGGCCGGCGCCGGGCGTAATCCCTGCCCGCCAACCCGGGGTGGTCTGCGAGGTTGATCGCGAGCGCTTGGTCGAGCTTGCCGCCGCGGCTGACTGCCGACTCGAACTGGTGCCGATGATGGGGGACTTCGTCCCGTCCGGGGCGCCGCTGATCCGGGTCGATGGCGACGAGGGCCGGCTCGACCGCACCGCGGTGGCGCGAGCGATCGTCCTCGGCGCCGAGCGGACCCACACCCGCGACCCCGCCTACGGCTTTCGCAAACTCGTCGACATCGCCGAGCGCAGCATCGCCCAGCCCTTCGACGACCCGACCACGGCCGTGCAGGCGATCGACCGGCTCCACGACTGCCTGCGCCAGCTCTCGGGGCGGCGGCTGACCAGCGGCGAGTGGCGCGATCGCGAGGGCGTCGTCCGCCTGCGCGCCCGCCAGATCACTTGGGAGGTCTATGTCCGACTCGCCTTCGAGGAGCTGACCCTCGCCGGCGCCGGCTCACCGCAAGTGTCGCGACGCCTCTTCGCCGCCCTCGACGACCTGCTCGCAACCGCCCCCGCGGCCCGCCGCCTCCCGCTCGAACAGCAGCGCGAACTGCTCTCGGCGGCGGTCGACGATGCCTACGGCGACCGCCGCGAGGTCGAGGCAGCCCAGGTCCCCGACGTCCAGGGGATCGGTTCCGGCGCCGATGTCGCGGCGCCGCCGGGAGCGGTGGAAGAGGTCGCGCGATGACGGTCGGGGCCATCCCGGCTGTCGCGAAATCGAGCTACGTGGAGATCGGCTGGAATCTGTGGGGCACCTTGCCCCATTTCTTGCCCCAGCGAAGCCTCGGAATACACCTGGATAGATTGACCGAGATGGCAAAGACCATGACTCCACATCTGCGGCGGCGGCGGGAGATCCGGGCCAGGGCCGTGCGCTCACTGATCCGCGACCCCTCGCCTCACGGGGGTCGCTCTGCGGAGCTGGTGAAGGCAACGCGGCCCGGCTCGTAACGCCGTCATCCCTCGACGCGAGCGTCTTGCATGACCTGGAAATTTCCTGGCCCTCACCGGACGCAGGCGAGCAGTTCCTCCCACGTCAGCCACCTACTCCGCGAGTGGACGAGGCGATGGCAGTTTGGGCAGAGGAGGCGAACGTCGGCGAGCTTGGTCGTCTCGCCCGGCTCCAGCTCGCTGACCGGGATCAGGTGATGGCACTCGACGATCCCCTCGACGCCCCAGGCGGCATCCGAGTCGAAGCCGCAGGCCTCGCAGGCGAGCGCCCCCGTCAGTCTCTTGACCTGTGCGCGCTTGCGACGGGGCACATCTGCGTCCCGCTCACGCCGACGGTGGGCGACTAGCCGAATCCCAGACTCGTCGGTCTCGTACTCGTCCTCGGCGACTCCGCCGCTGCGGTGGACGGTCGCCAGTGCCTCGCGGATCTCGACGGCCGCCGCGTCGACCCGATCCAAGTCGGCGCCGAACTCCCGCCAGACCGCTTCCGTCTGCGCTCCCGCTTTGGCCCGCCCTCGAGCACCGTTCGTCTCTAGCCACTGGAGGTTGTAGAGCTTGCTGCGCACCGACTGCTCGTTTCGAAACGACGGATTGGCCGCGAAGTGTCCTTCGATCGGCCACGCGCGCAACTCCTCGCTTAGAGGTCTCGCCCTCTCAAGGCTGACGACGCCCTCGCGAAGGTACAACTGCAAGGCGAGGACGACCTCGTCATGCGTCCATGAGCGATTGCGGCCGGGCATCTGAAAGCTAACGAGAACTCCACACGCTCAGTCGCCCTCGCGCCGAAACCGACTACGACGACGATGAAGCGCCTGGCGGCTCATCGCTTGGCTCCTTGATCGGCTTCGAGATGTCAATCCCAAGCTCATCCCCAAGCTTCCGAAGGCGCTCATCGTCCGGTCCGCGACCGACTAGAAGCGCGAAGTACTCCTTCCACTCCGCCCCTGCGCGTCCCAGCAGGCTCGGCCAGTCCAACGCGCGCATCCCATCGCTGTTCAAGGCCTTGATCTTGCCGACTACGTTCGCCTTCTTCACCAGGTTGTCGGCAACGATGATCCCTTGCACGCTTTCGAATCCGAGGGCGTTGTTGGAGTCGATTTCGGGCCTGACGATCCGAATGTAGTTCTCCCAGCGGTTGAGGTGGTCCACGTCGATGGTGATCCCCGGACGCATGAACTCAACAATGAGCAGCGTCGTGCCGGCGCGCAGAGCAAGGTCGAGTCGACCGGGCCAGCTCTCCGGGTCGTCCAATCCGGCCTGCTTGCGAGCCGCTTTGAGCAAGCTCGTCGGAGACGTCTCTTTCTTGTAGGTCTCCCACTCTGGCCCCAGCAGCCAGGGGTGTTCGGCGATGTAGTCGCGTAGAGATTCCTCGAGTTCGGTCTTCTCGATCCTCTCCTTCAGGCCCTCGACCACGAGCAGCTTGGTCTTTACCGCCTCGGCCATAGCGAGCGCCGTCAAGACGTTCGCCTCGACCAAAACCTCGATTAGGTTCTCGTCCGGGAGGTCACGTGCCTCGGCGACTGAATGGATCAGCTCTTTGAGCCGGCCGTTCTCCCAAGCGACGATCACGGATTCCGCGAGGGTCGTGAACTGCCCGACGTTGATCTGGGAAACGGCGCCGATCTTGAGTAGAGCGGCCCTGACGATTTTCCGCTCGCTGGGCTGGAAGCGGCTGAGCCGATCAGCGAACGGCGCAAGCTTCTCGTCAAGGACCTTTTCCTTGTGCTCCTTCCGACGACGACCCCATAGGGCAAGCAGGTCCCGCATCCGTTTCTTGCCCCACGCGAGCAGCTCCTGCGTGTCTTCGTGCTGCCAGTTGACTCGCTGGCGCTCGGTCGCGATCAGATCCTCACTCTTGTGGTCAAGGAAGTCGGCCTCGACCCTGCCGGACATGTAGGGCTGCCCTGCCTGGGCGGTGGTACCGCCCACCAGCTCGAACCAGAAAGGCGCCTGCGCGAGCTTTCCGCCCGCGAACACCGCAATGCCCTGCAGCTCCTGCTCTTCGATCGTGTCTTCGTAGAAGACAATCCGCCAACGCACGGAATCTCCGTTCGGCAGTTTCTCCTCCCCGAACCCGTCGTCACCGATAGTCAGCGCTTCAGGTCCCTCGCCGTCCCGGTAGTCGCGCGGAAAGTCGAACTCAATCGCCTTCCCGTCCGTGTCGGTGGGGAGGGGGTTGCCGTTGACTTTGATCTCGAAGTCGTTGACGCGCTGGTGAAGCAGGAAACGCCGAGCAAGGCCCGCCGCCTGCACCTCCTTGCTGGGGGTCTGCTTCAACGTCAGATTTCGGAGCGTGACCGTGCTGCCGTGTTGATTACGGCGATCCTCGTCCGGAGGGCGGTACTCGATCACCTTTACAGGCGCAGGGTCTTTCTCACTGTAGCTCTCACCCCGCAACTTGGTCAGGTCCAAGCGGAAGCAGGTGAGCTCGCCATTCTCTGCGCTGATCGTCCTGACATCGATGATCTCGGCGATGCCGAAGCCGGCGAACTTGCCGATGCCCTTGCGGCCGAGGACTGGCCGCCCCTTGTCAGACGTCGTCGCTTCGGGATTGTCGCCGCGCCGATTTCGACCGACCTCCAGGTAACGGGACTGAACCTGCGCAAAGGTCATTCCCGTCCCGTCGTCCTCGATCACCAGAGTGGCATTGGGGCCGAGAGATTCCGGATAGGTGATCCCAAGATGCTCGGCGTCGGCGTCCCATGCGTTCGACACGAGCTCGGCGACCGCGGCAATAGGGCTCTGGTACATCTGGATGCCGAGGTGGTCGATCACCCGGCCGTGGAACGCCAGCGTCAGCTCATGGGGCGGCTGGGGGGGCGCGGTCGGCTCTACTGCGGTGCTCATGCGGTGCGACGATACCGTGGAAATTCGCTCGCTAGAACCAATTCGGCCGTCGCCATCGCAAGCCCTTGGGCCATCCGAACGGGCACTGCGTTGCCAATCTGGCCCTCGATTGCTTGATAGGTCCCGTCAAACTTGTAGCGCTTCGGGAACGTCTGGATCAGGGCCGCCTCGCGAAGAGTGATCCCCCGGTGCTGGGTCGGATGTAGATACCGGCCGCAAGCTGGGGTCGTGCAGCGCGTAGTTAGCGTCGGAGCCGGCTCGTCTAGGCGCATCCGTCCATAGGCGGCCGCAGCACTCCGCTTTGAACCTAGAGATTTGTGGCAGGCAAGCTGGTGGCTCTCCGGCAAGTCGAACCGCCCACCGTTTCTCGGGATCAGTCGTATCCGCTCGGCGACCTCCGGAGTCGTCTTGCGTCCCCGGTGGATCGCATCGCGAGTCCCTTTCAGCGGGCCAGCCTGGGCGAGCACCTTGAAGATCCTCTCTGGCTTCCGCTTGAAGGAAACCGGGAGAAGTTCCGCAGGGTGCTCCGGAAGATGGTCGTCTTCAAGACCTTTGACGCCGATCGCAATCAGCCGACGGCGGTTCTGCGGCACGCCAAACTCCGTCGCATTGAGGTCGTAGGCCTTGACGCCGTAGCCGGCCGACCTCGCCTTCGCGAGAAGGTCCTTCATCCGCTTGTCGCGAGCAAGGCCGGGAACATTCTCGAGGACAAACGCCTTGGGCTCCATTTCCTCGATGAACGGAAATACGGTCAGGACCAGCTCGTTCCGCTCATCCTCCGCATCCATGGGGCCGAGACTCGAAAAGCCCTGGCAGGGCGGGCATGCGTTGAGCAAATCCAGCTCTCCCGGTTCGATGCCCATCGCCTCCATCAAAGCTGCCGGCGTGACGTTCCTGATGTCGTCCTCGATCAACTCGGTGCCCTTATGGTTCTTGCGGTAGGTCTTCGCGCATGCCGAGTCGTACTCAACAGCGCTCAAGACTCGATATCCCCCTTGGATTAGGCCCTGAGTAGAGCCACCCGCGCCAGCAAATAGATCGGCTGCGATTCCAGTTCCGCGCTGGGCTCTAATTCGCTCCCGCAAACGCAGGCCCTCAACGGCGTCAACGATGGTCGCAACCGCCTCGTCAACCGGAGTGTGCTCCCAGATGCGGAGGACAGTCCATCCCATCTGGCGCAGCGAATCGGTGACGAGCTTGTCCCGCTCGACATTCCGCTTCAACTTCGGGGCCCAGTACTCGCGGTTGGCCTTGGGGATAGTTCTGTGCTCGGGGCATCTGTGCCAGAAGCAGCCGTCGATGAAGACCGCTAGACCCTCGGCGGGAAAGGCAAGGTCGATGCTGCGCTTTCGCCCAGCTGCGCGCACCTTGTACTCCTTGCGGAAGCGATAGCCGAGCCGGTGGAGCGCTGAACGAACCGCCAGCTCAGGCTTCGTGTCGACCTTCCGAACCGCTCTCATGGTCGCGCTTCGAACTGCGTCCTGCGGCACCGGATATGGCAACGGAGGCTGAGTAGGACGGGGCATGCGGCTGACTCGCGCGGGCACGTTACTCCCAGCTTATGACGAGCAGCGCAAGCGGCTCCTCCAGACGCCAATGGAAGCCCGCTCCCAAGCTCATCTTGCCCCCGTACTTGCCCCACGGTCATGTCTGAAATATATTGTCTGCGTAAGATAGAAGAAAAAACCCCGCAAATGCGGGGTTTCGTCCTATAGCGGGGGCGGGATTCGAACCCGCGACCTTCGGGTTATGAGCCCGACGAGCTACCTGGCTGCTCCACCCCGCGGCGGACTGCCGATGCTAGCAATATGGCCGAGTTGGTGGGGGACGTTCGGCAGGGGGTGGTGGGTGGTTTGCGCAGAGGTCTTCGGGACGGCGCGTGGCTCTAGAGTGGCCGGGTGACTGAACGGGGAAAGCGGGTCGCGGTAATCGACGTGGGGACGAACTCGACTCGGTTGCTGGTGGCTGATGTGGATGGCGGGGTCTCGCCGCTGGAGCGGCGGAGCACAGTGACGCGGCTGGGGCGGGGTGTGGACCTGTCCGGGCACTTGGCCCACGAGGCCATCGAGGACGTCTGCGCGGCGATCGGAGGATATGTCGGGATCTTGGAGGAGCTCGAGGCCGAGACGGTCGAGGTGATCGCGACCAGCGCGGTGCGGGACGCCGACAACGGCGGCGCCTTCGTCGCCGAGCTGCGGGAGCGGTTCGCGCTCTCGGCGCGGGTCCTGGACGGCGAGGAGGAGGCGCGGCTCACCTACCTCGGCGCCACCTCGGAGGCACCGCCAACCGAGCCGACGCTGGTGGTCGACATCGGCGGCGGCTCGACCGAGCTGATCGTCGGCACCGGCTCGGAGATCTCCTTCCACGACTCCCTGCAGGCCGGCGTCGTCCGCCACAGCGAGCGCTGCATCTCCAGCGATCCCCCGACCGCCGAAGAGCTGGAAGCGCTGGCGACCGACGTCCGCGGCCTGATCAGGGACTCGATCGGCGCCGGGGTCGAGGCCCGCCGTGGCATCGCCGTCGCCGGCACCCCGACCTCGCTGGCCGCCGTGGCGATGGAGCTCGAGCCCTACGACCCATCCCGGGTCCACGGCCACGTCCTCGCCCTGCCGGCGATCCAGGTGATCTTCTCGCGGCTCGCCTCCCTCCCCCTGGCCGAGCGGGTCGAGGTCGCCGGCCTCCACCCCGACCGGGCGCCGACGATCGTCGCCGGCGTCGTGATCCTGGTCGAGACGATGCGCGCCTTCGACCTCGAGGAGATCGCCGTCTCCGAGCACGACATCCTCTACGGAACCGCCCTCGCAGCCGCTCAAAATTCGTCTACGTACTAACTGGACACCCTGTCTTGTCCGAAACGGACAGAGTGGTCAGTCAAGCTTAAGAAGAACTAGAAATAGGTACCTTCGTCTACTTGATTATCAGTAACTTGCTCACCAGTCGGGTAGAAGTCGAGTACGGGCGGGTACATACTGGATGAACCGGGGACGAAGTGGGGCTGAGCTTCACCTTGCACTCCGGATATAGGGCTTGGGCGATTGCCGCATTATGGCGCCTCCCGCCGTCTGGGCCCACCAAATAAAAGGTCCCTGAAGACGTACCCCTGCCCGTCCTGAGGGGCCACCTGAATCGGCCGTCAGAGATGACGGCCGATTCTATTTTCCGGCTTCCTAAGCCAGATTCGACTTGCGCGGGTAGGCGACCTCGGGGTCCGTGAGGACGTTGACCAAGGTCGGCCGGCCAGAGGCGAAGGCGCGCTCCAGCGCCGGCTTCAGCTCGCCCGGTTCGCGGACGAGGATGCCGTCGCAGCCAAGCGACTCGACCAGCTGGTCATAGCGCGTCTCCGGCTGCAGCTCGGCCGCCACCGAGTAGCCGTAGAGGAACTTCATCGGGTGGTGCTCGAGGCCCCAGATGCCGTTATTGCCCATCACCCCGACGACGCCCAAACCATGACGCGACATCGTGTCAAACTCCATACCCGCGAAGCCGAAGGCGCCGTCGCCCAGAAGGAGGCAGACCTGGCGATCCGGATGGGCGACCTTGGCACCGATCGCCTGTCCCGGACCGGCACCGAGACAGCCGAACGGACCGGGGTCCATCCAGCAGCCCGACTCGAAGGTTTCGATGAAGCGGCCGGCGTAGGAGACGAAGTCGCCGCCGTCGCCGATGACGACCGCGTCGCGGTCGAGGACTTCGTTCAGCTCGCGGTAGACCCGCACCGGGTGCAGCGGCGCCCGCTCGTCGTCGAGCTCGGCCCGCTCCGCCGCTCGCTTCTCCTCCTCGACCCCGCGCAGCTGCTCGAGCCAGGCCGCGGTCCGCGGCGCGCCAACGCGAGCCGCCTCGCGCAGCGCCCCAAGCGTGGCGCGGACGTCGCCGACGAGGTCGACCTCCGGCGCCCGGTTGGCGACCAGCGCGTTCGGCGCCATGTCGAGCCGGACGATCTTCGTCTCCTCGCCAAAGCTGCCGCCGAAGCCGAGCCGGAAGTCCATCGGTACGCCGACGACAAGCGCCACGTCGGCTCCCTTCAGGCCCGTCCCCCGCGCCCGGCTGAAGGCGAGCTCGTGATCGGCGGCCAGGCAGCCGCGCCCGAGCCCGTTGAGGAAGACCGGGATTCCGAGCGCCTCGGCCAGTGCCCGCAGCTCGTCCTCGCCGCGAGCCCAGTAGAGGCCGGTCCCGGCCATGATCGCCGGCCGCTCCGCCGCGGCCAGCAACGCCGCGGCCTCCTCGACCCCGGCCGCCGGTTCGGCCTGCTCGATCTGCCGCGGCAGCGGGATGTCCACCTCGGCCTCGGTGAAGACGACGTCGAGCGGATAGTCGACGAAGGTCGGCCCGGTCGGCGCCGCCGCCGCCAGGTCCAGCGCCCCGGCGGTGACCGGCGCGATCTGGGCCGGGTCCTTGACCGTCTCCGCCTTCTTGACCAGCGGCGAGACGAAGGGCAGGTGGTCGATCTCCTGCAGCGAGCCCGAGCCCCAGCGCAGCTCCGGAGCCCGCCCGCCGAGCACGCAGATCGGCGAGCCGTTCGCCTGGGCGCTTGCAAGAGCGCTGATCCCGTTGGTCACCCCGGGGCCGGCGGTCAGCGCCGCCACCCCCACCCCGCGGGTCGCCTTCGCGATCCCCTCGGCGGCAAAGGCGGCCGTCTGCTCGTGGCGGACGTCGACGAGGGAGATCCCCTCCTCCTTGCAGCCGTCGTAGATCGAGAACAGGTGTCCGCCGGAGAGCGTGAAGAGGTGCTCCACCCCGCGGGACTTCAAAGCCTGCGCGACCAGCCTGCCACCGTGCTCCGCCATGGCCGCAGGATATTGGCTGGCTGACCATCTCGGGTTACCATCGCCTGGCCCGGGTGGCGAAACTGGCAAAAGCAGCGGCCTTAAAAGCCGCCGCCCCCTCGGGGGCTTGCGGGTTCGAGTCCCGCCCCGGGCATTTCCCAAGCGAAATCGGCGCCTTCCCTGCAATTTACGGGTTTCCCGACTTCCTAAAAGGGCAATAAAAACTTTGCAGGGGCGCAACTTCGCCCCTGTTACCGTGTCCTTAGTCCCTGGAACCGTCCTTCCACAGGGAGAGCTCTTGGAGGCATCAGCCCTAACTCACGCCAGTCGCCGCGGACTTCTCGCCCGCCGCTCGCCGCTGCTCAAGCTGCAGGGCGACGAGAAGCTGATCGCGATGGCGCGGGCCGGCAACCCCGGTGCCTTCGAGACGATCGTCGACCGCTACCAGGGCCGCCTGCTCGGCTTCTGCCGCCAGATGCTGGGCTCCACGGAGGACGCCGAAGACGTCCTGCAGGAGGTCTTCGTCAACGCCTACCGGGCGATGCTCGCCGACGAGCGCGAGATCAACCTGCGCCCCTGGCTCTACCGGATCGCCCGCAACCGCTGCCTCAACTACCTGCGCAAGCCGAAGGCCGACGCGCAGGAATCGATGGACATGGTCCCCGAGGTCGACGCCGCCTCGACCGCCGAGCGCGTCCACAACCGCGAGGAGTTCCGCCAGATCCTCAGCGACGTCAACAAGCTTCCCGAGACCCAGCGCTCCGCCCTGCTGCTGCGCGAGATGGACGCCCTCTCCTACGAGGAAATCGCCGCTGCGATGGACACCACCGTGCCCTCGGTGAAGTCGCTGCTGGTGCGGGCGCGGATCTCGCTGACCGAGGCGAGCCAGGCGCGCCTGCTGACCTGCGGCGAGGTCCGAATCGAGCTCTCCGAAGCAGCCGAGGGCCTGCGCAAAGCCTCCCCTCCGGTCCGCCGCCACGTCCGCGAGTGCGACGAGTGCGCCGACTTCCGCTCCCAGCTCCGCTCGACCGACAAGGCCTTGGCCGCCCTCTCGCCGATCGGGCCGCTGCTCGCCTTCAAGGGCTTCATCCTCTCCAAGCTCGGCCTCGGTGGGGCCGGCGGCGCGGGTGCCGGCGCGACCGGCGCCGGGACCGCCACCGCGGGCGCCGGAGCGGTCGGCGGCGCCGCGGCCGCGATTGGCGGCGGCTCCGCGGCCGGAGGCCTCGGAGCGATTGGCGGCGCGCTGGGGACGAAGGCAGTAGCCGGAGTGGTCACCGCAGCCGTCCTCACCGCCGGCGCGGTCGAGGTGAAGCAGACGACGACCGGGGCACCGGTCGAACCCAGCGCCAACAACGCCCCGGCGCTGGTCGAGAACTCCACCGCAAACGCCGCCCTCTCCACCGCCGACACCGTCCCCGCGGTCCACGGCAAACAGCCCGCCGTCGAAGCGGCGGTCGAGCCCGTCGAAGCGCCGCCGGTCCCGGCACCCACCCCCGCGGCCGAAGAAACCCCCGCCTCAGAACCCGCTCCCACCGCCGCCGAGGACGAAGAAGTCGCCGGCGAGTCCGCGGCCGACGACGAAGTGACGATCGGGGACGAGAACGCGGCGATCGACGTCGCCAAACCTTCCGAAGAAGTCGCCGGCGCCCATGGCGGCAGCGGCACCGTCGTCGTCACCACCAGCCCCCCTCCGAGCGAACCGCCGCCCCCGCCGCCGAGCGAACCGAGCAGCCCGCCGCCCAGCAGCCTGCCGGCGGCGGTCGAAGTCCCGGTCCCGGCGCCCGAACCGGCGCCGACCAGCGAACCGTAGAAGTCCTCAGCCGAGGCCGATGACTTTGAGCCGGCGCATCAGACAGGTGCCGGCGAACTGGCGCGTTTCCTCCAGCGAGTAGCCGAAGAGCTCGAAGTCGTCGCCGGCGTCTTCGGCCCAGGGCGGCTGCAGCACCCCGTCGGCGAGCGGCAGCGCCTGCTCCAGCGTCCGCTGGATCGCCTGCTTGTAGCCGTCGTCCTCGCGCGCCTTCTCGCGCAGGAAGACCGAGCCGAAGGCGACGTGGCGGTGCTCGTCGCGGGCGACGTTGGAGAAGCCCTCGACGAAGGCCGGCAGCGTCCCTTCGCGTTCGTTGAAGTCCATGATGAAGTGCTGCCCGGTCAGGGCCAGCATCCCCTCGATCACCATGTGGTAGAGCGTCACCGCCTCGACCAGAGCCTCGACGTCCTCCGGCTCGGTAGATAGACGGTCGGTGCGCTCCTTCAGCATCCCGTCGAAGAGGGCGCCGAACTTCTCGTTCAGGTGCGAGGAGGTCTCGGCCAGCATCTCGCTCAGCTGGTCGGACTCGAGCACCCCGACCTCGCGGTAGAAGCGCTCGAAGAAGCGGACGTGGCGGGCCTCGTCGGCGATCTGCGTGCAGAGGAAGATTTTCTGGTCCTCGGTCGGCGCCGCCCGCATGATCGGCCCCAGCTCCTCGGCCACCTTCTGCTCGCCGATGAAGAAGGAGGAGAGCCCGTACATCCGCTGGAAGCGCTCCTCGGGGCTGATCCGCTCGTGCCAGTCCTCGCGGTCGCGGCTGAAGTCGAGCTGCTGCGTCTGCCACTGCTGCCGCTCCCAGAGGTCGTAGAGCTCGGCGTAGCTGAGCAGCTTGATCTCCGCGGTGCGGTCGGCGGCCTCGTTCAGCGCCGGGTCCGCCGTCGCCTGGAAGTCCGAACGCTCAGTCCGCGTTTGCGTCCCGGATGCCGGTTTGACCTCCACTCGGGCGAGCCTAGCACCGGCCTGGCCAGCTGGCCAGTTTTCGCTCAGGCGCTGTGCGTCTCGCCCGGCTGGAGGACCACGACCTGGGACGAGGTCTTCGACTCCACCTCGGACTTGAAGGCGTCGGTGTCGGTCTCGATCGCGGGGAAGGTGTTGAAGTGGATCGGGATCACCGTGCCGGCGCCGACGAACTCGCAGGCGACGACGCCGTCGTGGCGATCCATCGTGTAGTGGCCGCCGATCGGCAGCAGGGCGATGTCGACCGGGTTGCGTTCGGCGATCAGCTTCATGTCGCTGAAGAGGCAGGTGTCGCCGGCGTGGTAGACGGTCTTTCCCCCGATGTTGATCAGCAGGCCCGTCGCGGTCCCGATCGCGGTCCCATGCTCGGCGCTGAACAGGGCCTCTTCGTGCCCGGGCAGGGTGCTGGTGTGCCAGGCCGGGACGAGCTTGATCCAGCCCCAGTCGAACTCGACGGTGCCGCCGAGGTTGGGGTCGCTGAGTTTCTCGATCCCCCGGCTCTTCAGCCATTCCGCCAGCTCGACGATCGCGACGCAGTGGGCGCCGGTGCGTTTGGCGACCGGGACCGTGTCGGCCATGTGATCGGCGTGGCCGTGGGTGATCGCGATGTGGGTCGGCTCGACCTCCTCGGCGGTGGCCACCGCGGCCGGGTTGTTCGGCTTCAGGAACGGGTCGACGAGGACGGTCGTCTCCCCCTCGCTCAGCTCGAAGCAGGAATGCCCGTGGTACTTGATCTCCATCAGCTCTCGCCTCCCGGTTCACTGGGGTTGTCTAGCTCTTCTTTCAGTGCCCAACCGACCGCGACGCCAACCATCATCCCCATCCTCGCCTCCTCGGCGAGCAGGGCGCGGACCGCGGTGACCCGCTCCTCAGGATCGGGCATCGTCGCGGCTTTGAGCGTCTCGTTCTCGTGCGGCTCGCCGAACCAGCCGCCCTCGGCGAGGGCCGCGACCAGCACCTTCTGCAGCTGCGGCGCAGCTTTGGCGACGACCCGCTCGGCCTCGGAGAAGCGCTCCGGGTCGAGCAGCCGCTCGATCGCGGCCTCGAACTCCTTCTCGTCGGGCTCAGGCACGCGAAGAGCCTAGCCCGCTGGCGCTATTCAGTGCGCTGGAAAGCGGTGGCCGCGAAGCCCGCCAAGGCCCCGATGACGCCTCCCGCCAGACCGGCGACCCAGTCGGCGGTGGGGGAAAACAGCGGCAGGAGGATGATCACGACCGCGCAAACGGCGACGCCGATGACGTCGAGGTCCTCGCCGATCTCCCCCCGCACCTCGGCGCGGCGGATCACGAACCAGGCAGCCAGCACCCCGAGCGCCATCCCGTTGCCGCCGGAGATGAAGGTAACCGGGTCGGGGCTGGCGGCGGCATCGGCAGCGATCATTCCCAGCGTTCCGCAGGCAATCAGCAGGATCGCCGTCCGCACCGTCCCCAGCCGCCGCTCGACGCCGGTGCCGAAGATCGCCAGCCCCAGCCCGACGACGAAGAGGAAGCCGGTGTCGACGTAGGCGAAGGGGGCGGTGAAGTAGCGCCACCAGTCTTCCTCGAAGGGGATGACGAGGCCGCCGAAGTTGTTGATCGGATCCCCGGTCGCCTTCTGCAGGACCAGCAACACCGCCGAGGCGAGGATCACCGCGATCGTCGTGTAGGGGCGCTCGCCGGAGGCCTCGAACTTCGCCCCGCCCAGGCGCGGCCGGCGGCGCCGGCGTTTGCGCGGCTCCCGCGCCTCAAGCGCGTCGCCACGCCGCTCCAGCTTCGGCGCCCGCTTGCGCAGCCGCGCCCCGCAGTAGGGGCACTCGGTTACGTAGGGACTGACCTCGCTGCCGCAGTTCTTGCAGATGACGCTGAGCTCAGTCTCGCTCATCCACCGAGGATACCCGCCGCCGTTCGATTCCCCCTTGGAATGCGCGATACTGACGAGGCAACCAACTTCTTGGAGGAATTTGACGTGGAGCTGAAGAGTCTGACCGAGCAGAAATCGCTGCTGGAGGTCCTGCCTTCCGGTAAACGGGCGCGTCTGCACCGCCTGCTGTTCGAGTTCGGTCCCGGAAACGGCACTCTGATGCTGCTGCCGATCGACCAGGGGATCGAGCACGGCCCCCGCGACTTCTTCCCCAACCCCGCCTCGAAGGACCCCGACTACCAGTTCCGGCTCGCCGCCGAGGCCGGCTATTCGGCCCTCGCCTGCCAGATCGGGATGGCCGAGAAGTACTACCCCGACTACGCCGGCCGGGTGCCGCTGATCCTCAAGGTCAACGGCAAGACCGACGTGCCCTCCTCCTCGAAGGCCTTCTCGAGCTGCAACGCCAGCGTCGAGGACGGCGTCCGCCTTGGCGCCGACGCGATCGGCTACACGCTCTACGTCGGCTCCCCGCGCCAGGACGAGGACCTCGCCCAGCTGCGCCGCGTCCGCGAGGAATGCGACCGCTTCGGGATGCCGCTGGTCGTCTGGTCCTACCCGCGCGGCGAAGCGGTCGAGGCCAAGGGCGGCCAGAACTCCTTCTACGCGATCGACTACGCCGCCCGGATGGCGATGGAGATGGGCGCCGACGTGGTCAAGCTCAACATGCCGAAGATCGACCCCTCCAAGGACAAGGACGCCCCGGCGCCCTACAACGAGATGGAAGTCGACCAGACCGAGGCGATCCGCCAGTGCGTCGAGTCGGCTGGCCGGGCCCTCGTGGTCCTCTCCGGCGGCTCGAAGACCGACGACGACACCGTCCTGCAGAACACCCGCGACGTGATGGCCGCCGGCGGCTCCGGCGTCATCTTCGGCCGCAACGTCTGGCAGCGCGAGTGGAACGAGGCGCTGGCGATCATCGAGCAGATCAAAGAGACGCTCCTTTCGAACGTCCGCCGCACGCCATAGGGGAGAGAAACCCCTCGCCAGCCCTTGAGGGAAGGTGAGGCACAGATACGGCAGCGCCATCCTCCTCCTGCTGGCCGCGCTCGTCTTGCTGCGGCCGTGGGAGGAGCTGGGGCGCGAGGAGGCGCCGGCGAGCGCCTGGGCCTACGTGACGCGGGTCGTCGACGGCGACACGGTCGAGGTGCGGCTGGACGGAGTCGAGGAGGACGTCCGCTACATCGGCGTCGACACCCCGGAGACGGTGAAGCCGGACACGCCGGTGCAGTGCTTCGGGCCGCAGGCGTCGAGCTTCAACCACCGCCTGGTCGAGGGCGAGCGGGTGCGGCTGGTCTTCGGCGCCGAGCGCCGCGACGTCTACGGGCGCCTGCTCGCCTACGTCTACCTGGACGGACGCTTCGTCAACGCGGAACTGGTCCGGCGCGGGCTGGGGCGGACGCTGACGATTCCGCCAAATGACCGCTTCGCGGGGCGGCTGAAACGGCTTGAGATAGCGGCTGCGCGGGCCGGGCGCGGCCTCTGGGGCGCCTGCTGAAATGTGAGCGATCTGTGAGCCGTGCAAGATCTTTTGCTACGGTGCCGCCTGGCCCCCGGGCCCCTCCCTTATGAGAATGCGACAGAGCATCTCCCAGTTCGAGACGGCGTTCGAGCAGGAGACCTACCTCGAGCGCCGCCGACGCGAGCAGCTGCGCCGCCGCGCGGCGAACCGCTCCCGAGCGCGGAAAATCAACCGCGTCGAGCAGGAGGGGAAGGTCCGCTTCAGCGTCCTAGCCGTCTGCCTCACCGTCACCGTCGTCGTCGTGGTGGTGGCGATGTTCGAGGCGCTCGCTTTCCTGATGGCGTAGTGCTCGACTCTCTCTGCGAACGAATGCCCTCCTTCAATAGACTCGCGCGCCGATGGCTCGACGCTCGCTGAAGCCACAGCTGAACCAGATCCGCGCCTGGGTGCAACAGGGGCGGACCGACGCCTGGATCGCCCACCAGCTGGAGATCAGCGCCGGCGAGCTGCGCGAGTTCCGCAAGCAGTACGACCTTACGGCCGACGACGAGAACGCCGGCGCCAGCGAAATCGACCTCCGCGACGAGATCGAAGCGGAGATCGAAGCCGCGACCGAGGCCGAGGAAGCCGAAAAGACCGAGCAGGAGACCGAGAGCGAAGGCGACGAGGACGAGGAGCGCGAGGAGCAGGCCGAGGGCGGCAGCGGCGCCGGGCGCCGTCGCCGACGCCGACGCGGTCGCCGCGGCGGGCGCGGCCGGCGCAAAGAGCTGGAGGCGACCTTCGACCACGGCGAGACCGACGGCTACGGCCTCTGGCTCGACGCCGCCGTCAAAGACAACCCCGTCTACACCGAGCACTGGGCCGGCAAGCGCGACGTCACCGTCCGCATCGAGGCCGACCAGATCGTCATCCGCCGCGCCGGCGAGCCGCAGCAGGACTCGAACGGGTCCAACGGCTCGAACGAATCCGACGACTCGGACGACTAAACGGGCAGCTGGCGACCGCCGGCGAAGTCCATAGCTCCTCTTAGGTAGAGCCAGAACGCGGCGTCGGTCAGCGCCTGCGCTTCGCGCTCAATGGTGGGCGCAACATCGAACGCCACCTGCTGTGCCCAATCGGTTCCCTGGCCGTAGAGGTCGGCCAGCTCGGCGGCGGTGAAGGTCGGCCCGATCCGCCGCCGCAGCTCGTCCCGGATCGCGTCGACCACGCGGTCGGCCAACCGCCGCTCACGAGGGTCCTCGATCTCGCGGTAGGCCCGGTACCCGCTCTCCCATTCGAAAAGCGCGTTGTCGACGGAGTACGCCATTGGCCGAGGTTACCCCGCGCGCTTCGCCGGCAATCAGGAAGCCGGCGTCTGCGGGATCTCGCGCAGCGGCGCATTTACGGCGCCGCAGCCGCCGGGGTCGAGCTCTCCCCGCACCTCCCAGACGGTGACCTGACCGCTGCGCAGGACCGGCCGCACCGCCTCCTCGCCGCGCAGCCACCGCGCCTCCGGCGAAGCGATCGGGTCGCCCGGATGCAGGAAGTCGAGGAAGGGGGCGGTGACGAGATAGTCGAGGTCGGCCTCGTTGACGGCGGCGCGGAAGGCGGCGCAGGTAGGGATCGCGTTGAAGGCGCCGTGGGGGCCGTCCTCGCCGAGGTAGTGGACGCGGTTGCTGAGGTCGGTCCCGTAGAAGCCGTAGCCGGCGAAACCGGCGGTGGTGCCGGCGAGGCCGATGCGGGAGTCCTCGATGCCCCGTGCCCAGCGATAGGCGCTGTCGAGGTGCATGCCGGGGATCCGTTCCTCGACGCTGCCTTTGTTGGCGAAGCGGTGCTCCAGGTAGTGGCGCTGGAGCGGGTAGCCGAGCGCGACCAGGCAGACGAGAAGCGCTGCCGCGCCACCGGCGAGAAGGGCGACCCGGGCGCCGCGGGCGCGCAGGAAAAGCAGCAGCGCTGGCACGAGGACGACGAACAGGACGAGGAAGAAGGCAAAGACCCGGCCCTTGTCGTGGAGGGCGTCGTCGGGCCGGTTGGTGACGAGGAAGACGAGCACCAGCGCCCCGATCAGCCCCCACTGCGGCCGCGGCCCGTCCAGCCAGCGGTCGAGCGGCAGCAGGACGATCCCGGCCAGCAGGGCGGGGATCGCGTAACGGATGTTGATCCCGAAGCCAACCGGTTCCCCCTCGGCGCCAGCGGCGCTGAGCGGCGTGAAGAGGTAGGCGAGGGCGCCGAAGAGGGCGACGACGCCGACCCAGCGGACGATCCTGTCGCGGCCGTGGAGCAGGGCCAGCAGAGCCGCTGCGAGGGCGCCGAAGACGACCAGCGGCCAGAGCGCCCCGAAGGCCTCGTGCAGCCCCGGGCCGAAGTACTCGCGCCAGACGCCGGTGTCGGTCGCGTAGTGGACGATGTTGAAGTCCGGCCGCCCCTCCTGCAGCCGCTCCGGGTGCGGCAGCGAGATCGGCCCCAACTTCTCAACCTCCGGGATCGGATTGCCCGCGACCACCAGATTCCGCAGATACCAGAACCCCCCGCCAGCCAGCGCCGCCAAGAACCACCACCCCGCCGCAGCCCACCGTCTCCCCTGCGGCGACAGAACCACCACAGCCACCGTCAACGCCCCCGCCATCGCCAATCCCGTAACCCGCGTCCCAGCTGCCAGCCCAGCGGCAAGCCCCGACGCCGCCAGCGCCCACCTGTCCCAGCCATCCTGGCGTTGAGCCCAAGCCTCAACCAAGATCGCGATCGACGCCAGCAGCAGCGCCGCTGCCATCAGGTCGTTCTTGGCAGCGCCTGGATCTCGCACCACCAGCGTGTGGCACTCGAGCAGGATCGCTGCAGCGATCACGGTCACAGCTCCGCGCCCATACGGACGCCCGACGCAGTACGCAGCTAGAAACGCCACCGCCAACCACCCGAGGTTGAGGAAGAGGCTGAGCGTGTCCCTCCCCGTCAGCAGGATCCCCACCGCATGCAGCAACTCCGAGTTCTGCGGATAGAACCAGTTCGTGAAGACCGTGTCCACGTGATGCATCCCCACCACGCTGTGCGTCTGCACCATGTCCACAGCAAACGGCAGGTGGTACCAGAGGCTGTCGAAGTTGAACACGCCTCTGTCCCAAGCATGCTGCGCCGTAACCCCCCAGCTGAACACCGTGGCGGAGACCACCAGCAGCATTACGAGCCAGAGCCAAAACGCTCCTCCCGTGGGTGGCACGGTAGGGGGGACCATCCCTGAGGAAGCTTTAGCTACCGGAAGGGATGGGGGGTCCCCTGCCGTGACAGGACCCGCGGGCCAGAACGCCACCGTCCCTGCAACAAGTAGCGCCGCCCCAATCAAAGCCCCGGCATAGAACAAGCCGAAGGTGCCAAGAATCTCGGACAGCCAGATGACGATCGCCACCCCGACAATCAACTCGACCAACCGCGCCGGCGCCCCCTCCCACCCTGGCAGCAACCACCCCCGCAACCGGTAGGCACCAAACCCGATTGGCACGACCACCAGGGCCAGCTGGGCGACTCCCAGGAGGTAGCCGCCAAGGTCAACCATGAGAGCCCCTAGGCGCTGCTAGCCGCCGAGGTTGCCGTGGATCACGACCGGCGTCTCGCCTTCGGCGACCATGCCCTGGGCGCGCGCTTCGTGGTCGACGACGAGCGGGTCGTCGGCGGACTGGATGCGGTTGTGGAGGCGGCGGTTTTCCTGCAGCAGGTCGTGCAGCTTCGCTTTGGCGGCCGTCGTCCCCGTGTAGGTCTTGACGAAGTCGACCGAGGGGCCGAGGTAGGAGTAGAGGACGGCGACGAGGACGAGGGTGAGGGCGACGCGGCCGACGCGGTCCCACTTGATCCGGCTGGGGCCGCTGCGCGCGGCCGGCCGGGTTTTGCGAGCGGCGGGACGGCGGCGGGTAGCCGAGCGGGAACGGCTCGCCTGCGCACGAGTTGCCATACCCGGAGCTACGCGGCGGGGCCCCGCTTTCCTGCATTTAGGACCGGTGCTGGACGAAAGCGTTCAGACCGGGGAACTGCGCGGAATCGCCCAGCTCCTCCTCGATCCGCAGCAAGCGGTTGTACTTGGCGACGCGATCGGAGCGCGAGGGGGCGCCGGTCTTGATCTGGCCGGCGCCGGTGGCGACGGCGAGGTCGGCGATCGTCGTGTCCTCGGTCTCCCCCGAGCGGTGCGAGATCACGGCGGTGTAGCCGGCCTCGCGGGCCATGCGGATCGCCTCCAGCGTCTCGCTCAGGGTGCCGATCTGGTTGACCTTGACCAGGATCGAGTTGCCGACGCCGAGCTCGATGCCGCGGCGCAGGCGCTCGGGGTTGGTGACGAAGAGGTCGTCGCCGACCAGCTGCACCCGCTCGCCGAGGCGCTCGGTGAGGAGCTTCCAGCCGTCCCAGTCCTCCTCGTCCATCCCGTCCTCGATCGAGACGATCGGGTAGCGCGAGCAGGCGTCCTGCCAGTAGCCGGCCATCTCCTCAGAAGAAAGGGTGCGCCCCTCGTGCTCGAGCTTGTAGGAGCCGCCCTCGAAGACCTCGCTGGTAGCGGGGTCGAGGGCGATGAAGACGTCTTTGCCGGGCTCGTAGCCGGCGGCCTCGACCCCAGCCAGGACCGCCTGCAGCGCCGCCTCGTTGGAGTCGAGATCGGGGGCGAAGCCGCCCTCGTCGCCGCCGGCAGTTGACAGGCCCTGCGAGGAGAGGGACTTCTTCAGCGCGTGGAAGACCTCGGCGCCGACCCGCAGGCACTCGGAGAAGCTCTCGGCTCCGGCGGGGACGATCATGAACTCCTGGAAGTCGACCGAGTTGTCGGCGTGGGCGCCGCCGTTCAGCACGTTCATCATCGGCACCGGCAGCAGGCTCGGCTCGCCACCGCCGTAGAGCTCGGCCAGGTAGCGGTAGAGCGGCTGCTCGGAGTCCGCCGCGGCAGCCTTCGCCGCCGCCAGGGAGACGCCCAGCAGCGCGTTGGCGCCGAGACGGCCCTTGTTCGCGGTGCCGTCAAGCTCGATCATCGTGCGGTCGAGGGCGCCCTGCTCGGCTGCCCGGGCGCCGGTCAGCGCCGAGGCGATCTCACCGTTGACGTTGGCGACCGCGCGACCGACACCCTTGCCGGCCCAGGCATCGCCGCCGTCGCGCAGCTCGACCGCCTCGAACTCGCCGGTGGAGGCCCCCGAGGGAACCGCCGCCAGCCCCCGCGCACCGGACTCCAGCACCACCTCCACCTCGACGGTGGGGTTGCCGCGCGAATCGAGGATCTGGCGCGCGTGGATAGAGGAAATCGTGCTCACGGGCGCGCCAGTCTATTCCCCGCCAGCGGCGGCTTGCCGTGCCAGGAGGCATTGGCGAAACCCGCGTGTGCGCCTGGCGAGTGCCGGACCGAGCGGGGGTAGGACGCAGGGAGGCCGAATAGCGGCGCTATTTGGCCGACCGAGGACGACGCCCCGCGAAGTGTGTCCGGCGCCGCCAAGCGTGGGCGGGGGTTTCGCCAATGCCTCCTTATTCGCCGGTTTCGGCGGGAGGCGCTTCCGCCGGGGCTTCGCCTTCAGGGGCGGCGCCCGGAGGCGCTTCGCCGCCCGGCACTACTTCGCCCTGTTCTTCGTTCGCCGATTCCGGCTGCGGGCGCTGCGGGAACGGTTCGCCTTTCGGTTTCGTTGCGCTTACGGTTCCAGGCAGCGCGGGCGAGATCGGCGTCACCGGCGCGGGGCATTCTTTCGCCGGGGTTTTCGGGTCCTCTTCGTAGCAGGCGGGGGAGGCGTTGGCGGGCCGGCCGTCGCCCACGTAGTTGCCGCATTTCGAGATCAGGAAGTCATCGGCGCAAGTGGTGCGGCTGCTCCACCTGGCTTCGAAGTCGGCGACGAATTCCGAAAGGTATTCCTGCTGCGCCTGCTGCCCCAAGGTCGATTCGATCTGGGCTTTCGATTCGGCCAGGGTCTGGACTTTCTCCGGCGTCAGTTTCACGACTTCGACCAAGACCCAGTTTTTTTCGAATTTCACCGGACCCACGAGTTCGCTGGTGGGGCTGTCGAAGATCGCCGTCTTCAACGGGCCTTTGAGGAATTCTTCGGTGATCCCTTCCTGCAGGCCGCCTTTGCTGCCGCTGGTCGGGTCACTGGAATATTTTTTCGCGACTTTTTTCCAGCTCGCGGGCGAGCTGTCTTTTTCCAGAGCCGCTTTCGCCGCTTCTACTTCAGCTTTGTCTTCGTTGAGGATGAGGCGGACGTCGCGGCTTTCTTTAGTCGTGAACTGCGCTTCTTTTTCGGCTTCGTAATAAGCCTCGATCGCATCGCTCGACGGTTTCGGCGCTTCCGTGTTGATCTTTTCCTGGATTTCTTTGGTGAAGATCTGCAGTTCGATCAGGTCGTCGACTTCGTCCTGGGTGAAGTTCGATTCTTTGAGGAATTTCTTGTAAGCGCTTTCCGTCGGAAAGTTCTGTTTTTTGATCGTCGCGAGTTCGTCTTCGACCTGTTTCTCGGTCGCCGAGATGTCCATTTCTTCAGCCTGGCCGCGAATCCAGGTGGCTTCGATCAATTCGGTCATCGCGGCTTCCTTGGCTTCTTCGTATTTTTTCGACCCCGGCTTCGGCGCCTTTTTTTCTTTCGAGGTCTGCCGCGCGATCGCGTCCTTGACCTGGTCTTCGCTGATGTTTCCGAATTCACTGGGAACGTCGGAAACGTGGGCCGCGTCGCCGGAGGCAACGCTGGAGCCGCTCAGCCCTTGGGCGATCGCGAAGCCGACGAAGAGCAGCACGAAGAGAGCGCCGAAGAGGATCAGCGCGAGACGCTGCCGCCCGGCGGCTTTGTCGTCCCGGCCTCGACCCGGCCTGCCCCTCTGGCCCGCTTTCGCTCCCATCGAGCCGGCAGCATAGTCAAAACCGTTCGCTTAAGCAGGCTTTATCGTCACGCGGTCGCTGGTTCCGCCGCACGCCGTGCCTCGCGCAACCCCTCGGCCATCGCCAGTACCGCGGCCAGCCGCTCTTCCGGGTCGCCGGCAACTCGAACCGCGGCGGTCTGCTCGCGCCATTCGTAGAGCGCCCCCTCGACCTGCTCGGCAAGGACCCCCGCCGCCGCCGAGTCGAGTTCGACCCCGGTGACGCTGAGGCGACCGCCGCGGAACTCGACGCTGCGGGCGCCGGCGAGGCCGAGCTCGATCCGCGCCTGCTGCAGCTTCAGCAGGTTCTCGGCCTGCGGCGGCAGCGGCCCGAAACGGTCTGAGAGCTCGTCGCGAATCGCCCGTAGCTGGCCCGGTTCGCGGGCGGCGACGATGCGGCGGTGGATATCGATCTTCGCCGCCTCGAAGGGGACGAAGGTCGCCGGCAGGTAGGCATCGACGGGGACATCGAGCCGCACCGGCTCCGGCGCCTCTTCCCGCTCCTCGCCTTCGCCCGCGGCCAAGCCGACAGCTTCGTCGATCATCTGGCAGTAGAGCTCGAAGCCGACCGCGGCGACGTGGCCGGACTGCTCGTCGCCGAGCAGGTTGCCGGCGCCGCGGATGTCGAGGTCCCGCATCGCGATCCGGAAGCCGGAGCCGAGCTCGGTGTGGTCGGCGAGGGTCGAGAGCCGCGCCGCCGCCTCCTCGCTCAGCGCCTCGGCCGACGGGTAGAGCAGGTAGGCGAAGGCGCGCTCGCGAGAGCGGCCGACGCGGCCGCGGATCTGGTAGGCCTGCGAGAGCCCGAGCTGGTCGGCGCGCTCGATGATGAGGGTGTTCGCGGTCGGGATGTCGAGGCCGGACTCGATGATCGTCGTCGTCACCAGGCAGTCGGCCTCGCCGCGGAGGAAGGCCAGCATCGTTTCCTCGAGCTGGTGCTCGTCCATCTGCCCGTGGGCTTCGAGGAAGCGCGCTTGCGGGACCAGCGCCCGCAGCCGCTCGGTCGTTTCCGGCAGCGAGTCGATCCGGTTGTGGAGGACGAAGGCCTGGCCCTTGCGCTCGATCTCGCGGTTGATCGCCTTGCCGACGAGGTCCTCGTCGTAGGGGCCGACGTAGGTGCGGACCGGCCGGCGGCCCTCGGGCGGGGTCTCGATCACCGAGATGTCGCGCAGTCCGGCAAGGCTCATCTGCAGGGTGCGCGGGATCGGCGTCGCCGAGAGCGCCAGCACGTCGACTTTCAGCTTCAGCTGTCGCAGCAGCTCCTTCTGTTTGACCCCGAAGCGCTGCTCCTCGTCAACGACGACGAGGCCGAGCTCCTTGGCGCGGACGTCGCGCGAGAGCAGCCGGTGGGTGCCGATCAGGACGTCGACCTTGCCGGCCTCGAAGTCCTTGAGGATCGCTTTCACCTCCGCCTGGGGGCGGAGGCGGGAGACGCCCTCGACCCGGAAGGGCAGGTCGGCGAGGCGCTCGCGGAAGGTGCCGAAGTGCTGCTGGGCGAGGATCGTCGTCGGCACCAGGACCATCACCTGCTTGCCGTCGGAGGCGGCCTTGACAGCGGCGCGCAGCGCCACCTCGGTCTTGCCGAAGCCGACGTCGCCGCAGACCAGCCGGTCCATCGGCCGCTCCGACTCCATGTCGGCCTTCACCGCCTCGATCGCTTCCATCTGGTCGGCGGTCTCGCGGTAGGGGAAGGCGGTCTCCATCGCGATCTGCCATTCGCTGTCGGGCGGGAAGGCGTGGCCCTTGCGGGCGCGGCGCTCGGCGTAGAGGTTGAGCAGCTCGCCGGCCAGGGCGCCGGCGGCTTTGCGCGCCCGCGCCTTCATGTTCTGCCAGCGTTTGCCGCCCAGCGCCGAGAGGCTCGGTTCGCCGCCGGCACCGACGTAGCGGCTCAGCTTCGCCAGCTGGTCGGTGGGGACGTAGACGCGGTCCTCGCCTTTGTATTCGAGGTAGAGGTAATCGCGGGTGACGCCGCCGACCTCGCGGGTCTCGAAGCCGGCGAAGCGGGCGACGCCGTGGTCCTCGTGGACGACGTAGTCGCCGACCCGCAGTTCGCTGAAGGCGAGGCGGCCGCGGCCGGCACCGGGCGCCGGCTCCTCGGTGCGGCGGCGGTGGACGAGGCGGCGGAAGGGGTAGACGGCGAGTTTCAGCTCAGGGCTGACGAAGCCCTCGCGCAGGCGCGCCTCGGCGAAGGAAAGGCCGGGGTCGGGCGAGACCCGGCCGCCTTCGAGCAGGCGGGCGTCGAGGCGGTCGAGCCCGTAGCGGGCGCGCTCGGCCTCGCCGCGACTGTCGAAGGCGACGACGGTGCGGTAGCCGGAGCGGACCAGTTTCTCCAGCTCGCCCTCGGCCTCCTTGACGCTGCGGGCCGGGGACTCGGCGCGGGCGGCGCGGAAGGCGTCCTCGTCCTCCTCGCCGGTCCCGGTCAGGGCCAGGGCGGCCCGCCCCGCCAGCGGCGCGGCGACGTCGACGTAGAGGTGCTGGGCGTCCTCGGCGTGCATCGCCGTGGTCACGTCCTCCCAGTGGTCGCGCAGCGCCGGCTCGATCTCCTCCTCGCCGACCAGCACCACCGCGGCGGCCTCGGGGACGAACTCCAGCGGCGCCCGGAAGTGCTCGAGCGGCAGCGCTTCGGCCAGGTTCGGGGACTCGTTGCCCTCCTCCTCGGCGGCCATCGCGGCCAACTCGGCCAACTCACGATGCTCGGCGTCGAGCTCGGCCGCCGGAGCCAGCTCGACCCGCTCGGCCTCGCCGAGCGAGCGCTGGGTGAAGGTCGAGAACCAGCGCATCGACTCGACCTCGTCGCCGAACAGCTCGATCCGCACCGCCCGCTCCTCGGTCGCCGGGAAGACGTCGAGGATGCCGCCGCGGACCGCGAACTGCCCGCGCTCCTCGACCTGCTCGACCCGTTCGTAGCCGGCGGCGACGAGGTCGGAGGCGACGGCGTCGAGCTCGACCATCTCGCCGAGCGCGATCGCGAACCCAGCCGGACGCAGAGAGGCGTCCGGCACCGCCTCTGCCAGCGCCGTCGCCGAGGCGACGACCACCGCGTCGGCCTCCGCCCCCAGCGCGTCGAGCGCGTCGATCCGCAGCCCGACCAGGTGCGGCGGCGGCGTCACGTGCGAGGCGTAGCCGGTACCGCGCGAGGGGTAGAGCCGGACCCGGCGCGGCGCCAGGTAGGCCCGCAGGTCGGCGGCAAGGTCGCGGGCGGAGCGGTCGTCGGGCGCGACCAGCAGCGCCGGGCGCTCGGCCAGCCCCCGGTCGTCCTCGAGCAGCGCAGCCAGCAGCAGCGGGCGCAGCATCGTCGAGGCGCGCACCGCCGCCCCCTCCCCACCCTCGGCCGCCGCCTGCACGCGCGAGGCGAGCGCATGGACGCGCTCGTTCTCGGCGGCGATATCGATTAAGGGACGCAGGCTCATGGCAAGGCAAGCGCCCGGAGCGACGCTCCGGGCGAGCCGACCGATTCTAGGGAGCGGCCGCCGCCGGCCGCACGCCTATTTCAGGATCTTGAAACTGCGCTTCGCCGGGGTCGGGTCGACGTTGCCGGCCTTGTCGATCGCGCGGACCTTGAAGACGTGCTTGCCGGGCTTCAGCTTCTTGTATTTCTTCGGCGAGGAGCAGGGCTTGAAGGGCTTGCGGTCGAGTTTGCACTGGAAGCTGGAGCCGGCCTCGGTCGAGGCGAACTTGAACTTGACCGTCCGCTTGTGGGTCTTCTTCGGCGGGCCTTTGAGGATCTTCGTGTCGGGCGGGGTCTTGTCCTTGGGATTGCCGCCGTTGCCGCCGCCGTTGTTCCCGCCGCCGTTGTTGCCACCGCCGCCATTGCCGCCGCCTTCTTCTTCGGCCGCGGTGGTCGTCGTCGCCAGCTCAGACGTCCCGCCGGCGACGCTCGTCTGCGTCGCCGCGACGATGGTGCCCACAGGGATCGAGGCCGGATAGGTGACGCTCCAGTTTCCGCTCCCTTCGGCCACCGCTTCAGCCAGGAACGATTCGAGCTCTCCGGGTTCGGCGCTGGCCTTGCGGAAGACGCGAACCGTAGCCCCCGGTTCGGCCCCCGAGCCTTTGGCGCCAGTCGGATTCGCCGTCGAGAACGCCGGCGGTTTGATTCCCCCGTTCGGTCCCACGGGTTCGAGACCGGGTTCGGGCGTGACCAGGTCGATGAATGGCCCGGTGTTGCCTTCCCCGTTGTTGCGGGCGACTTCGTTGTTCGTGCCTTCCATGTCTTCGATTCGGATCGCCCGCACGCCGTTGAACAGAAGTTCGTTCTCTTCGAATTCTTCGTCGCCGCCGATCACGTTTTCGGTCGTGCCGGAGGCGATCGGGAACGTGCCGGTGTATCTGACGAGGATCCCCACTCCCCCGGCTTCCTTGACTTCGTTGGCGATCACGACGTTGGAGTCGTTTTCGATCTGGATGCCGTTGCCGCTGGTATCCCTGATCCGGTTGCCTTCGATCAGGCTGCCTTCCCCGACCGAGGAACCTTTGGTCTTGATCCCGATGGAAGCCCCGCCCCAGACGTCGTTGTAGGTGATTTCGGCTCCGGTGAAGGCGTGTTCGATGCCGATGCCACCGCTCATTTCCAGGGAGTTGTAGGCGATGCGCGCCGGGACCGAGATGCCGTTCGAGATGTTGAAGATGCCGATGGCCGAGGGCGCGGTGGTGGCAGCGCCGGAGCGGTCGCGCCCCATCACGTTGGCGAGGACGTCGAGGTTGTCGCCGTTTTCGCCGTAGACCCCGAACAGGCCGCCGGCGAAGTTGTTGGTCTCGCCTTCGGCGAGGCCGCCGACCTGGACGTTGTCGGCGGCGCCGGCAAGGACGCCATATTCGGCATTCGCCACCACGGTTTCGCCGTTGCCGCCGAGACCGACGTAGTTGCCGCGGATGGTCGTCGGACCGCTCGCCGGTTCCTCGTTGAGGAGGCTGCCGTCGCCGTCGAGGTCGACGCCGCTGACGACCGCGCCGCCGATCACGTTGCAGCCGCCGTCGCATTTCGCCGTAGACCGTTTCGCCAGGCTGATCGCTTTGCCGATCTCGTTTTCCTTCGCTTCCTTCGGGACCAGGACCGAGTTGGTGATCTCGATGTCCTTCAGGTTCGAACGGATGGTGGTGCCATTCGGTGCGACGCCGAAGAAGTTGCCGAGGACCTTGGCTTTGCTGGCGCCTTCGAGGTCGAGGCCGACGAAGCTGTTGCCGCCGATCACGTTCCGTTCTTCCTCTTCGTCACCGCCGATCGTCGCTTCGTCGGCTCCTGGGCCCAGCAGGATGCCGGTGTTGTTGCCGAGCGCTTCGCCCTTCAGGTTCAACCCGACCCAGTTGTTCTTGGCGACGAAGCCGTCGGATTCGTTGATCACGTTGATCCCGTTCGCCGCCCCCGTGATCGCCAGCCCTTCGATTTCCACGTCGTCGGCGTCGACGACGAAGAGCGAACCGCCTCCGGAGCGGAGGACGCGGACGCAGGGACCTTTGATCCCCGTCCCGGCTTCCGTGTCGCAGTGTTTGCCGAGGATGTTGGCCGGATCGGTGATCGTCGGCAGGTCGCTGCTGGCGGTGATCACGTCGGCGTCTTCGCCGTTGAAGGCCGCACTGAAGGTGATCGTGTCGACTACGCCCGTGGAGTTGTTCGACTCCTGTATCGCTGCCCGCAGGGTGCATTCGCCGGGCGTATTGGTTTCGCAGGTGCCGTTCAGCGTTTTGTCGCCTTCGTCGCCGGTGCCGTTCACTTCGTAGACAGCTGAGGCGGCAGCCGGGAAGGCGAGGATGAACAGGGCAGTGAGAAGCGTCAGCACGACGCGCGGGCGAAAGGTCATGAAGCTGACCCTATCCGGGCAAGGCGGACGCCGAACAGGTATGGCCAAACGCCCTAATCAGTCGGAAGTCGGCAGGCCCGGGCCGCTGCGCTGCCACTCGACCTGGCCGCGGCCCTCGGCAGCGGAGCGGCCGACGACGTCGTCCCACTCGTGCAGCATCCGCTTCAGCTGGGCGGTGGCCTCGGGGGGGTGGGCGGCGACTTCGGCGGCGAGCTCCAGCGCGGCTTGCTCGACCCCGGCGGCGGGGGCGACGCGGTTGACGAGGCCGAGCCGCAGCGCCTCGTCGGCTCCGACCGTGCGCGAGCTGAGCAGCAGGTACTTGGCGGCGGCAAGGCCACAGAGGGTGACCAGCCGGGCCGGGCCGACCGGGACCCCGAGGGCGGCGCCCGGGAAGCGCATCCGCAGGTTGGCGCCGCCGACCCGCATGTCGCAGGCGACGGCGATCTCGGCGCCGCCGCCGACGACGTCGCCGTGGCAGGCGGCGATCGTCGGCTTCGGGAAGGCGACGACGGCGTCGTAGAGGTCGGCGAAGAGCTGCATCCGGCGGACCTTGCCCTCGTCGTCGAGCTGCTCTCTGACGTCGGCCCCGGCCGAGAGCCCGAGGTGGTCGGCGGAGCTGATCACCAGCACCCGCACCCCCTCGTCCCCGCGCGCCACCGCCAAATGCTCCAGCAGCTCGAGCAGCATCTGGGTGTCGATCGCGTTCCGCGCCTGCGGCCGCTCGAGACGGACCACGGCGACGCCGTGTTCGTTGACCGAGTAGCTCGTCACCTCTTGCTCGGGGACTCCCCCGTTGTCTGCGCTCATGACTCGGAAGCTATCCGCTCGACCAGGCGCTCGGTCTCTTCGGCGGCGTCGGCGACCAGCCCCTCGACCTCGGCCTTCGGCTCGCTGAAGCGGCCGAGCACGTAGCCGGAGACGATCTCCGGGTCGGTCGAGTCCGGCCGCCCCACGCCGACCCGCACCCGCCAGAACTCCGGGTCGCCGAAACCGCGTTTGAGGCTCTTCAGCCCGTTGTGGCCGGCGAGGCCGCCGCCGAGCCGGGCCTTGATCTCCCCGAACGGCAGGTCGATCTCGTCGTGGACGACGACGACGCGGTCCAGCGGCACCTTCAGCGAGCCGCGCGCCGGCCCGGCCGAGCTGCCGGATTCGTTCATGTAGGTGCGCGGCTGCAGGAGCGCCACCCGCGGCCCGCCGGGCCGGATCCGCCCTTCCGAGATCACCCCGTTGAACTTCTGCTTCGGCTTCGGCAGGTCCCAGCGCTGGGCCAGCTCGCTCGCCACCGCGAAGCCGACGTTGTGGCGGGTGCGCTCGTACTCCGGCCCGGGGTTGCCGAGGCCAACAATGAGAATGCGGTCGCCCCCCTCGCCGCCTTCTCCCTTAGAGCGGCGGAACAGCGACAGGAGCTACTCGCCCTCGGAGTCGCCCGAGTCGCCGCCGCCCTCGCCCTCGGCAGCAGCCTCGCCCTCTTCGCCCTCGCCGACCACCTCGGTCTCCTCCTCGACCTCGGGCTCGACTTCTTCGACGCGCGGCGGCGAGAGGGTGACGATGGTGACCTCCTCGGGGTCCTCGGCGACGAATTTGACCCCGTCGGGGGCGGTGACGGCGGAAAGCTGAAGGGTCTCGTTGACCTCCATCGCCGAGACGTCGACGGTGATGTTGTCGGGGATCTCGGTCGGCAGCGCTTCGATCGTGATCTCGCGGGTGACGTGCTCGAGCACGCCGCCGCCCTTGACGCCCGGGGCGTCGTCGACGCCTTCGAGCTCGATCGCGACCTCGGCCTGGATCGCCTCGTCGAGTTTCACCTGCATCAGGTCGAGGTGCTGGATGCTGCCGCGGACCGGGTGGTGCTGCTGCTCCTTGACAACGACCGGGACGGCTTTGCTGCCCTCGATCTCGAGGTCGAAGAGCGCCGCGCCCTCGCCGAAAAGAACGCGCACGTCCCGTTCGGCCACCTGGAAGGGCTTCGCCTCTTTGCCGCCCGCGTAGACGACGCCCGGAACGACGCCGTCGCGGCGCATGCGGCGCGAGGCGCGCGAGCCGAAGTCGGCGCGGGGTGCGGCTTTCAAGGTGGAGCGTTTGCTCGCCATCGGACGGGAGAGGATAGAGAACTCGCCCCCAAACAGTGCCTGTGACACCCTTCGCCCTGGAATGGCCGACGACTCGAAGATCCCCAAAGGCCGGATCCGCCGCTCCGCCAAGCTGGGCTCGGTCGTCGGCGGCCAGGCCGCCCGTTACGCCGGAACGAAAGCCGCCAACGTCGGCCGCTCCGAGGACGAGAGCAAAGAGCGGCTGGAGCAGCGGCACCTGGAGACGGCGATGAAAATGGTCGGCGCGCTGGGCCAGATGAAGGGCGCGGCGATGAAGCTCGGCCAGTTCGCCTCCTTCATCGACACCGAGTTCATCCCCGAGGAGTACCGCGAGATCTACCAGGAGCAGCTGGCGAAACTTCGAACCGACGCGCCCTCGATGCCCTGGGAGAAAGTCGAGAAGGTGCTGGAGGAGGAGTACGACGGCGAACCGCTCTCCGAGCTCTTTGCCGAGTTCGAGACCGAGGCCTTCGCCGCCGCCTCGATCGGCCAGGTCCACCGGGCCGAGCTGCTCGACGGCCGAGCGGTCGCGGTGAAGATCCAGTACCCGGGGATCGCCGAGGCGCTCGACGCCGACCTGCGGAACGCCGGGACGATCGTCCGCCTGGCGAAGGTGCTCGCGCCCGGGCTAGACGCGAAGGCGATCGCCGAGGAGATCCGCGAGCGGGTGATGGAGGAGCTCGACTACGAGTACGAGGCCCAGAACCAGCGCTCCTTCGCCCGCGCCTACCGCGAACACCCCTTCATCTACGTGCCGGAAGTGGTGACCCGGCTCTCGCGCCGCCGCGTCCTTGTCACCGAGCTGGTCTCAGGAATGGGCTTCGAGGAGATCAAGGAGCTGCCGCATGCGGAGCGCAGCCGCTTCGGCGAGATCGTCTTCCGCGGCAGCTTCGGCTCGATCTACCACCTGCAGCACTTCAACGCCGACCCCCACCCCGGCAACTACATCCTGATGGAGGACGGGCGGGTCGCCTTCCTCGACTTCGGGATGACGAAGAAGCTCGACCGCGAGCAGATCCTGCTCGAGCAGCGCGCCTTCGACGCCGCCTCGCGCAACGACCCCGAGGCCTTCCGCCAGGCGCTGCACGACCTCGGCTTCGTCAAGAAGCCCTCCAAGCTCGACGCCGAGCGGCTGCTCGACCACATGCGGGTGGTCGGCGGCTGGTTCGTGACCGAGGACCGAGACCTGGAAATCACCCCGCGGCGGGTGATGAAGATCATCGAGGCGACCAACGACCCGCGCTCGGAGTACTTCGACCTGATGCGGCGCGAGTCGCTGCCCGCCGAGGAGCTGATGGGGCGGCGGATGGAAATCGGCGTCGTCGCCGTGCTCGGGCAGCTGCGGGCGAAGCGAAACTGGCACCGGATCGCCCGCGAGTGGGTTTATGCAGACCCGCCCGCGACCGAGCTCGGCGAGCTCGAGTGGGACTATTTCGAGGAGCGCGGGGTCAAGCGAACGCCGGGGCTTGCCGAAACCCTCTGAGTCCCGGAACGAAGGAGGAACGATGCGCAGAATCAAACGCGGCTGGGGTTTGACGAAGAAGAGCTGGGCTCTGCTGAGAGAGCACCCGTCGCTGATCCGTTTCCCGCTCTACGGCGGGGTGGCGATGATCCTGCCGGTGATCGTCTTCCTCGGGCCGGGGCTCTACCTCTGGGACGACGACCAGCTCGCCGGCGCGCTCCCGCTGATCGCGATCGGGCTCTACGTCCTCAACTTCGTCGGCTCCTACTTCAGCGTCGGCCTCGCCGCCTGCGCCGACATGATCTTCCGCGGCCAGCAGGCGTCCATCTCCGACGGGCTTGCCGTCTCCCGCAGCCGGCTCCGCCAGATCAGCGGCTGGGCGGCGGTCTCGGCAGCGATCGGCCTGGTGATGGGCGTGCTGGAAAACCAGGGTGGCACGCTCGGCACCGTCGCCGCCCGTCTGGTGGGAATGGCCTGGTCGCTGATCACCTTCGTCGCGGTGCCGGTGATCGCGATCGAGGGCACCGGTCCGTTCGAGACGATCAAGCGCTCGGCCTCGATGTTCCGCGAGCGCTGGGGCCAGCAGATCACCGGCAACATCGCGATCGGCGGCGCCGTCTTCCTCTTCGGCATGCTGCCGGCGGTCGCCCTCGCCGTGGCCGGCGTCGCCGTCTGGTCCTCGGCCGCCTTCCTCGGCGCGTT
>Ga0157284_10000003_pt1 | contig 38747 bp, 32 predicted proteins | sample NitcycUS059202B1_FD_108392 | JGI IMG/M metagenome (GOLD analysis project Ga0157284, IMG submission 108392) | Soil microbial communities from Arlington Agricultural Research Station in Wisconsin, USA - Nitrogen cycling UWRJ-S059-202B-1 | ecosystem: Environmental > Terrestrial > Soil >... | reverse complement strand
CTCCTGGGAGATGGGCCGCGAGGAGGAGATCGCCTACGCCCGCGAGAACGGGATCCCGGTCAAGGGCGGGACCGAGGTCGCGCCCTACTCGATCGACGACAACCTCTGGGGCCGCTCCTCGGAGGGGCGCTGGATCGAGGAGCTCGACCATGCGCCCGAGGACGACGTCTTCCAGCTGGTGACGCGCCCAGAGGAGGCGCCCGACGAGGCGGAGACGGTGACGGTCGGCTTCGAGGCCGGCGTGCCGGTTTCCCTCAACGGCGAGCGTCTGGGCCTGGTCGAGCTGCTGGAAAAGGCGGCGGAGATCGGCTGCCGCCACGGCGTCGGCATCGTCGACCACATCGAGGACCGGATCGTCGGCCTCAAGGTGCGCGACATCTACGAGGTGCCGGCGGCGGCGATCCTGCTGACCGCGCACGAGGAGCTGGAGCGGCTGGTCGGGACGATCCACCAGAACCAGTTCAAGCCGGCGCTCGACCAGAAGTGGGGCTACCTCGTCTACGCCGGGCTCTGGTGGGAGCCGCTGCGCAGCGACCTCGACGCCTACATGGACGCGGTCAACGCCCAGGTCACCGGCGAGATCGGCCTCCGCCTCTTCAAGGGCAGCGTCCGCGTCGTCACCCGCTCCTCGCCCAACGCCGTCTACGACGCCGAGCTGGCGACCTTCTCCGAGTCCGGCGGCCTCTTCGACCAGAACGCCTCGCCCGGCTTCATCGAGCTCTGGTCGCTGCAGTCGCGGATGGCGCACCGCCTGCGCCAGCGGGGGGAGGGCTGATGTACAACCGCATCGGCAAGGCGGCGGTCAAGTTCGCCTTCGTCTACCTGCGACGACGCTACCGGCGCGAGGCGCGGATCGCGCTGGGGGTGGCCGGCGTCGCGGCTGCCGCGGCCGTCGCCTACATCGCGACCCGCGAAGTGCCGGAAGGCTGATTCGCAACTTCCCTTGCGAGTTATCGTCAACTTGCAGGGATTTTGAGGTCGCCTCGGTAGCCTCGCCGCTTCGTGCGGTCGCTTGAAGTCCGAAAAGATCTGCTGAAGATCTGCGCCGCGGCGTGCCTTTTCGCGCTGCTCGCGATCCTCGTCGCCACCGCCGGCAGCGCCGGCGCGACCGAAGCCGAGCAGCTGGAAACGAAGCTGGCGTCGGCGCGGGACGAGGCAGGCTCGCTCGCATCGCAGCTGCAGGCGACGACGGCGGAACTGGCGAGTGCTGAAGCCGAATCCGAGGACGCCGCCGCCGAAGAGGAAGAACTGAGCGCGCTGCTGGCCGAAGGCCGCGAGCGCGCGGCCCAGCTGGCGCGGAGGCTCGAGCGGACCCAGCACCGGCTGGCGGTCGAGAAAGCGCGGCTGCAGCGCTCGCGCGCGGTGCTGGCGGAGCGGCTGGTCGCGATCTACGAGAGCGGCATGCCCAGCACCGCCGACCTCGTCCTCGGCGCCGGCGACTACGGGGACTTCGTCACCCAGAGCGACTACCTGCGGGCGATCTCCGAAGCCGACAGCGCCCTCGCCGACCGGGTCGCCGAAGTGCGGGCGGCGGTGCATCAGCAAGTGCGGGAGGTCGCCGACCTGAAGGCGGAGGCGATCGCCTACGACGAACGGCTCGAAGCCGCCCGCGCGGAAATCGCCGCGGTGCGCGAGGCCGCCCAGGCCGCGGCCGCCCGCCTGCAGTCGCTCAGCGCCAGCCGCGAAGCGGCGATGGCGACGCTGAAATCCGACATCTCCAGCTGGGTCGACCAGCTGCAGGAAGCGCGCCTGGCCGAATCGGAAGCCGAAGCCGAAGAAGAAGTCGGCCGCTGGCTCGGCGGCCCGTACTCGATCCCGACCTACATCGTGATGTGCGAGTCCGGCGGCAACTACAGCGCCCTCAACCCCTCCAGCGGGGCGGGCGGCGCCTACCAGATCCTCCCCAGCACCTGGGAACTGTACGGCGGCAAGGGCGAACCGCAGAACGCCCCGAAGGCCGAACAGGACCGGATCGCCGCCGAAATCTGGGCCGACTCCGGCCCCAGCGCCTGGGTCTGCGCTTAAGTGCCGTAAGTAGCGCGGAAGTGTGTCCGGAAGGTGGCCTTGCCATCTGCTCGGCTTGCCATGATCGACGGACCTCGTGAGCACCGCGTCAGCCGTACATCTCCATGCCCACAGCGAGTACTCGCTGCTTGACGGCGCCTGCAAGATCGACGCGATGGCGGCGCGGGCGGCAGAGCTCGACCAGCCGGCCCTCGGGCTGACCGACCACGGCGTCATGAACGGCGCCGTCGACCTCTACAAGGCCTGCAAGGTGCACGGGATCAAACCGATCGCCGGGCTCGAGGCCTACCTCGTCGACGATCGCCGCGCGATCAAGGAGCAGACGCGCTACGAGCGCAACCACCTCACCCTCCTCGCCGAGACGAACGAGGGCTTCGCCAACCTGGTCAAGCTCACCTCGGCCGGCTTCCTCGAGGGCTTCTCGCGCGGCAAGGCCAACGTCGACATGGAGCTGCTCTCGCAGCACGCCAAGGGCGTGATCGTCCTCACCGGCTGCCTGCAGTCGCGGTTCTGCCGCCGCCTCGTCGAAGAGCGCGACGAGGACGCCCGCGCCCACCTCGACGACCTGATCCAGGCCTTCGGCCCCGAGCAGGTCTACTTCGAGGTGCAGAAGAACGGGATCGCCGAGCAGGACAAGGCCAACGAGGGGATCGTCCGCCACGCGCGTGAGCTGGGGCGGCCGCTGGTCGGGACCGCCGACGTCCACTACCTGCGGCGCGAGGACTTCGACAACCACGCGGCGCTGCTCTGCGTGCAGACGAAGTCGACCCTGCAGATGCCGAAGATGAGCTTCGACACGAACGAGTTCTACATCAAGGACAACGCCGAAATGGCCGAGTCCTTCGCCGAGTGGCCGGAGGCGGTGCCGACGACGATGGAGATCGCCGAACGCTGCGACATCGAGATCGAGCTCGGCAAGCTGCTGCTGCCGCGCTACCCGGCTCCCGACGGCGAGGAGCCGGAGGCGATGCTGCGGCGGATCGCGATGGACGGCTTGCGCGCTCGCTACGGCGACCCGCCGCCGGCCGAGGCGGTCGAGCGGCTCGAGTTCGAGCTCGGGGTGATCGAGGAGATGGGCTTCTCCTCCTACTTCCTGATCGTCTGGGACTTCGTCAGCTACGCGAAGCAGAACGGGATCGCGGTCGGCCCGGGCCGCGGCTCGGCCGCCGGCTCGATCGTCTCCTACTCCCTCGGGATCACCGACCTCGACCCGCTCGCCAACGGCCTGATCTTCGAGCGTTTCCTCAATCCGGGCCGCAAATCGATGCCGGACATCGACATCGACTTCTCGGTCCGCGGCCGCGAGCGGATGATCCGCTACGTCGGCGAGAAATACGGCCGCGAATCGGTCGCCCAGATCATCACCTTCGGCAAGATGGCGCCGCGCGCCGCCACCCGCGACGCCGCCCGCGTGCTCGGCTTCGACTACGCCACCGGCGACCGGCTGGCGAAGCAGATCCCGGAGCCGATCATGGGCCGCAATCCCTCCTTCGAAGAGTGCCTGAAGGCTGGGCAGGAGCTGCGGAAAACCTACGACTCCGAGCCCGACGCGAAGAAGATCATCGACGTCGCCCAGGGCCTCGAGGGGATCATCCGCAACAACTCGATCCACGCCGCCGCGGTCGTGATCGCCGACCGGCCGCTGCAGGAGATCGTGCCGCTGCAGCTGGCCGAGGACAAGAGCGCCCCGGCGCCCTCGAACGGCAACGGCAACGGCTCCGGCAAGCCCGAGCGCCAGTACAAGATCGTCACCCAGTACTCGATGAACCCGATCGAGGAAATCGGCCTGCTGAAGATGGACTTCCTCGGCCTGCGCAACCTCGACGTGATCGAGGACGCGATCGAGATCATCGAGCGCTCGCGCGGCGAGCGGATCGACCTCGAGTCGATCCCGATCGACGACGCCAAGACCTTCGAGATGCTCGCCAAGGGCGATTCGACCGGCGTCTTCCAGCTCGAGTCGGAGGGCATGCGCGAGGCGATGAAAAAAGTCCGCCCGACCGAGTTCGACGACATCGTCGCCCTCGTCTCGCTCTACCGCCCCGGCGCGATGGCCTACATCCCCGCCTACGCCAAGGGCAAGCGCAACCCGGAGTCGGTCACCTATCCCGACCAGCGCCTGCGCGCCTTCACCGAGTCGACCTACGGCTGCGTCATCTACCAGGAGCAGTTGATGTCGATCGCGCGCGAGATGGCCGGCTTCTCTGGCGCCGAGGCGGACGACCTGCGCAAGGCGGTCGGCAAGAAGAAGCGCGACCTGATGGCGACGATGAAGGACAAATTCATGAAGGGCCTGGCCGAATCCGGGACCGACCCGAAGGTCGCCGCCGACCTCTGGAAGCTGAACGAAGCCGCCGCCGACTACTCCTTCAACAAGTCCCACGCAGCCTGCTACGCGCTGATCTCCTACCGCACCGCCTACCTCAAGGCCAACTACCCGGCCGAGTACATGGCGGCGGTGATCTCCTCGGTGATGAACACCAAAGACAAGGTGCCCTTCTTCGTCAACCGCTGCGCGGAGATGGGGATCGACGTGCTGCCGCCCGACGTCAACTCCTCCGACCACAGCTTCGTCGTCTCCGAGAACGCGATCCGCTTCGGCCTCGACGCGGTCAAGAACGTCGGCCACGCGGCGGTCGAGGCGATCCTCCGCGCCCGCGAGGAAAAGCCGATCGAGTCGATCTGGGACTTCTGCGAGCGGGTCGATTCGCGTGCGGTCAACAAACGGGCGATCGAATGCCTGATCAAGTGCGGCGCCCTCGATTCGACCGGCGACAGCCGCAAAGGCATGCTGGAAACGCTGCCGGCCGCGCAGTCGGCCGGCCAGAAGGCGCAGGAGGACGCGCAGTTGGGCCAGGGCTCGATCTTCGACTTCGGCGAAGAGGCCGGGGGGGAGGCGCAGTCGCAGGCCCAACACCGGCCGCCGATCCCCGGCGCCGAGTTCGAGCGGGCCGAGATGCTGGCGATGGAGAAGGAGACGCTCGGCACCTATCTCTCCTCGCACCCTTTGACCGAAGTCGGGCCGGCGCTGCGGGCCCGGGTCGACTGCAGCCTGGCCCAGCTCGCGGGCAAACCCGACGGCGCCTGGGTCACGGTCGGCGGCATCGTCGTCGACTGCAAGAAGATCCGCACCAAGAGCGGCAACCAGATGATGTTCGCGACCCTCGACGACGTCGAGGGGCAGGTCGAGATGCTGGTCTTCAAGGCTGACCAGTCGGAGAGCGCCGAGATCATCCAGCCCGACGCGATCGTCCTCGTCCGCGGCCGGATCGACCACAAAGACCGCGGCGAGACGAAGCTGGTCGTGCAGGAGGCGCAGCGCTTCGAACCCGACCAGGCAGAGATCGCCAGCGCCGCCAAGCTGGCGCCGGCGAAGCCGTCCGGACCGTCCAGTCCCTTCGAGGTGCCGATCGCCCTCTCGCGCTGGAACGAGACCCTCTGCGACGAACTGAAGGCGATCTTCGAGCACCACAAAGGCGACTCCGAGGTCTTCCTGGTCGTCGGCGACCGCCGCTTCAAGGTCGGCGAGAAATACCGGGTCAAGCCCTCGGGGATGCTGCAGACCGAGCTGGACCACCTGTTGGGTGCGACTGCCTTGGCTGCTTAAACTCTGCCGATGACCGCTACGCGCACCCAGGTCGGCGAGTGCCGCCAGTGCCGCTCCTTCTGCGACAAGATGGTCGAGCCGCGCGGTTGCATCGAGCTCGGTTGCCGCTACCTCTACAGCTTCGTCGACCGCCTCACCGGCGATCAGTACGTCGGCTGCATGCAGGAGGTCTATGCGGCGGAGGTGGAGCTGAGCGCCGCCCTCGAGCAGGGCGGCTTCGGCGGCGTCAAGATGACCGGCGACCCGTTGCCGCACTGCCAGTTCTCGGTCGAGCAGGCCTACGAGGGCGACGGCGAGTCCTACGGCTGCGTCAACCGCCGCTTCTTCGACTGCACCGACGAGGGCAGCGAGGGGCTGCGCGCGTTCGACCTGCGCGACGTCTGAATTCACGACATCGTTCCGTGTAAACTTCGCCGCCATGGCTGATTCCTCCGTCGCCGACGTCGACGCGCAAGCGCTGCTCGACGAGGCCAACTCCACGACCGGCAGCGAGGGCGAACCGAAGTTCACCCTTGAGCTCAACCAGGACCAGAAGGACATCCGCGAGTGGGTGCACGGCTTCGCCGAGAACGTCGTCCGCCCGGCTGCCGAGGAGTGGGACGAGCGCGAGGAAACGCCCTGGCCGGTGATCCAGGAGGCCGCCCAGATCGGCCTCTACAGCTTCGAAGCGGTCGGCCAGTTCTGGGCCGACGAGACCGGCCTGACGCTGCCGATCGCCAACGAGGAGCTGTTCTGGGGCGACGCCGGCATCGGCATGGCGATCATGGGCACGACGCTCGCGGTCGCAGCGATCTTCGGGCAGGGAACCCCGGAGCAGATGGGGGAGTGGATTCCCCAGTGCTACGGCACCCCGGACGACGTCAAACTTGGCGCCTTCTGCGCCTCCGAGCCCGATGCGGGCTCCGACGTCTCGGGCATCCGCACCACCGCCAAGTACGACGAAGCCCAGGACGAGTGGGTGCTCAACGGCCAGAAGGCCTGGGCGACCAACGGCGGCATCGCCAACGTCCACGTCATCATCGCCTCGGTCGACCGCGAGCTCGGCTCGCGCGGCCACGCCGCCTTCGTGATCCCGCCGAACACGCCGGGCTGCGAGCAGGGCGCGAAGGTGAAGAAGCACGGCCTCCGCGCTTCCCACACCGCCGACGTCCACCTCGACGACTGCCGCGTCCCGGGCTCCTGCCTGCTGGGCGGCAAAGACAAGCTCGACGAACGCCTCGCCCGCGTCCGCGAGGGCAAAAAGGCCAAATCGCAGGCGGCGATGCAGACCTTCGAGGCGAGCCGGCCGACCGTCGGCGCGCAGGCGCTGGGGATTGCCCGAGCCGCCTACGAGTACGCCCTCCAGTACGCGAAAGAGCGCGAACAGTTCGGTCGCCCGATCATCGAAAACCAGTCGATCGCCTTCGACCTGGCGAACATGAAGCTGGAGATCGACGCCGCCCGCCTGCTCGTCTGGCGCGCCGCCTGGATGGGTCGCCAGGGCCACAAATTCGAAAACGCCGAGGGCTCGATGTCGAAGCTGAAGGCCGGCGAGGTCGCCGTCTGGGTGACCGAGCGGGCGATCCAGATCCTCGGCGGCAACGGCTACACCCGCGAGTTCCCGGTCGAGCGAATGCACCGCGACTCGAAGATCTACACGATCTTCGAGGGCACCTCCGAGATCCAGCGCCTGGTCATCTCCCGCGCGATCTCCGGGCTGCACATCAAATAACCAAGGTTTACGGCGGGAGAGCAGGGATCGGCCACAGGGGTGCCGGTCCCTGTCGCCTGCTCTGAAACAGGGCGGGTGGGGGAGTGCGGGTGCCCTCTCCCAGAGACCGTCGCGCAGCTGGTGCGCCTTGCTGGGCGCCGATGTGGTCTCAGGAGCCTCTGTGAGAGGGGCACCCATGCTTCCTTCCATCGTTCATGCGCCGCAACCGATTTTCGACACAGCGGGGTGGGGCGAAACCCGGCTGCGCTACAAGGAGCTACTTGCCGCGGCGTTTGAGGCCCTCGCGTCTTAGGCGCTTCGCCAGGGTGACTTCCGCTTTGGAGGAGCCTTTCTTTTCTGGGCCGGGGGTCTCGAGGGTGGCGGGGAGGCCCTCGAATCTTGGCTCGGAGAGGAAGGCGGAGAGGCCTCTTTTGCCCATCTCGCCTTTGCCGATGTTGGCGTGGCGGTCGAGGCAGGCGCCGAGGGGGACGGCGGCGTCGTTGACGTGGACGGCACCGAGGCGCTCGATGCCGACCTTGGCGTCGGCTTCGTCGAGTACGGCGCCGAGGTGGGACTCGTCGGTGATGTCGTAGCCCTGGACGAAGAGGTGGCAGGAGTCGAGGCAGAGCCCGAGGCGGGGGCCGCTGCCGGCGAGCTCGATCAGCTCGGCGGTCTGGTCGAAGTCGCGGGCCAGGAGGCCTTTATGACCCGCCGTCTGCTCGATCAGCAACGGGCAGGAGTCGGTCTCCTTCAGCGCCTCTGCAATCAGCTTGGAGGCCCGCTTCAGCGATGGTTTCAGGGGGTCGGTTTTCTGCGAACCGGGATGGAGGACGACTCCTCGGGCTCCGATCCCGTCGCCGACCCGGAGCGCATGGGTCAGCGAGGTCAGCGACTTCTTCCGCAGCTCCTTGTCTTTGGTCGCGCAGTTGATCAGGTAGACCGCGTGGATGATCACCGCTTCGACCGGGGAGGCGTCCATCGCCTCGCGAAAGGCCTCGAAATCGGCCTCGCCGTATTTCGTCGGCCGCCACATCCGCGGGCTCTGGTGAAAGATCTGGATAGATTCGCAGCCGCGTTCCTTGCCGCGCTCGATTGCGTTCGGCAGGCCGCCGCCGGTTGAAACATGCGCTCCGATCAACATGCCAAGCGATAACTCCCGTCTCAGGTTTGCCCCCTCGCCGACCGGTGCGCTGCACATCGGCGGAGCGAGGACGGCACTCTACAACTGGCTCGCGGCGCGCCACGACGGCGGCGAGCTGGTGCTGCGGATCGAGGACACCGACCGCGAGCGCTCGACGCAGGAGAACTGGGACCAGATCATCGACGCGATGGAATGGCTCGAGCTCGACTGGGACGTCGGGCCGGTCTCCCAGGCGGGGCGGGCGGATCGTCACGCCGAGGCGCTGCAGCGGCTGCTGGAGTCCGGGCACGCCTACCGCGACCACGCCACCGCCAAGGAGGTGGAGGCGTGGAAGGCCGAGCAGGGCGACGGCCGCGGCTATCGCGGCACCCCGACCGAGGACCCGACCGCGGCGATCCGCCTCCGCGTTCCCGACGAGGGGGAGACCGTCGTCCACGATCTGATCCGCGGTCCGGTCGCCTTCCCCAACGCCAGCTACGACGACTTCGTGATCGCCCGCGCCGACGGTTCGGTCCTCTACAACTTCGCGGTCGCGGTCGACGACGCCGAGATGGGCGTCACCGAGGTGGTGCGGGGTGACGACCACCTCTCCAACACGCCGAAGCAGCTGCTGGTGCTGGAGGCGCTCGGCTTCGAGCCGCCCCGCTACGCCCACCTGCCGCTGCTGCACGGCCCCGACGGCAAGAAGCTCTCCAAGCGCCACGGCGCCGCCTCGGTCCAGGAGCTGCGCGACGCTGGTTACCTGCCGGCCGCGGTCCGCAACTACCTGGCGCTGTTGGGGTGGGGGACGGACGACGACACGACCCTGATGTCGACCGAGGAGCTGGTCCAGCGGTTCCGCGTCGCCGACGTCGGCAAATCGGCGGCGATCTTCGACGAGAAGAAGCTGCGCTGGCTGAACGGCCGCTTCATGCGCGAGATGCCGCTCGACGAGTACACCGCCGCGGTCGCCCGCCACCTCGGCCGCGAGGCCGACGAGCGCCTCCGCGCCGCCTGCGAGATCGCCCAGGAGAAAGCGCAGACCCTGGAGGAGGTCTGGCCACTGATCCGCTTCCTCTTCGAGCCCCCGGTCTCCGACGAGAAGGCCTGGGGGAAGGTAATGAAGGAGGGCACCGGGCCGGTGCTCGAAGCGGTGGCCGAGGCGCTGGAGCCCGTCGAGCCCTTCGAGCCGGCCCAGATCGAGGCGGCGCTGGCGCCGCTGCTCGACCGTTTCGACCTCAAGCCGGGCAAGCTCTATCAGCCGATCCGGGTCGCGATCACCGGCACCTCGATCTCGCCGGGGATCTTCGAGTCGCTTGCCGCGCTGGGGAAGGAGCGCTCGCTGGAGCGCATCCGCGCGGCCGCAGGGCGTCTTTCAGGCACTTGATCCGTCCCAAATTGCTCCACATTTTTGGGGTCGGAAAGGGTCTTTGAGCTAAACCCACGGGCGCTTGCTGCCGATGGGAGGGGTGCCAATGAGCGTCACCGCCGCCCAAAGCAACGGCAAGGTCCCCCTGCAAGAGACCGCCAAAGCCGGATCCCGCAACGCTGCCGCCCCTGGAAGCCGCCTCGCCGAGGCCTTCGAGACCGTAGAGCGGTTCCCGGTCCTGATCGAGTCGCGCGAGCGCGTGATCGCCGCCGCGACCGCCGAGACCGCCCGGGTCGGCGAGATCGTCGAAGCGGTCGAGAGCGACGTCGCCCTGGCGGTCGCCGTCCTCCGCCACGCCAACCGCGGCGGCCTCGTCGCCGGCGGCATCGCCGGCATCCCGGCGGCGCTGGAAGTCCTCAAGCCGGCCGGGGTGCTCGCCCTCGCCGGCACCGCCCCGAGCTTCGACTTCTTCGATTCCAACGGCGGCTGGGAGCTGAAGCCCGAGCGCTTCCGCGTCCACGCCCTCGCCACCCAGCGCGCCGCCGACCGGCTCGGCCGCGTCGTCGGCTGGGCCGAACGCGACGAGCTGGCGGTGGCGGCGTTGCTGCACGACGTCGGCCGCCTCGTGATCTCCCGCCTGCATCCCGGCTACAAGGTCTACTTCGACGCGATCTCCCGCACCCCCGAGCAGCGCCTGCGCGAGGAACGCGAGCAGCTGGGGATCGACCACGCCCTCGTCGGCGGCGTCCTTGCCCGCCGCTGGAACCTGCCTTCGCGGATCGCGATCGCGATCGAGCGCCACCACGCCGAGGACGCCGAGGGGCTGGCGGCGATGGTCGGGACCGCCGACATGATCGCCCACTACTGCCAGGGCGAGGCGATCGCGCCCGAGCGGCTGCGCAGCGGCGCCGAGCGCTGCGGCCTCAGCCCCGAAGGCCTGCGCGACCTGCTCTACGAGTTGCCGCTGCCGGTCCATGACGCGTCCAGGATCAGCGAGCCCTGCCCGCTTTCGGGCCGCGAGCTCGACGTCCTCCGCCACCTCTCCGAGGGGATGGTCTACAAGCAGATCGCCAGCGAAATGCACCTCTCCGTCTCGACGATCCGCACCCACCTCCACAACGTCTACGGCAAGATCGGCGCCGTCGACCGGGCCCAGGCCGTGCTGATGGCCCGCGACAGGGGCTGGATTTAGCCATGACGCAAGAGGCTGTACGCGTCAGCACGGTTCCGGCTGCGCAGAAAGACGCGCAGCAGGCGAACTGGCGCCGTCGTTCCCTCGTTCGCGTGCGTCGGCCCGCCTGGGCTCAGACGGCTCCGCAGTCGCAGGGCCAGTCGACTAGTCGATAAGGCACTCGCGCACTGCGATCGCGACCGCGTGGGTGCGGTTTTTGGCGCCGAGGCGGGCGAGGGCGTGCTTGGTGTGGCTCTTCACCGTCTCCTCGCTGAGGTCGAGCTCGCGGGCGGCGACGGTGGTCGACTCGCCGTTGGCCAGCAGCTGCAGGATCTCGCGTTGGCGCCGGGTCAGCTTGCCGCGGCTGCCTTTCGGCGGCACGTCGGGGTCGATGAAGCGCTCCTGGGCGACGGCCGCGTCGACGGCCCGCCGCAGCTCGGTTGGCCCGGCCGTGCGGGCCACGTAGGCCGAGGCGCCCGCCTGTAGGGCCGCGGTTGCCAGGTGCCGCTCTGGCATCTCGCCGTGGGCGACGATGCCGAGGGCGGCGCTGGAGCGGTGCAGCATCCGGATCGCCTCCGCGCCGGAGATCGAGTCGCCGTGTCCGTTGCCGCGCCAGCGCATGTCGACGATCGCGACGTCGAAATCGCCGATGTCGCGGACGAGGTCGAGCCCCTCCTCGCGCGTCGTCGTCTCGTGGACGACAAAACCATCCTCAAGCGCCTCCCGGATTCCCAGGCGGACAAGGGGGTGACCGTCGATCACCAGGCAGTGTGGGGGCTCGCTCAGGACTGCTTCCGATCAATTGAATGCGCTCGCGGGCACTGGTGGACCCTTGAAGGCCTCCCGCGAGCCGATCCTACCCAGCCGAGGGGTGCGGTAGAAACCCCCTTGTGATCTCAATTACCTCAAAGAGCAGGTATGCCGTCGTCGCGATGGCGGAGCTTGCGAGGGCGGGGGAGCGGCCGATGCCGATCAAAGAGCTGGCCGAGCGCCGCGACATCCCCGAGCAGTTCCTCGAGCAGCTCTTCTCGACCCTGCGCCGCAACGGCCTCCTCACCAGCCATCGCGGCATGCGCGGCGGCTACACCCTGGCGCGCCCGGCCGAGGAGATCACCGTGCTCGAGGTCGTCCAGGCCCTCGACGGCAAAGTCGGCGACGAGGCCGACGAGGCCGGCGGCATCTGGGCCGAGGGCGTCACCGCCCTGCGCAAGGTCTTCGGCCAAACCACGATCGCCGAAGTCGCCCGCCGCGAGGCCGAAGAGGCCGGCTCGGGCATGTACTTCATCTAAGGATTCATCGCAGTTTCCGGAAGCCTGGGGGGAGAAACCGGATCCGCAGGGCCTTAAGCAGAGGTGGAGCCGAACCCTGAAGCGATCGCGTGGTATCTCCAGAGGGCGGAAGGTCTCCTCGACGATCTGCGAGATCGTGTCCAGTCACTGCGCTCTCGAGGTGGGCAGCTAGCCGGCTTCGCAGGCGCGATCATCGCGCTCGTCGGTGCCAATGCGGAGTCGATGCTTGGGGCGGTCGACCGTCCCGCGCGGGTAGCGATGGGGGTTTCGTTACTGGCAGGGACGGCACTGCTGATCCTTGCCTTCGTCTTCGCCTTGAGAGCGGCATTGTTGCCGCACCTGGTTTCAGACCTATCGAGCGAGGAGGTTTCCAACTATCTCACCGAGCGGTTTACCTCCGAGCCGGATCTGTGGCGCGTGCACATCCGGATGATCAGGGGGCTCTTGAAATCGATCAAATGGACCATCCGGCAGGGCGATAGGGCTGCCAGGTCAGTGGCGCGGGCCGCCTACTTCTTCTTGGCCGGGCTCGCGGCAGTGGGGTTCTCGCTCGCTATCCTCGTCCTCGTGGTGAGCTTCTGATGCTTAGTCTCTTCCGAAAGATCTTCCGAAAGAAAAGGCAGCTCCCCGAGCCGATCAAGGCCGGTCCGCCTCCTTGGGACGTGCCGCTGGATCAGACCGAGGCACCGATGCACTTCGAGGGTGGTAAACCCCCGCCTGGTTACCCTGCTTGGCCCTAGAGGTTCCTGCGGGGGCCTGGGTAGACTGCCCGACGTGCGGAGCCACCCCACCAAGCTTGTCGCCCTTCTATTTGCTCCCGTCTGCCTGCTGTCAGGAGCGAGTTCAGCTGCAGCTGCACCGGTGATCGACGAGACCTTTCCGCTGGCTGCGGAAGTCGGAACGAACAACAAGATCGTTGCCGGGCCAGATGGGAACGTCTGGTTGACGGTCGACGACGGAACTAACGACGTTGCGAAGGTAACGCCCTCGGGACAGGTCGAGGAATTCGATATCGAAGGGATCCTCAGTCCAGAGGGGATCGCTCCCGGCCCAGACGGCAACTTGTGGATCACCGACGTCGAAAAAGCGGCGAAGTTCAACCCAGGCAACCCGACCGGGACGGATGAAAGCTTCACGGTTGCCGGCATTGGCGCGAATGCGCAGATCGTCGCTGGTCCAGATGGGTCGATGTGGGTGGCCTCCAACAACCAGGTCGTGCAATTCTCGCCGGCGGACCCGACCGGCAGCGTCGATCCGGTGGTTGTGGACGGAGAAATCAGCCCCAAGGACATCGACGTAGCCGGGTCGCTGATCGTGATCGCCGATGCCGGGGCAGGAAATAGGATCGTCACCTTCACTACGGACGAGACCCAGAAAGACTTCGCGATCGACGGTGGATCCCAGGGGGTCGCGGGTGGTTCCGGCGGGCAAATCGCCTTCTCCGCCCCCGGTGCCAGCCCCGAGAAATCCGGGCTGATCTCGCCCCCCGGTCCGGCGGCTTCGTTTGAACTGCTGGGTGACCCGTTCGGCGTCACGTTCGGGGGCGATGGCGCCTACTGGATCGTCCAGTTCATGGCGGGGCAATTGGCGCGGGTAACGACCAACGGCCAAGTCAGCTTCCTGCCCGGACTCCCAATCGAATCGGCACGACAGATCACTGCGGGTCCGAACGGAACCCTCTGGATCACGTTGCAGAAAAACGAAGCAAAAGGCGTGGCCTCCTCGGTGGTCAAGGTAAGCGGCGTTCTTTCCGAAACCACCAACCCGCCGCCTCCGCCCCCGGCACCCCAGACCAAGATCAGCAAAGGCCCGAAGAAGGTCGTCAAGACGAAGAAGAAAACGGCGAAGGTGAAGTTCCGCTTCTCCTCCTCGACGGCTGGTGTCAGCTTCCAGTGCGCGCTGACGAAGCTGAAAGGCAAGAAAACCAAAGCTGCCGCCTTCAAAGGCTGCAAATCGCCGAAGGTCTACCGGCTGGGGCCCGGCCGCTACCGCTTCCAGGTCCGTGCCGTCAACGGTGGCGTCCCCGACCCGACTCCGGCAGTCCGCAAGTTCAAGATCGTCCGCATCGGTCGCTGATGCGGATCGGCGCCGAGGCCTCGGCCGTCGTCGGCAACACGCCGATGGTCCTGCTCGACCGGCTCTCCGAGGGCGCGGCCGGCGAGGTCTGCGTCAAGCTCGAGTACTTCAACCCCGGCGGCTCGGTCAAGGACCGGATCGGGGTGGCGATGATCGACGCGGCCGAAGCGGAGGGCCAGATCCAGCCCGGCAAGTCGGTCGTGGTCGAGCCGACCAGCGGCAACACCGGGATCGCCTTGGCGATGGTCTGCGCCGCCCGCGGCTACGAGCTGATCCTCACCTTGCCCGAGGGGATGAGCCGCGAGCGTGGCAAGCTGCTGCGCGCCTACGGGGCCGAGGTGCGGGAGACGCCGTCGCTGGGCGGGATGAACGAGGCGGTGGCGTTGGCGGAAGAGATCCGCGACCAGCGCAAGGGCTTCATGCCGATGCAGTTCTCCAACCCCGCCAACCCGGAGATCCACCGCCGCACCACCGCCGAGGAGATCTGGAGCGACACCGACGGGCAGATCGGCGCCTTCGTCGCCGGCGTCGGCACCGGCGGCACGATCACCGGGGTCGGGCAGATGCTGAGGGAACGGGCCCCGGAGGCGCTGGTGGTCGCGGTCGAGCCGGCCAGCTCGCCGGTCCTCTCCGGCGGCAAACCGGGCCCGCACAAAATCCAGGGCATCGGCGCCGGCTTCGTCCCCGAGAACCTCGACCGCGAGGTGATCGACGAGATCCTCTCGGTGGGCGACGAGGAGGCTCTGGAGATGGCGCGCCGCGTCGCCCAGGAGGAGGGGGTGCTGGCGGGGATCTCGGCCGGCGCCAACATCTGGGCGGCCCTGGAGGTCGCCGCCCGCCCGGAGATGGCGGGGAAGAGGGTGGTGACGATCGTCTGCGACTCGGGTGAGCGCTACATGTCCCTACCCTTCTTCTCACCATGAATCGCTGGAAACGGCTGCTCAAGGAGGTTCGCGCGGACGTCAAGGCGGCGCGCGAGCGCGACCCCGCCGCCCAGGGCGTCTCCACCTTCGAGATCCTCACCAGCTGGGCCGGGGTGCAGGCGCTGCTGGCCCACCGGGCCGCCCACGCGCTGCTCGAAGCGGGGGTGCCGCTGCTGCCGCGGACGATCGCCTACCTGACCCGGTCCGTGACCGGGATCGAGATCCATCCCGCCGCACAAATCGGCAGCGAGTTCTTCATCGACCACGGCTCCGGCGTGGTGATCGGCGAGACCGCGGTGATCGGCAACTGCGTGACCCTCTACCAGGGCGTGACCCTGGGCGGGACCGGGTTCCAGCGCGGCAAGCGCCACCCGACCCTCGGCAACAACGTCACCGTCGGCAGCGGCGCCAAGCTGCTGGGGCCGGTGGCGGTCGGCGACGGGGCGAAGATCGGCGCCAACACCGTCGTCGTCGAGGACGTGCCGCCGGCGGCGACCGTCGTCGGCAACCCCGGCCACCCGGTGAAGCTGGAAGGCAGGCGGGTCGAAGGCCCCGACGCCGACTGGATCCACCTGCCCGACCCGATCGCCGACGCGATCAAGGCGCTCGCGGAGCGGATCGCCGACGTCGAGCAGCGGCTGGCGCAGATCGACGGCGGCGACGGCCCCAGTGGTGAGGCCGGGGAGGCGACGAAGATCCAGCCCCGCACCGGCCGCTCCTCGGCCGGCGGCTGAGTCCGCGCCCGTCTCTATGCTCGGAGACGTGTTCCAAGAGGGCAATCCCGAGACCCCTGCGCAGCCGCCCGAGGGGGGCCACGGCGCCCCGACCGAGCCCGGCGCCGACCGCGTCGAGCGCCTGCTGGCGGGGCTGAACAAACCCCAGCGCGAAGCCGTCGAGTACGGCGAGGGGCCGCTACTGGTCCTCGCCGGCGCCGGCTCGGGCAAGACCCGGGTGCTGACCCACCGGATCGCCTACCTGCTCGCCACCGGGGCCGCCCGTCCCGGCGAGATCCTCGCGATCACCTTCACCAACAAAGCCGCGGCGGAGATGCGGGAGCGGGTCGGGCAGCTGGTCGGCCGCTCGGTGCGGGCGATGTGGGTGACCACCTTCCACTCTGCCTGCGCGCGGATGCTGCGGGTCGACGCCGAGCGGCTCGGCTACTCGAAGGGCTTCACGATCTACGACCAGGCCGACTCGCTGCGGATGCTGAAACGGTGCCTGAACGAGCTCGGGGTCGACCCGAAACGGTTCCCGCCGCGGGCGGTGCACGCGAAGATCTCCGGCGCCAAGAACCAGCTGATCGACTCCGACTCCTACAACGACTCTGCCTTCGGCGAATTCGAGGAGATCGTCGCCGAAGCCTTCCCGCTCTACGAGAAACGGATGCGCGAAGCCAACGCGATGGACTTCGACGACCTCCTCGTCCGCACCGTCAACGTGATCGAGCTGTTCGAGGACGTGCGCGAGCGCTGGCGCCGCACTTTCCGCCACGTCCTCGTCGACGAGTACCAGGACACCAACCACGCCCAGTACCGGCTGCTGCAGCTGCTCGCCTCCGAGCACGGCAACCTGATGGTGGTCGGCGACGAGGACCAGTCGATCTACGGCTTCCGCTACGCCGACGTCTCCAACATCCTCGACTTCGACGAGGACTTCAAAGGGGCTGAGATCGTCAAGCTCGAGCAGAACTACCGCTCGACGCAGACGATCCTCTCCGCCGCCAACGCCGTCGTCGAGCGCAATCGCGAGCGGCGACCGAAGGAGCTCTGGAGCGACGGCGAGGAGGGCGCGAAGGTCCAGCTCAACGAGCTGACCGACGAGCACGAGGAGGCGCGCTGGATCGCGGGAGAGATCGAACGGCTGGGGGAGGAGGACGGCGTCAGCCGCTCCGAGGTCGCGGTCTTCTACCGGACCAACGCGATGAGCCGGGTGCTGGAGGACACGCTGCAGCGCTTCGACGTCTCCTACCAGGTGATCGGCGGCACCAAGTTCTACGAACGGGCCGAGATCAAGGACGCGATCGCCTACCTCGGCTTGCTGGCCAACCCGGCCGACCTCGTCTCCTTCGGCCGCATCGTCAACTCGCCGCGGCGGGGGATCGGCAACACGACCCAGGGCCGGATCGCCGCCCACGTCAACACCACCGGGATGCCGGTCTGGGAGGTGATCGAGCGGGTCGAGGAGGTGCCCGGCCTCTCCGGCGCGGCGATCAAGGCCGTCTCCCGCTTCTACGAGACGATGGCCGGGCTGCGCGAACGCGCCGACGAAGGCGGGCCGGTGGCGACGCTGCTGGAGACGGTGCTGCACGAGAGCGGCTACCTCGACGCGCTGGCGGCGGAGCGGACGATTGAGGCCGAGGGACGGGGCGAAAACCTCGAAACCCTGATCGGCGGCGCCGCCGAGTTCGACATCGAGCGCGAACGCGAGGGGGAGAGCGAGGTAACGCCGCTGGAGGAGTACCTGCAGCAGATCTCCCTCTACACCGAGCAGGACGCGCTCGCCTCCGAAAGCGAGCTGGTCACCCTGATGACCCTGCACAACGCCAAGGGTCTCGAGTACGACACGGTCTTCATCGTCGGCTGCGAGGAGGGCGCCTTCCCGCACATGCGGGCGCTGGAGGAGGGGGGCGAAGAAGAGGAGCGGCGCCTCTGTTACGTCGGCATCACCCGCGCCCGCAAGCGCCTCTACATGACCTGGGCCCGGGAGCGGCGTCTCTTCGGCCGGGCCGAGCACAACCTTCCCTCGCGCTTCGTCGACGAGCTGCCGCACGAGCTGACCGAGCGCCACTCGACCGCCGCCCGCAGCCTCGGCACCAGCTGGAGCACCTCGGTCGCGAACGAGGTGACGCCGGCGCAGCCGCTCGACCCGGGGCCGGCACTGGAGCTGCAGACCGGCGACGACGTCGTCCACGCCAGCTTCGGCGACGGCGTCGTCACCGCGGTCGAGCCGGGTGGGGTGGTCGTCGTCCGCTTCTCCGGCGACGGCTCCGAGCGCAAGCTGATGGCCGACTACGCCCCGATCCGGAGGCGCTGAGGCGATGGCGGCCCGGGTCATCGACGGCAAAGCCGTCGCCGCCGCGGTCCGGGAGCGGGTCAAAGTCGACGTCGCAGCCTACGTCGAGGAGGCGGGGCGGGTGCCGGCGCTGGCGACGGTCCTGGTCGGCGACGACCCGGCCTCGGAGATCTATGTCCGCAACAAGCGCCGCACCACCGAGGAAGTCGGCATGCGCTCGGTCCACCACGGCCTTGAAGCCGGGATCCGGCAGGAGGAGCTGCTCGATCTGGTGCGACAGCTCGGCGAGGACGATGAGGTGGACGGAATCCTCGTGCAGCTGCCTCTGCCAGCCCATCTCGACTCCGACGCCATCGTCCAGGCGCTGAACCCGCAGAAGGACGTCGACGGGCTGACCCCGGTCAACGCCGGCCTCCTCGCTCACGGCACTCCGGGCCTCGTTCCCTGTACGCCGGCTGGCGTGATGGAGCTGCTCGCGCACGAGGGCGTCGAGCTGGAGGGCGCCGAGGCTGTGGTCGTCGGCCGCTCGAAGCTGGTCGGAGTGCCGGTCGCCCGCCTGTTGCTACAGGCGAACGCGACGGTGACGATCTGCCACTCGCGCACCCGCGACCTCGACGCGACCTGCCGCCGCGCCGACGTCCTCGTCGCCGCGGTCGGGGTGCCACGGCTCCTGGGCAAAGAGGCGGTCAAAGACGGTGCGATCGTGATCGACGTCGGCATGAACCGGCTTGAGGACGGGCTCAGCGGCGACGTCGACTACGAGGCCGCCGCTGAGGTCGCCGCTGCGATCACGCCGGTTCCCGGCGGGGTCGGCCCGATGACGATCGCGATGCTGCTGTCGAACACTTTGCAGGCGGCGCGGTCTCGAACCACCTGACCGGCGCGCTGCGGCGTCCTCGGTCGCTCGCGTGCAAAGCACGCCACGCTCCCTGCGTCCTTGCATCGCTTGGCCAGGCGGCCCGAGACAAGGTATTTGGGTCTTTCCCTCGTATAACTCCTTGAATGGCTACCTCAAGGAGGAAGAGATGGACGCGGACAGGCTGAGTACGGGGGAGAAGATCGCCGGCGGCTCGGCCGTCCTTCTCTTCATCTTCATGTTCTTCGACTGGTTCAACGCCGAGGTCTCCGGCGGCAACGGCTTCTTCACGGCCAGCGTCGGCGGCAACGCCTGGGAAGCGTTTAGCTGGATCGACCTCCTGATGCTGGTCACGATCATCGTCACGGTCGCGGTTGTCGTCATCCGGCTGACCGACGCGGTCTTCGAGCCGCCCTTCTCGCTCAACGCCGCGGTTGCCATCCTCGGCGGCCTCTCGGTGCTGCTGATCCTCTACCGGATCATCGACCCCCCTGGCGGCGGCGACATCGCCGGCGTCTCCGTCGACATCAGCCCCACCGTCGGCGCCTTCCTCGGCCTGATCGCCGCGGCCGGCATCACCTACGGCGGCTACCGGGCGATGCAGGAAGAGGGAACCTCGTTCGGCGACCTCGGCGACCAGCTCTCCAGCGGCCGCGGCGGCCAGCCCGGCGGCACCCCGCCGCAGCAGCCGCCCTCGGCTACGCCGCCGCCCCCGCCTCCGCCGCCGAGCTCCGGTCAGGGCGGTCCGCCGCCCCAGTAGCGATACCTCTAGAGACCTGCTTGGCGAAGGCGATAATGGTCATCATCGGGTTGACGCCAACCGAGGTCGGAAAGAGCGAGGCGTCGGCGACGTAGAGGCCGGCGGTGCCGTTGACCGAACCGTCGGCGGCGCAGACTCCACGGCGCGGATCCGCTGCGATCCGCGCCGTTCCCATCGGGTGAAATGCCTCCAGCCGCAGCTCCGATGGCTTGAACCGGGTCGCCTCGAACTGCGGCAGGTCGCCCGGCTTCAGCACCCCGGCGCGGGCGATGTTGGGGTAGACCTCCGTCGCGCCGGCGGCAAAGTGGACTTCGGCGGCACGGCCGATCCCGAAGACGACGTGGCGGGCGTCGTCGTCGGTCAGGTTGTAGCTGGCGCGCAGGGCGCCTTCGTTGGCGAGGCCGACCGAGCCGTGGGAGCGGTCGCAGAGGTGGACGCCGATCGAGCCGACGTGGCCGAAGTCGAGCATCGAGCGCTGGTGCTCTGCACCGGTGCCGACCAGCCAGGCGCCGCCGAAGGCCAGGGGCGTGAAGGTCGCCTCCAGCAGGATCCGGTGCTGCGGCTCCCACTGGTCGACGTAGTAGCTCTGCATCACGCCCTCCCAGCCGCGGACCTCCTCCTCGTAGCGGGCGCCGACCCAGCAGGCGGGGTGGATGCGGAGGTTGCGGCCCACCTGCGGCCCGCCGAGGCCTGAGCGCAGCAGCAGCTCCGGGGTGCCGAAGGCGCCGCCGGCGGCGATCACCGCGCGCCTGGCGCGGACGCCGTAGGGGCGCCGCCGGCCGCTCGCGTCGCGGGCCGAACAGGAGACGCCGACGGCGCGGCCGTCCTCGACCAGGATCCGCCGCGCTTCCACGCCCGTCCGGATCCGGGCGCCGGCGGCGACCGCGCGGGGCAGATAGCTGACGTGCATCCCCCGCTTGGCGTCGATCGCGCAGCCGAAGGGGCAGGAGCTGCACTGGACGCAGTTGCCGGCGTTGCGGTGGATCGGGCCGCCGCTGGCGCCGAGCGCTTCGGCGCCCTCCATCGCCAGCTGGCCGTTGCGCCCCATCCGCTCCGGGTCGAGCTCGGTCACCCGCAGGAACTCCTCCGCCTCGGCGTAGTCGGCGTCGAGCTCGCGCGCCCAGGAGACCCCGAACTCCCCGCGCCAGTTCTCGAGGATCTGGTCCGGGGCTCGGAAGCAGGTGCCGGAGTTGATCACCGTGGTGCCGCCGACGGCCTTTGCCACCGGGATCGGGATCGGCGGGCTGCCCGCGGCGATCGTCAGGCCGGCTTCGCGGTAGAGGGTGGCGATCGCCTCGAGCCGGCCGGCGGGATAGTTGCCGCGGTCGTAGTGGTCGCCGGCCTCGAGCACGAGGACGTCGAAGCCGGCCTCCGCCAGCGTCGCCGCGGCGACCGCGCCGCCGGCGCCCGAGCCGACGATCACGACGTCGGTTTCCTCGCCTTCGCCGCGCGGCTGGGTGTCCCCCAGCGTGCCGGCCGGCTCCGGCAGGCTGCCGTCGGCAAGGGCGCAGCTGATCTCGGTCCCGATCTTCGCCTCCACCTCCGGCACCACCGCGTAGCCGAGGGTCGAGAGGATCTTCGCCAGCATCAGCAGCTCGTGGTGGAGAGCGAGCCGCGAGGTCTCGAGCTTCGCCAGGAACTCTTCCGCAGCCTCCGGCTCCAGGCGGCTGAAACGCCAGGGGAAGGGGAGCCACTCGAAGGCGCGCAGCCCCAAGCGCAGGCGGGAGAGGACCAGCGGCGAGAGCGAGCGCAGGAACTCGGCGACCGGGCCGGAGACGTCGACCTCTCGCTCGGCCGCGGGTAGGCCGTCGATGCCCGGCGCCATCGCCGCGCAGATCGCGCTCAGCGTGTGCTGCTCAGCGGCCGAGAGCCCTGGCGGGCGCCGTCAACCGGGTTCGATCGGACGGCCGATCCGTCCCGTCAGCGACCAGAGGTAGAGCGCCAGCAGCGCCAGGAAGCCGTCGACGAGGAAGTTGAGCAGGTAGATGAAGACCTCTTCCTGGATCAGGAAGAAGGCCAGCGAGCCCAGCGAGGAGGCGGTCTTGCCGGCGGCGAGGACGAGCAGCAGCGGCCGGTAGCGGACGACGTCGGCCTGGGCGACGAGGCAGATGCCGGTGATCGCGACCATGTAGGCGAAGGCCAGCGCCAGCCACAGGTACTCCTGGGTGTGGGGGGCGCGGTGGTCGTTGCCGAACCATTCGCCGACGTCGGAGATGACGTCGAGAACGCCGCTGGGGACCAGCAGGAAGAGCAGGCCGACGACGGCGAAGGTGGCCGCGAGCAGGCGCAGGTTGAAGACGACGAATCTCTCGGCCTTGGGACCCTGCATCGCCGCCACTCTAACTGGCCAAGCAGCCAGTTTCCATGCGCACCTAGAATCTCGCGCGTGATCGAGCGGGAGCAGGTACTGCACGTGGCGCGGCTGGCCCGCCTTCGTCTCTCCGAGGAGGAAGTGGAGAAGATGGTGGGGGAGCTGTCGGGGATCCTCGACCACGTCGACCGGATCGGCAACCTCGATCTGGACGGGGTGGAGCCGACCTCGCACGTGGTGGCGCTGGAGAACGTGCTGCGGGCCGACGAGCCGCGGCCGAGCCTGCCGCGCGACGTCGCCCTCGCCTCGGCGCCCGAACCCCAAGACGGCGCCTTCCGCGCCCCCTCGCCGCAGGCCGAATGAAGATGCCTGGCTCCGCGACCACGCACGCCTGGATGCCGCACACGGCACTTCGCATCTCGGCGTCCTCGGGCTTGCCTTTGCCTCCAGCAAAGGCTGCGCCCTGCGTCCTTGATCTGCTTGGCCGTGCACGCCCCCAGTCGCACGTGGCCACGAAGCCAGGCATCTGATGACCGACCTGCTGCGGCTGACCGCCCTCGAGGCGCACGAAGCGATGGCCGCCGGTGACCTCGCCGCCGAGGAGTACACCGCCGCCTGGCGCGAGGCCGCCGCCGGCGACGAGCTGAACGCCTACCTCTGGCGCGACGAGGGCGGGGAGGAGGCGAGTGCGATCGCAGTCGAGCGCGACTGCATCGCTCCGATCGCGGTCAAGGACATCTTCTCCACCGAGGGCGTGCCGACCACCGCCGGCTCGAAGATCCTCGAGGGCTACCGCCCGCCCTACACCTCGACCGCGGTCCGCAAGCTGCTGGAGGCGGGGGCGCCGGTCCTCGGCAAGACCAACATGGACGAGTTCGCGATGGGCTCCTCGAACGAGAACTCCGCCTACGGCGCCGTCCTCAACCCCTGGGACCGCGAGCGCGTCCCCGGCGGCTCCTCCGGCGGCTCGGCGGCGGTCGTCGCCGGCGGCCTCGCGCCCTGGGCGATCGGCACCGACACCGGCGGCTCGATCCGCCAGCCCGCCGCCTTCTGCGGGATCGTCGGCCTCAAGCCCACCTACGGCGCGATCTCCCGCTACGGGATGATCGCCTTCGCCTCCTCGCTCGACCAGTGCGGCCCGCTGACCCGCACCGTCAGCGACGCCGCCCTGCTGCTGGGGATCCTCCAGGGCAAGGACCCCTGCGACTCGACCTCGGTCGGGCTCGAGGGAGGCATCTCCCTGCCCGGCCGCGAGGACCTCTCCGGCTTGCGCTTCGGCGTCCCGGCCGAGCTGCGCGGCGACGACTACGACAGCGGCGTCCGCGCCGTCTTCGAGCAGACGCTGCGGAAGATCGAGGACCTGGGCGGCGAGATCGCCGAGGTCTCGCTGCCGAGCAGCGAGCACGGGATCTCCGCCTACTACGTGATCGCCCCGGCCGAGGCCTCCTCCAACCTCGCCCGCTACGACGGCGTCCGCTACGGGATGCGGGCCGGCGGCGACGGCGACCTGATCGAGATGTACGAGACGACTCGCTCGGAGGGCTTCGGCCCCGAGGTGAAGCGGCGGATCATGCTCGGCACCTACGCGCTCTCCTCCGGCTACTACGAGGCCTACTACGGGCAGGCGCAGAAAGTCCGGACCCGGATCGCCGAAGACTTCAGCGGCGCCTTCGGCAGCGTCGACTTCGTCGTCACCCCGACCGCGCCCTCGGTGGCCTTCAAGCTGGGCGAGAAGACCGACGACCCGCTGGCGATGTACCTGAACGACTTCTTCACCGTGCCGATGAGCCTCGCCGGGATCCCCGCGATTTCGATCCCCGCCGGCCTTGCCGAGCCCGAAGGCGGCGGCCCGCAGCTGCCGGTCGGCTTCCAGATCGCCAGCCCCGCCTTCAGCGAGCAGAAGCTGCTCGACGCCGCCTACGCCCTCGAGCAGGGAATCGGCTTCGACACCCGTCCGGGAAGCGCCGATGGCTGAGCTGGAGGCGGTGATCGGGCTGGAGATCCACGTCCAGCTGGCGACCAAGACGAAGATGTTCTGCGGCTGCGAACTGTCCTTCGGCGACGAGCCGAACGTCCACACCTGCCCGGTCTGCCTCGCCCATCCGGGCGTGCTGCCGGTGCCGAACGAGCAGGCGATCCGCTACGCGCTGCAGATCGGCCTCGCGCTCGGGTGCGAGATCGCGCCGCGCTCGATCTTCCACCGCAAGAACTACTTCTATCCCGACAATCCGAAGGCCTACCAGATCAGCCAGTACGACATCCCGATCTGCGGCGCCGGCCGGCTCGGCGACGTCCGCATCCACCGCGCTCACCTCGAGGAGGACGCGGCGAAGACGATCCACCTCGGCGAGTCGGGCCGGATCCACGGTTCGGCCGCCTCCCTCGTCGACTTCAACCGCGGCGGTACGCCGCTGGTCGAGATCGTCACCGAGCCCGACCTGCGCGGCGCCGCGGAAGCGGCCGAGTGGGCGCGCCTGCTGCGCGAGACCGTGCGTCAGCTCGGCGTCTCCGACGTCAACATGGAGGAGGGGAGCCTGCGGGTCGACGCCAACGTCTCGGTGCGGCCGGCCGGCAGCGAGGAGCTGGGGACGAAGACCGAGCTGAAGAACATGAACAGCTTCCGTTTCCTCCAGCGCGGGGTCGAAGCCGAGCTGGCGCGCCAGCGCGAGCTGGTCGAGGCGGGGGGGACGGTCGAACAGGAGACGCTCCACTTCGATCCGGCCAGCGGCAACCTCACCTCGCTGCGCTCGAAGGAGGAAGCCCACGACTACCGCTACTTCCCCGAGCCCGACCTGGTGCCGCTGGTGCCGACCGAGGAGGTGCTTCGCGAGGCGCGCGAGTCGCTGCCGGAGCTGCCGGCCGCGCGGATCGAGCGCTACGAGGGACTGGGCGTCCCCGCCGACGTGGCACTGACCCTCGCCACGGACCCCCGCACCGCCGGCTACTTCGAGAACGTCGTCGAGGCGGCGGACGGGATCGAGCCCCGCGTCCTCGCCAACTGGGTGACCGGCGAGCTGGCGGCGGCGCTGCGCCGGGCCGAGGTCGACGGCGGCGCCGCGGACTCGCGCGTCTCCCCCGAAGCGATGGCGGTCCTGGTGCGGATGGTCCAGGAGAAGAAGATCTCCCACGGCAGCGGCAAGACCGTCCTCGCCACCATGGTGCTGGAGGGCGGAGACCCCGAGCCGATCGTCGAGCGCGAGGGCCTCGCCCAGATGTCGGACTCCGGCGAGCTGGAGGCGATCGTCGAGAAGGCGATGGCCGAAAACCCCGACGCCGTCGCCAAGATTCGCGAAGGCAACAACAAGGCGATCGGCGCCATCGTCGGCGCCGTCATGCGCGAGACCAAAGGCCGCGCCGACGGCGGCGAGGTCAACCGCTTGATCCAGGAGAAGCTGTAGCCGGACTTAGTGCGTTTCGTACTTTGTAACAGGTTGTTACAAAGTGCTAGGTTGAGGTCATGGCCTGGAACGTCGTGATCGCGGGTGGTGGCTTCGGCGGTGCTGCGGCGGCGCGGGAGCTGGAGCGGACGATGCCGAAGCAGTCGGCGCGGCTGACGCTCGTCAACGAGACGAACTTCGCGCTGTACACGCCGTTTCTGCCGGAGGCGGCGGCGGGAACCCTGGAGCCGCGGCATGTGGTGACGCCGCTGCGCGACATCTTGAAGCGGACCTATCTGCGGATTGGCTCAATCGTCGGCCACGACCCCGAGGCGAAGACGGTGACGCTGCGGGCCAAGTACGGCGAAACCGAGCAGCTGCCCTATGACCAGCTGCTGCTGGCGATGGGCTCGGTCTCGCGGGTGCTGCCGGTGCCGGGTCTGGCCCAGCACGCGGTCGGGTTCAAGAGCCTCGCCGACGCGATCTACCTGCGCAACCACGTGATCGAGACGCTGGAGGAAGCGAACGCGACCGAGGATCCCCGCAAGCGCGAAGAACTCCTCACCTACGTCTTCGTCGGCGGCGGCTACGCCGGCCTCGAGGCTCTCGCCGAGCTGCAGGACTTCGCCGCCGACGCGATGGACAGCTACCCGCGCGCCCGCCTGCACGGGATGCGCTGGGTCCTGGTCGAGGCGACGAACCGGGTGCTGCCGGAGATCGATCCCGACCTCGGCGAGTACGCGCTGCGGGAGCTGCGCGGGCGCGGCATCGACATCCGCCTGGAGACGACCCTGGAGGAGGTTGGGCCGGACACGGCGCGGCTATCGACCGGAGAGGTGCTGCCGACCAAAACCGTCGTCTGGACCGCCGGCGTCGCCCCGCAGCCGATCCTCAAAGAGCTGAACGTGCCGCTGGACGAGCGCGGCCGGGTCCCGGTCGACTCGCACCTGCGGGTGCAGGGGATGGACTCGGTCTGGGCGATCGGCGACTGCGCCGCGGTCCCGGACCCGGGCGGCGGCACCTCGCCGCCGACGGCGCAGACCGCGGTGCGGCAAGGGCCGGTCGCCGCTCGCAACATCGCCGCCGAGCTGGGGATCGGGAGCCCGAAGCCCTACGAGTACCGGGCCGAAGCGGCCTTCGTCAACCTCGGCCGCTACAAGGCCGTCGGCAAGATCGGCGACCGCACCTTCCGCGGCTTCCCCGCCTGGTGGATGGCGCGGACCTACCACATGAGCCAGATCCCGGGTTCGGCCCGCAAATTCCGCGCCGTCCTCGACTGGACCGCCGGCCTCCCGTTCCGCCGCGACCTCTCCGAGGTCGGCTCGATCGGCCACCCCAAACCGCTGGTCTAGGAGAATGGATACGTGGAGTACCTCGTCATCGCCCTCTTCTTCGGCCTCGGCACCGGGGTGATCGGCCGCGGCAAGGGCAGCTCGTTCTTCATCTGGTTCCTGATCGGCATGGTCCTACCCCTGCTCGGCCTGATCGCGGTGATCCTCTACCGCGTCGACAAGGACGAACCAGAACGTCAGTGCCCCACCTGCCACAAGGCGCTGAAGCTCTACGTCCAGGTCTGCCCCCGCTGCGGGACGGACCTGTATCTGCCCGATCCCGCGGCCGTGCGGCACCCGGGCGTGCGTTAGCGCTCAGTCGCTGCGCGGCGGCGGCGCAGCGGTATAGGCGAGGCGCCGGCCGTCGGGGGACCAGAGCAGGTTTCTGATCTCCTTGCCGGGGAACTCCGCGACCAGCTGACGCTCGCTGCCGTCGGGGTGGAGGCGCCAGACCTTTCCCTCGTAAGTCGAGTAAGCGAGCCAGCGCCCGTCGGGGGACCAGGCCGGCCCTTCGAGGACTTCCTCGTCGACTATTCGGCGCAGAGAGCCGCCTGCGGCGGGGACCATGTAGACGTGCTGGCCGCTTCTCCTGGTGGTGTGGGCGCCGAGCGCGAGCGTGCTGCCGTCGGGGGACCACTCGAGGGTGAAGACGGCCACCAAGCTCCGCACGACCAGCTCGGAGCCGGAGCCGTCCGCTCCCACGGTCCAGATGTTCGAGTTGCCGTTGCGCCCCCAGCGCTGGAAGGCGACGCGCTCGCCGTCGGGAGAGATCTTGGGCTCCGCGAGCGTCTCTTCGCCCGCGGGGTGCGCGATCTCAACGATCCGCCGGGGTGCGGCCCCGAACTCGTCGACGACGAAGATCGCAGGCTTTGGCCCCAATGGGCCCTTGTCGAAGTCCAACGCATAGGGCCCGGTGGCGAAGGCGAGCGGCAGCTCGCCGCCGGCCCAGCTCGTGCTCTGGGCTTCCACGCCGAGCGACTGCCGGCGCAACCCTGAGCCGTCCATTCTCACCTCGGTCAACCAGGAGGGGATTTCGGTTATCGCGGGCATCGAGGGTGAGCTGGCGTAGCGGACCGACCCACCGTCGGCAGACCAGGCGAGCCGGCCGGCCGGTGCGGGACGGCCCCCGTGGGGCGAGGTGAGGAGCCTGCGCCGCTCCCTCGTTTCGACGTTGCGGATCAGGACGCCTCCGTGTGCCGGGATCGCGATCCATTCTCCGTCCGGCGACCAGGCGGCCTGACCTCCGACTCGTTCGGACAGCCTCACACCGGTGATCCCCCGGTGGAAGCGGGCCTCGTCCGCCGAGACGCTGGGCGGGAGGCAGGCGAAGAGGGCCGCGATCAGGAGCAGCGGGTGCCTGGCCGCCCCCCTCGTCATCGCAGCCAGGTCCTGACGATCGCGTTGGCGAAGCCGGCGCCGTAGCGGAGGGCGGCGGGCTTCTTCGAGTGGCCGTGGAGGCGCTGTTCGACCGTGATCGGGACCTCGGTGGCGGGGATGCCGCGCTTGATCGCCTCGATCATGAACTCGGAGGTGTGGAACTGCTCCTGGCGCAGGACGAGCTGGGGGAGGACGGCGGTGCGGACGGCGCGATAGCCATTGGAGCAGTCGGTGACGTGGGTGCGGGTGATGGTGGAGACGAGGCGGTTGAAGAAGACGATGCCGAGCTCGCGGGCGAAGTGGTTGCGGTCGGCGTGGCCGAGAACGCGGGAGCCGTGGGCCATCTCGACCTCGCCGTCGAGGATCGGTTTGACCAGGCGCTCCATCTCGTCGGGCCGGTGCTGGCCGTCGGCGTCGAGGGTGACGACGATCTCGGCTCCCGATTCGACCATCAGCCGGTAGCCGGTGCGCAGCGCCGCGCCGCCGCCGCGGTTGGTGACGTGGCGGGCGACCGCGGCTCCGTGCTCGGCGGCGACGTCGCCGGTGCCGTCGCGGGAGCCGTCGTCGACGACGAGGATCTCGGTGCGGATGCCGCAGACCGCAGGCGGGATCTGGTCGAGGACGGTGGCGATGTTGTCGGCCTCGTTGTAGGCGGGGATCAGGATCGCGATCTTGTCGCGGAAGCGCTCCGGCAGCCCCGCCTGGCGGAACTCCTCCCAGGCCAGGCCCTCAAGTGCGGCCGCCAGCTGGCGGCTGTTTCGCGCCGACTGCGAGAGCGCCCGCAGGGTGAGCAGGAAGAGGACGAAGATCGCGAAGACGGCGAGGCCGAGGATGCGGCCGCCGTTGCCCTTCTCGAAGGAGAAGGCGGAGAGGAGGCCGTTGACGATTTCGGTCCCGGAGACGAGCGCGAGGCCGAGGCCGGCGGCGATCAGGATCAGGACGTCGGCGTTACGCAGCGAGCGGCGGCGGACGACCGCGTAGGCGACGAGGAAGATCGCCATCAGCAGCCCGAGGCCGCGGAGCGCCGTCAGTTCGGCTGGGAAGATGCCTGCTCTGGGGACCATTTGCGACCGGAGGATATGGCCGCGAGGGCGGATGACAGCGCCAGGCCGGCCAGCGGAAAGACCAGCGTCATCAGCACCTCGTTGCGACGCGGCGCCGCCAGGGAGATCGCTCCGACCGCGGTAATGAGAACGATCGGGGTCGCCAGGACGACCAGCTCCCACCAGCGGCGGCGCAGGCCGAGGAGGACGAAGCCGGCGAGGACGAGGAGGACGAGGGCGATCTGGACGGCGCGGCCGGCGGTCGTGCTCATCGCCTCGCCGACCCCGCTGCTCCACATCCGGCCGACCTTGCGCGCGGTCATCGCCAGGTAGCCCCACGGGTCTTCGCCGAAGTACTTCTCGAAGTTTTCCTTGCCGAGCTTGCCGAGCGCCTCGTCGCGAGGAAGATCCGGATGCCGTTTGGCGACTTTGTCGAAGAGCGGGGCGGGGTCGATGGCGTCGAGGTCGGTGGGGGTGAATTTGGAAAGCCCAGGGCCCATGTAGCGTTCGGCGAGGATGCGCTTCACCCGCTGGTATTCGCCGTCGGCCGGCAGGTAGGTGCCGACGTAGAGCGCCTTGCCGCCGCCGGTGGAGATCGGCACCACCTTGTCGAGGACGACGTAGTTGCGGACCGTCCAGGGAAGGATCGGCAGGATCAGAGCGACGAGGAGGACCCCGGCGCCGGCCAATCCGAGTCGCCATTCACGGGCGCGTCCGACCCGGATGGCGGCAAGGACGACAAACGCCGCCCCGACGAGCAGGTACTCGGGTCGGAACAGCGCGGTCAGGCCGAAGAGGAGACCGGGGACGAGCCACGGCCACGTCTCCCTCCGGTCCGAGGCCCAGAGGAAGGCGAGGATCGCCGCCGGGAGCGTCAGCATCGCCGGCGGCTCGCTCATCAGCTCGCCGGTCGTGTGGATGAACGGCGGATAGATGGCGATGGCGAAGGCGGCGAAGAGGCCGACCCAGCGGCCGTGATCGCGCCCCCCGAGCCGCCAGCCGAGAGCGAAGACGACGAGGATCGTCGCCACCCCCAGCAGCGCCTCGACGATTCGCGCCGTCCCTTCGCGAGCGCCGCCGGTTGCGTAGAACGAGGCGGCGTAGAGAAAGGGAGCGCCCGGAGACCAGTCGCTCGAATCTTCGAATTCCGGCCCGCCGAAGCTCTGTTCCGTGTAGAGCGACTTCGAGAGCGCGTAGTAGGCCCGCGAGTCGTCCCCCGGATGCTCGACCGGGTTGACGACCACATACGCCCGCACCACCAACCCCAGCAGCGCGATCGCCCCCAGCGCGATCAGCGTCCGCTTGCCATAGCGCTGCGGCAGCGCGCGAATCCAGTCGGCGACGGCGGTCAAGGCCGGCTCAGGCTATCCCGCAGCCAGGCGATGGAGACGCCGGTAAGGGCGGCGAGGAGGGGGACGAGGACCAGGACGCGTCGGGGCGACGCCACGAGCAGGGCGCTGATCGCGGTGATGGCGAGGAAGATCGTGCCGAGTAGCAGCGCTTCCCAGCGGCGGCGCCAGGCGAGGATCGCCAGGCCGAGTAGGCCGAAGCCGACGAGCAGCCAGTGCAGCACCTCCCAGACCGGCTCGCGCATCACGTCGCGGGGACCGTGGGACCAGATGCGGCCGACCTTGGTGGCGACGAAGCCGGCGTATTCGAGCGGCTCGTCCGAGATGTCGTCCCAGAGCTGCTCCTTGCCCATCTTCGAGAGCGCCTGGTCGGTTTCCACGTCGGGGTGATCCTGGGCGGCGAGCCGGGCGAGGATCTGCTCAAGGCGCAGCCGCTGCGCGTCCTGGGGTGCGAAGAGGTCGGGATGTTCGGCGACTACCTCGGCGCCGACCTTTTCCGGATCGCCGTCGGAGGGCAGGTAGGTGCCGGCGAAGAGCACCTGCCCGCCGCCGGTCGAGATTGGGACGAAGCGGTCCAGCGCCACCGCATTGCGGATGGTCCAGGGGACGATCACGACTGCGGCGGCGGCGAGAAAAACAGCAGAACGTAGAAGGGGGGAGCGCCAATCGCGCGGCAGCTCGCGAACCGCGATCACGATCGCGACCAGCACCGCCACCCCGAGGTACTCGGGCCGCACCAGTGCTAGTGCTCCGAACAGCGCCCCCGGCAGCAGCCATCGCACCCAGCCGCCGTCCCAGGCCCAAAGCGCCGCAAGCATGCCCCCCGACAGCAGCGTCGTCGCCAACGGCTCGCTCATCAACATCCCCTGGTACTCCAAGAGCGCGGGATAAACCGCTACGGCTAGCGCCCCAACGAAGGCCGGCCATACAGCTTTTGGTGAATCTTCCTCCGCCCGCGGTGGACTTTTCACCAACCGCCTCCCGATCAGATACGCAAAGAGCACCGACAGCGCCCCGATCGCCGCCAGCGCCACCCGCGCCAGCCGTTCGTGCACGCCGCCCGTCGCCTCGTACAGCCCCGCCACGAACAGCGGCAGCCCCGGCGAGTAGTTGCTCGACGGCTGCGTCGCCTGCGGTCCGACCGTGAACCCCTCGTCCTCGCTCAGGTTCTTCGCGATCGCCGCGTACGCCTTCGCGTCGTAGACCGGCGCCCGGCCGTCCCACGCCTCGCCGACCCGCAGCCCTAGCCCCAGCAGCAGGACCCCCGCCAGCGCCGCAAGCCCGATCCGGCCGCCGTTTCGCGCCGCCAGTCCACTTTCCATCGGCCGGATTCAACTAGGACCATCGGTCCCGCGCGCCGCCACAGCCACTAAGCTGCCGCCTTCATGCGAATCCTCATCCTCGGGGGCGACGGCTACCTGGGCTGGCCCACCGCGCTCCGCTTCTCGGCTCGCGGCCACGAAGTCTCCGTCGTCGACAACTTCTCCCGCCGCCGCTGGCACACCGAACACGGCACCGCCTCGCTGACCCCGATCGGGGAGCTGGACGAGCGGATCGCCGCCTGGCGCGAGGTCTCCGGCGAGCAGATCCGCAGCTACGTCGGCGCCGTCGAGGACGGCGACTTCCTCGACGAGGTCGTCGCCGAGACCAGGCCCGAGACGATCGTCCACTACGGCCAGCAGGCCTCGGCGCCGTTCTCGATGCTCTCGCGCGAGCGCGCGGTCGAAACCCAGCACGCGAACGTGATCGGCAACCTCAACCTGCTCTTCGCGATGCGCGACCACGTCCCCGACGCCCACCTCGTCAAGCTCGGGACGATGGGCGAGTACGGCCAGCCCGACATCGACATCGAGGAGGGCTACATCGAGATCGAGCACAAGGGCCGCAAGGACACCCTGCCGTATCCGAAGCTGCCGGGCTCGCTCTACCACTGCTCCAAGGTCCACGACTCGACCAACATCCACTTCGCCTGCCGTACCTGGGGCCTGCGCGCGACCGACCTCAACCAGGGCGTCGTCTACGGGATCGAGACCGAGGAGACCGCCGGGGACGAGCGCCTGATCACCCGCTTCGACTACGACGAGCTCTTCGGCACCGTCCTCAACCGCTTCTGCCTGCAAGCGGTGATCGGGCACCCGCTCACGGTCTACGGCGCCGGCCACCAGACTCGCGGCTTCCTCAACATCCGCGACACCCTCGCCTGCGTCGAACTGGCGGCGCTGAACCCGGCCGAGCGCGGCGAGTTCCGCGTCTTCAACCAGTTCACCGAGCAGTTCTCCGTGCTGGAGCTGGCTGAGCTGGTCAAGCAGGCGGGCGAGCACCTCGGCTACTCGGTCACGATCGACCACGTCGAGAACCCGCGGGTCGAGAAGGAAGAGCACTACTACAACGCGATTCATACCAAGCTGCTCGACCTAGGCCTGCAGCCGACCCTCCTCGGCGAGGAGCTGGTCGAGTCGATCGTCCACACGATCGAGCGCTACAAAGGCCGTGTGATCGAGACCGCGATCGCCCCGCAGACCCGCTGGAACCCTGCCAAATCGCCTGCAGGCCAGGCCTAGCGCCGCTGCTACCATCGCCAGTTCCTATGCGGGCTGCTGACACGTTGATGGAATCCCTCAAGGCCGAGGGCGTCAAGGACGTCTTCGGGATCCCCGGCGGGGCGAACCTGCCGACCTACGACGCGCTCTACGACGCGGACTTCCGCCACGTCCAGGTGCGCCACGAGCAGGGCGGCGGCCACGCCGCCGAGGGCTACGCGAAAGCCTCCGGCCGGGTCGGCGTCGCCTTCGCCACCTCCGGCCCCGGCGCCACCAACCTCGTCACCGCGATCGCCGACGCGATGATGGACTCGACCCCGACGGTCTTCATCACCGGCCAGGTTCGCACCGAGCTGATCGGTACCGACGGCTTCCAGGAGGCCGACATCCTCGGCGCGACGATGCCCTTCGTCAAGCACTCCTTCGCCGTCACCGACCCGCGCCAGATCCCCGAGTACGTGCACGAGGCCTTCCACGTCGCCTCGACCGGCCGCCCGGGGCCGGTGCTGCTGGACATCCCGCAGGACCTCTCGCGCGCCGACATCGACTACCTGCCGCGGACCGAGCCGGTCGAGCTGCCGGGCTACAAGCCCTCGACCGAGGGCAACATCAAGCAGATCCGGATCGCCGCGAAAGCGCTGGCGAGCGCGCGGCGGCCGATCTTCTACACCGGCGGCGGCGTCATCAACGCGAACGGTTCCGAGGAGCTGCGCGAGCTCGCCGACTCCGACCGCTTCCCGGTCACCTCGACCCTGATGGGACTCGGCGCCTTCCCGGCCTCCAGCGACCGCTTCCTCGGCATGCTCGGGATGCACGGCACCTGGACCGCCAACCAGGCGATGGACAAAGCCGACCTGATCGTCGCCGTCGGCGCCCGTTTCGACGACCGCATCACCGGCAAACTCGACCAGTTCGCGCCGCACGCAAAGGTCATCCACATCGACATCGACCCGGCCGAGATCTCGAAGAACGTCGGCGCCCACATCCCGATCGTCGGCGACGTCAAAAAGGTGCTGCCGAAGCTGACCCGCGAGTACCGGGCGCTGCAGACCGACTCCAGCCGCCTCGACGAGTGGTGGAACACGCTGAGCGGCTGGCGCGACGCGCACCCGCTCTACTACGACCCCGGCAAAGACGGCGAGATCAAGCCGCAGTTCATGATCGAGGCGCTGCACCGGGCCAGCCAGGGCGACGCGATCGTCACCTCCGACGTCGGCCAGCACCAGATGTGGACCGCGCAGTATTACGGCTTCGACAAGCCCCGGCGCTGGATCAACTCCGGCGGCCTGGGGACGATGGGCTTCGGCCTGCCGAGCGCGATCGGCGCCAAGGTCGCCTGCCCGGGCGAGGAGGTCGTCTGCGTCGCCGGCGACGGCAGCCTGATCATGAACATCCAGGAGCTCGCCACCTGCGTTACCGAGCAGATCCCGGTCAAGGTCTTCCTGATGAACAACGGCTACATGGGGATGGTCCGCCAGTGGCAGGAGCTGTTCTGGGACCGCCGCTACAGCTCCGTCGACATGGGCTCCAGCCCGGACTGGGTGAAGCTGGCCGAGGCCTTCGGCGCCAAAGGCATGCGCTGCGAGAACGCGGCCGACCTCGAGGAGCAGATGGTGGCGGCGCTGGAGCACGACGGGCCGGTCCTGATGGACGTCCGCGTCGCCCGTGAAGAGAACTGCTATCCGATGATCCCGCCGGGCAACGCCGCCCGCGACATGGTCGAGGCGCCGCGGAAGGCGGTGGGCTGATGGAGGCGGGAACTCCCCAGGTCGTCAAATTGGAGGACCTGCACGTCGCCGGTCAGCTCAGCGGCCGCAAGCACATCCTCTCGATCCTGGTCGAGAACAAGCCGGGCGTGCTGGCGCGCGTCGCCGGGCTCTTCTCCCGCCGCGGCTTCAACATCGACACGCTCGCCGTCGGCCCGACCGACGACCCCAGCGTCTCCCGCATCACCCTGACGCTCGACGGTGCCGTCCACCCGATCGACCAGGTGACCAAGCAGCTGCACAAGCTCGTCAACGTCTTGAAGATCCGCGACATGGAGCCGGAGGAGACGGTCGCCCGCGAGATGGCGCTGTTCAAGGTCTCCTCGGCGGTCGAGAACCGGGCCGAGATCATCCAGTTCGCCGAGATCTTCCGGGCGAAAATCGTCGACGTGGCGCGGCGGACGATGACGATCGAGGTCACCGGCTCCGCCGACAAGATCGAGGCCTTCGAGCGGATGGTCCGCCCGCACGGCCTCGTCGAAATGGTGCGGACCGGCGAGATCGCCATTGGACGCGGTCACGACTGAAATGACGGCCCAGGACGCCCTCAGACGGCGTCCTCAGTCGCTTGTGTGCAGAGCACACTGCGCTCCCTGCGTCCTTGTCTGAGAACGTCCTGACCTCGTCATTTGGCGCCGCCTTGGCAAGAGCGGCGGAGCGGGGACGGCGCACCCTCGTAAGCGTCACTCAGGAGGTCGAGGTCGGTGACCCCTGCGCGGTGGTCTTCGCTTCGCGGCTGGCCTCAGATCGCTGGTTCTGCTGGGAGCAGCCCGATCGGGAGATCGCGCTCGCCGGGCTCGGGGTCGCGCACGAGGCGAGTTCGCGGGGGGAGGGGCGGTTCGACGACGTCGCCGACGAGTGCCTGCGGGTCGGCTCCGGCGCCGTCCTCGCCGAGCCGCGGGGGCTGCCGGCGGGCGCCGGCCCGGTCTGGCTCGGCGGCTTCGCCTTCGACGCCGACGGCGGGAGCACGCCGACCTGGTCCTCGCTGGCGCCGGCCTCGCTGGTCCTGCCCGAGGTCTCGCTCTGCCGCAGCGGCGACCGCACCTTCCTCACCGTCAACGCGGTCGTGCAGCCGGGCGAAGACGTCGAGCGGCTGGGGGAGAAGCTGCGGTCGCGCCTCGCCTCGCTCTGCACCGATACCCCGCTGCCGCTGCTCGACCCGCACCCGACCGCTCACGCCGGCATCCGCAGCGCCCGGCCCCCGCGCGAGTTCGAAGCCGCCGTGTCGGGCGCCACATCCCGGATCGCCGAAGGGGAGATGAGCAAGGTCGTGCTTGCCCGCGAGGTGATCGTCGACGCCGCCGCTGCCTACGACCCCGCTGCGGTCTTCGGCGCCATGCGCGATCAGTTCCCGGCCTGCTTCTGCTTCTGCTGCGGCACGTCCGAGGCCGCCTTCATCGGCGCCAGCCCCGAGCTGCTGGTCCGCCGCTCCGGCGCCAGCGTCTCCACCGTCGCCCTCGCCGGCTCGACCCGGCGCAGCTCCGATCCCGCCGTCGACGACCACCTCGGCGAGCAGCTGCTGCGCAGCGACAAGGACCGCCGCGAGCAGCGGATCGTCGCCGAGCGGATCGTCCGCGCCCTGCGCCCGCACGCGGTCTGGGTCGAGGCGGCGCCCGAGCCGGAGATCGTCAAGGTGGCGAACATCCAGCACCTGGCGACGCCGGTGATCGCCCAGATGGCCGAGCCGCACTCGGCGATCGAGCTCGCCGGCCTCCTGCACCCGACCCCCGCCGTCGGCGGCGAGCCCTGGCCCGCCGCCGCCGCCGCGATCGCCGAGCTCGAGGGCATGGACCGCGGCTGGTATGCCGCCCCAGTCGGCTGGATGGACGCAACCGAGGACGGCGAGTTCTGCGTCGCCCTCCGCAGCGCCCTCCTCCGCGACCGCCAGGCCCACCTCTTCGCCGGCGTCGGCGTCGTCGCCGGCTCCGACCCCGCCGCCGAGCTGGCCGAGACCGAGGTCAAGCTCGGGGCCTTGCTGCCGCTATTGGCGGAGTAGGGTCCGGGTCGGTTGAATGTCTCTCTTCAACTCGTTGATTCCTGGGGTCCGAGAGGTTCGGGCGCCGCTGATAGCCGGATACATCTGGTTGATCTGCACATGGCTTTTGCTGGAGCCGCATGCGCCTTCTCCGAGCGACAACAGGATCTATGGCCGTATTGCGGAAATTTCCGATGCGGTGGGACCGGTCGGGCAAGCGTTTGCGGTGTCCGTCGCCGCATACCTACTCGGCTCGCTGCTTCAAGCAGGAATCCACCATGTTTGGGACCGGGCCACGAAGGGCCTTGGTCCCCTGCAGCTGGATGAAAAGCAGCAGCGGTTGTTCGATGAACTCGCAGGCGGAGGGCCGCCTCGGGGAGTGGGCACCATCCCCGAATATGCGGTCCTCTTCCCTTTCTACCGCGGTGCAGGAGATCGCAGAGCGGGAACTGGCAGAGGCATTTCGGCAGCTCCAAATAGCGGTCCGATCCATCGAGAGCGCCGCACTTCCTACCCGTCCGTGATCTGCTGGGGCAAATCCATCTGCTTGAAACCCGATTGCTAGAGGTCGCGGAGAGCACCGGCGCTCAAATCGAGCGACTGCGAGCTGAGGCAGACTTCAGGTTCACCGTCGCGCCGCCCTTGACCAGTTTGATTCTGATTCTCGCCATCGGTGTGAGCCCGCTCTGGCTCTTTCTCCTCGCGATTCCATTTGCGCTGGCAATTCAGGGGACTGACTTGGCGCAAAGAAGGTCGGAAGAGGTTTTTGATGCTTTGCGCGCTCGGACTCAAACTCCAGAGCTAGAGCGAAGTACGCCTGTATTCGAGCGCTACAGAGCTGGCACGACGCAGCTGTTGCAGGGATTGAAAGAGGCGCAGTGGCCTTCCGCGCAGAGGCATTAGCTAGGGCGAGCTTTTGGAGAGTCCGGTGACCCGCTCCGTCAGGCGGCGGTGGACCTCGACGTTGGTCGGGCGATTGGTCTTCACCTCGATCAGACTGGTACCGGCGGCAAGGGAAGCGGGTAGTTCGTCGATCGATTCGAGGCGGTAGTGGGGGAGGTCGAAGAGGGCGGCGGCCTTGGCGACGTCGACGCCGCGGGGGGTGCCGAGTAGAGCCTCGAACTCGCTGTTGTCCAGCGCCGACTCCTGTGGCAGGAAGTGGAAGATGCCGCCGCCGTCGTTGTCGATGACGACGATGCGGACCGGGGTGTCGACATCGCGCAGCGCGGCGAGGCCGCCGATGTCGTGGAGGAGGCCGAGGTCGCCGCAGACGATCGTCGTCGGGCGGCCGCTGGCGTGAGCGGCACCGATGCCGGAGGAGATCAGGCCGTCGATCCCGTTGGCGCCGCGGTTGGAGAGGAAAAGGACGTCGGTCCCGCCAGCGGCGAGGAACGCCTCTTGGTCGCGGATCGGCATGCTCGAGCTGGTGTAGACGAGGTCGCCGTCGCGGTGGGCGCGGCCGAGGGCGCGGTGGAGGGACGGCTCGGAGATCTCGGCGTCGGCGAGCGCCCCGTCCAGCGCTGCCTGGGCCGCGGACTCGGCTTCCATCCAGCGCTCCGGCAGCGGCCGTTCGCGTCCCTCAAGCCCTTCCACTCGCGTCGCCCAGCCCGCGGCCAGCTCGGTCGGGTCGGCGCGGAGGATCGCCGCCGCCCGGTTGGTCGGCTCGTTCCAGCCGCCGTAGGGGTCGACCACGATCTCGTCGGCGCCGCTGGCCTCGATCCAGGCGCGGAGCGGCTTGCTCGTCGGCATCTCGCCGAAGCGGAGGATCAGGTCGGGGACG
>Ga0157284_10000002_pt1 | contig 42561 bp, 52 predicted proteins | sample NitcycUS059202B1_FD_108392 | JGI IMG/M metagenome (GOLD analysis project Ga0157284, IMG submission 108392) | Soil microbial communities from Arlington Agricultural Research Station in Wisconsin, USA - Nitrogen cycling UWRJ-S059-202B-1 | ecosystem: Environmental > Terrestrial > Soil >... | reverse complement strand
CGACCCCGGCCGCCTGCAGCTCGTCGAACAGACGCTCCAGCGCGGCGGCGAAGCGGGGACGGCCGGCGGAGCGGCGCAGCGGCCGCAGGCGCTCGCGCCGCGCCTCGGTGGCGACGGCGATCGCGCGCAGGCGCTGAGCGGGGGAGAGCTCGGCCCCTGGCGGCGCCCCGGCGGCCGTGACTACGGTGCGGAAGAGCGCCCCGAAGGTCATCGCCGCGCCGCCGAGCTGAGCGCCGGAAGACGCCCCTCCGGCGCAGAGCTCGCGCTCGAAGTCGAAGACGTCGTCGGTGGTGGGGAGGACGAGGACCGGGTCGCGGTCGAGGGCGGCTCTGAAGATGCGCAGGACCTCGCCGCGCTTGCCCGAATTGGGGGGACCGTAGATCAATCTCAGGGACATCCGACCCGAGCCTAGGGACGGGTCCGGCGTCGCTCGGCGGCCTCCCCGCGCGACCCCGCAAAATGGGGGGTTAGCGGGCATCTTTTGGTGTCATCGGCCGCCTCTACCTTTCTCGGCAGCCGATGTCCCTCTGCTTCGTAGACCCAGCCGACGCCATCCGGGCTATCGCCGACTCAGTCGGGCGAGAGGCTCGCCGCCAGCTCCTCGGGGAGGCGGTGCGCGCCTGGGTGGACGAGATCCCCGAGTCCGAGCTCGAAGTCCACTACGCAAAGGCGATCTCTGAGCTCGACGAGCACGACCTCTCGATGCTCGCCGCCTGGCACGGCTCCCTCGAGGCCGGCCAGCCGGTCCCCAACCGCGACTTCCTCATGGCCGCCTTCAGCTCCCTCGGTGAGAACCGCCGCGAGGCCCTCAAGCTAGCCGCTGGCTTCCGCGGCGAGGAGGCCGTCGACTCCGGCGTCACCGAGGAGGACGCCCTCGAGCTGGTCCTAGGCCTCCTCGGCCCACCACGCCTGATGGAGCTGGCCGCCGAGGCGCTAGAGCTGTACGTGTGGGACCGCGCGGGCAGCGACAACTAGCTGCTTTCCTCCTTTGCGTCGCTAAGATTCTGGCATCCATGTGGGGTGTGGTTAACCCCCTCGGAGAACGATTCTCCGGTGCTTACGCATGGCGATAGCGACGCAGCGTTGAAGAAGCTAATGCAGTGCATGGTTCGGAGTCAGCGTCGCGGGCACAGTGCTCGGCCTGTCCCGAGTGTGCCGTGAATGAGGTGGACACATTCGCAGTTCGTCTCAAGACGCATTGCGCTCGATCCGGCAGGGGTGAAAGCCGGTGCGCAAGGAGACGAAGTTGCGGCGCTCCGCTTCATTCAAGAGGCAGCAGAACGAGAATCAGGGGCTCCGGACGGAGCGCCAGATCGAGCTCTACCGCCAGCGTGAGGCGGCTAAGCGTGAGCGGGCCGAACGTCGCGAGGTTGAGGCTCGCGCCCGCGAATCCGAGGCCCGCGTTCGTCACCTCAACTTCGAGTTGATCCAGCGCGTTGTCTTATTGGTCATGGGGGTGGCCATAGGAGTGGTTACGATCATCAGCGCTTTCGGGAACCCGGAGCTGCCCAAACTGTCCATCGCCGCCGCCAGTCTGTGGGCCTCTATTGCAGCCGCGCTCTATCGCTGGGGAGGCCAATAAAGCGGTGAATAAGAGCAACAAAAAGACCCGCCTGCGCGGGTCTAGTTGCAAGGTGGGTAATCAGCCCACAAACGCCTGATAGCCCCTTGATCGTATGGCAAGAGTTGCGGTCGGGAAACCTGGCTCTACCAGTACCTCCACTGGCCTGGTTAAGCTCGGTTCCTTGGACGTTCCGCCGCAAGCGATAGTCATCTTCGGTGCCACCGGCGACTTGGCGCGGCGGAAGCTGCTGCCGGGGCTGCTGCGGTTGTTCCAGGCTGGGTTGATGCCGGAGTTCCGGATCATCGGGGTCTCGATGGAGGAGATCAACGACGCTCGGTTTCGGGCGATTGCCGAAGCGGCTTGCCGGGAGCATGCCCGTCACGCTTTCGGCGGTGAGGAGTGGCATGAGTTCTCCGGCCGGCTCTCCTACGTGCCGCACGGGCGGGCGCCGGAGGGGCTGAAGGAGGCGGTCGACAAGGCCGAAGGGGAACTGGGGTCGGAGATGCGGCTGCTCCACTACCTGAGCGTGCCGCCGACCGCCGCCCCCGACGTGATCCAGATGCTGAAGACGTGCGGGCTCTCGGAGCGCTCGCGGGTGATCATGGAGAAGCCGTTCGGGACCGACCTCGCCAGCGCCCGCAAGCTGAACGAGATGGTCCACGAAGTCCTCGCCGAGGACCAGGTCTTCCGCATCGACCACTTCCTCGGCAAAGAGGCGGCGCAGAACATCCTCGCGCTGCGCTTCGCCAACGGCCTCTTCGAGCCGATCTGGAACCGCAGCCACATCGACCACATCCAGATCGACGTGCCGGAGACGCTCGGGGTCGGCACCCGCGCCGCCTTCTACGAGAAGACGGGCGCCTTCCGCGACATGGTCGTCACCCACCTGTTCCAGATCCTCGCCTTCGTCGCGATGGAGCCGCCGACGGCGCTGGCGCCGGGGCCGATCACCGACGAGAAGAACAAGGTCTTCCGCAGCCTGCAGCCGCTCGATCCCGCCCAGGTGGTGCGCGGGCAGTACGAGGGCTACCGGGAGGAGGAGGGGGTGGACCCGGACTCCCGGACCGAGACCTTCGTCGCGCTCAAGGCCGAACTCGACAACTGGCGCTGGAGCGGCGTCCCCTTCTACCTGCGCACCGGCAAGCGGATGGAGGAAAGCGCGCGGATCATCTCGATCGCCTTCCGCGAGCCCCCGCACGCGATGTTCCCCGAGCACTCGCGGGTCGGCCGCTACGGGCCCGACCACCTCACCTTCGACCTCGACGAGTCCTCCCGCGTCTCCCTCTCCTTCTACGGCAAGCGGCCGGGGATGGGGATGGTCCTCGACAAGGCGAGCATGCAGTTCTCGCTGGAGGAAACCGGCCACCGCGACGAGACCGTCGAGGCCTACGAGCGGCTGATCCGCGACGCGATGATCGGCGACCGCACCCTCTTCACCACCGCGGTCGGGATCGAGCGGCTCTGGGAAGTCTCCGAACCGGTGCTGCAAGACCCGCCGCCGGTGAAACCGTACCCGCAGGGATCGTGGGGGCCGACCGAGATCGGCGCCCTGATCGCGCCGCACAGCTGGCGCCTGCCGTTCGCCCGGCGCTGGCGCGAGTCACCGGTCGCCGCTTAGGCCAGCGCGGCGCGGATATCGGCGATCGCCTGCTCGTTGTCGCGGAAGTGGACCGCCGCCATTCCGGCCTTCTCGGCGGCTTCGCAGTTGACCTGGAGGTCGTCGACGAAGAGGCAGGCCTCGGCCGGCATCCCGATCCGCTCCAGCGTCAGCTCGTAGATCCGCCCTTCCGGCTTGCGGCAGCCGACGAAGGCGGAGTCGACGATCTCCTCGAAGATCTCGTCGACCGGCAGCATCGAGCGCCAGAGCGGCTCCCACTCGCGCACGTTGTTGGTCAGCATCGCCATCTTCAGCCCGCTCGCCTTCAGCTCCCGCATCAGCGCGATCATCTCCTCGTTCGGGTCGAGAGCGCCAAAGAACTTGTGGCGGAAGTGGTGGAGGTGGGGCCGGTGGCCGAGGATCGACTCCAGACCGGCCTCGAGCCGGTCGATGAACTCGTCCTCGCTGATCTCGCCGCGCTCGAGCTTGAAGAGCGGCAGCTCCTCGCCCTCGGGCAGCCCCTCGCGCATCGCCAGCCCGAGGTTTTCCGGCGAGATGCCGCTGTCGTCCTGGAAGGCGGCGAAGGCGGCGAGCAGCGGCGTGGTGAGGACGCCGCCGAAGTCGGAGACGACCGCCCGTATGCCATTGGTCGGGGGCTCACCCATCGGCGCTGCGGGCGACCTCGTAGGTGCCGAGGCCCTCGCGTCCCTCGACCGACCAGCGGAAGAAGGCGATCTGGGAGTCGAGCCCCTGCCGGCGCACGCAGACCGAGTCGATCAGCGTCCCGGCGCCGCGCAGCGGCCGCATCTCCTCGACGTCGGGCCACAGCTCCAGCGTCGCCCGGCGCTGGACGCCGTCCTCGCCATACTCGGTCGAGAGCAGCGATTCCTCGAACTGCAGCGGCGCGCCGTCGGCGTCGCAGAGGACCGCCGCCACCTCCTCTTCGCCGTGCCCCTCGGCGCCGGCGGGGGTGTTCGCGGTGAGCGCGAGCAGGCCGCCGTCGTCGAAGACGATCCCGATCGACCGCCGCAGCACTGGCCCACGCTCGTTCATGGCAGGCAGCCTAAGGGCCTTCTCTCTAGATTGCCGTCCCCATGCCCGAGCTGACGATCCGCGACGCCGACCCCCAGCGCGACGCCGCCGCCTGCGCGGAGATCTACGCGCCGCACGTCGAGGACAGCCCGGTCTCCTTCGAGGAGCGGGCGCCGGACGCGGCCGAGCTGGCGGCGCGGATCGAGCGCTACGGCGCCAGCCACGCCTGGCTCGTCGCCGAGCGGGAGGGGCGGGTGGTCGGCTACGCCTACGCGACCGCCTTCAACGAGCGGCCCGCCTATCGCTGGAGCACCAGCGTCTCCGTCTACGTCGCCGAGGCCGCCCGCGGCAGCGGCGTCGGCCGCGCCCTCTACGAGGCCCTCTTCGACCGCCTCCGCCAGCGAGGCTTCCGCACGGCCTGCGCCGGGATCACCCTGCCGAACGAGGCGAGCTGCGGCCTGCACCAGAGCCTCGGCTTCGAGCTGGTCGGCGTCAACCGCGAGATCGGCTGGAAGCAGGGCGCCTGGCACGACGTCGGCTGGTACCAGCTGGAGCTGGCGCCGGCGGGGAAGGGGCCGCCCCCGGAGCCGCGTTAGCGCCCGGCTACCATGGGGCCATGTCCGAGAACTCCGCAGCCGCATCCGATCAGGCCCCGCCCACGCCCGACCAGCACGACGAAACCCTCACCGAGGAGGACGTCTACGAGGTGCTCGAGGAGGTCATCGACCCCGAGCTCGGCCTCGACTTCGTCTCCCTAGGCCTCGTCTACGACGTCAACATCGAGGGCACCGAGGTCTACGTCACCTTCACCCTGACGACCCCCGCCTGCCCGATCGGCCCCCAGGTCTCCGAGCAGATGCGCGAGTTCGTCGGCGACCTCCCCGGCGTCACCGCCGTCCACCCCAAGATGGTCTTCGACCCCGCTTGGAGCCCGGAGATGATGACCGAGGACGCCAAGTTCGCGCTGGGGTTCTGACCTTCCTCTACCCGGCTCCGAACCGGTGAATAGAGTGGCAGCGAATGGTTTATCGCGTGGAATTGCCAGGCGACGACGGCGGCTCGGTAGTTCAGGCGTTCATAGCTGACTGGGTCGGTCAGCCCGCCCTGCGTCGTCTTGTCGAAGCTGAAGGCGGCTCTTGGCCTTCCGGAACTCTGGAGGAACAGGTACGCACCCTTCACGATTTCAGCGACCGCTGGGACTTTCGCAGCGGAGCGGAGCGCCTCGATATCGCCGCCTCCTCGGTTGATGAGGAGGCGGAGCGGATCGTCGGCGATGCCGCCGAGCTTGGTCTCACCCTCACTACCCCTCCCTCCGAGACGCGGTACGACCATGCTTTGGTGCTGGGCGGGACTGCACTGGCCAGCATCTACCGGCTAAAACACCTTTATCAATTGATCGAGGGGGGGTTGGCGGTGGAGCATGTCGCCGTGCTCACCGCCTTGCGGGAGGTAGGAGACTCAGAGCTGCAGCTGGTCAGGGAGCGCCCTGAGATCATGTCAGTGGTCGCAGATAACCCAACGACGGAGTTCGACGTGATGGTTGCCGCGGTTGAATTCTTCACCGGTGCCGAGGCGCAGATCGAACGTTCCTTCCACGCCAATCCTCATCTCGCATCAGCGCAGGCGAAGATCGGCAACACGCTGGTGCTGGCGGCACCATCAGCCGATCCAGATCGAAGAGCTAACAGTCGAGACAACTATGACGCGTACAGCAGTCGTATCGGGGCCGGCGATGCGGTCCTGATCGTCACCAGCAGCATTTACCTCCCGTACCAGTTCTTTGTCGCTTTGCAGGCGCTCGGATGGGAGCAACCGCGCACGATCGAGGCGATTGGGTTCCCTCCGGAGTGGATGCAGGGAGTGCTCACCGGACCGACCAACGTCCTGCAAGAGCTTCGGAGTGCCCTCTTCGGCGCTCGAACGACTCTCGAGCTGCTGGCGAGCGAGAGCTAGGGCCGGAGCCTTGCTTCTGCGGCTCTGACCGCCCGTCGCATCCTGAGCTCATCGACGATCGAGCCTTCGACTTCGTCCCCGAAGCCAGGGTGTTTCTCGATTCCACTGCCGTCGACGTCGAGGAGCTTGAGGCTGACAGTTCCGGATCCGTCAACTGCCGGACGCTCCAGGGTCAGCGCTCTACCCTGGTGCTTGGGGTGCAAGTGGTGGTAATCGATTCCCGCGTTGTACAGGTCCATCACCCTTCTCCCCCATCGAACCTGTCTCTGCCCACCCTTTTGTTCGTTGAGCTGATCTAAGAAGGGCCAAAGTAAAACGCCGGCTCTGACGAATATCGTGTGGTACTGCTGGAGGGCGCTGCGCAGCGATAAGCCGTCGGAGACGTATTGCGCCACGTCGTTCATTGCAGCCACCACTGCGCGTGCATTCTTCTTATCTTCCTCGTCCAGCTCGTCGAGAGTTCGCCAGGTTCTGAACTTTGCGGTTGCGGTGGGTTCTGCCAAGCGCAGCAGCAGGTCCTCGTGGACGGGGAATTTCGTCATCAGGTAGTAGCGCTGACTGCTCGAACCACGGAACGCTTGCTGAAACTGGATGGTTGCCTGGGCGCGGGTGACCGCCGCTCCACTGCGGAGCTGAAGGACCACGAGAAGGACGCCGATTGACGCTACGACTGCTCCGGATAAGCCGGCCCAGTCCGCGAGGGTGGCTACTGGCAGCGCTTCGATCTCCACTTTCTCCTAATACTCAGGTGTCGTGGCGCTGAAGCCTAGCGGGTGGATAACTACTCGTAGGTCAACGCCGCAGTGGGTCGAGGTGCGCAGCCCGTCGCGCCGGGAGGATGACGGCGAGGGTGCCGATGATGACGCCGAGGACGGCGGTCATGATCAACATCCCGGTGGGGATGTGGAGGTTGAGGCCGACGAGGGTGCTGGCGCGGACGGAGTAGATCCAGACGAGGCCGACGATGAGGCCGGCGAGGATGCCGGCGAGGCAGCCGCCGAGGGAGATGAGGAGGCTCTCGTCGAGCATGGCGCGGCGGACGCGCCAGCGGGAGCCGCCGAGGGCGCGGAGGACGCCGATCTCCCGGGTGCGCTCGATCACCGACATCGAGAGGGTGTTGACGATCCCCAGCAGGCCGACGATTACGCCGATGCCGATGATCGCGTTGAAGAAGGCGAACTGCTGGTTGATCGCGTCTTCGTAGTGCTGCTTGAACTCGGTGTTGGAGACGGCTTCGTAGCCGGGATAGTCGACCGCTAAGAGGCGGTGGACTTTGGTTTCGAGCACGCCTCGGAGCGGCCGGCAGCAGCACGTTCTCGGCCGCCGTCAGGGTGGGCAGCAGGTTGAAGAACTGGAAAACGAAGCCGAACACGTCCCCCCGCAGCTCGGTCAGCTCCTTGTCGCCGAGGTCGTCGTAGCGCCGCCCGGAGATCGAGACGGTGCCGCCGTCCGGCCGGTCAAGCGCGCCGAGGATGTGCAGCAGCGTGCTCTTCCCCGAACCGGACGGCCCCATGATCGCCACCAGCTCTCCCTCGCAGACCTCCAAATCGACCCCCCGCAGCGCCCGCACGGCGGAGGCCCCGGCCCCGAAGGACCGGTCGAGGCCGCTTGCCTTCAGCAGCGGCACGCTGGGGTCGGATCCATCAGATGCCTGGTGACGATGTCGCTCTCTCATGCCACGAAGGTATGACGGCGCGCCAAAGCCATCATCCGGGTTCACCTACAAAGCTGACGACGGGATTTTCCGGGTCAGGGAAGCGGCTTGCGGAACAACAAGTGCGGCAAGCCGGCGTGGTCGACTTGGCCACCTTCCTCGCAGCCGACCTTCTCGGCTACGCGCCGGGAGGGGGCGTTCGCGGGTAGGACCAGGGCCACCAGTTCCTCGATCCGCAGCTCACGTGCCCAGGCGATCGCAGCGTTTGCCATTTCGGTGGCGTAGCCTCGACCGTGCATGGCGGGCTCGATGCTCCAGGCGAGCTCGACCATCGCGGTCTCTTCTACGACGGTCCAGTGCAGGCCGCCGCGGCCGGCGAAGGCGCCGGACTGCTTCTCGATCAGGACCCAGGGGCCGAAGCCGTGGTCGGACCAGTGGGTGCAGTCGCCTTCGACCAGCTCGTCTAAGGCACCGGAGTTGAAGGGCGGCAGGGGAGGGGGGCGGAGCCAGCGCTCGATCTCCGGTTGGGTGAAGTGGGCGTGGTAGAGGGCGCGATCCTGGGGGGTCGGCCGGCGGAGGAGGAGGCGCCGGGTCTGCCGCTCCTCGCTGCTCAACTCAGCCCCGATCGCTGCGCGGCAGGCGGGGGTCCTCGTCGGCTTGCGGCGGCACCTCTTCGGCGGTCCCCTCGAAGTCGTAGTCGCGGCTGGGCCGCTGCTCGGACGGGGGCGGCGTTCCGAACGGGCTCGGCCCGCCGCTAGACATGCCGACTACCGCGAAGCGGCCGATCGCGAGCCGTTTCAGCAGCCGGCGGGTGATCGCGCGGGTCGGCGGCAGCAGCAGGAAGAGGCCGACGATGTCGGTGATGAAGCCCGGGGTCAGCAGCAGCGTGCCGCCGATGATGATCAGCGCCCCGTCGGCTACCTCTTTGCCGGGGAACCGCCGCGCCGCCAGCGCCTCGTTGAAGCGCCGCCAGGCGCCCCGTCCCTCGTGTTTGAGCAGCCACGAGCCCAGCAGCGCGTCGGCAAGCAGCAGGATCAGCGTCGGCCCCACGCCGATCAGCTGCCCGACCTGGATGATCACGTAGAGCTCCGCGATCGGGACGACGATGAAGAGGAGGACCAGAAGCAGGGGCATCTCGGTAGCTCGCTACCCGGGGGAAAAGGAGGCTACGCCGCTTTGGCGGACTTCCCGGCCGCCGTCTCCAGCTCGGCCAGCGATTCGCTCAGCCCGTTGCTGACGACTTCGACGTCCTCCATGCAGTCGTAGTCGGCGAGCAGGCCGAACCCGACCTTGCCGTTGTAGCTCATGATCGCCACCGCCAGGCAGTGGTCCTTCGGCAGGAAGGCGACGGGGTAGACCTCCTCCATTTCCCTGCCCAGTACGTAGAGCGGCATCTGCGGTCCCGGCACGTTGGTGACGATCAGGTTGAAGAGGCGGGTGGAGAAGTTGATCCGCGAGGCCTGGGCGAGCAGGGTCGGCGGCGCGAAGTCGTTGAAGCGGGAGATCACTTCCGCCCCCAGGGCCTGTTTGGAGCGCTTGAGGCCGGCCATCGCGTCGCTGATCGTGCGCAGCCGCCGCACCGGATCCTCGATGTAGACCGGCAGCGGCCCCCGCATCAGCGCGATCCGGTTGCCGAGGTTGCCCCGCTCGTCCTCGCTGCGGATCGAGACCGGCACCAGCGCCCGCAGCTCCAAGCCCTCGGTGCGGACGCCGCGGCCGTGCAGCCACCTGCGCAGCGCCCCGGTCACGACCGCGAGGACCACGTCGTTGACGGTGCCGCCGAAGGTGTCCTTGATCCCTTTGAAGGTGGCGAGCTCCGAGCGCGCCCAGACGTAGCGGCGGTGCGGCCCGATCCCTTCGTTCAGCGGCACGTCCGGCGCCGGGTCGGCGAAGGCGCTGACGATCTCGCCGACGCCCTCCAGCCCCTCGACCACCTTGCGCGCCGTCGTCTCCGGGTTGCGAACGACCTCGACCGCCCGCTCGGCCAGCTTCACCGGCGCCGCCACCGCGTCGGCGATCCCGCGGGCGACCAGCTCGGTCGTGCCCGGTTCGGGCTGCGGCACCCAGTCGTCTTCGAGCTGCATCGGCTTCGCCTCGCGCTCGAGGTCGAAGAGGACGGTGCCGATGTCGACGCCGGAGACGCCGTCGACCATCGCGTGGTGGGTCTTGGTCAGGATCGCGAAGCGGTCGCGCTCCAGGTTCTGCGCCAGCCACAGCTCCCAGAGCGGCTTCGAGCGGTCCAGCTGCTGGGAGAAGATCCGCCCCGCCAGCCGTTTCAGCTGCGCCTCGCCGCCCGGATCGGGCAGCGCGGTATGGCGGATGTGGTAGGTGAGGTTGAAGTTGACGTCGTCGGCCCAGAGCGGCCGGCCGGCCTCCAGCGGCGGCACCACCAGCTTCTGGCGGAAGCGCGGCACCAGCGGCAGGCGGCTGCGGACGTGCTCGACCAGGTCGGTGTACTTCGGCGGCGGCCCCTCGAAGATCAGGATCGCCCCCACGTGCATGTGGCTGCTCGAGCTCTCGTTGGTCAGGAACGAGGCGTCGACGGCGGTCAGTCGGTCGAGATGGCGTCCGGAAGTTGCCATCAGCCAAGGCTACCCAGGCCGCAAAATCGGAGCTTTCCCGCTCCGGCTCGCGCAATCTGGGCACCGCTTCGGAGATTTGCCACAGCCGGCTGGGGACAAAGTCGGCCACGTTCTCTCGGTACCCTTGGAGATGTGCCTGCCACCGCCACCGCGCCCAAACGGGTGCTCCTCGCTGCGCCGCGCGGCTACTGCGCCGGCGTCGACCGTGCCGTGCAGACGGTCGAGCGCGCGCTTGAGCTCTACGGCGCCCCCGTCTACGTGCGCAAGGAGATCGTCCACAACAAGCACGTGGTCGAAGAACTGGCCAAGCGGGGCGCGATCTTCGTCGAGGAGGAGACCGAGGTGCCGGAGGGCGCGATGGTCGTCTTCTCCGCCCACGGCGTCGCCCCCAGCGTGCACGAGAACGCCGCCGCCCGCCAGCTGCGGACGATCGACGCGACCTGCCCGCTGGTGACCAAGGTCCACGTCTCCGCCCGCCGCTTCGCCGCCCAGGGCTACACGATCATCATGGTCGGCCACGAGGGCCACGAGGAGGTCGAAGGGACGACCGGCGAGGCGCCCGACAGCATCGTCCTGATCGAAACCGCCGACGAAGTCGAGGGCCTCCAGGTCCCGGACCCGAACAAAGTCGCCTTCATCACCCAGACGACGCTCTCGGTCGACGAGACCGCCGAGGTGATCGCCGCCCTGCGGGCCAAGTTCCCCGGCATCGTCTCCAGCAAGTCAGACGACATCTGTTACGCGACCACCAACCGGCAGATCGCCGTCAAGCAGCTGGCCCGCGAGTGCGACCTGGTCCTGGTGATCGGCTCGACCAACTCCTCCAACTCCAACCGCCTAGTCGAGGTCGCGCGCGAACACGGCGCCGCCTCCTACCTGATCGACAACCACGGCCAGGTCGAGGAGGAGTGGCTGGAGGGAGTGGAGACGGTCGGGATCACCTCCGGCGCCTCCGCCCCCGAGGAGCTGGTCGAGCGGCTCGTCTCCTTCTTCCGCGAGCGCGGCGCCGACGACGTCTCCGAGCTGCGGACCGTCCACGAGGACGTCCGCTTCATGCTCCCGAAGGAGATCCGCGACGAGGTCGCGGCGCGCGCCTGAGCGACGATTGGCGAGTTAATCCGGCTATAGGCGAGCTAACTCGCCAATCGGCTATCCCCAGTCCGGCCTCGCCACGACCCCGCGGTCGAAGTCGCTCATCGGCCGCTCCTTGTCAGCGATCTCGCCGCCGTTGGACTGCGAGCCGTTGGCGGCGCTGGTGTTGCCCTCGCGGGTCGGGACCATCCCGTTCTTGGCCGGGCCGCGGACGGTGACGATGTGCTCGGCGTTCCAGAGCGTGCCGATGTCCCCGGGGCGCGCCTGGGCGACGGGCACGGCGCTGAGGCCGTTGCTGCCGGAGAGGGCGTCGGAGAGGATGTAGCCAGCGTAGCCGAGGCGGATCCGGGTCGGGATCTTGGCGCCGCCGACTTTGACCACGATCCAGCAGGCGCAGCAACCGCACCAGAAGACCGGTTCGCTGTAGCCGGTGAACTTGATCATCTCCTCGACCTTGCCGCCCCAGTTGGAGCCGGACGGTTCCTCGTGGACGCCGACCAGGTTCTTGGTCTTCTCGATCGCCCGCTCGCCGGCGGTCTTGTCGAACTGTTTGCGTAGCTGCTTGCGATAGTCCTCGCGTTTTTTGCCGGCCGCCTCCTCCTCTTTGGTCCGGTCGCGGCCGCCGCGGATTAGCTTCTGTACGCCTTCGGAGACGGTGTTGCGCTCCAGTTTGTCCTGGGCGTCGCCCATCACCCCGAGGCTTAGCGCCACCCGCTCCGCCCCCGTCATCGTCCGCGGGCCGAATTCGTCGTCGACGGCGACCTCGCAGTCGATTTTCAGGTGCTCGAACTGTTTGTTGATGTTGCTCTGCAGAGCCCCGACGTCGGCCCCGTGGACGATCGGGGAGATCAGGTGGAACGGGCGGTGGACGGATTTCTCTTTGTCCGCGGGAGTCTGATGTTTGTCCGGCATGGCGACCTTCCTCTCGTCGGGGTGCCGCAAGAGCGGCGATGGGAGTCAGGTACCGGTGCGCCGCCGGCGAAAGCAACCGCGCCGTCAGCTATTTGGATAAGAAACCCTGATGATTTATAGGAACGAGGATGTTCTAGGGCGCGTAGCGGTGGTGCAGCATCAGGTCGTTGCCGTCGGGGTCGGTGAAGAAAGCCATGTGGCAGACGCCGGTGTCGAAGACGTCGCCGCCGAACTCGACGCCCTTTGCTTCCAGCTCCTCCTTCGCCGCGGCGACGTCGTCGACGTGCAGGGCGGGGTGGGCGTTCTTCTGCGGCGCGAACTCCATCCCCTGTTTCGCCGGCTCCCAGATCGCGAAGCAGGTGTCGCCGACCCAGAATTCGAAGCGGCCGCGGTCGTCGGGGCGCAGCCCGAGCGTCTCGACGTAGAAGGCGCGCGAGCGCTCGGCGTCGGTTGACGGGATGCCGATGAAGTCGGTCTTGGTGATCATCGTTTCCTCCTTAAGGAACTCCGGGGGCGAAGCTGACTGACCAGATCTTGACGCCTGGGCTCGGCCGCAGGACGAGGCTGTGGGCCTCGTGGCGCGAATGCTCGGCGAGCGTGCGAAGGCCGGGGAAGGGGCCGGCCGGGACCGTGCTCCACTCGCCGTCGATCTCTACCTCGATCTCCCCGTCGCCCTCGACCGTGGCGAAGGCGCCGCCCGCCTGGTAGTCGAGCGCCAGGTCCTCGCCGTCCTCGCCGGCGACCCAGGGCCGTTGCCAGGAGCCGCCCGGGAACTGCTCGGGGGTGGGGGGGATGACGCGGGCGCCGGGACCGTCGCTGACGCGCAGCGGCGCCATCGGCTCGGGCAGGTCCTGCAGCGCGTCCATCTCCCGCAGCTCGGCCTGGATCGCTTCCTCGGTGGCCCGGTATTCGCCCTCGCCGAAGTGGGCCCAGGAGAGCGAGCCGCCGAGGCTCCAGAGGAAAAGGCTGGGCCAGCCCTCGCAGCCGTAGGCGCTCCAGAGCTCGTGGTCGGCGTCGATCGCGACCGGGAACTCGACGCCGAGTTCGCGCAGCCCGGCGGCGGCGTTGCCGGGCTCGGCGGCGAAGGGGAAGCGCGGCGCCTGGACGCCGATCACGCTCAGGCCCGCCTCGCGGTAGCGGCGGTGCCACTCGGCCAGGTAGGGCAGGGTGCGGGTGCTGTTCAGCTGGGCGTATTCGACGAAGTGGACCAGGGCGGGACCACCGGCGGTCAGGGCCGGCATCGACTCCGGTTCGGTGCCGACCCAGGCGAGGCCGGTCGGCAGGTCGGGGGCGGCGATGTTGTCGCGTCCAGGTCGCATTTAGGCTCGGTTGAGGGCGGACAGTATCCTGGCCGTGTGACCGAGCTCGTCACGTTCCTGCTGCCGGCGCTGCCGTTACTGGGTCTGCTGCTGGCCTTGCTGCTCGGCCACTACCCCGGCTGCGAGGCGATCGTCCGCTTCTCGGAGCGGATCGCCGGGCGCCGCTGCACCCGCGACGCCGACCGTCGCCCCGCCCTGCCGAAGCCGCCCCGCGCCTTCGCGCCCGCGGGCGGTCTCCTGATCGCGCTCGGCCTCGCCCAGCGCCCGCCGCCGCCCGCCGCCTAGACCAGCGAACGGAAACGCGCGGCTTCTCCGCGCATGGCAGAAGGAGTGAGTGTGAACTCGAGAACTGCGGTAATTGGCGCTGTCTTGGTTGTGGTCGCCGTCGTCCTGCTGATCGTGCTCAGCAGCGGTGGCAGTGATTCGAGCAAGACCACCGACGCGGGCAAGGTGCCGACGATCGTGGTCGACAACCAGGGGCATCCAGTCGGAGGCGTCCAGGAACTCGTCTACAAAAAGGGAGACCGGATCCACTTCAAGGTCAAGGTCCCGTTTGAAGAAGAGATCCACCTCCATGGCTATGACGTGGCGAAGGAGGTCCCAAAGGGCGGCGGCACCGTCACCTACGACCTGAAGGCCGATCTTGAAGGGGAGTTCGAGGCTGAGCTCGAGGACCGGGCGGAACAGGTCGCCGCGCTCAAAGTCGAACCGTGAGCTTCATCCCCTTCGCCCACGCGCTTGCATCCAGGCAGGATCTCCCGATCCCCGCCTGGCTGTTCGCGTGGGCGGCCTCGATCGTCCTCATCGTCTCCTTCTTCGCCCTCTCGGCGGCCTGGCGGGAGCCGAAACTCGAGGACGAACACCGGCGGCCGCTGGGGGAGCGCCTCTCGGGCACTCTCCTCGGCTTGCCGCTGCAGGTCCTCTGCGGCGCGGTCGGCGTCTTCCTCCTCGGCGTCGCCGTCTACGCCGGTCTCGAAGGCACCGAAGCCCCCGACCGCAACTTCGCCCTCACCTTCCTCTTCGTCACCTGCTGGTTGGGGTTCCCGTTCTTCTCCGCCGTCTTCGGCGACCTCTTCCGCCCCTTCAACCCCTGGCGCGCGATCGGCCGCGCCGTCGGCACCGCCTTCACCGCGATCGCCGGCCAGCGCCCCGCCCACCTCCGCTACCCCGAGAAGCTCGGCCGCTGGCCGGCCGCGGTGGGCCTGCTCGGCGTCGTCTGGCTCGAGGTCGTCTACGGCGCCGGCGGGATCGGGATCGAACCCCACGCCACCGCCGTCGCCGCCCTCCTCTACAGCGCCTACACGCTGGCGATGATGGCGGTCTTCGGCGTCGAGGAGTGGTGCGAGCGCGGCGAGACCTTCTCCGTCTACTTCGGGATGTTCGGCCGGCTCGGGATCTTCGGCACCCGCGACGGCCGGCTCCAACGCCGACGCCCGCTCTCGGCGACGACGAGCTGGGCGACGGTCCCCGGCTCGGCCGCGGTCGTCATCGCCTCGATCGCCACCACCAGCTTCGACGGCGGCCAGGAGGGGGCCTTCAAGGACACGCTCGAATCGCTGGTCGAATGGCTCGCCGACATCGGGCTCGGCCCGACCGCCTCGCTGCGGTGGGGGGAGACCCTGCTGATGCTGGCCTGCTTCGCCGGCGTCGCCCTCGTCTACCTGCTCGGGGTGCGCGGGATGCGGACCGTCCCCGGCGCGCCCCCGTTCGCCAAGCTCCGCACCGGCTTCGCCCACACCCTGATCCCGATCGCGCTCGCCTACCTCGTCGCCCACTACTTCAGCTTCTTCGCCTTCCAGGAGCAGGCTCAGTTCGGCTTCCTCCTCTCCGACCCGCTCGGCACCGGCACCACCGACCTCTTCGGCACCGCCGGCTGGGAAGTCGACTACTCGATCCTCAGCGCTAACACCATCTGGTACGTCCAGGTCGCGGCCCTCGTCATCGGCCACGTCATCGGCCTCATGCTCGCCCACGACCGCGCCCTCGTCTACTGGCCCGAATACAAGAAAGCCACGGCTTCGCAGTACTGGATGCTGGCCGTGATGGTCGCCTTCACCTGCTTCGGCCTCTACCTGCTTTCCGTCTCCAACGGGTAGGGGAGAGGTGTCGATGCCGCCCCTCGCCCACGTCGTCCACCAGCTGATCTGGATCCTCTACGCGATCCCGATCCTGATCGTCGCCGGAGCGATCATCCGCAACATGGTCGCGCAGCGGCGGGCGCGTGAGGAGTCGAAGCGATAGTTGCTTACGTCTATTCCGTAGAGTCACTGACGCTATGCGCGATCTGTTCCCTGGGTGGGTTCCCCCAGACGAGGCCACGCTCGACCAGTACTGGAACGAGGCGACCTTTGCTGTAGACACGAGCGTCCTATTGGATCTTTATCGGTTTTCGGAGGAGGCTCGCCAGGGTTTGCTGAAGGCCCTGCGAGCCTTCGGAAGCCGGTTGTGGATTCCACATCAAGTCGGCTTGGAGTTCCATCGAAATCGCTTAGGTGTACTGCTGGACCAGAGGGAGGCTGAGAACAACCTCCTCAGACAGTTGGATCAGATTCGCGAGAACCTAGATGAGCAGCTATCGCAGTTGCTGAAAGGTGCGGGCCGCCGTGACCTTGCCCCCCTTCGGGAGGCGATAGACGAGGGGTTCGACAGTCTCCGAGAGAATCTTAAAGAGGTCGAGAAGGAGCATACGAAGGGACTAGGAGAGTCTATTCGAGACGACCCCATCTACGAAGAGGTGGTCGAGCTATGCGCTGAGCGCGTTGGAATGGCCTTCGATGACAAGCGCCAAGCCGCCGTGATTGAGGATGCGGAAAGGCGCTTCGAATCACAGACGCCGCCTGGATATCTCGACCGCGGGAAGGACGAGAAGACGAAATACGGTGACGTAATTCTCTGGCATCAGCTCTGTGAGCGTGCATTGGAAACCGGTAAGCCAGTCGTATTGATCGCCGATGACCGCAAGAGCGACTGGGTCTGGGAGGTGCGAGGGAAGACCATCGGCCCGCGTCCGGAGTTGGTCGCAGAGATGAGCGAGCGAGCTGGCGTTGGGTTTCACCTCTATACCCCCATCAGGTTCCTCGAAATGTGGGAACAGAGAGAAGGTGGGCAAAACGTCGAGCCAGATGTTCTGGCCGAGATCGAGGGGTCGGGGAAGAAAGACCCACCGGAACCGAGCGTGTCGACCATTGGGGAGCTGTTGGATGTGGGCGGGTTGGAGACCCAGTACCACTGGCCGGCTTTTCAACGCCCAGCGCTGGTGCTCAGCTCCGTAGCGTCGAGCCACGTTGATCTCGCTATGGAGTTTCGGCCATCGGGGGTCAATGACGTTCCCGGCAGCTTTCGGGTGACCGTACGTTCGCCAGCGGGAGATAGGGTAAGTGCCAAGGCGCTCCCCACCTCAGTCTCGCCAGACAATCTAGGCTTGGTTTTCAACCTTCGATATCCGAGCGACTTCCTGGATGCCGGCGATCTATACCCAGGGAACTATTCGGTGACTTGGGAAGCGTTGTTCACCAATTCAGATGGTCTGCTGGAGCGGATTTTGATGCTTGGACACGACTCTTTTCGGATCACGCGGAAGAAAAAGGCAGCGGACTAAAGGATCTCCGCCAGGCGCGTTTCGAGCGCCTCGGAGATGCTGTCGCGGACGGGGCCCTCGGCGAGGCGTTCGACCAGGGACTCGAGGAAGCCTTCGATGATCAGGGCCTTGGCGGTCTCGTCGTCGAGGCCGCGGGAGGTGAGGTAGAAGAGCTGGTCCTTGTCGACCTGGGCGATCGCGGCGGCGTGGGTGCAGCGGACGTCGTCGGCGAGGATCTCCAGGCCCGGGATCGCGTCGGCGTGGGCCTCGGGCGAGAGCAGGAGGTTGCGGCTCTCCTGGAAGGCGTCGGTCTGCTGCGCCCCGGGATCGACCTTGATCATCCCGCGCCAGACGGCGGTCGCGCCGGCGGCGAGGACGCCGCGGAAGGCGAGGTCGGAGTTGGTGTTCGGTGCCGCGTGCTCCTGCAGCGTGTCGAAGTCGAGGTGCTGCCCGGCGCCGCCGGCGTAGCCGCCGGTCACCCGCGCCTCGGAGCCCGGGCCGGCGAGCTTGGTCTCCATTCGCACCTTGCCGCGGGCCGAGCCGAAGCCGAGGGCGGCCCAGTCGAGGCGGCCGTCCCGCTGCACCTCGGCGCGCTGGGTGGCGAAGATCCACGACTTCTCGGAGATGTCCTGGGTGTTGACGTAGCGCAAGGTGGCCGCCTGGCCGACCGCCAGCTCGACGACGCTGTTCAGCACCGCGTCGATCTCGTCGTCGGGCGAGGACCAGTGCTCCCAGACCTCGGCTTCGGCGCCTTCCTCGAGCACGATCAGGGTGCGCCAGTTCATGGAGGCGCCTGCGGAATTGACCGGCACCTCTACTTGGATCGGCTCGGTCAGCGTCACGCCGGCCGCGACGTGGATGAGCACCCCGCTGCGGGGGGCCGCCTCATTGCGGGCGACGAACGGATCTTCACTTGGGACAAGGGTCCCCAGCCTGCCGACCAGGTCCGGGTGCGAATCAGCCGCCTCGGCGAGATCGAGCACCGTGGCGCCAGCGCCGCCGGCGATGACAGGTACCGCCTCGGTCGCCTCGTAGGCATCGAAGTCCAACGCCGAGATGTCGGTGAATTCCCAGCCCTTCGTCTTCTGATTCGGCAGGGGTGGGAGCGCCAAGGCCTGCTCAGCCAATGGAGCCCTCCATTTGGAGCTCAATGAGGCGGTTGAGCTCGACCGCGTACTCCATCGGCAGCTCCTTGGTCACCGGCTCGATGAAGCCATTGACGATCATCTTCGAGGCCTCCTCCTCGTCGAGCCCGCGGCTCTGCAGGTAGAAGAGCTGCTCGTCGCCGATTTTGGAGACGGTCGCCTCGTGGCCGATGTCGGCGTCGTTCTCGTCGATCCGGATCGTCGGGTAGGTGTCCGAGCGCGAGTCCTCGTCGAGGAGCAGCGCGTCGCAAACCACCTTGGAACGGGATTCGCTCGCGCCGTCGGCGACTTCGAGCAGGCCGCGGTAGGTCGCCCGGCCGCCGTCCTTGGAGATCGACTTGGAGAAGATCGACGAAGAGGTCTTCGGAGCCGCGTGGATGATCTTGCCGCCGGCATCCTGGTGCTGACCGTCGCCGGCGAAGGCGATCGAGAGGATCTCGCCGTGGGCTTCGGGCCCGAGCAGATAGATCGACGGGTACTTCATCGTCAGTTTCGATCCGAGGTTGCAGTCGACCCACTCCATCGTCGCCTTCTCGTGCGCGACCGCGCGCTTGGTGACGAGGTTGAAGACGTTCTGCGACCAGTTCTGGACAGTCGTGTAGCGAACCCGCGAGCTCTTCTTGGCGACGATCTCGACGACCGCCGAGTGCAGCGAGTCGCTGGAGTAGACCGGCGCCGTGCAGCCCTCGATGTAGTGGACGTCGGCGCCCTCCTCGCAGATGATTAGCGTCCGCTCGAACTGGCCCATGTTCTCGGTGTTGATCCGGAAGTAGGCCTGCAGCGGCATCTCGACCTTGACCCCGGCGGGGACGTAGACGAAGGAGCCGCCGGACCAGACGGCGCTGTTCAGGGCCGCCAGTTTGTTGTCGTTCGGCGGAATGATGGTCGCCCAGTGCTCGCGCACCAGGTCCTCGTGCTCGCGCAGGGCGGTGTCCATGTCGGTGAAGATCACGCCCTGGGCCTCGAGCTTCTCGTTCACCTGGTGGTAGACGACCTCGGACTCGTACTGGGCGCCGACCCCGGCGAGGAATTTGCGCTCCGCCTCCGGGATCCCGAGGCGGTCGAAGGTGTTTTTGATGTCCTCCGGGACCTCGCTCCAGTCGCGGCTGTTCTTCTCCGAGGCACGGACGAAGTAGTGGATGTCGTCGAAGTCGATCTGGTCGAGGTCGCCGCCCCATTTCGGGGTCGGGCGGCTTTCGAAGTGCTCCAGCGCCTTCAACCGGAAGTCCCGCATCCACTTGGGCTCTTGCTTGAAGTCGGAGATCGTTTCGACGACCTCGCGGGTGAGGCCTTTCGGAGCTTTGTAGGCGTAGCCGGACTCCGAGTCGTGGAAGCCGAACTTCTCTTTGTAGTCGGCGTTGATGCCGGCCAGCTCGCGTTTCTCGGCGAGTACCTCGGGCGTTGCCATATCAGTCGACCTCCAGGGTGATGGTGTCGTCCTCGATCTCTACCGGGAACGTTTGCACCGGCTGAAAAGCTGGGAGCGTCTTCGGCCTGCCGGTGCTGAGGTCGAAGAGGGAGCCGTGGCGGGGGCACTCGACGGTGCAGGCGGCGGCGTCGAACTCGCCCTCGGCGAGCGGCCCGTTGTCGTGCGAGCAGCGGTCCTCGATCGCGTACAGCGTGCCGTCGCAGTTGAAGACGCCGATCTTCTTCCCGTCGTGCTCGACCAGGCGCATCGCGCCGGGCTGCAGCTCCGCTGCCGGGCATACGGGGATCTTGGTTCCTGCGGTGTCGGTCAAGAGGGTGGGTGCTCCAGTCGCCGCCAGTCACGGCCTAGTGCGGATCGAGACTTAATCCTACTTCTACAGTCGGATTTTAGCGGGGCGCCCGGGTGGGCCTTCACCGCCTGGCGATGAGTTTCGACCTCTGCTCTGCTCTTATCTACAGGACCCCTGCGACGAAAGGATTCTGAGGATGAGCGAGAGGACCAGTTATGTGCCCGGGACCCCCTGCTGGGTGGACCTGGCGACGCCGGACATCGAGGGCGCCGAGCGCTTCTACGGCGAGCTGTTCGGCTGGGAGATCCCCGAGCTGCCGGATTCGGCCGAAATGGGCGGCTACCGGCGGGCCAAGCTCGGCGGGCGCGACGTCGCCGGGGTGATGCCGCTGATGCAGGAGGGGCAGCCGCCCGCCTGGAGCACCTACATCTCAGTCGACGACGCCGATGCGATCGGCCGCGCAATCCAGGAAAACGGCGGCACGATGATCGCCGAGCCGATGGAAGTGAGCACCTACGGTCGCCTCGCCCTCTTCACCGACCCCGAGGGCGCCTTCTTCGGGATCTGGGAGCCGGCCGATTTCGCCGGGTCCGAGCTGGTGAACGAGCGGGCGGCACCGAGCTGGAACGAGCTCGAGACCCGCGACCCCGACGGCGCCAAGCGCTTCTACGGCGCCGTCTTCGGCTGGCAGTTCGAGGGGGAGGCGATGGGGGAGAAGACCTACAACGTGGCGAGCGTCGAGGGCGCCCGGGTCGCCGGTATCGCCGATGTTCAGGGCCGCATTCCCGAGGAGGTCCCGGCCCATTGGATGACCTATTTCGGCAGTGTCGACGTCGACGAGGCCGCCGCCAGAGTCAAGGAGCTGGGCGGCCAGGTGATGTTCGGGCCGATCGACATCCCCGCCGGCGGTCGCTTCGCGATGGTGGCCGATCCCGACGGCGCCGCCTTCGCAGTGGTCCAGATGGCCTAGATCTGCCCGAGGTCGGCGACCGCTTCGGCCGGGTCGCCGGCCTCGCCCTCGTCCTCCCAGTCGGCAGGCTCGCCCAGGGAGGCGCTCTTCACGATCTTGAGCCCGAGCATCGCGCACTTCATCCGCGTCGCGGAGATCTCGATCCCGAGCAGCTCGAGGACGAAGTCTTTCGGGAGAAGAAGGAGCTCCTGGCGGCTCTTGCCGACCAGCTCGTCGGTCAGCAGCGAGGTGGCGGCGGTGGAGATCGCGCAGCCCTTGCCCTCGAAGGCGATCTCTGCGACTTTTTCGTCCGCGTCGAGCCTGATCGTCACATGCTGCTCGTCGCCGCAGAAGGGATTGGTGTCCTCGAACTCGAGGTCGGCGTCGTCGAGCCGGCCGAAGTTGTGCGGCCGCTTGTAGTGCTCGAGGATCTGGTCGCGGTAGAGCTCGTCCATCAGAGACCAAACACCTTACGCGCGTCTTCCAGCCCCTCGACCAAGCGGTCGATCTCTTCGGGGATCGTGTAGACGCCGAAGCTGGCGCGGGCGGTGGCGGCGATGTCGAGGCGGTCCATCAGCACCTGGGCGCAGTGGTGGCCGGCGCGGACGGCGACGCCGTGGCGGTCGAGGATCTCGGAGACGTCGTGGGCGTGGATGCCCTCGATCTCGAAGGAGACGGGGCCGAGCCGGCCCTCTCCGCGGGGCGGGCCGAAGACGCGCAGGCCGGGCACCTCGGATAGGCGCTCCAAGGCGTAGTCGGCGATCTGCTCCTCGTGGGCGCGGACGTTGTCCATGCCGACCATGTCGAGCCAACGGAAGGCCGAGGCCATCCCGATCGCTTGGGCGATCGCCGGCGTCCCCGCCTCGAACCGCGCCGGCGGGTCGGCGTAGGTCGTGCCCTCGCGGCTGACCTTGCGGATCATCGAGCCGCCGCCGAGGAAGGGCGGCATCTCGCGCAGCAGGTCGAGCCTGGTCCAGAGTGCGCCGATCCCGGTCGGCGCGTAGAGCTTGTGGCCGGTGATCGCGTAGAAGTCGACGCCTAGTTCGGCCACGTCGAGAGGCAGCTTCGGCGCCGCCTGGGCGCCGTCGACCAGCACCTTGGCGCCGGCGTCGTGACTCAGCCGGGCAATCTCGGCGACCGGGTTCTCCGTCCCCAGGACGTTGGAGACGTGCGCCACGGCGACCAGCTTCGGACCGCGCTCCAGCAGCGCCGCGAACGCCTCCATGTCGAGCCTGCCCTCGTCGTCGATCGGCGCCCAGTCGATCTCCGCCCCGACCCGCTCCGCCAGCTGTTGCCAGGGGACGATGTTGGAGTGGTGCTCCATCTCGGTCAGCACGATGCGGTCGCCGGCGCCGACGTTGGCGTCGCCCCAGGCCCGGGCGACGAGGTTGATCGCCTCGGTCGCGTTGCGGACGAAGACGACCTCGCGGCGGTCGGCGGCGCCGACGTGGTCGGCGACCGTCGCCCGCGCCCCCTCGTAGGCTTCGGTGGCCTCGGCCGAGAGGGTGTGGGAGCCGCGGTGGACGTTGGAGTGGTGGCGCCGCTCGTAGCGGTCGACCGCCTGGATCGAGGCCAGCACCCGCTGGGCGCTGGCGCCGCTGTCGAGGTAGGCGACCGGTTTGCCGTTGACCTCGCGCTCCAGCGCCGGGAAGGAGGCGCGGACCTTCTCGACGGAGAACGGCGCCGCGGTCGGGCTCTTGGCGCTCACCGGCTCCATCGTCGGGAGGTCAGGCGGCGGCGCCTGCCTCTACCTCCTCTTTGATCCAGCCGTAGCCTTTCTCCTCCAGCACGCCGACCAGCTCCGGGCCGCCTTCTTTGACGATCCGCCCCTGGTACATGACGTGGACCGCGTCGGGCTTGACCATGTGGAGGATGCGCTGGTAGTGGGTGATGATCAGGACGCCCATGTCGGGGCCGGCGAACTTGTTGACGCCATCGGCGACCGTGCGCAGGGCGTCGATGTCGAGGCCCGAGTCGGTCTCGTCGAGGATCGCGATCTCCGGCCGCAGCAGCGCCAGCTGCAGCAGCTCCATCCGCTTCTTCTCGCCGCCCGAGAAGCCGTCGTTGAGGTAGCGGCTGGAGAAGTCTTTGGGGATGCTCGCCAGCTCCATCGCCTCCTGGGCGGTGCGGGCGAAGTCTTTGATCTTGATCTGCTCTTCGCCGCGGGCCTCGCGCTGGGCGTTGATGATCATCCGCAGGTACTTGCTGACCGAGACGCCCGGGATCGCGACCGGGTACTGGAAGGCCATGAAGAGGCCGGCCTGCGAGCGGGTCTCCGGGTCGGCCTCGGTGATGTCCTCGCCCTTGAAGACGATCGTCCCCTCGGTCACCTCCAGCGCCGGGTGTCCCATGATCGCGTTAGCGAGCGTCGACTTGCCGGAGCCGTTCGGGCCCATCAGGGCGTGCACCTTGCCCTTCTCGACGTCGAGGTCGAGGCCTTTGAGGATCTTCTTGTCCTCGACCTCCACGTGCAGGTTGCGTATCTCCAGCTCAGCCAATTTCGCTCCGTTTCTGGGGGTTGTCGAAGTTCTTTACGCGGCGCTGCCGATGACGGCGGCGCGCTTGGGGGCGCTCTGATCGGAGAACTCGACCAGCTCGGCCAGGGTGGTGCCGGCGAGCGCCTTGGTCACCCCGCCCTGCACGCGCATCCACAGCAGCTTCGTCGAACAGGCCTGGTCGCCGTCCGACTCGTGCGAGCAGAGGACTTTGCCTTCGGGGGTGTCGTGGAAGCACTCCATCGGCGCGATCTGCCCTTCCAGCGCCTCGACCACCGCATCCATCGTGATCTCCGCCGCCGGTTTCGCCAGGCGGTAGCCGCCGTGGGCGCCGCGGGTGGAGGTGACTAGGCCGGCCTTGCGCAGTTTCGCCACCAGGTGCTCCAGGTAGGAGAGCGGCAGCCGCTCGGCTTCGGCGACGGAGCCGAGGCTGACCGGCTGCGAGCCGGGCTGGCGGCCCAGCTCGACCATCAGGCGTACTCCGTACTCGGCTTTGGTCGAGAACAGCATCGACCTCAAATCCTACTGAAGAGGTCGGTTATGGCTCGATGAGCCCGCGACGGATCGCGTAGCGGACCAGCTCGACCCGGTCGCGCATGCCGAGCTTGCGCATCGCGTTGGCGCGGTGGTTCTCGACCGTCTTCTCGGAGAGGTGGAGGAGCTCGGCGATCTCCTTCGTCGTGTGCGCCTCGGCGACGAGCTTGACGATCTCCTCCTCGCGCGGGGTCAGCTCCTCCTCGCCGCTGGAGCCGCGCTCGAGCACGTCCTTGATCAGCGTCCGCTGCGCCTCGGGGGTGAGGAACGGCTCGCCCCGCTCGACCGCCCGGATCGCCGCCAGCAGGTCGGTGTCGGCCTGCGCCTTCAGCACGTAGCCCGAGGCGCCCGCCTTCAGCGCCTCGAACAGGTAGCGCTCGTCGTCGTGCATCGAGAGGATCAGGACCGAGACCTCGGGCGCCTGCTGCTTGATCTCCCGCGTCGCCTGTAGCCCGGTCAGCTTCGGCATTTTCACGTCGAGGATCGCCAGGTCCGGCCGCTCCCGCACCGCCAGGTCCCGCGCCTCCGCTCCGTCGCCCGCCTCGCCGACGACCTCGATGTCCGGCTGCCGCTCCAGCAGCAACCGGATCCCCGAGCGAACGATCCCGTGGTCGTCGGCGATCAGCACGCGCATCAGGGCGATTCTCCCGGGACCTCGAGGCGGACGGTGGTGCCGGCGTTGGGGCGGGACTCGATCGTCAGCTCCCCGCCGACCAGCAGCGCCCGCTCGCGCATGCCGCCGATGCCGAGGCCGCGCTCGGACTCGTCGAAGGCGAAGCCGCGGCCGTCGTCGGCGACTTCGAGGACGACGCCGCCGCCCTCGTCGCGCCGCAGCCGCACCTCCACCCGGCCGGCGCCGCTGTGGCGGGCGGCGTTGTTGAGCGCCTCCTGGGCGACGCGGTAGACGACGAGCTGGGCGTCGTCGCCGAGGTCGGAGAAGTCGCCCTCGGTGGCGAGGCTCGTCTCGATCTCCCCTCGTCCCAGCCGCTCGACCTGGCCGCCGATCGCCGCCGCCAGGCCAAGGTCGTCGAGCGCCGTCGGCCGCAGCTGGCGGGCGAGCGAGAGCAGCTCGGTCATCGCCTGGTTGGCCAGCGCTTTGGTCTCGGCGATTTCGCCCTCCAGCTCCGGGGGCGCCGCCTCGCGCGCCGCCTCCAGCCGCAGCAGCAGCCCCGTCAGCGATTGGTTCACCTCGTCGTGGAGGTCGCGCGCCACCCGCGCTCGCTCCTCCTCCTGGGCGTGCAGCGCCGCCGACCCGGCGCGCCGCCGCTCGGCCTCCAGCCGCCGCATCATCCGCAGGAAGGCGAGCTCGATCCGCTCCACCTCCTCGGTCTCGCCGACGCCGTCGATCGAGGGGGGGAGGTGGAGGCGGGGGGAGGAGAGGTCGACCTTCTCCATCGCCTCGACCAGGTCCTCGAGCGGTCGCAGCCGCCGCCGCTCCCGCGTCAGCGCGAGCGCCAGGGCGACGACCACCAGCGCCAGCCCGATCACCAGCAAGGTCATGGCCCAAGCCTAGGGGTCTGCCCCGGGTAGGAAGGGGGATTCCCCCTATAGGAGATTTCGGCCCCTCGCCGCATACTTGACGAACACCCCGACTCCCAAGGAGCGACTACTCGATGACCACCACCAAGCAATCCACCTGGGGCGCGACGCTGCGGACCACCATCCTGATGGCCGCTCTCGGTGGCCTTCTCGTCGTCATCGGCGCTGCGATCGGCGGCCCGAGCACCGCGCTCACCTTCCTTTTCATCGCCTTGGCGATCAACTTCTTCGCCTACTTCTTCAGCGACAAGATGGCGCTGAAAATGAGCCGTGCGCAGCCGATCGAGGAGTCGGAGGCGCCGCGCCTCTACCAGATCGTGCGCGAACTGACGACGCGGGCGGACCTGCCGATGCCGCGCCTCTACATGATCCCCCAGGACCAGCCCAACGCCTTCGCGACCGGGCGCAACCCGAAGCACTCGGCGGTGGCAGTGACCCGCGGGATCACCAAGCTCCTCTCCGAGGACGAGCTGCGTGGCGTCCTCGCCCACGAGCTCACGCACATCCGCAATCGCGACATCCTGATCCAGTCGGTCGCTTCGGCGATCGGCGCCGCGATCACCTACCTCGCCTACATGTTCATGTGGTTCGGCGGCGACGACAACTCGCCTCTCAGCCTCGTCGCCGGCCTGGCGATGGTCCTGCTGGCCCCGATCGCCGCGAGCATCATCCAGCTCTCGATCTCGCGCCAGCGCGAGTTCGCGGCCGACGCCGGCGGCGCCGAAATCTGCGGCAACCCGGAGTCGCTGGCGAGCGCGCTGCTGCGGCTGGAGCAGGGTGCGGAAGCGATGCCGATGCAGGTCAACCAGGCGGCCGAGCCCCTCTACATCGTCAAGCCCTTCTCGGGCAAGGGCATCGCCGGCCTCTTCTCGACCCACCCCCCGATCGAGGAGCGGGTCCGCCGCCTGCGCCAGATGCGCCCCAGCTTCAGCTAGGGCAGCCCCCTTCCGAGGGAAGAAAGAGCGGCCTCGGGACCCTTCCCCGGGGCCGCTTCTTCTTTCGAGGCACGGGGGAGTGGGCACTGGTGGCTGCAGAAGAAATGGACGGCTCAGGGTGCCCGCCCTGAGCCGTCGGAACTAGTCGGAGAACAACCGAACCGGGGTGACCCTTTCAAAGACCCCGGATACGTCCGAATGCATCGTCACTCTTCGCACGAGCCTGCTTCAGGCTTCTTCGCCTATGCCCGTAGGCGGTCTGTGGTGGGCGGATTGGAGAACAATCGTGCAAGACCCTAGGTTCGAGATTGTTGACGATGAGCGCGGCTTCCACGCTCGCTACATCGCCGGAAGCCAAATCATCTGGTGGACGGAGAGCTATACGCGGAAGGAAAACGCCAGGCATGCAGTGGCGTTGATCGCCGGGGGTGCAATAGCGGCCCCGCTGTACGACTTGACTGCCAGCGCGCGACGCGCCGCTTAGCGTTGGCATGAGCGCGACTGCTCAAACGATGCCCACAGGGGAACTAGATGCTGCGAGTGGCTACAAAGCTCTGCGTATTTGCAGGGGGAACATGGTAGACAGCGTCGGTTGCGCGAACCCGCGGGTGCTCTTGCAACTGGGGATACGTAGGGGCCGACGCTGCAACCCGGTCGCCGCGTATAGCGACCCATTTGCCAGCGTGACGCTTGATAGCGCTCTGCGAAACAGGTGATTTAGAGATCGTCTTTTTCAACTGCTTTCTCCTGATACGTCCGGCAAAAAGTATTCCATAGATTTCTGAAATTCCTAGTCGGCAAGCCAAATGAATAGCTTGAGCATCCCCTATCCACCAGGCACTGTCCCCAACATTTCCGTCCAGCTTGAGGCGGCTACTGGACGGAAAATCGTCGTAGGGGATGTCGATAGTGGCTCTGATCGCAGCCTTTGCCCCATGGCAATCGCGTCAGATCTCGGCCTGACGAGGGCCGACCTCAAGAAAAACAAATTCAAGGGAATGCCTGCCGTGGGAGGCGAGTTCGAGACCTGGTCCCCCGACGGGATTGCAATCACGGGGCAGATTGTGCTTCCCGCGCCGGACGAGGCGACGTTCGTCCCATGGGGATCCCTGTTTCCCGTGGATTTGGCCTTTGCCGAGGATGCTGAAACGCTGCTGCTTGGACAACGAGACTTCTTCTTGGCCTTTGATGTGAAGTTCCTGAACCAAAACGGCGGTTCAGTCTTAGAGATCTCCGAATGCGCAGGAGCCCCAAAGGGTCCATGACTAAACATGTCGGTCATTGCATCTCGGCCTGTTGGGACCTGGCTCACGTTGGCGTTGGGCCTCCTTTGGTCATCACGCTTTGAGGGTAGTGGGTCAGTTTCGATTGACCCCCAAAGGCACCTGATCTAGCGCTAGGTTCCTTCCCGTCCAGAGAATCTAGCGGCGGGGGCGCTGCGCTAACAGCCCCCCGCCAGGCACCGGAAGGAGTTAGCTCCCGATGCATGCAAAGCCTACGCGGAGGCATTGGCCTGCCGACCGCATCCCCCTCCAGCGTCCCGTTATGGCGCTGGCGCTGGAGGTCTACCCGCACTGGCGCACCATCCCCGAACTGGCCCGAGAGATCGGCCCCTCCGGGGCGCTGACGCGGGCGATCATCGACCTGATCACCCTCGGCCTGCTGGAAAGCCACGGCTCGGCCGTGCGGCCCACCAAGCCCATCGCCCACCTTCAGCGGTTGGAGCTACCGTGACCGTCGCGGAGCGGTTCTCAGCGAACCTCAAGCGCGCCCGGAAGGAGGCTGGTCTAAAGCCTTCGGAGCTGGGTCGCCTGGCCGAACTGCACCGCACTGAGGTCTACGCCCTGGAACAGGGGCTCCGGGTGCCTCGGCTGGAAACGCTGCTGAAACTCGCTTGCTCGTTGCAGGTGCCAGCGGAGGCGCTGCTGGAGGGGATGGCCTGGAAGCCAAACCCGGTCGGCTACGGCTGGCTTGAGATCGCCGATGCCTGAGCGTGGCGACAAAGGCACTCAGCGCGCCGTCCTCAGCTTCCTGCTCGCCGAGCACCCAGCCCGCCATACCGCCCTCAGCCTTTGGTGGATGGGGTTCGGTGACATGGAGGCCGTAGAGGAGGCGATCCACCTGCTGGACCGGTACGGCCTCTTGAGCTGCGAGGGCGGGGCCGTGGTGCCGACTGCTGCCGCTCGTCATTTCGACTGGCTGGAACTCTCGTGACGCCTTCCCCCGCCGCTACGCTCTGACTATGGCGAAGCAGTCGAAGAAGCCAGCCGACCTTAACCGCCTCGCCGCCGCCATCGTTGGGGAGGCGACCGACGAGGAAGCTCACCATGGCGGTGAGGGAGAGGCGGTGGGGGTTCCGACTGGTCGTAACGGGGGCCTCAAGGGCGGCCCGGCCAGGGCCGCGAAACTCTCTCCTGAGAGGCGGTCAGAAATAGCCAAGAAGGCGGCGAAGGCACGATGGGAAACGTCTCGCAGTTCAGACTAGATCCGCAGGAGCCGCTAGAGTTCCCTCGAACATAAGCGTGAGACGGGGCGAGTCTGTTGGCCCAGACCCACCCCTTCGGGCGTCAATTGAATGCTGACCAGCAGTCCGAGATCACCTCGGGACCGATCAACCGCCCTATCCCACGTTCTCCCGCCCTCCAGCCGGCAAAGCCTTTAGGTGGGAAGTCTTTGAAGTTTCGTCTTCTTCGAGCGATCCTTGTGGGGAGTCGTTCGACTTGGCAAGGGTCCACCCGGTCCCGTCCGGGCCGCGCTTCAGAAAACCCTTGTCGCCCATCCGTCGTAACGCGACGCGTATCGAGCTTGGCGTGGACCGAACACCCTGCATGAGGACGGCGTCGATTACCTCCGCAGGCATCCAAACACGGTCGGGTTCAGCGGAGATAATTTGCCTGATGACGGCCGCGCTGCCGGTGTTTCGGCCTCCCGCCTTCGCCTTCTGAGGCTTCCTGGGCGGGCTATCGGCGCGGGACGACTTGGGCGCGGCACCTTTTTTTGCCAAGGCATCAGCGATCCAGCTCTTTTCGGTCTTCCGCTCCTCAATCTGCCGGTCGAGCGCTTCATCCATCGAGCGGAGTTTCGCGACGGACAGGCTTCCCAGAAGCTCTTTGATGTTCTCTGCGGCCATCTACAGAGCATTAAAGCATGTGGGGAAGCGTCAACTTGTTCCACGCATCAAATAGTTGCTCTCGCGGCTGTTCCACCCGTGCTCCGCGATCTGTTCCACCGATGTTTCACCCTTGTTCCATCCGATCTGTCAAGCATGATGGTCAGTATGAACAGGCTGACCACCGAGAAGCGGGCGCAGATCATCGGCTGCCTCGTGGAGGGCAACAGCATCCGCGCCACGGTGCGGATGACCGGAGCGGCCAAGAACACGATCACGAAACTGCTGGCCGACCTCGGCGAAGCCTGCGCCGAGTACCAGGACGGCGTGCTCCAGGACCTCCCCTGCAAGGTGCTGGAGGCCGACGAGATCTGGAGCTACTGCTACGCGAAGCAGAAGAACGTCCCCGAGCAGTTCAAGGGCACTCCCGGCTATGGAGACGTTTGGACCTTCACCGCGATCTGCGCGGATACGAAGCTCGTTCCGAGCTGGCTAGTTGGCGAGCGGACCTCCGACGATGCCGAATACTTCCTCACCGACCTCGCGAGCCGGTTGGCCGGTCGCGTCCAACTGAGCACTGACGGGCACGTCATCTACGAAGGGACGGTTGGCCCGTCCTTCCGGCACAACGTCGACTGGGCGCAAATCCAGAAGCACTACGCGGCCGACCCGAAGCAGACCGGCAAATACAGCCCCGGCGTCTGCATCGGGACCAAGCGGCGGACGATGAAGGGCGAGCCCGACCCCGAGCGGATCTCAACCAGCTACGTCGAGCGGCAGAACCTGACGATGCGGATGGGGATGCGGCGCTTCACGCGGCTGACGAACGGGTTCAGCCGCAAGGTCGAGAACCTGGCGCACGCGGTCTCCCTGCACTTCATGCACTACAACTTCGCCCGCCCGCACAAGACCTTGAAGGAGCGCTACCCGCGCACGCCAGCGATGGCGGCGGGGGTTGCGGATCACATCTGGACGCTTGAGGAGATCGCGGCGCTACTGGACTAAGGCGGATCGGCGATTGGTGGCTAGTCGCCCCAAACATTCGTCCTTGCAGGGGAGAGACGAAGCGTTCTCAGCACTTAGTCATTCGTCGAGGGGCCTGCGGGGCGCCGGAGGAAGCTGCACTCTAATGTTAGGAGGACGGTGAGCGAGGTGCATGAGATTCCCTCAGCTACCCCGCCGAATTCGACGGGAGAGGTTGAACTTGTCGCTACTGCCCGCGCACTCGCGGACGATGAGTTCAATCGAGCCGAGCGCTTCGATAGGAAGGCGCTGAACCTAGCGACCGTTGTCGGGGCCTTCTATTCGCTCTCTCAAATCGTCGTTTTCGGAGCATTAGGAACCGAAGATTTCGTTCCGTCTTCCTGGAACGGCCGACTCTTAGCCATGGGGATCGTCGCCACTGTTGGTGCAGCGCTGTCAGTGGGTGCATCGCTGATGGTCTTTCGCGCCCGAGGGGAGGCCAGCGGTCCACTTGAGCGACTTCAACCCTGGCTCGCAGCGCTCCGGCGTGGAGAGGGCGAGCGAGTCACGGACCAGATCATCCTTACGTATAAGACCATCGCCGAAACGAGGCGGGAGAGCAATGAAGTGCGGACCACCTGGTACAAGCGCGCCGCGTTTTTTGCCTATATAGCGGTGGTCGCAACTGCGGCAGAGCTTGCGATGATTCTGATCGCTGTCACCTAGATAAGCTTGCGTGCCGATGGAGGCACGCACCGGTTCTAGCGGGGATACCGATCCAATCGAAGAAGGCTCCGGTACGTCGGAGCCACCCGAAGAACTGGACGATCTGGATCCGGACGATCTCCCTCGGGTGCTGAATGCGGAGAAGCTCGACCGGGTCTCATTGGGACTCGACCAGCTCCTCGCACTTCGCTTCTCTGGCGGCGGAATCACGAAACGCGGGGTGAGCCTGCGCCTCGCCGGGGAGCTGTTTCAGGATCTCTATCGCTACTTCGCTGGGGCGCAGCCAGTTGCCGCTGGCCTTGAGGTCGCGCTACAAGGGTCACCGCCTCGCCTGCCTGGCATCAGCCCGCCAATGCTGCAAGGCGCTGCAACCGGACACTCCATCACCGTGGTGCTAGCGCTCGCAGGAGCCGAGGCGAGAAAACTCAGAGCTGTTGATCCCAGTGCGACCGAGAAAGCGTTCAAGGATCTTCGGGCTTTCCCCGCGGAGGGGCAAGGGCCACCTAGTGAGCTAGCGGCTGAGTTCCCGACGCTCGCAGCTACGTCTTGGCTGGCCGATCTGCTGGCAGCCGAGCCAGATCGTGCAGCAAGCCAAGTCAAGAGCCTTGGGCGCAGGACCACGAGGGATTTCTTGAAATTGGTCCAGCACATGGCGACCCATGAGCTGTCCACCGACCTGCGGTCCCGCACTCGCGCCGTCGCGGTCTCCAGCGACCGAGCCTTCGTGACTGCCGACACGCTGAAAAGAACGGAGGAACAGGAAGTTTCTCGGTTCTCGGTGAGCGGTGCCCTGTATCAGGCCGATGCGCGAAATGACCGCTTTCGCCTCATCACCGAGGAGGGCAAGGTCTACAAAGGGACCTATGTCGCAGGTATGACGAGCCTGATTCGGGACGCCTGGGCAAAACTCGTTCGGGCCAAACTCGTTCAGATCGATTACCGCTGGATTGGTGCAGATGAGCCACACCGCACCGTCTGGGAGCTGGAGTCAATCGACAAAGTGCTCGGGGACGCCGATGAGTTCCTCGCAGAGCATCCTTCGGATCGGTAGCGCGTTCAAACTGACCCACTACCGCTTTGAGGGCTCGCTATCATTTTTGAAGTAAAGCTGATCGGGATTAGGGGATTTCAATGGCAATCGACACCAGCGGCGTCCAGGCGATCGAGGAGATCGAACCCTTCGAGGCTGCCGAGGAGATCGACGGCGGCGACGTCGTCCTGATCGATACGCGCGAGCCGCACGAGTACCAGGAGGCCCACCTGGAGGGGGGCAAGCTGGTGCCGCCGGGGCTGCTGGCGGACGAAATCGCCACCGCGGCGCCCGACAAGAAGGCGCGCACGATCCTCTACTGCCGCAGCGGCAACCGCTCCGCGATCGCCGCCGCGCAGCTGCAGCAGCTCGGGTACGAGAACGTCGCCTCGATGAGCGGCGGCATCCTGCAGTGGCAGGAGCAGGGGCTGCCGGTCGTCGCCGCGCACGGGATGACCCCCGAGCAGCGCGAGCGCTACTCGCGCCACACGCTGCTGCCCGAGGTCGGCGTCGACGGGCAGGTGAAGCTGCTGAGCGCGAAGGTGCTGCTGCTCGGTGCCGGCGGCCTCGGCGCGCCGACCGCGCTCTACCTCGCCGCCGCCGGCGTCGGGACGATCGGCCTCGTCGACGACGACGTCGTCGACGCCTCCAACCTGCAGCGCCAGGTGATCCACAACACCGAGCGGATCGGGATGCCGAAGACCACCTCGGCGCGGATCTTCATCGAACAGCTCAACCCCGACGTCAACGTCGTCGAGCACAACGGTCGCCTCGACGCCGGCAACATCCTCGCGGTGATGGAGGACTACGACATCGTCGTCGACGGCGCCGACAACTTCCCCACCCGCTACCTCCTGAACGACGCCTCGGTGCGTCTGCGCAAGCCGGTCGTCTCCGCCTCGATCCTCGGCTTTGACGGGCAGATCTCGACCTTCGTCCCCTTCGAGGGGCCCTGCTACCGCTGCCTCTACCCGACCCCGCCGCCGGCCGAGCTGGCGCCGAGCTGCTCCGCCAACGGCGTGCTCGGGGTGATGGCCGGGACGATGGGCACGCTGCAGGCCAACGAGGTGATCAAGCTGATCCTCGGCGCCGGCGAACCGTTGATCGGCCGCCTGCTCCTCTACGAGGCGCTCGGCACCCGCTTCACCGAGCTCAAGGTCCGCCGCGACCCCGAGTGCCCGATCTGCGGCGAGCACGCCGAGGAGATCCCGGAGTCGGAGATGGGCCAGTTCCCGGACTACGACGCTTTCTGCGCCGGAGCCGGCGGCGACCGCTAGGCCGCTGCAAACCGGCGCATCTCGGGGTCCTCAGTCGGTCGTGTGCAGAGCACACTTCCCTCCCTGCGTCCCCCGACCTGCTTGGTTTTCGCGGCCTAGATAGGATCCATCGCCTCATGGCAACCGTTCGCATCCCCCCAGTGCTGCGCCCGAAAACGGGTGGTCAGGCCGAGGTCGAGGCCGGCGGCAGCGACGTAGGCGAGGTTCTGCGCTCGCTCACCGGGGAGTACCCCGACACCCAGGAGCAGCTCTTCGGCGAGGACGGTGAGCTCAACCGCTACGTCAACGTCTACTTGAACGACGAGGACGTGCGGGTGCTGCAGGGGCTCGAGACCGGGGTCAAAGACGGCGACACGGTCGTCATCCTGCCGGCGATGGCCGGCGGCGCCTGCGTCGCGTAACGACGCGCTTTACCGCTCTAATACCAAGCCGAGGAACTGCTTCGTCCGCTCCTCGCGCGGGTTCTCCAGCACCTCGGCCGGCGGCCCCTCCTCGACGATGACGCCGCCGTCCATGAAGACGACGCGATCGGCCACCTCTCGCGCAAAGCCGATCTCATGGGTGACGACGATCATCGTCATCCCTTCCTCGGCCAGCTCCCGCATCGTGTCCAGGACTTCTTTCACCAGCTCGGGATCGAGCGCGCTGGTGACCTCGTCGAAGAGCATCACGTGCGGGTCCATCGCCAGCGCCCGGGCGATCGCCACCCGTTGCTGCTGACCGCCCGAGAGCGTTTCCGGATACTGGTTCAGCTTGTCGCCGAGACCGACCCGCTCCAGCAGCTCGGTCGCCTTCTTCCGCGCCTCCTGCTTGGAGCGACCGAGCACCCGTTCCTGGGCGAGGGTGACGTTCTGCAGCGCCGTTTTGTGGGGGAAGAGGTTGAACTGCTGGAAGACGATCCCGACCCGCTGGCGGACGAAGTTGAGCTCCCAGCTTTCTTCCCCGGTGCCCGAACCCGGCCCCTTGCAGATGTCGTGGCCTTCGATGAAGATCTCGCCCTCCTCGGGCGGCTCGAGCAGGTTGACGCAGCGCAGGAAAGTGCTCTTCCCCGATCCGCTCGGTCCGAGGATGCAGACGACTTGGCCTTTGCCGACCTCCAGGTCGACGCCTTTCAGCACCTCGAGGTCACCGAAGCGCTTGCAGATCCCCTCCAGCTTGACCATCGTCTCCCCCATCAGGCGACCTCGATGTGGGAGCCGCGGGTGATCTTGCCCTGGTTGCGGGCGATCAGTTTGTCGACGATCCGGGCCAGCGGCAGGATGATGATGATGAAGAAGAAACCGGTGAGGATCAGGGCCGAGGCGTTGAAGGATTCGGCGAGGAGTTCGCGGCTGATCAGCACCGACTCGGCGAAAGCGATGACGCTGACCAGAGTCGAGTCCTTCAGCAGGGAGATCATTTCGTTCAGCATAGGAGCCGGGATCAGGGTGACCGCCTGGGGGACGACGACATGGCGCATCGCCTGCCAGTGGCTCATCCCAAGCGAGCGAGCGGCCTCCATCTGTCCGCCCGGGACAGCTTCGATTCCTGCGCGGTAGACCTCGGCGCTGAAGGCGCCATATACGAGCATCAGCGCCGCGACTCCGTACCAGAAGGGATCCGGCTGGCCGAACCAATGCGGGATGCGGATGTCTTTCGGGATGAATTCGAGGAAGGGAACCCCGCCGGAGATCAGCAGGATCACGATCAGGATCGGGATCGCTCGAAAGAGGTCGATGTAGGCGATCGTGAGAAAGCGGATCGGCATGAACTTCTTGCCAGGAAGCTGCCGCAGCAGCGCCAGGATCAGGCCCCAGGTGAGCGCGAGGACGGCAACGACGGCAAAGATCAGCAGGTTCTGGAGAAAGGCTTCCAGGACTTCCCAGAAGTGTTCCCCCATGTAGTCGAAGTCGAAATAAAGGTTGAAGAATTCGCTCATCGCTGTCTCCTGCTGATCGCTCCCCGGAAAGACGAAGGGGCGCCATGATGGCGCCCCTCGCGTCTCAACTCAAATCTCGGCTTCGCGGCTATTCCGCTTCGTGGGTTGCCGAGAAGATCGCCTGCGGCGGTTCGAGCTTGAACCACTTTTCGTAAATCGTCTTGTAGGTCCCGTCGTCGAGAACTTCTTCCAGCCCTTTGTTGATTTCTTCGAGCAGTTCGGTTTCGCCCTGGGCGACGGCGATTCCATACTCTTCTTCGGTCGGGACTTTTTCGGCGATTTCGACGCCGCCGGATTTTTCGACCGCGTTCTGGGCGACCGGGGCGTCGATGATCACGCCTTCGACCGTGCCGCCTTTGAGGGCGTTGACCGCGTCAGGCCCTTCCGGGAAGGGACGGATTTCGCTGCCCCCGAGTTCTTCTTTCGCTAGTTCCTGGCCGGTCGTGCCCTGCTGGACCGCGACGGTCTTGCCTTCGAGGTCTTCCAGCGACTTGACGTCGCTGCCTTCTTTGACCAGCACCGCCTGTTCGGAGAGGTAGTACGGGTTCGAGAAGTCGACTGCCTTCTCGCGTTCTTCGGTGATCGTCGCCGCCGAGATCACCGCTTCGAACTTGCCCTGCTGGACATCGCGGAAGATCGTTTCGAACGAGGTGTCCTGGAATTCAGGCGTGCGGCCGATCTTTTCCCCGATCGCTTCCATCAGTTCGATGTCGAAGCCCGTGTATTCGCCCGCTTTCCCCTGCTCGAACGGGGGATAGGGGATGTCGGAGCCGACGGTCAGCGGTTCGCCGCCTCCACCTCCTTCAGCGCCACCACCGCCGCTGGTGCCGGTGGTGTCATCGCCGCCGCCGCAGCCAACCGCCGCGACCGAGGCCAGTGCGAGCAGGAGGACCGCAAAGAGCGCGGTCAACCGGGTCTTTCTCATTCGTTTCCCTCCGATCCAGGTTTGCCGGATGTGCCCAACCTACAAGTTGCGCCTTTACATGCCCAGCGCAGGAGCTTTCGAATCACGGAGGCTGGGTTGCAAACCCTCGCTACACTTTCTGAAGTAAAGGCGGGCTGATGGCGCACGAGCAGATACTTAACAAACCTTGCGGAGGCCGGTTCGGCAACATCGTCGAGTCGATCGGCAATACGCCGCTGGTGGAGCTGCCGCGGTTCTCGCCGAAGCCGGACGTGCGGATCTACGCGAAGCTGGAGGGGCACAACCCGACCGGGTCGGTGAAGGACCGGGTCGCCAAATCGATGATCGAGGCGGCGGAGGCCGAAGGGGCGATCGAACCGGGCCACACGATCCTCGAACCGACCTCGGGCAACACCGGCATCGCCCTGGCGATGATCTGCCGCCGCAAGGGCTACCCGCTGAAGGTGGTGATGCCCGACAACGTCACCGAGGAGCGGACCCAGCTGCTGCGCATGTACGGGGCGGAGATCGTCTACTCGGAGGGGGCCAAAGGCTCCAACGGCGCCGTCGAGGTGGCGCTGGAGATGGCCGAGGACCCGGGCTTCTACATGCCCTACCAGTACGGCAACGAGGCCAACCCGCTCGCCCACTACAACGGCACCGCGGTCGAGATCCTCGAAGAGCTCGACGAGGTGACCGCCTTCGTCGGCGGCCTCGGCACCGGCGGCACCCTGATGGGCAACGGCCGCCGCTTCAAGGAGGCGAACCCGGAGACGCTGATCGTCGCCGCCGAGCCCAAACAGGGCGAGCTGGTGCAGGGCCTGCGCTCGCTCGACGACGGCTTCATCCCGCCGATCATCGACCTCTCGCTGCTCGACCGGAAGATCATGGTCGACAACCGCGACGCGATCGTCTGGACCAAGAAACTGCTCGAGGAGGAGGGCGTTTTCGCCGGCGTCTCGGCCGGCGCGATCGCCGCGATCGCCCACCGCATCGGCGGCGAGCTCGACTCCGGCAACGTCGTCTTCCTGATCCCCGACGACGGCTGGAAGTACCTCTCCTCCGGCGTCTACACGAAGCCGCTCGAGGAGATCGAGAACCTGGACACCACCGTCTGGTGGTAGTCGCCGCGGCCGGCTCGGCCGCAACTCTCTGAACCTTTTACGGTTCTGGGCGCATATGCGCCGTGTTCTCGTCTGCTTCGCTTCGATCGCCTGCTTCGCCGCGCCAAGCGCTGCTGCGGCGCCCGCCGACCTCGACCGCTCCTTCGGCGGCGGCGACGGGATCGCCGAGGTGGCGGGACCTGCCGGCTCGCTCCCGCAGGAGGCGGCGGGACGGATGGCTGTCGGTCCCCATGACGAAATCTTCGTCCTCTACTCCAACTCTCCGCCCTGCGCTCCGGGTCCCTTCGACTGCCGGTTGGAACTGTCCGTCGCCCGCTTCACGCCCGACGGCGCCCTCGATCCCTCTTTCGCGACCGGACCGCAGCTGGTCTTCGACCACAGCAGCCTCTACAACCACGAGTTCGAACTCGCGGTCGGCCCCGACGGCAAGCCCGTCGTCGCCGCCTACGGGGACGAACGGCTGATGGTGGCAAGGCTCGGGCTCGACGGCCACCTCGACCCGAGCTTCGGCGCCGGCGGGGTAGTCCCTCACACCGGCGACCATGCGGTCGAATGGGCCCACGACTTCCCGAAGCTGGCGGTGCAGGCCGACGGCAAGGTCGTCGTCGCTGTTCAGGGCTCGCGTGAAGAATCGGCGAGCAACCTCGTCGTCGCCCGCTTCGCCTCGAACGGGGAATACGACTCGGGCTTCGGAAGCGGTGGTGAGATCAGCATTCCGCTCGAGACGCAGACCCGTCCCGCCGGTGTCTTCGTCGGGGTGGACGGCAGCATCACGGTGCCCGTCCCCCTCTGCTGCCTCGGCAGCAGCGGCGTACAGCTCGCCCCAGAAGGTTTCAACGTCGTCCGCCTCAACGGAGCCGGCCAGCTCGACCCCGCCTGGGGCGGCGACGGCAGCCTCTTCATCCCAACCTATGGCGGGGTGGGGAAGGTCGAGGCGGCCACGCCGGTGGGAAGCGGGCTCCTGCTCTCGATCGAACGCTCAACCCCGACCGTTTCGACGATCGGCGAGCTGCTCCAGCTGACGGCGGGCGGCGCCGCCGACCCGAGCTTCGGCAACGGAGGCGGCCTCCGGCTCTTCAACCGGGTCGGCTCCGTCAGCCCCAAGGACCTGGCCGTCGATGCTAGAGGCCGTGTGGTCGGCGTCGGCTGGGCCAGCCGGATCGGGCTGTTCCGCCTGCGACCCGACGGTGGCAGGGACCGGACCTTCAACGGCGGCGAACGCCTCGTGGTCCCCTACGGCGGTGGCGGCGCCACCGAATACATGGTCGCGATTCAGTCGAACGGCCGGATCGTCGCATTCGGCGACTCCGGGCTCGGCTCGACCAAGCGCTTCGGGCTGATCGGGCTGCGCGGTGGCACCGACCGCAGCCGCTGCCTCGGCAAGAAGGCGACGATCGTCGGCACCGCCGGCCGCGACGAGCTGACCGGGACGCCGCACCGCGACGTGATCGCCGCCCTCGCGGGCGCCGACAAAGTGCGGGGGCTCGGCGGCCCCGACCTGATCTGCGGCGGCAAGGGCAAGGACCGCCTCAACGGCGGCGCCGGCAAGGACGAAATCCAGCAGGATCCGCGGCGCGGCAGATGACCTTCCGCTAGCCTCGCCGCGTGAAGATCTCCCAGCAGCTGATCGACGAGATGGTCGCGCACGCGCGCGAGGACCTGCCGAACGAGTGCTGCGGGATGATCGGCGGCCGCGACGGCGAGGCGACCAGCGTGGTGCGGGTGGAGAACGCCGCCGCCAGCCCGCTGCGCTACGAGATGGACCCGCAGGGGCAGTACGACGCCTTGAAGCAGATCGAAGACGGCGGCGACGAGCTGATCGGGATCTACCACTCGCACACCCGCAGCGCCGCCTACCCCTCGCAGACCGACGTCAACGAGGCGCGGATGTGGCCGGAACAGGCCTACGTGATCGTCTCCCTGGAGAACGAAGAGGCGCCGGACGTGAAGGCCTACGACCTGGCCGACCTGAAGATCGCCGATGTCGACCTCGACGTCGCATAGGCCCCCGAGCGAGCACCGGCGCGGCGCCCGCGGCGGCGGTCACTCCGGCGGCGGTGGCGACGAGGGAGGAGGCGGCGGCGGTGGGGGTGGAGGCGGCGACCTGGTCAAGGTCGCCTTCGCCCGCAACCAGGTCGAAGGGGAGATGCTGCAGGGACTGCTCTCCGAGGCCGGGATCCCCAGCGTCTTGAAGCGCAGTCTCGGCTTCGACAACCCCGACTTCCTTTCCAGCGGCCCCCGCGACGTGATGGTCAACAGGAACGACGCCCAGCGCGCCCGCGATGTGCTCGCCGACGTGCTGATCGAGGACGAGCGCGATGAGGTCGCCGAGCTGGAAGGCGAACGGCGCCTCGCCCGCGGGGAAAGCCCCGGCCCCTCGCCGGCCCGCCTCGCCTTCTGGATCCTGGTCGTCGCGGCAGCGGGCTTCCTGCTGCTCTGGCTGCTGACCCAGTCGAACTGAGGAATTACCTGACCGCGACCGGGCCGCGGACCATCTCGCGCAGGTAGTCGCGCCAGGCGTCCTCGATCTCGCGGAAGCGGGCGTCGAAGGCGTCTTCGAGCTGGACCTCGGGGCCCTGGGGGAGGAGCTTGGCGACGAGGCGCTCGCAGGCCTCGGGGCCGCGCTCGTTCTCCAGCAGGTCGAAGATCGTGCCGCCGAGGATGACGGCGTCGCGGCGCGAGGGCGGGAAGGAGGGGCGGGCGCTCTCGCGCAGGCGGCGGATCGTCGCCGCGCGGTAGAGGCCGACCTGGCGGGAGAAGTACTGGGCGCCGCCTTCGACCAGCCAGGCCCAGCGCAGGTAGCGGGCGAAGCGGCGCGGGGTCCAGGAGGGGGGGAGGGCGGTGTTGTTGGCGGCGATCGTCATCTGCGCGTAGAGCCGCTCGGCGGTGCCGCGCAGGGCTTCGTAGGAGTCGTCGCCGGCGGCGCGGCGTTCCATGTGTGTGTCGTTGAGGACGTGCAGCTCGGTCGACATCGGCCAGCCGGCGAGGTAGCGACGGCCGGCCGGGGCCGCCGACCAGCGGGCGGCGGGGAGGAAGGGGTGGGCGGCGGTCAGCCAGAGCGGGTTGGTGTGGACGACGACCGTCACCTCCTCCGGCACCCGCTCGAAACGGTCTTCCAGCCGCAGCCGCAGCTCCTCGAGCCGGTCGAGCGTGCGCTCGGCGAAGGCGGAGTCGTCGGAGTCGTGCCTGGCGGTGAACGACAAGCTCTCGGTCTCGACCCAGCTCATCGAGGCGAGGGTAGCGAGGAGAGAGGTTGGCTAGACCAGGGCCGGTTCAGCAGCGCCGCACCTATCGCGAATCTCTTCGCGGGCGCGGTCGAACTCTTCGTCGGCCATCACCGGCGTGCCCTCGAAGGGCAGTTCGCGGTCGATCTCGACCCAGGAGCGGCAGCCGTGGTACTCGTCGCGGACGCGGACCGTGACCGGGCGCGGGATCCGGTGGACCCGCAGCAGCAGCACGTGAAGCGGGTGACGGCGCTTCCAGGCAAGCCGCTTTTCGGCGTAGTCCGGCGTCCAGATGTAGTACGGCGACAGCGCGTCGAGGCTGCGCCGGTCGTTGATCGTGACGTGGTCGACCACTTCGGCCCAGGCGCGCAGGCGGACGCGATCGGGCTGGGGGATGCCGCCGTCCTGGAGCAGCGCCCGCGGCGGGGGCTCCTCGTCGGGCCAGACACCCTCCTCGAGCGCGCGGCGCAGCTCCGGGTGGTGGGATTCGCGGACCAGGTTGTTCCGCTGGTGGTCGAAGGTCGGGTAGAGGAAGAACCGCTCGTGCTCGAGCTCGAAGTGCTTGTTCTCCTCGCGAATGCCGCCCTTACGCAGGGTAAGCAGCTGCTCGCCCTCCGCGAGAGCGCGGACCGTTACAGCCCATTCCTTGAGAGCGATCGGCATTGAATTAATCCAGGAAGATTCGTTAGTTGCAGTCGGGGCTGGGCGCGTTGAACTTGGCCTGCTAGGGCCGTTTCCGCCCGCCCGGAGGCGCGCATTCTAGAGAAGTGCAGCGAAATCTCAACTAAAAAACCGCGAAATTTGCGAAATGGGCCGTAATGTGACCTACGTCCACCCGCCGCCGCCTGGAGTTTCGAGCCTGAGCTGATCTCCAGGGGCCATTTCTCCGGCCGTCTTCGCGGGCAGCGGCGAGCCGTTCAGCAGGTTGACCCCGGCGGCGCCGTCCTCGCCCTCCCCGGCGCCCCGCGGGCGGCGGCGGCGGCGCTCGGTGATCAGGCTGAAGCGCATCGGCGCCAGGGCCTCGATCTCGCGGACGATGCCGTCGCCGCCGCGGTGCGTTCCCTCACCGCCGCTGCCGCGGCGCAGCGCCAGCTCGCGCACCCGCAGCGGGAACTCGGACTCCAGCGCCTCGGTCGGCGTGTTCAGCGTGTTCGACATCGCCACGTGGATCGCGCTGGGCCCGTCGGCGTTCGGGCAGGCGCCCTGGCCACCGCCGAGCGTCTCGTAGTAGGTGAACTCGTCGTTGGCGATGGTCAGGTTGTTCATCGTCCCCTGGCCTTGCGCGGGCCCCGGCCGTGCCTGCGAGAGGGCGGCGAGGACGAGGTCGGCGACCCGGCTCGAGGTCTCGACGTTGCCGGCGGCGACGGCAGCGGGGAAGCGGGCGTTGAGGAGCGAACCGGACGGCGCGAATACTTCGATCGGTCGGTGGGCGCCGGCCGAGGGCGGCGCCTCGGGGTCGGCGAGGACGCGGACGGCGAAGAAGGCGGCCGACTTCGTCACCGAGAGCGGGCAGTTGAGGTTGCCGTCGACCTGTTCGTCGCTGCCGGCGAAGTCGAGGCGCAGGGAGTCGCCGGCGATCGTCGCCTCCAGTCGCAGATGCAGGTCGCGCTCCTCGTTGTTCCAGTCGCCCTCCAGCACGTCCTCGGCGCGGTAACTGCCGTCGGGCAGATCCAACAACGCGGCGCGGGT
>Ga0157284_10000001_pt1 | contig 60215 bp, 89 predicted proteins | sample NitcycUS059202B1_FD_108392 | JGI IMG/M metagenome (GOLD analysis project Ga0157284, IMG submission 108392) | Soil microbial communities from Arlington Agricultural Research Station in Wisconsin, USA - Nitrogen cycling UWRJ-S059-202B-1 | ecosystem: Environmental > Terrestrial > Soil >... | reverse complement strand
CCGAAAGCCGTGCCATCCGGGTCTACCAGCGACATAGCCAAGAGCTTGGCCGCTTCCCGATCTTCCGGGGTGGAATTCATGATTAACCGCCCAGCGCGGTAGGCATTCGCGTGGATGGCGTCCATGTCGAGGCACGCAAGCCCCGGCATACCCTCGCCTTTCGCACGGGACTTAACGCACGCCGCGCATTCGTTGTGGTATTTGGCTTTCAGCACGTCAGGGTGGCGCGGGCAGTACGCTGTTTTCTCATGGGCCTCTTTATCCGCCAGAGCGCACGGCTGGCATGGCGCGCCAAGTATCCCCGTGTGTTTGCACATTACTCGTCCCCCTGAGTCAGTGCCGCAGCGCAGGCCGCCATATCCAGTCCGGTAACTTTATCCGCGACACCGTGCGCCACCTGCACCACTCCGTCCGAGGCCAGTGTCTCAGCGAGCCATTTATCCTTAGCCTCGTCGGTCAGACTTTCATCGACCTGACGCAGGCATAAATCCAGCTCAACCTTGTCTGTCGTAACCCACGTAAGCTTAATTAGGGGCACCGCGTCATCGTCCCACTCGGCGGTGATCAGGATTTGCACATCGTTATGTTCAACCACTCTCGCAAATTTCTGCATCTCGTTAATCCTTCTTAAAGCGTTTGCCTATCCAGCCTGCGGCGGCGATGGGTAACCCGCGTGCCCAGTCTGGTACGATACTCATCAAATCGGTGAACGCCTTAAGGTCAGTCTTGCCCTCGTCTTCCTCGTTCACCATTTCATCATGCACATGGAAGATGGTAGACATCCCGGCATCTTCCGCCCGGAGTAAACCGCCCGCCATCAAATCACGCGCAACGGCTTGCGTGACGTTCTCCGCCAGCTTCCCGCTGTACGTGCTCAACTCAGTCCATCGAGCTTCTTCGTTGCCGCCTTCATCTGACTTGCGACCCCAGTAGAAAATCTGTTCCTGATACTCGCCCCAGTTCTCGTTGTACTCCCAGCGAACTGACGGGCTGTAGTAGTGCAAGAGCCGCCCGGACGGCAGACGCAGGTGCAGGTATGGCCCTGCGGTGAATGCCTGAATCTTGCCGTTAACATCGAACTCAACACCCGGGTTTTTGATGGCGTCTTTGACTGCCTTCTCCATCTTGAACCAGAATTTTTTGATGTTGGGATTGGCCTCTCGCCACCCCTTCACGGTGCTGGAGATCTCCTCATCGGACATCCCCAGCTTGTCGGCACCAAAGTTTTTCATTGCGCCATTGCCGCCCTGAAAACCGAGCGCCAATTCCTGAATCTTACCTATCTTGCGCATCTTGTTGGTGACTTGCTGATAGCCCATCTTAAACGCCATGCTGTATGACTGGATGTAGATATCAGGCTTCCAGCGCTTACCGTCTTTAATCGGCCACGTGCCCGGCGCTATCTGCCCGGCGGCAACTTGTTGGCGATACAGCTCTTGACCTTCCGGCCATGTCTCCGGCGTGTAGTTAAAGAAGTCCAGCCGCCACTGCTCCCCCGCCAGCCACGCTATGACACGCGCTTCGATTGCGGAGAAGTCTGCGTCCACAATCTCTTTGCCGGGCGCAGCGCAGATCAGCGGACGCAGGCACCAGCTGATGGCATTCATGGCGTCCCAGCCGAACAGCTTAATCAACCCAAGATAATCGCGGGCGCGACAGAATGAAAGAATTATTTCATAAACTTCATCGTTAAGGTCTGCGTTGCCTGTCATGTTCTGCAACTGGAGGAGACGAGACGACCAGCGCCCGGTACGCGCAGCGCCGCAGAAAACCATCAGCCCACGCACGCGCCCGTCTTCACACACCGCATCACGCATGGCATAAAGCTTAGAGCAGCTGGTAGTCTTGAGGCTGTTCACCAGTTGCAGCAGTTGCTTAAATTCGTGCGGGGTACTGTCTGATTCCAGATGGAATTTACGGGACTCTTTCGTGTTCCCGGACATGGATACACCATACCGTTTTGATTCTTCCAGAAACGACGCAGCGCCAGCGGTAGGCACACGCCCCTGTGTCCGGTATACCAGCTGGTCATTGTAGTATTTTTTCAGCAGCTCGTAGGTTTCGATACAGCCTTGCAGGGACGGCATGTCAATGTACGCGCCGCGCCAGTTAATGCGGCAATCGTTTTGCCACAGGCGGTATTCCTCTGGCCGCATAGGGTACATCCACGGGTCGGTCAGTACGTGCTTTTCCGCCCGGGTGTCATCACGGCAATAGCTGGAAACGTCATTCATAAACTGCGGGTCATCCCACAGGATCGTTCCTTTCTTATACGACGCCATGACAGGCGCTTCTTTCTTCTTTTCGGCTTTCAGATTGACGTTGGTCGCCAGTGGCTCGCGGTAGCCCTTCATGATCAGTTTCATCTTGGCGTTGCCGAGCTTGTCTTTCTGCACCGGGTATCCACGCACAAACGCCACGCCATCCAGAGAACGCGGCAGGCCATTCGTCGCGGCCACGGCTGCGGTACAGATTCCGCCATCAATAGGGATCTTCGGCCAGCCGTACACCGGGTGCATCAGGTTGTTCCAGATACATGCTTCGAATTCCCGGTTGTGGGCAGCAATCTGATAGCCCCGATTCAGGGCGTCTTGCAGCTGCGGAGGGAACGGCCAGCCGAGCCGCCATTCCACTTCTATGCCGTCGAATGAGAACCACGCCTGATAGCACACCGTGGACGGGTCGCGGCTGTACCGATGCGCGCCAACGTCCAGCAGCTCACACTTACTCGTGGTTTCAAAGTCGGCGTCGATTAATGTCGTTGTGACGTATGCCATTATTGCCCCGGTAATTTAGGGAGTTTAGAAAGCCCCGGCAGCGGAGGGAGTGACGAGTTGTTATAGGTCGGAGTCACTGGCTCAGGCTTCGGCGCTGTTGGTAGCGGCGGTAGGATAGGGTTAACAATTTGCGGCGCAGGGGTGCCGGCCATCACACACTGGATGGCGGCGAGTGCGCCCTGACATTTAGCCCAACGGTCTTTCGTGGCAAACACATTCAGCCGGGCGTGAGGTGCGGACAGGGACAGCAGGGATGACGCCTGATAATCAAACTTCTCGCCTTCACAGCGACGCAGCGCCGGGCGGTCAGATGTCTGGCACCAGAGGAATGCAAACGCGCTGATGCGGCTGACCACATCGTCGTCCCAAAGCACCGTGTCAACACCTTCGGCTTTGTGCAGCGCGGCCAGTGCATTGATGGCGTCTTCCAGTGTCTCGCGTCCCCACTTCTTACTCAGGCAGCTGACGCGCTCCTCAGTCATGAGTGGGGCAATGGCCGCGTATGGCTCGCAGGCCTCTTTAAATTCGTCCAGCTGCATGGTGAGCCAGCCGGTAGTCTTTCCGCCAATGACACAGGTCAGTGCGCCGATTGGTGCGGTAGGGTCAGACCCTGCGGTGATAACAGATACGAATGAAATTTTCACAGGGTCTGTCCTTACTTATTGTTGGAATGCGCTGATCAGTTCTTCCAGACGGTAGTTAGCGTGCTGCAAACTTTCTACCGAATTATTCAGACGCTCGACTACTGACGGCTGCACGGTGCTACATGGCGTGGCATCTGGAGGCGGCGCAGCATATGTATATCCGAAAAGTTTACCCGCCAGTTCTTCCAGCTGGGTGTAGTTGCGGGCAAGCCGATCGGTAGCATCCTTAAGAGCGTAGTCCACCGAGTCGAACCGGTCAGACTTAGCGGCGTGGTCAACCGCATATCCACGTACCGGATCAGATGTCTGAATCTCCGCACGTACTTTCATATATGCGGATGAGTCTGCGCTACCTAATGTACTACTTGGGGTACAGCCTGAGCATTTACCTTCATTACGCATAATGTTTACCTCTTAGCTACGGATATGAGCGGCCAGTGTCCGCAGACGGTCAGCCACTTCGCGGATGCTACGCGTCCGGTTTTCTAACGAGTCCAGCAGTGACGGGGCGGCAGGTGCGGAACCGGTTGCGCACCCGGTTGTTGGTAACTTCGGGGGTTCCGGCGGATACCCTACCAGCTTAACTATCTCAGCGGTCAGGTCGTCTGCGGCGTTGGACAGGCCTTTTGTGGCGTCAAACAACGACGAATCTATCCGCTGTACACGACCCATGTCTTCCGCCGCAGCCTCACAGTTTAAGAATGACTCTTTCATGTTTACCTCTAGGTAAAGTGCGCCGTCCTTGGCACGGTTATTTGATTACTGAGCGTATGGATGAGCACCGGCTGGGTGCATGTGACCGTGAGCGATAAGCAGCTCCTCAGTCCAGCCCTGCGCGATAGCCGCCGCGTAGTCCATCGCTGGATTCACCATTCGACTTTGAGGAGTCGGCGGAGCTGGCGGCGCAGTTGGGATCGCTGGTACAGCTCCCGGTAGAGCAGGTATTCCGGCACCGGTGGGTGCCCCCGGTAACGCAGGGACAGCCCCCGGCAGCGCCGTCGGTGCGCCGCCCGGCAGAACGCCCGCAGCTGGAGGCAGGCCACCTGCCGGCAACGTGGCCGCTGGGAGGCCAGTTGGTAATCCACCCGCAGGTAATCCACCCGGCAGACCAGTAGCAGCAGGAACACCGGCAGCAGGTAACCCGCCCGGCAGAGCTGCCGCAGGTGCCACAGGGATCTGTGACGCGCCCGGCGGCAGTGCGAACGTCTGACCCGGTAAGATTGCACTGTAGTCAGGGCCACCCACAATCTTCGGCCCATGTCCGCAACGCTGAACCATAGAGAAGTTGAGGAAAATACCCGCCTGATTGCCGGTGGCTTTGTTTTGTTTGGCGTTAGCCAGCACACGAACATAGCAGCCTTTGTAAATCACTTCGGGGTTGTTGGTCACGTCGGCATTCGTTTCATCAAAGCACTTCGGCGCAAAGCCATTGGAGAACTTGACGAACCAGCAGCCTTTGAAATCCGGGCGGTCGGCAAACTTAGGGTCGTCGCCATCTTCGTATTTGAAGTGGAAACCGTTCCAATTCTGCGCAGCGAATGTTGCAGCTTGTGGGTGTGTGCCCGCAGCCTGCATGATCATGCCGCCGATGACAGGCCACTTAGTGATGGCGTCCTGATTCTTTTGGAACAGAATACCCATGAAGAATTTATGTTTCGACTCGTCAGGCTCTGGCTCGCCTTTGTGGTTAGTGGTCTGTTTAGCGTAAGCGTCACCGCTGACGAAACGACCCACGCCCGTTAAGAAGCCGTCTACCGTATCAACAAATGGTTGTGTCATTATTTTTTAAACTCCGGGATTGGTGTATCCAATAAATTTGCCATCGGGTTAATTGCGATAGCCGTGTTCTTATCCGTAAGAGGAACGAGCGCCATTGTCTCGCTGCCTTCCTTCGTGATGAGCTTGGCGATACTGTCGCCGTACTCCTCACGTATTTTCGATATCGCCCCCAGTTTCCGGGGCGCTACTGCATCCAGATCCACAGTTTGCCCGGTGATGCGATGTACCATTTTGGCGAACTGGTCAACCGGCATGTCAGTGGTCATGCTGCGACCTTTCGACATAACGACTTTCAGGTTTTTGAATGTCTCGCCACGCTTCGCCAGTTCCAGACCGAAGCCGGTAACACGTTTCAAAAATACCTCAATCTGTTTTTGGTGGCGCAACAGATTGTCGATCTGGTCAGCGGTCAGCACATCCGGGCGCAGGTTGTGAATCGGAACCAGCGCCATGATGTATTGCAGATGCGCGTCACAGTTGCCGGAAGCCGGGCACCAACAGCAGTGACTGCCTGCGGTTGCCGGTCTGCCGTTCTGATAATTCAATTCCTGCATCCGAGCGGCCAGCTGCGCAAACGCCATCAGCTCATCGCGTGTTACCCAGTGTGTCCTGATTTCCCCGTCAACGTGTGGGTGACGCGGCTGGACAATTGTCAGAGCCACGCGCTCAATGTGCGGGTGCTCGTGGATAACTTCCAGTGCGTAGCACATCAGTTGTGGGTCATCAGGTTCCACCAGAGTACGACCCATCTTTAAGTCCACAACTTCGGCGGTGACGCCTTGCAGAAAGATAAACATACTGTCTGCGGTGCCGAAAAACTTAGGGTGTACCCACGTCAGATCTACCCGGCGCTCAGTCTTCTGGATATACTCCCCGCCCAGACCGATACAGATTAAGCGTTGTGTGCGGATGTAGTCGGGATACAGGTTCGTGGCCTCGGCTAAATCCTTGGTGAAAATCATGCCTTCGTATTCGTTGCCGACGTATGGCAGCGTATCGAAAACCCCGTCGTCAATTGAAAGCGCTGCGGCAGCGTGACAGCAACGCCCTTCAATGGCGGCGTGCTTATCTTCTTCTGGAGGCGCTAGGGAAGACATCTCCCTGAACGCCTCGCAGTTGAGCCACAGACCCGCTTTACTCGGCCCTGTGTGTGAGTGCTGCATTACGCGACGACCAGACCACAGTGCTGTTGGTACTGCTCGCTGGTGCCCATCAGGTAGAAGTGCCAGCGGTAATTAGGATCAATGTCCTTAACGCTGGAACCTTCCGGCATCTGTAACAGCGCGAAACACTGGTCGATAAATTCGACTTTGTATTTAGCGTACATCGCCGCGCCCACCTGCATGATCAGGTTGTCGTCAATCTCTTGGCCTTCTACGATGACCGGCATTTCTACCGTGACCGCTGGTGCTTTCGCTGCCGGGATAGGCGGCAGGCCAGCCGGTAAGCCCGGTAATGTCGGCGTGCCAGTCTGTGCGCTTGGTGTGAGAGGAGCCAGATCTGGAACCGGTGTTTCAGGAGCACCAAATCCGAGCGCACGGTACTCGTTTTCCACTGCCAGTACAAGCTGTGGGTCAACGTCGCGCTTAGATTTCCAGCTAAGGTCTTTAATTTTTGATTTAGTGCTCGCATGGATACGTGCATCCCACGGGAATGAGCGGGCGTCTACTTCGACGGTGCCGTCATTAGTTGCTGTTACCGGCGCGTCTGGCGCGGTGCCTACATTGACAGTAGTGGTGTCGGTGTCCGCCAGATTTTCAGCGACGGCTGCGGCCACTGCGCTTACTTTGTTCCCGCCCAGCTTACTGTCAATAGAATTGAGTGCTGCCAAAATGTCTTCTAAAACGCCCATCGTTTATTCTCCAGAATCAGCAACCCACTGTTGCCGTCGGAGTGAAGTAAAACACCAAAAATAAATCTTTGCAACTTTTTATTTTAAAGTTTATTGTTGGCTCATCTTAACGCGGAGGTCTTATGATCATTGTGGTAACTGGAGGCCGGGACTTTACTAACACCGGCTATATTTTTGGGTGTCTTGATTACCTTCACGGGCTGCGGGCTGTGTCCGGGCTTATACACGGCGGTGCCCGGGGCGTCGATACCCTGTGTGGGATGTGGGCGGTATCGCGTGGTGTGCCTGAAATAAAATGCCCTGCGAATTGGGATAAATACGGGAAAAGTGCGGGGATAATCCGCAACCAGTCCATGCTAGTCCGCGACCCTGCCCCTGAATACGCAGTGATATTCCCCGGCGGTCGGGGTACTTCGGATATGCGCCAACGCATAATTAAAACTGGGCTTCCTTACTGGGACTGTGCGAATGCGATTACTTAGACCATACCAGACTCAGGTCATCCGGGAAGTGTATAACGTGTGGCAACAGGGCGTGCGCTGCGTCCTCGTTGTCATGCCCACGGGTGCCGGGAAAACAGTCACGCTCGTTCACATTGTCCGGGACTACGTAAAGCTCGGCTATAAAGTAATGATTCAGGTTCACCGGGCAGAATTGATTTACCAGATCAGCGCCGCGCTCGCAGAAGAACAGGTCTTCCACACGTTTATTTCCAACGATGTGGACAAACGCCACTGCGGTAACTTGCACATTATGGAGCATGGCCGCAGCTACGTTGACGATATGGCGAAGGTGCTCGTTGCCAGTGTGCCGACCATCAACTCGTGGAATAAAAACAAGCCGACTCAACTCTCCTTCACGCTGGCGGGCGTTGGCCTGTGTGTCCCGGATGAAGCGCACCACACCCTGAAAAATAACACCTTTGGCACCGCGTATGACCTGACGCCTAACGCCCGATGGATGGGGGTAACCGCGACACCGTGCCGGACTGACGGTCAGGGTCTGGGCAGCATGGCCGCTAATGGGATCTTTGAAACGATGGTATTCGGCCCGACCATGCGCACGCTGATAGAGATGGGCAACCTGTGCGATTACGACATCTACGAGCCGCCGATTGAGGAAGTTGATATGTCCGACGTCAACGTCACGGCGGGCGGTGACTACAACGCGAAGCAGCAAGCGGCCAAGATGATGAAGCCGACCATTGTCGGGGATATCGTGAAGCATTACCGCGAGCTGCAATACGGCAAACGTATGGTTACCTTCTGTTGTGACATCACCCACGCGCAGACGGTGAACGATGAGTACAACAGCCACGGTATTCCGGCGGCAGTTCTGCATGGTGGCAACGATTTCAAAACCCGGCAGGATACGCTGACTAAATTCCGCGCCGGTCAAATCCTCGTGCTCAACACGGTGGATCTGGTGTCGGAAGGGTTCGACCTCCCGGCAATTGAAGGCGCGCAGATGCTCCGCCGCACGATGTCTAAGCAGTGGTACATGCAAGCCTTTGGGCGAATACTGCGCCCACTGGAAGGGAAGGGGAAAGCCTTCCTGCTGGATCATGTAGGCAACTGGCGGCAGCACGGACTGCCGGATAAAGTGCATCACTGGACGCTGCTTGACACCAAGAAAGGCAGCACTGATGACGACGAATATAAAAACGATATCCCGCTGACAACGTGCCGGGCAAAGGTGACCCGTACCGCATTCGGCATGGCGGTAGAAGTAGCCTGCGGGAAAGTGTACCAGATCACCAAGCCGTGCTGTCCTCAATGCGGCCAGAAACAACCGGTCAGCGACGGGCGTGGCAAGCCGCTATTCAAAGAAGGCAAGTTACAGATGGTGAGCGCCGAGGAACTGGCCGCGCTGCGTGGTAACGTGGAAGACGTGGACGATCAGCACATCCTGTACAAACAGGAAGCCGCCGAGGATTTGCAAAAGCTGCTCATCATGCCAGAACAGTATGCGTCCATGTCGTCGGTGTACGCACAGGGCAAAGCCAACGTGGCCGCGTCACATCGCCTGTGGCAGACCGCACAAAATAATATCCTCCGCCCGGCGATGTACGAATGGCTGTCACTGCATGAGCACATGCCGAAGCACGCCGCACAGGAGATTTTCCGCCGCCGTTTCGGGGTGGATGTATACAACGCCCAGACCCTGAAACCAAAAGAAGCCCACGAGTTGAGCGTGCAAATTACTGAGCACGTCAAGACACTGAAATAAAATTTTGCAAAGTCTTATTTATCCTGTATGCTTCGATAACTAATGAGAGGATTCCGATGAGTAAAGCAGAGAAACGCGGGTTCGATGACTCCCGATTAATCATCCAAAATGAATACGGCGGTTCACTGCTGCGCAATAACTCAGGCGCGTGCATGGACGCAAAATCGAATACAATGATCCGCTTCGGTCTGGGTAACGATTCGAAGCAGCTCAATGAAGTTTATAAAACCCCGGATGGTGTAGGCGTTGTACCGATTGTGATACAGCCTCATCACGTTGGCCGGGTGTTCGGGGTGGCGCTCCATCTGGAGAATAAAGCGCCGGATTGGAAATTTTCCCAGAGTGATGCCCGGGCAGTGGCGCAGTTTGCGCACCTGTCTGCGTACTCCCAACTGGGTGCCATCTGCGGATTCGTTACCGACGCCGCGCAAGTCAGAACCTACATTGAGAATTTTAAAAATGGTAAAAAATAAAACCCCACACATCCGCACGCAGCAGCTCACTTCCTTGGTGGCCGATTATGGCACCGACAAAGTTATGGAGGCCACCGGGTACACCATCGGAAGCCTCACGCAGTACCTGCGCAACAGTGGGCCGGTCATCCCCGCCGCTAAACTGGAAATCGCCGAGAAGTTACTTAAAGCCACTAAATAAAAGGGCTACTCCATGACCCACTATGATCAGGCGCTCATCTTTCTGCGGGCGCTTACGGGTATGGCATCCCCTGCGGTTACGTTCCAGACCTTCTATGACCCGAAGATGCCGTCTGATTGGAATGACCCATACGCCGAACACTGGTACGGTGCATATGACCTTGCCGCTGATGCAAAGCTGCGCACCAAACAGGCGCAGGGCTGCGGCGTGTTCATGTGCGTTAACGGATCTACAACTGGCGGACGCTACCAGAAAGATACGGATATTCTCCGGGCGGTGTTCATTGACTCCGATGGCGCGGCGTTCCCTACGTCATGGCCGTCACCGCCGCACGCTATCCTGTACCGCGACCCTACCCACTGGCACGCCTATTGGTTTATAGACGGGCAGACTACGCCTGATGAATGGCGTATGGCACAGAAGCAACTGGCGCTGTATTTCGGCACCGACCAGTCGCTGGTCAATACCGACCGCGTGATGCGCATTCCGGGGTACAACCACCAGAAAGACCTCGCTAACCCGATGCCTTATCAGCTGCATCACTGCCCGGAAACGACGCACCGCTACAACTTGTCTCAACTGGTGCAGCAATTCCCGCTGACGGCAGAGAAAGGCGCGGAGCTTGTGGCGTGGATGCAATCCCGCAGCGGTGCATCTGCCCAAGGCATTGGCGACTTTGACGACAGCCCGGCAAACCAAGGCAAATATATTGAGTACCTGACGCAGCGCGCCGAGATTGCGGTCAGCGGCCAAGGCGGGAATCAGGTCACATTTAAGACAGCCGCCGCTGGCCGCGACTATGGCCTGTCGCAGGCGTGTACTCACGAGCTGATGCTGGAACACTGGAACGAGAACAACATCCCGCCGTGGGATGACGCCGAGCTGTGGCAACCTATCGTCAATGCGTATAAGTACGGACAGAATGCCACGGGTAACCGTTCGTTGCAGGTCTGGCTGGATATGCCTTTCGGATTGCCACCGGGTGCCAGTGCTGACCCTGTGGGAGAGATCCAGCACGAAATAGAATTGCCCGCGCTGGCGAAGTTGCCGAAGATTAATCCGCTGGAAGGTGACGCGATCGCCATGCACGGAGTCGGGTTCAATAAGAACCAGACCAACAACGCCCAGATGTTTATGCGCATGTACAGCCCGAATGGTGAGATGTTCGTTTTCATGGAGGAAGTTTATAAATTCAATGGCAAGGTGTTTGAATGCCTTGACCGGGAAATCCTGCGCAATAAATTGCTCGTGGCAATGGAACACACAATGCCGTCAAACTCCGACGTGTCCGGCTCCCTTGGCATCCTGCTGACCAAGATGGCCGAAGGTGTGCCGAAGATGCCCGCGTGGCGTGGCGAGCCTGACAGGCCTGTTGACAGCACCATCGTTTTCCAGAATGGCATTCTGAATTTAGGGGAGAATACTTTCAAACCTGAGCACGATATCAATCTGCTGACCCAGAATATCCTGACATACAACTACGACCCGGGCGCGCAGTGCCCTGAGTGGGAAAAGTTTATCAACGGCCTGTGGGGTACTGATCCGGAAATGATTGAATGCTTCCGCCAGTGGTGCGGGTACTCTCTGGTGCATGACTACCGCCACCAGAAAATCGCGGTACTGGTGGGTAAGCCACGTTCCGGGAAGGGGACCATTGCCCGCGTAATGTCGGAGATGGTCGGTCAATTTAACGTGGCCTCTCCGGGTCTGGCCGGTCTGGCGGAAGCGCCTGTCTTGCAGACGATGGACGGCAAATTGCTGGCTATCATTTCGGACGCTGGGGATGTGCAAGGGCCGACACGTTCACAGGTCATGGAGAACCTGAAACGCATCTCAGGTAACGATGCCATCACCTTTAACCGTAAGTACCTGAGCGCGGCCACGAGCACGATGTCAACGCGCCTGATGCTTATCGCAAACGAATTCCCGTACTTTAACGATCCGTCTGGCTCCATCGTTGACCGTATCCTGTACTTCCCATTTACCCAGTCACACGCCGGGCGGGAAGATGCCGGGCTGACTGAGCGCCTGTTAAAAGAACTGCCGGGCATCGCTAACTGGGCTATCCGTGGGCTGTTCGACCTGCGCACTAAAGGCAAGTTTACCGACGCGAAAGCCACTATGTTCCAGAAACAGCTGCTGCGCCGCTCGCTGTCTCCGTCGCTGTCATTCGTATCAGAGACGTTGCGCCCGGATCCTAATGGCTTCCTGACTGACTTGCAGATTTATCACCGTTACGGCGGATGGGTTAACCTGTTCGGTGGATTCAAGATGTCACGTGATCAGCTCATGCGTGGCATTGAGTCAGCCGTAACCGGCGTCGAACGCATACAGCGCGGGAGTCAAACCGGCTTCAAAGGTCTGGCCTTCGCTGTAGAAGAAACCGCCCCACCATTAGGAGAGTTACCATGACGTTATTTAAAAAGCATACAGTCGGCTGCGGAGTACTTCTCAACCCTAACGGTGATAGTTCCCGGTGCGGGCAGAAGGCTCATATTTTCAACCAACGTACACAAACTGTGCTGTTATGTGAAAACTGCCGCGTAAAACAGCAAGCTAACGTGCTAATAGATTTGGTGGAGAAGCCATGATCAATGAATCCGATTGCCAGTTTATGCTTAACGGGATTTTCCGTCCGACGCGGGACGGGGCAACCGCCACGTCGGTGACGGTGTGCTCTCTGCAAGTTCTCAACAAAGTGGTGTACGTGCTGTACCGCCCGTGGGGGTCACGCAGCCCTAAGAAATTGTCCGCGACCAGATTCCTGAAACGATTCCCGCATTATGCCGGGCACTACCAAAGGCCTAAAGCATGAGGCCTTTCTATGCCAGCAAGACCCCGAAAGAGTTGAGAGATTTCTGGGGGACACCGGACTGTATCTTCACAGGTCTGCGGGAACGCTACAATTTGACCATCGACACGGCGGCTTGTGAGGGTAACTCAAAGCTGCCGATTTGGTTTAACGATGCGCTGGCGCTGCGATGGGCGGACTTCTGCGCACCTGACGCCGGGCTGTGGTGTAACCCGCCATTCAGCAGTGTGGATCCGTGGGTCGATAAATGGATTGAGGCGGGGCTGGCCGGGCGTAATGTGGTTGCCATCGTGAACAGCCAGACCGGTGCGTACTGGTATCACAAAGCACTGGACGCGGCCAGTTCAATACAGTACAGCCGTGGCCGCGTTGGGTTCCTGCACCCTGTCACGGGCAAGCCGGTCAAAGATAACAACCTTGGTCAGACGATATTCACTTTTGAGCGCGGCACGATGGGGTATCAGGAGATTGAACATTTCGACGCGAGGGACTACAATAAACATTCCTTTCTTAAAGAGACTAACGACGAATGAAAATGACTGAGTTGAAAGCGTGGGTGATGCAGTATCCGTCTGTCGTAAAGGCAGCTGCGGAGCTTGGCGTATCCCAGCAAAGACTCGGCCAGATCCTGCGCACATCGAAAACTAAATGGTATGTGGGACACGCCGAGGATGGCATTGAGTTGCTGAATGTTGCGCACAAAAAAGAAGGGGCTTAAAGCCCCTTTTTATTTCCCATGTATCTGCCTTCTGCTGCGGCATCCTTTGCCCACTGATACGCATGTATGATCCCCACCCAGTTTTTCATTATCTGAAAATTACTGCGCCACAAATATATCTCTCTCATACCTGTATCCAGAAGATATCTGCGGCACCGCCTTCTTCGCTGCGGACAGCTTCGTATCGCACTCCCCCAAACGCTTCGTGCCCGACAAAACGAGCGATGCCGTTGTACTCATCTTCGCTATGGTCATGGTCTACCAGTACGACCTCGGCGTCGTCAGGCACGCCGCGCAGTGCTTTCTTGAGTTGCTTAACCGTCAATGCGCTCATGGCCTGACCCCGTTGAATGTGAATTTGGTTACGTCAGCGCCGTCCTGTTTCCACTGAGGCCATGTCTCCACGACCTTAGCCGCTTGGGCGCAGTACTCTGCGAGTGTTTCCACCTTGCCGTCGTCCAGCAGTTCGATCAGTTTCAGGGCGTTGCCACCGTACCCATCTTCGAACAGGACGCGCAGCTGTTGTGTGGCCTCCTCAATCCGATTGGCCGCACGATTGGCTTTCTCGGCTGCGTCATTCATTGCGTGAACTGCACGCCACATTGATTCGTCATTCATGATTGCACCTTGCCGCCAGCGGCCTCGATTGCTGCGTCAACCTGCTCACGTAACGTTGTGTGATGAGGCAAATCCCATTCCTCACTGTCCTGTTGGGCGTGAAACATTGCGTGACTCCCGTACATCTGAGGGTCGCGAACTTCCACGCAGTGGGCACAGAGCCAATCCATACGTTTTGTATCGGGATGCACGACCGGCTTTTGCGAGGTGGTGAATAGTGGAATTTGCTCTCTCCATTCTGCACCATTTCCTTGCTTCCACATGCAAGCCATACCATTGCCTTGCAGGGTTTCTAATGAGAGAGTATCTGTGTATGCCACCAGCACCTGATCGCCTTTCAGCGCTGCGAGTTCTGCCTCTAAATCATTGGCGCGTTTCAATTGCTTCGAGTGCCACGCGATGTTTTTATCTCGCTCGGCCTCTGCACATTTTGCTCGGTCATCCAATTTGACAGCCCGCTGGCGTTCTGCTTCGAGCTTATCCAGTAACAGGTCTATGAATGCGTCCGTCTGGTCGGCGGTGCGCAAGTCGTTCGATCTGCGGCGCAGCGCCTCGATATCTGTTGCATCAGTCATTTAATTAATTCCCCGCTTATACATTCCAGATCTCCGGTCAGGGCGATGGCTGTCTCGCCTTCGCTCCCTTCGTCAATCAGGGATAGGTTGATTGCGTAGCCGCCGATATTACCGATGGTGGCATACATCCGGTACGCGTCGTTATTGAGCGCCGTCGGGCTGACCGCTGCGGCCACCAATGCGCTTATCACTTCTTTCAGCATCACGTCGTTTATCGCTATGGACACTTTCATTTTGAATCTCCAGCAGGCGTTTATTCAGGAGCGCCATCCGCCGGATATAATTCATGGACAGGGTGTCCAGTATGCCGGAGTCAAGCTGTAATGACGTACGATCTGCCAGCGCCTCCTCATCGGGCGCGGTGAGCTGTATTGCCATGGCCTCGTCAATCAGATTGATCAGGTCGCGTTCTGCAATGTCCGTGCGTGTGGTCATCACACAGACCGGAAGCCCGGCCAGCGTCCCCTCATACAGCGGGAAATACTGGGCGGTGTGTTGGTGGAGGCCCGCCCACAGGTAGTTAACCATGATAGTCATGGACTGTTGCTCTATCACCGACATCTCGGAGGCGTTACCGGCGAGCGGGCCGTCAAAGAAATACGCTTTCATGGTTGCACCAGTCTGATCAGCGCCGGGCCTTTGTTACGACGGTACTCAATCGTGATGAGGCCAGCTTTAACGAGTGGGGCGCACGCTTTACGCACGCGGTCATGGCTTAATCCTGTGGAGTCGGCCAGTTCTTCATAGGTCATGTGCTGCTGGTCAGGGTACTTCGCAGCTGCCACATGGTTGTGGTGGATGAGGTACAGGATAAAGCGGGAAGGCGTGCCGATTTTGGCAGTGCTGATAATTGCGGTGAATTCTTTCATGATTGCGTACCTCGCGCGGTGAAGCCACGGAGGAAGCCGAGGAGGTACTGAGGGGTGCCAGACTCAAAGTATTGCTCGCCATTGAGCTTTATTTCGACACGGAAATTGCGTCCGCTGCCTGACTCATGGACGGTGATATCCGCGCCCGGTATGGCTTTGGCGGTACGCATTGCAGCTTGTGTGATTTCGATAAGTGACATAAAGAAAAACTCCGAGTTGGTTAGGTTCGGAGTTAATATTGCACAGTCAGAAACGCCCTGCAAGGATTATTTAATTTTCTCTGATAAATATTGCGGACCCCGTAGCATTTCCCCGGTAATCGGAATAATTGAGCTGCGTTAGCACATCCCCCGGGCCAAGCTTTTCCAGATACAGGTGATGCGTTGATCCGTCTTCGTCTACCAGCGCGTAAATGTGCGGAGGCGCACCGCCCACATAGTTTAGCAATCGCCCGGTGACGACGGACTCGTGCAGCTTCGTATCGCGGTTATAAACAAAAGTGAGTGTCTTATTTACGATCATGCTTACCACCTTTTTTCATACGTGGGAGGTCATTTTGAACAATATATTTCTGCACAGTGCTGACGTTGCACCCTATGCGTTCCGCGATATCTTTTGCGGGTATTTTACCGGCAAGTCTATCCGCTACACGCATATCATACTGCGGCCCTTTACGCTCTAACCTGACCCCCAGCATAGACGCACGCACACGTACAGCATCTACCGACCGCCCTAATGCCTTAGCCATTTCTATCGGGGACACGGTGGCCGCATGAGTACGGATAAAATCATGCTCTGCGGGTATCCACCTCGCGCTACTGCTCGGCCTAGCCACAGCATCTATACTGATATGGATCCGCCCCATGTCCCCGACAAATTGGCTTACCCGGCCCTCTCCCCTCGCCGTCATGTATTTAGCTATGGTCAGGCACGCGTTAATATATTCCTGATCGTCTTTCATTAGTGGATCACCGTTCCGGCCGGAATTTCATCATCGTTTTCTACGACGTCGCCCAGCACTGATACCATATCGGGGTCACCCTCCGTGCCCCGGACAATTACTTTAGGGTTTTGAGACTCCACCATAAATATGTGGAGTACCTGCGCTGCTATCTGCGTGGCCGCGTCAGGGTCGCCCCCTGCCATCACCATGTAGCGCTCTAACATCTCATCAAAGATGTCGTCTTCGTCGTCTTCCAGTGTGTCACTGCCCGGTGCGGATGGTGTTTGCATTGGCTGATTCCTCTGCGGGGATTGCTACGCCCTGCAACAGGGAGTGCGCTTTAGTCGCTTTCTTGAGAAGGTCATACGACCACGCCCGATCATCTGGGTAACGGTCGCCCGGGGTACTATACGCGGAGAATACCAGAGCCTTGGCCGCATCCAGATCAGGAGCCATGTCCTGCAACTTCTGGATCAGCAGTGTCTGGCGGTGGAGGATATCCAGCACACTATCCGCCAGCGTGATGATGCTCACGTCAATGGAACAATCCGACTCGCCGATAACTTCAAACACATCGCCCGTTACCGTCTCCGGGTCTGCGGATGCCAGTTCCGCCAGATACCAGCGGGCTAAATCTTCGGTGTAAATGTTACTCATTTGTGATCCTTAAAAGTGACCAGCCAAGGCGCTGGCATTGGACGAATCCGAAGCGGCCAAGTAATGCGAGGCGGCACGGTTCTTTGAAAGCGGGTACGTTATTCATCCCCCACAGCAGCAACCGGTTAAGCCGGTCTTCTACGAGTGACTTGTCGCCGTCGTCCAGTGCCCGAATAAATCCTGATTGCTGCGTGTTGAATCGTGGCATAACGTACCCCCTCGGTTATTACATCGCCCCTATCACCAGTTCCGGGTCATCCCCTTCTGGCTTGAACATTTTAGCATACGCCGCACAGGCTAATTCAACCTCGTGCATGACGTCATCGATAGCGACGTGCTCCGTTCCTTCGAACGGGACAGACTTTTTATTCATCCCGGCGATATCCAGAAGCGTCCGCAAATCCCGGGCGTCCCAAAAGTTCCACGGGATTTCTATCCCCAGCATACGGAACCAGTGCTGCATGATAGTGACATCGAATATCGATCCGTTACCCCACGGCTTAATGTAGGGTTGCGTCTTGACAAACGATATCACTTCCGCCCCGACCTGCGGCGCGGTCTTGGTGCCACCAAACGCCTCCCGCCGGGCTTCTGGCGTCGTCTTGCTGGAATTCCAGAACGCCATAGTTGACTCGTCTTTCTCACCATACTGCAACGCAGAGATTGGGCTTATCTGCGCGTAGAATGTCGGCCCCTTCTCGCCGGTTCGTATGTTGCAAAATTGCATACCGATACTGATAATCGCCGCCCGGTCAGACTTACCTGCGGTTTCAACGTCGATAAAGAGATCAGGCATTGCCATGAGCAGCTTTCCATTCTTTGCGGCACTTGACGAAGCACACGGCGGCTATCAACCCATCGAACACGGTCACGGTGACACTGACCGCCCAGTCATCCGGGCGTAGCACCAGCACACCGATGAGTAGTGATACGGCGAGGAAGGACATAACCGCGCATATTGCGCCGAATAGTAACGCCCATAATTTATTAGCCACGATTGCGTTCCTTACGCGCAGCACGGCGCGCCTTTGCGATGCCCGTTGGCTTGTGGGCTTTCTTGCCACCGTGGCCGCGTGACTTGTATTCGTCACAGGCTTTCTGTGCCGCGATAACTTTCTTATCGTTGCTGCGCTGGGTGATGCTTGCGGACGCTACAACTGCCATAGCACGAACTACGTTTGCATAAGTTACACGATTAGCCATTGTATTTACCTTTCAGTTTTTGCACTAAGTGCGGGATAAAATCACGGATTAACAGACCTTCTAAAACACCCTGCGGCATGTGCTGCAAGGCTTGCTCACTGATTCGGTAGGACACCCCCTCATTTCTGTACCAGCTACGCACCGTCATGCAACGCTGCAATTTATTAAGCTCCACGTGACCCTCTAACGCGTAGAGTTGTTCAGTGCGGAACATCAGATCATTCACTTCTGCCATCGGCTCATACGCCGAGTTACGCCACGATACCCGAGGCTCACGGGCTACAACATACGGCTGATCCGGCGCACACTCTGCATACACTTCAATGACCGGCAGCGTCGGGAAGTACCGCCCCAGCACCTCCCGCGTCATGCGGATGGCTTCGCCCTGACTGACCAGAATATCCTTGCAATCACGGTTAAGATTGCGCTCACGCCCCAGCTCGTTAATCAGGTGCTGATTGGTTGCGTTAGTTTCCGCCAGCTCTGCGCGAAATGCGCGCTTTTGGTTACGCCCGAAACGTTTACTCATAGCCGCTGGTACTCCGTGCCGTCAATGGTGACCACGACCACATCGTCAGGGAATACCTGCGCGGCTGCGTCATCCAATAGCGGGTACAGCTGCTGACAGGTCGCGCCGGTGGTGCTGATCCCGGTGTCGTCCAGCGTGATGTTACAGCCTGCTGCGGTGCTGTCGAGATACATCTCAACCGTGGCCGCGTCGCTGTAGTTGCACGAGGCCAGTAGGGCAAAGCCGGTAAAGAATAGAATTGCCTGATAGTGCTTCATGGCTTTGGCTCCCAGAAAACTAAGTGAATGTTGCCGTCGCGGATGACGCCCAGCAGGTACTCGCCCACGCTGATTCCCCCGTCTTCTTCCTGATATTCGCGGAAAGAATCAATCGCATTCGTGAGTGCCGCAGCGGTCACCGCTTCGTGCTTGACAGTAGGCGAGACGTCCACGATGCCGTGTTTGTCCAACATGATCTCTGCGCCGGTTACCAGATTGATGACCAAATAGTTTTTCAACCCGGAGGCGGTCAGCTTGCCATTAATCACAGCGCCGGACTTCGACACGAACGTGTAGATGTAACCTACCGCGGGCGGAATTGGAGGTACCGGTGGCGCTGATGATGTCGCGCAGTAATCTGGGACTGGGATTTGGTAGTTCGGGTCTTTAGCCATAACTTTTACCTCTGGTAGTACGCCCATGTCGGGCGGTTGATTGGTGTCGTGGCATACTCTACCGCGTCGGATTTCATCTTGCTGCCGATGATACGCGTCTTCGGCTTCGTAATCTCTGTGCTCTCCAAACATCTTTATTCCCCTGTCGGGACGCCGCAGATAGCATTGAGCGTTTTAATATCTAAGGCTATGGCGGTGCCTTTTGGCTCGGTCAGGTCTTTAGGCAACAGCTCTTTGGCTTCCGGCCACGCGGCTATCATCTTTTCCACAGTGGAATACTGCGACACGGCTGCTTTTACCGATTCGGTTACGTCAGTTTTAAGTTTAGCAACAACTACCCAGTCGGATTCAATATCCATAAACTCCTGCTTTAATTCTTCGCTATCCACGTTGCGACGAGAACGTGGGACCCAGCAACGTTTACCAGATTTCTGCCCTTCTTTGAATGCTTCGGTGAGGTGGGTACTCCCCGTTTGGCTATGGCTTTGCCCGTCCAGATACAGGTATACGTCCAGGCCGCCGATGTTCACATTGTAATGGGGTGTGTCATGGTAGGTACGGGACGTACTCACATGCAGAAATGCCGATTTGTTCACGTCGTGCAGCGTCGCGTAGCGGTCGTCTAACTTAGAATCGTTAGTGCCTTCCGCCGCTAAGATAACCTGCCGTACTTTCTCCGCATAAAGAGCGGTAGTTTCCACGAGCGCCCGGTGCCTTTCGGCATACCCAGATGTTTCAAGAGCTTTTTCTACCATCTGGCCGCGAATATATGCTGTCATTCTCATTACTGTTTACCTTCTGTTGTGTGGTGTGATTCAAATGTAGCGCAGTCAGAAATGCCCTGCAAGTTTTATTTCATAATTTCGCAATCTTTAAAAGATGCCGCCAGTCTTTGCCGTCCAACTCGGTGACGTTGAGCGCCGCAGACATCCACGACGTCACGTAAATGAACCCCCGGGCTGACCACATCCTTACGCGCCATACACTGTGCCCGTCAGGCTTGCGCCACTGCTCGCAATCCATATACGTGATGTGCCCGGGGTCTACGTTGTGCCGGACGTTAAGCCCGGCCACTTTCTTTTTAAGGTCACGCCCCCTGATCATTGTGTCGAATCTCCGAGACAGGAACGATCCACACGCGGGCGTATCCTACGTGTACCTGCCGCCCGATTTTACATAAGCCATCGGGCAACAGCGTTTTGAAGTTGTAAGTATGCGGGCTTCCTTCGCGGCGCACCTTATCCCCCTTCGCAAATTTACATACGATAACCGGCTGGTAATGACTGGCGATAACGATATGGTACGAGGCGCTGTGCGCCCGGGCGCGTTCCACGGCTTCCGTCTCGGTCATGTACTCCCACGTCACGGTTTTATCCGAGCCGGGTTTTGCCATATCATAGCCGACGAACTCATGGTACAGCCGAGACTTTCCTACCATGCGGCCACCGTACAACATACTCGCGCCATCACGTACCAAATTGTTTAAGGCTTCGCGCATCTCATCAGCAATGGGCGCGTGGTATAGCGAATCCCAGCGTTGCACCGGGTTAGTTACGGGCATTGACATGTCCCCAAACATTTCCCGATAAGTAGCGTCGCCCATCACCGCGCCGCAGTCCGGGCAACCAAGACAGCTGATCCCTAAGCACGGGCACGGCTTCACGCCCATTGATTTGAGCTTGGCCTCGGCAGCGTCGGCGCGGTCTGTCTGGCGCTGTGCTTCTTCGCGCATCGCTTCATGATCGGCCAGTGCGTCGCGTATCGTGGAGTAACGAACGGTGGTTTGAACCACGTAGTGATTGTTCGGCGCTGCCGCCAGTACTTCCCGTAGGATTTCGATACTCATTTTCCAAAATACCTCGCTCTTAGTGTGTGCATACCCATGATTTGTACAGCGGGCTGTAGTGCGTCAATCTCGCGGAAATACTTTGCGAGCTTTTCCTTATCCTTGCGGGTGCGGCAGTGTCCGCACAGCCCATCGTGCCAGCTCTTATACCCCCGACGGCACCCGCATATCTCGCCGGTCATTGGATATGCTCCAGTAACCAAGGGCGGATTGTGCGAGCCGGCACGTAAAACGTGCGTGACGGAGTGTAATCAATGCCGATCAGGATACCGGCGAGGCCGCCATCAGCGGCGAGGATTGCGCCGCCCGACATACCTTGCACAGCGCCAGCGCCGGTGGTGTCCAGACTGCACGCGGTGTACCCTGAGCGGTCATCCTTCTCCGTGCCGGTAACGACACCATACCCACGGACAGGAAGCATTGTGCGCCCGCTGTAGCCGTTCGTGGTGACCGCCTGACCCTTTGCCACATCCTCTAACACCGGCAGCACCTTACCCCGGTTGTCGTTGCGGATGAGCGCAAGGTCACACTGACCATGAACCGCGACAATGCGCCACGGCATCAGCTCCGCCACGTGCAGCGCCGTAAGGCTGAGTGTCGGCGTAATTGGTACGCTGCTACCTTGGAAAGCAGCCACCATAGGCACGCCAACAAAAGTAAAATCTGTGCTGTCTTTAGCCTTCGGCTCATACTCATAGTCTCCCGCGCTGAATGCACACCCTGACAGCAGGGCGGCGGCGAGTAATACAGACAGGGCTTTCATCGTGCCTTACTCCCTTCATCCCAGCCCACATTGAACGCTTCCAGATTATCAGCGTCGTTTACGAACGGGGCTTTAGTGTCGATGTAATTGTGCCCAGCCTTGGCCGCGTTGTGCCCCGCGAAGAATGCGAGGATTAACGGCGCTGACTCGGCGTAATTGGTGAATGCCTGCTGTTTGCGGTATTCAGGATCCCGCAGCTGCTTAATAAATACTTTGCTCATTTCTTCCACCCTTTACTGGTTAAATAGTTGGCTAAGTTGCGCAACTCTTTACTGTCTGCGTCTCCGCCGATCTGTGCTACAAAATTCTGTATGTCTTTGGTTAACTCGCTGGCATCCCAGAAACTAACAGCCACCCCGAGATATGGCGATTCCCGGTGTGCGATGCATCGTGTTTGGCCTACGCCCGCAGTGTTGCCGCACACGTCGCACTTCACAAACCCCGCTTCCCTGCGGCGGCGTTCCTGTCGTGCCCGTTCCTGCTCCGGCGTGCGTTTCATTTACGATATCCTTTAGCGGCCAGTGTTCCCGCAATGGTGAGTATGTCGCGCCCGGCAAGTTCGCGGGTTACGAGTGGGATCCCCATCAAATCCTTAAACAGCGCATCGGTGGCCGCGTCCATGCCGGTGTCAATTGTATCCGGCGCGGGCTGGCGGGTGACTTCTACATCGGTGCAGACTGCAAAATCTTCTACGCCGTTGTTGTACCCTACGCAAAAACGGGTATTGACAAAGTATGTGCGGATCGCTTCGTCGGTCATGGTGTCCGCTACGCTGGTGACGTAGTTGTGCAGCGGGCTGCTTTTGAAATTAACGTGAACCTGTGTGCGTGTCATGGTGTGCTCTCTGTGTTAGTGGCGAACTTATTGAAGCGCCCCGGGTGAGGCGCTGCGTATAAATTCACTTAGTAACGGTATGCGCCTTTCATAACCTCTGCTTTGCGGGACAGTTTGCCCGGCTCGTTGACGTAGTTCCATGCCAGCGCGGCGGTTTTCGCTTCCAGATATGTATCAAAGTGACCAATAAGCTTACGTTTGCGGTTGCATCCGTCTGCCGGCTCGGTACCGCCGCTGCCGTTTGATTGCAGCCAGTTGGCCGCGAACACGCAATGAACATCACACAGGGCTTGCAGCTCGTCGTCAGGGGTTACGGTCACGTTGCAGCCGGTCGCCTTCACGAAAGCCGAGATGTGGTTTGCAGTGGTGCGGGAGTGGAAAGCATCGGATTTCAATACGCCACGGCCTGAGATGAAAGCGGCGACCAGTTCACCATAAGAGAAAAGAAATTTGTTGCCGTTCTGCGCTACGTGGGTGACTGAGTTTTTCATGTGATATTCCTTACTGGGTGATTGGTTGAGTACTGCCTTGAACTAAATATAGCCTAGGCAGAATCACCCTGCAAGTTTTATTTTAAAATAATTATCTCGCCCCGTTCGTGGGCGGCGTCCCATGTGGCGCGGTCATACAACAAAACGCCATGCCCCTTGGCTTCCAGCTCTATGAGGTTGTTGCGGCTGGTGTGATAATTGACGTTGTAATAGATGCCGGTGCGGACTATGCCGCCCGGCGCTTTCGTAAATCGGGCTTTAATCATTTGCGTATATCCTCCGCCACCGTTGAGTACCGTTAAACCAAGATATACTCGCTCTACTACCGTCTTGTGTTGTCAGGCAGAAATGCCTATAGGAATTACGGGAGCATATACTCACAACCTTCCACGTTACCCCCATTGTATATACAACATCGCCGATATTGAGCGAATCGGTGAGCACATACCGCCAGCGCGGTTTATCGTTCGTCATGGAATATCCACTCCTCTACCAGACACCACACCATTGTTATGACGGTTACCGGCCACGCAAGAATAACTAGCGCCGCCATGGATGCCGGGATACGGTCAGCGGGCAACGCGTGGCGCTCGTCGTTAATGAGGAGCCAGCCGCACACGATAACGCCCACAACATAGATCAACGGTAGCCAGCTCATGACCGGCCTACCTTAACCGTGCCGCACGTCTGGCGCTGTGCGATGGCTTCCATTTGCTTAATCTGGTTAGGAGTGAACTCGGTGGAGATCCCCAATACCCCAATTTCGTATTCAAGCGATACGTAGAGTTTGCGGATCAGCGCGTCCTTATTCACTTGTACCGGGATAATTTCCTGCTCGTCAAGCCAGCGGGATAACTGTGCGGCTTTTTCGTGCGCCCCGGCTGCGGTGCGGTGCTCGGTCAGCAGCATTTTAAAGGGCTTAATAGAGGCTTCCGGGTTATGCTGATACGTATACGCTAAATACACATAGCTATCGCGGTGTACCTCAATGTGCGCATCCCGTGGATTAGGCGCGCTTTTCGCTTCCTTCTCCAGCTTAGATAAAAATTCGGCTTTTCTCATGGTTTAAGTTTCCGGTAATTGTTGGCAATAAGGGTTAGCGCGCCGTTGTTGAAATATTCCAGCGGGGCATGAAACTCAAGGCTTCCGTGCAGGTTGTACAATGCAACCCCAAACACGCTACGTATGCCTACGATGAAATAACTCCCGCCGCGTGGACTTCCAGACTTGGCCGTCTTTCATGATGGCATTCTCAGTACGGTGACTGTATCACCCTCGGTTATCTTGACGTACAGCTTATGGCACTGTGGGCACATTGCTGTGCTGTCCCAGCGGTCAAACTGCGGGGCGTGGCGTGTGAATAGTGGGTACTGGCATTCAGGGCACTTGTACGGGATGAGGGGCACACTGTGTGCTACGCAACGTTTGATCCACGCCTCATACGCGGGCATCAGGTCGGGACTACGTTCAGCACGCCCGGCGGCTTGCTTAGGGTCAACGTCAGAGGACAGTACCGGGAGGCCTACCGACGGCTTGCGGGCGTTCAATACATCATTGCAGCGTTGCGCACCGTAGTGTAAAAAGGCGTCGGCATCTTTATGTGTGCGCCCCGGACGACCCAGTGAAAACAGGTAACGCACCTGACCGGCTTCCTCATGGGTCAGGCCTTCGCTGATGACCTCCTCCTGAGCGTTAAGATACTGTTTTACTTTGACCAGCTGCTTGTGTTTCGCGTAATGGATGCGGGCTGTGCTAAACGCTGACCGGATATGTTTCACGGTGTGGGTGCTGAGTGTAATTGTGTTCATGCTGCGGCCTCGCCTTGCAATATTAAAGTGAATGGATTGTTAGAGCAGCCAATTAAGCGGCCAGTCTTGCGGCTGCGCAGGTACATTGTGCGGTAGCCGTGTGAATAGCGGTACTCTAAACGGTGACGCTTCAAAACCTTCTGAACGTCGCGGCGGATAACTGCAAAGATAAAGCAGTAACCCAAGATGATGAATGTGACTGCCATTATGCGTGCCTCAGCTCTTTGACAAAGAACTCGACGCCTGCATGGTTCCATTGGTCATTCATGGATGCACACAGGTCACGCGCCGATTGCTCCAGCTTTGGTGGGAACTTACCGCGTACAATGCGTTCGCCGTTGGTCTGGACTTCTACAACTTCATAGCCGCTGATTGCTTTCATGGTGCTTACTCCGGGTGTTAGTGGTCTTATTGCTGCGCCTGCCGTGTCGAGCCGGAAGACGCAGCGTATAAGTCCGCTACATACTTTTCCCCCTTGGTTACGTGCCCGTGGCTCCCCCTTCAAGTTTGCCGTTCGTGGTCTGGGCGTCCCGTCATTGCCGAAGCTGATAAAACGCCCTGTCCGTTTCTACCCTCTCAGTAATGTTGTGCCCTTTAAATCTAGCGTATGTGGTTATGCCCTGCAAGAATTATTTAGCTTTAATGATGTTAACCCGGGTCACGGTCTGCTGCCCGAGGCGGTAGGTGTCACCGAACAGCGCAACGCCCATGAATTTACTGTGGGTAATATCGCTCCGGCACACTGTGCGCATAACGCCGTGGTGCATGACCGTATCGCCTGCGCGGATGTCTGAGATATGTACCTGTGATTCGGTGGTGTTCATGGTCTAGCCTCTATGTATGCCCCGCGTCTGCGGGGTATGTGGGTTAGTCTTTGGCGTTGGTTGCGTATGCGGTCAGCACCTTGCGCTCTGGTGCGTTCGGCAAGAATGATTCGATGTGCGCGTTGAGAATTGCCGCGTCGCTGCGGATGGCTCGCAGCTGGCGGGTAGCCGTGGCGAAAGCGAATGAGGCTTTGCGTGCGTGCTCCAGCAGGAAATTGTAAGAGAATCCCATCTCCAGCCCCTCGGCACGGTACAAGGCGGCACGCGCTGGTATAGACTGGCCGGTGCATTGCAGATGTGTAGATTCCAGTGCCCCCTGTATGAGCGCGGCTATCTGGCGGCATTTGATATGGGCTTGCAGCGTTGGATTCTGTGCGAAGATAGCCACCACCTGATCGACTGGCAGCAAATCCATATGACTATTCATCAGTACAGCCTGAGCGCGAGCCGGTGCGATGGCCTCCTCTGCTCTCGCGATGCGCTCCGCTTCAAGGTACAGCGCTTCGTTGTGTGCGGCGTCGGTCATGCTGGCGCGGGTTGCGTCGTCATATGCACCCCAGAACATAGTCCAGCGGTTTTTAAGCCACTCAGCGCGTTCATGATCCATGCTCGGCAGGTCAGAGATATTGATAACGCCGTCGTCTTCGGTGACTACTTTTGACGCGGTGAAGTCGTCCCAAACCAACACGCCCGCAGGGATAGGGGAAACGGTGTATCGAGAATCCCAGCCGTGAGCCTCTGCGGATTCATTGCAAGATGCCGCAATGGCCTCTGCTTTGGAAAGGTCACGGTATGCCATGTAGCACACGCCGCCGTCAACTTCGCAAAGGGTTTTATCGCCGGTCTGTGCGTCAACAAAATATACGCCGTAGAATGTAGTTTTCATGTGGTGCCCCGTTATCTGATTGTGTGTCCTGTCCAATCAGTATAACAGGGCGTTTCTGCCCTGCAAGCTTTATTTGTATTATTTTGTGAAGCGCGTCACGATTTACCGTAATACACCGTCGGAATGATGACGTATTCATAGTGGTACGCGTAGGGCTGCGGGGCTTTCGCTGCCTGCTCCGCGCTCGTGTGCTTCGAATAGAATTCCCAGCGCACAGACTTCTCTTGTAGGTACGCTATCCACTCCTCATACGTGGGGTAAATGAGCTGATTCGCCGGGTGCCGCAATTTTGCCCCCTCCCGAAATAACTGCGGCTCTGGCTTGGGCTTCCTGAGTCTGCGCACGATTACGTGAGTCACCGGGGCGCGGCCATCTATGGCGTGCGTCTCTCCGCTGGGCATCAGGTAAAAGCTGGTATGTGATGCTCTAATCATGGCTAGTCCTCATCATATATGCGGTTAAGGTTGGCGACGTACGCCAGAGCCTTACTGGAGAGTGGCGGCAATGGTGGCAGATCCCGGACTTGCGCGGGCTGATCGCCTACCCTGATGCTGTCCCGGCTTTGCCTGCTGTTCTGCTTCTCCGCCATGCAGTAGCCCAGAATCCCGTGTGGGTAGTCCGGGCGCGGCGTTGCTAACTGCGTGAGATAGTAGCCAGCCATGTCCAGACCCGGTGGCATTATCTTTTCAGCAGAGAGTTTATTGTAAAGCTGAATGGTTCGGCTCGGCTGACACAATGCGCACTTGCCGTAATGCGCCGGTTCGCCCACCATCTCAGAACCCCACGTATGCTTGACCAGCATCAGCGACTTCCCGCCCAGCTCAGGCATGAATTGCTGTATCAACGCGCCGTGGCTGCATTTTGTATGAGCGGGCACGATAGGCAACTGATTAGGATTCACGAATCCGGCGCGCTCCCGGTATCTTGCGTCGGACTTTCTTTTTATGCACTCCACGCACGAACCGTTAGATGTGTAGCGCAAATACGTGTTGCACTTCGGACAGCCGCTTTCCCGGTTGTATGTCGTTACGCCGGATTCGAATGCTTGGCGTCTGGCCTCCGCGTTCATCTTCCGGGACTGGTCGCCGCGCCCTTTGCTCCCCGGTCGCTGCACCTCGCGGTTAGCGCAGCACACGCACGCCGAGTTAGAAACGTAGCGCTCAGATGTGTTGCAGTACGGGCACGCCTTGCAACGCGTGTACGTTGTGAAATGTTCTATTGCTGCTTCGCGTCTTGTGTAGTGAAACATAGAATTTCCTTGTTTTGTATCTGTGAGGTCTGAATAGAGGTTCTACATAGTTACTTGTCAGTTAAATCTACGTTCTTATTTTATCCTTTTATTTCTTGCGCGACAATAATAGATATACAAAATGAAGTAACTATGTAGAACCTCTATCGGGATCTCACAGATACAAGTACAGGAACTTTGCTATAGCCCTTGGCCGCTGAAAGGTGCAGATAGAGGAGCTGGGCGGGCGTTCGTTACGCTCTTGAAGCCTTAAATATTTCTTCGCGCTGTAGATATCGAAGGAAAGCGTAGATATGTAAGGGCGGGTTTTCTGTATCTTCTACGCATTATCTCCCCCGCGAGTTGCTCAGATTTCACGTAGCGCTACGGATCTGTACGTAGAGATAGCGGAAAACGGCTATCTCTGAACGTGGCCGATGAGTTAGCAGCAAAATCCCCGGGCGTAAATCCTCTATCTTCTACGCGCAATCATGCGCACGAGTTACGCAGAATTCACCTACGCGCACCGATCAGCCCGTTGGCCGCGCCAAAAAGCATCAATAGACGCCGGTTTCTGAATGCCTCTATAATGTACCGCATGGAATCCCCTGATCAGGATGATGCACAATGACCCCCGAAGCGTTCGCGGAATTCTCGACAGAGTACGAGGAAGGGAAACTTCCTGATGACCTGCTCGCCGCAAAATGGAATCTCTCAATCGTCGCGTTCAATGCCATTGTGCAAACCGGGCGCGGAACTATCATCAAGCCGATGCCGCTCGTGCGGAGAACGTTGGGGCAAGGGACGGCGCACAGCGTAGCCGTACGAAAGCTCGCAGCCGAAGCGCAACTTATGCCCGAAGATATGGCGCTCTCTCCTATTGAGTCGAATGCGTTACTTAGCCCGGCGCAGCGCATGGCGTCGTACAGCATCAGCGAGAAAGAAATCGAATTCTGCAATATGGTGCTGCGTGGCTTTAACTCCACTGCTGCGGCTGCTGCTGTGTTCGAAGTGTTCGACAAGAACGAAGCGATGCGCAAAGCCGGAAGCCTGCTCAAAGATCCCCGCGTCGGTGAGTATCTGCGCGAGATGAAAGGGCAGCGACTTCTCGCCCCTGTTCGTGGGCGTCAGTATCTTGAGGCGGTGTTACATCAGGTCATTGACCGTTCACTGACGCTGCATGTTGAGTACGACCTTGACGGCAAGACACTCACCGGGCGATGCAACTACAACCCGAAAGCACTGCTCGGTGCTGCTGCTCTGCTCATGAAACTGAAAGGCTGGGACAACAGCAACGCTACCGACACGACGCAGGAATCACACCTTGAGCGTATCCGCCGCATCAACATGAATCGGAGTAAACCCGAATGACTAAGAGCAACGTGTGGGAACTCACCGAGCATAACGACGTGTGGCGCTTGGCTCACTTCCTCGCAGACCGTGCAGAGAACACGGATTTCATGGAGACGTTACAGAACGAGGAGGATACGGAAGCGTTCTATGCCAAGTGCGCGGATGACTTCGCGTTCTTCGCTCCTCGCTGCCTGTTCATCAAGGGGGCTGATGCGTTACGCCATCCGCTCGTGTTCAACCGTGCTCAATGGTATCTGCACACCATTATCGAGTGGTCGCTCCACAAGTTCGGCATGGTGCGTATCGTTGTAGTGAAGGGACGGCAGCAAGGCATCTCGACGTATCTGGAGGGGCGCGCTTACTGGAAGACAATCCACCGGGAGAACTACAACGTCACCATCTTGACGCACCTTGCGGAGGCCACGACTAACCTGTTCGGCATGGCGAAGCGCTATCATGATCACTGTCCGGCTGACCTCAAGCCTATGACCGGCGCAGCCAACGCCAAGCAGATGGTGTACACGGAACTGGATAGTCAGTACACCGTAGCGACTGCCGGATCATCAGGCACAGGGCGTTCCGCTACGTCTCACTATTTCCACGGTTCCGAAGTAGCGTTCTGGCCTAACGCTGCGGAACATGCTTCCGGTATCTTGCAGACCGTCCGCGCAGCGCCAGAAACCGAGGTGTACATGGAGAGCACAGCGGACGGCATCGGTAACTACTTCCACGAGCAGTGGCAAGGTGCAGAACCGCCGGGCGAGAATACGCTGGGCATTGGCAACGGGTACATTCAGGTGTTCATTCCGTGGTTCTGGGAGACGGCGTATCAGTCAGAGGTTCCGGCTAACTTCACGCTGACCGAGGAGGAGAAGCACTACAAGTATCTGAATCGGCTATCGGATGAACAGATGCAATGGAGGCGCTTAAAGATCCGTGAGATGGACAACGACCCTAACCGCTTCATGCGTGACTACCCGGCAACCGCCGAGGAAGCATTCAACAGCTCAGGGGATAACATTCTCATCACGGGCGATATGGTACAGGCAGCACGCGCCAACGCCAGAGAGCAGCGTCATCACCCTATCGGCGCGGTGGTTATGGGCGTAGACGTAGCGCGTATGGGCGACGATGCAACGTGCTTCGTTATCCGTCAGGGGCGCGTAGTTCTGCACACGTTCCGCATGGTGAAGCAGCCCGCTAACGTTGTAGCGTCAAAGCTCACCTCGCTACAAAACGAATACGGCGTAGAGCACACGTTTATCGACGGCACCGGCGGTTACGGCACGGCAGTGTATGACGTACTGGTAGACCGTGGCCGCGCCGATCACCTGACGTGCGTCCACTTCTCCGAGTCTGCACAGGAACCGGAACGCTACAGCAACATCCGCACCGAAATGTGGTGGGGTATCCGTGAGTGGCTTAATCAGCCGGGCGGCGTCTCGCTGTTGGATAACGTGGAATGGGGCAGGGATCTGTGTGCTCCCCACTATAAGTATTTGCGTGATATGATTGTGTTGGAATCGAAAGATGACATTAAGAAACGCATCAAGCGCTCACCGGATATCGGCGACGCCTTGGCGTTAACGTTCCGCTTCCCTGTACAGGCTGGCGGTAACAATCAGGGTTACTTTGAACCGGAGTACTAAACATGCCTTATCAACTGATTGAAGCCCGTACTGACGGGGAACTCATCGCTAAACTCACAGCGGCCATCAACAGCAACCTGCTACCATTCGGCACGGTCAACGTGTACGCGGGAACGTGGTATGTCCCGGTGGCTACGGGCACCGCATCGGCGGCGGGCGGCGCTATCGTCGTGACTGCTCCTGACTCTGTGCGCATGGCAACCGCCGTAAACGTACAGCTTACTGCGGGGTTTGCTCCTCTTGGCGGTACGGTCATGCGCGGTAACCAGTACGTGCAAGTCATGACCAAGGGTGTACCGGCAGCGGGGTCTGGCGGCACGATTACCGCAAGCCAGATCAGCGACTCCACCGCAACCGGGCGCTCTCTTATCACTGCGGCAACTCCGGCGGCGGCACGTACCACATTGGGATCTGGTGCCACAGGTGATGCGCTATTCACCGCTGCAACTGCTGCCGCTGCACGTACCACACTGGGCGCTGGCGCTACCGGGTCATCAGTGTTCGCGGCTGCAACTCCGGCAGCTGCACAAACGGCCATCGGCGCAACGACTGTGGGCAGCGCAGTGCTAACGGCAGCATCAACGGCAGCAGCGGCCAGTGCTATCGGCATCCCGGGGACGCAGGTAGTAGCCACGGATACACTGAAATACAAGGGGACCACTGCAACATCAGTGCTCACCGTGGAAAACTTGGCGGCTAACGGTGACATCACGCTGACAGCGGCGGCGGGCCAGTCAACGGTCAACACCACGCAGACCTCGTTATCTATCTACTCAGCGGCATTTACTCCACTTCTGACGCTGAACACTGGCGGCGTGTCAACATCGGGCGGGGCGCTCATCACCGGCGGCGCGGGTGGCGTGGGTGTTCGTCCGAGCGCTAACAATGCGGTCAGTTGTGGCTCGGCTGCGCAGGGGTGGACGGCGGTATTTGCACAGTCTGCTACCATCACGCCATCGGATGAGCGCCTCAAAACGCCAGCTCAAAGCCTCACGGATAAAATTCTGGATGCGTGGGCAACCGTTGAGTGGGTCAGCTTTAAGTTTCTTGACGGCGGGGTGCGTACCCATATCGGGGTTATCGCGCAGCGTGTGAAAGAAGCATTCGAAGCAGCTGGCCTCGACCCGTTCGAACTGGCGCTACTGTGCTATGACGAATGGGAAGCGGAAGAAGGCGTCCCGGATATCCTGATCCCCGGCAATGAGGAGTACATCGTCGCAGGGAAACCGGGTTACATCGTGCCGGGACTGGAAGAACTGAAAGACGAAGACGGCAACATCGTGCAGGAAGCAACGCCTGATATCGAAGTACCGGCGGAACCTGACGTCATCGTACCGGCACGAGCAGATCAACTGATCCCGGGTGTTCCGGCAGTGACTGCGGGTAACCGGTATTCAATCCGCTACGAGGAGGCGCTTGCACTGGAAGCCGCGCTCACTCGCCGTGAGTTGCAGCGCCTGCGGGACAAGTGATAGACTAGCACTGCCCGTTACTTTGTGTGATTTCATGCCGCCTTGTGCGGCATTTCTTTTATCTGGTATCATGTAGCCTTACCCATCAGGGACGGACATCATGAAGACTCGGACGCCTACGTATACAAACATCTCTATCAAAGCCGTAGTGGATCAGTTAGAGCCTGACCGTTTGACACGCCCGGAGATGGTCTACCCCGATATTCGTAACCCCTACCACAACAGCGAACGCCCATACCAACCGGGTAAAAAATACCCGTGGGCACCGGAGATCCCTGACGATGAGTAACATCACATTCCACCAAGGCACCGACGACATCGAACATGAGGCGTCAAACATCGAGATGTCTAAGGTGTGCGTCGCCATGTTGCAGAAGTTTTACCCGGGGCACTTCTGGCAGATTAATGCGGACATCCGGGGCGGCGTGGTAAACGTCATCAACCCGGAAGTAAGCACAAAGCACTGCTACACCGTCGTGCCGTTTGACTGGAGCTTGCAGGAAGTGGCACAGGCGATGATGAAGGCTGGCGGTGAAGTACTGGAACGTGGTGGACTGAGCCGTGGCCGCTTAATCGCGGACGAAGTACTGACCGCTAAACGCGATATTCTGGGCAACATCAGAACGGAGAATTAATTATGGTTCGCAAGGTAGACGCAACAGCCGGATTCTCCATCGTCGGAGGCCCACCAGATGACAACGGCGTCGCACCGAGCGGCCAGATGGGTGTACTCCAAATTTCTGATAGCCCATATGTAGCGAACTCCCGTATCCCGGGCACCGATAAGATGCCGGACGGCGTGGGTTTTGCTGACGGTCTGGCGCAGGCATCCATGATGCTGGGCGACGATGACTATGACGACGATGGTATTATCGTGGTGCAGGGACAGGAAGACTACGATCAGCCGGTCGAAATTCTGGGCATGGCTAAACAGTCGTGGATTGACTTAGGCCGTCGCTGCTATGAGTCCGGCCGCACGTTCTATGAGACGGGATATCAGTCACAGCACATTGACAACAGCTACCAGTTCAAATCTCAGCACGCGCCCGGGTCGAAATACTGTGACCAGCATTATGGCAACCGCTCCAAAATCTTCCGACCGCAGACACGTATGGCTGCGCGTAGCTGGGAGGCGGATGTAGCCAGCGCGCTGTTTATGAACAACGATTACATGAACGTATCCAACGAAGACCAGAACGATGAGCAGGCCTCATTGTCTGCGTCCGTCGTCATGGAGATGATGAACCTGCGTCTGAAAAAGAACTGGTACAAAATCTGTATGGGCGCGGCTCAGGATACGTTTATCAACGGGCCGGTGTGCTCAAAGGTCTACTGGAAGCAAGAGATTGCGCAAATCCCTTCCCAACAGCCAATTGTTGACCCGATGAACCCGGACGCGGTGATGGGTATGACTACCACATTCACCACGCGCCGCACGGTTAACGAGCCGACCATTGACCTGATCCTCCCTGAGAACCTGCTCATTGACCCGACGGCTGACTGGGTGGACCCGATCAACTCAGCGGGCTATGTGGTGTATCGCCGCCAGATGTCTGTGGACGCCGTGAAACAGATGATGGCGAACGAGGAGTGGCAGGAATATAACGACCAGCAAATCCTATCCACTCGCTGGGCACTGGAAGACGATGCTGTCAACCGGGCTAAACGCGGGGAAGGCAAGCCGGATCCTAACGACAATGATTCTGGTGACCGGGCATACGAATCAGTGATGATTCTGGAAGTCATCGTCCGCCGCAACGGGCTGGACTACGTATACGACATGCTCGGCTATTCGTTCCTGCTGTCTGACCCGGTGCCGCTGGAAGTGCGTTACGCCCATGGCCGCCGCCCGTTCACGCTCGGCACGGCGATGATTGAATCACACAACGTGATGCCAGATTCAAAGACGCAGATTTCCAGCTCGCTGCAAAGCGCCATTAACGAAATCTCAAACAACCGTGTCGATAACGTCAAACTGGGCATGAATAAACGCGTGCTGGTGCGCCGTGGTGCCACCGTGGACATCAAGAGCCTGACGCGTTCCGTGCCGGGCGGCGTGGTGCTCACCGGTGACCCTACTAAAGACGTGCAGCCTATGGACATCTCAGACGTCACACAGGGCAGCTATCAGGAGACTGAGCAGCTCACCACTGAGATGAACGAGCTGACCGGCACATTCAGCGCACAGGCAGTGGCTAACAACCGCGACATGAACGAGACAGTCGGCGGCATGGAAATGCTGTCCAGCGCGGCCACGAAAGTGGTTGACTATGACATCCGCACGTTTGTGAATACGTGGGTAGAGCCTACCCTGACGCTGTACATGCTTAACATCCAGTACTATGAGGATGACGAGCTGATCATGGCGAAGGCGGTAGGCCAGTCTGACGTGTTCCCGCGTCTCAAGCCGGAAGACCTGACTGACGACCTGCTGACCAAGCAGCTCATGCTGACCGTTGACGTTGGCCTCGGTGCTACCAACCCGCAGCAGCGTGTTAATACCTTGCTGATGGGTGTGGGACAGGCCGCGCAATTGCCGGGCATGGAAGGAACAATGGACGGCCCTGCGGTAGCTAAAAGAATCTTTGCAATGATTGGCATGGACGGCTCGCAATTCTTCCCGAATCTGGCGAAGAACTACCAAGCACCTCCGGCACAGCCGCCAGCGCCAGACCCATTGGTACTGGCCGCGCAGGAAGAAGCCAAAGGGCGTATGCAGCAGGAGCAGATCAAGCAGGAAGGCGAGAACGCACGCCATCAGCAGGATCTGGAAATGCAGCGCATGACCATGCAGATGAAACTGGAAAGCGACAACCGCATCAAGATGATGCAGATGGCGCTGGAAAGCGAAATGGCTGGCAAAGATATCGAAGCGACGACGTGGTGGAAACTGCTTGAAAACGAAACGAAACTGCAAATTGCCAGTGCCACAGACCAGACCAAACGTGATACAGTAGCAGTCCAACAGGGGAGCAGCTTGCGGCAGGAAGCCATTAACGCGACCGCACAAATCGCGCAACAGCAGACCTCGCCACAGGAGCAGCTGAACGATGAGCAAAAATCCACACCGCGCTAAGTATGAAAGAAACTTTTCATCAAGCGACTATTACGCCAACATGGACGAAACGCCAAGCCTCGCAGAGGAGGCGTTTTACCATCAGATTCTGGTCGGTGCCGAGCTGACCCACGCGCTACAAAATGACACGCTGATTGCGGCACTGGAACGCCGCACCCGCGAAATGTTTGTTTTATGTAGCGCAGCACTGATAGAATGTAACCCATCCGATGCAGGAGCATTTCTGGACGCTCAGGTTAACGCCCGGGCAGCGCTGAAAATCATGAGCATGTTAGACGAAATCATGACGGACGCGGAGAAGGCACGGACGCAAATGAAAATTTCAAAAGACGGTGAGGACTTAACTAATGCCTAAAGAAAACACTACCCAACCGGGCGTGGATTCTGTGACCCCTGAGCAACTGGCCGCTATGCGCGCCGAAGTGGGCGAACTGGATACATCCCCGCAGCACCTTCGTGAGCAGCAAGCGGATGCCAATTCAGCCAATGCAGCTCAGGGTTTTGTGGAAGACGACGATACCAACGACGTTGACCTCATCGAAACTACCCAGATGGCTACCGACGGCTCAACCCGTCCCCTCAAGCCACACGAAAAACAGCTCAATGATCTGGAGCGTATCGCACAGCGTAAACGCGCCCTGATCCGCAAAGACTTCGAAACGCCGGATAGCGTTGACGAAGATGACGACGATACTGTAAACTCTACAGTGGGACAGGATGTTTCTGAAACCACGCAGCCAAACGGACAGGCACCTGCGCAAGCTGCTCAGGCTCCAAATGACGATGTGCGTGGTTTCTATATTGACGATCAGGGTAACCGTATGGTTGCAATGATTGTGAATGGCCAACGGGTCACTCTGCCCGAGGCCACGGTGCTGGCAACTTTGCAGAAGGAAACTGCGGGTGACCAGAAGTTGCGGGAAGCAGCCGCCAGAACCGAAGAATTAAACCGGAGAGAGCAAGCGTTACTTGCTCAACAGCAACAACAGTCAACTGCCCAACCATCCACGCAGGACGTTGCGAGCGTTGCCGTTAAAGAGCTGGAATCTCAGCGACGCCAAGCGCTGATGGATTTGTACAACGGCGATGAATCCGCCGTAGACCGACTGACCGGCATTGATAGTCAGCTGATGGACGCGAAAGTGAAAGCTTACGCCACCCCGGCAGTAGACGTCAGAGCACAGTTGGCGCAAATCTCTCATGAGCAACGTGTCGCTGATTGGGGCAAACAGGTGAGTACGAGTGAAGCCGAGTTACTGGCTGACCCCGAATACGCCGACCTTGCCAAAAGCAATGTGACGTGGGGTGCTGTAGCAGCCGAAGCAGGCAGACTTGTGAAGGACATGGACGCTTTTAACAAAGGCATCCACCCGAAAGAAGTCATGAAGCTGGCCGCTCAGAACATCCGCAGTGCATTCGCTGCACCAGCGCCTCAGCCAGATGTGAGGGCGCAACGTAAGCAACAGGTAGGGAATACCGCTTTGTCGCAGGGATCACAGGGAACAGTGCAGCAACGTCAGCACGTACCTACCCCGACGCCAGACGGTGGCCCGTCTCCCGCACAGCAGCGTCAAGCTGCTTTAAAAGAGTTAAAGGCTCTCAAGAAAGAGCATTAACAGCAACGTAATGCAAAAGGAGTTTTGCCATGGGTGGACAAGTATGGGGTGTTGACGAGCAAGGCGGTTTCCTGTATTCCGATCAGCTGTCAAAGTACCTGCGAAAAGAAACACAGCCAATGATGCGCTTCCGTCAGTTCTGTTCGACTAAGGATGCGATTGCCTACGGTAATGGCGACATGTACCAGTGGGATATCGTGACCAACGTCCAGAACCAAGGTGGTCAGCTGTCAGAAACTCAGGCTGTTCCTGAAACCAACTTCCTTGTGCGTAAAGCCAACCTGACCATTACCGAATACGGTCAAGCTGTGCCTTACACCAAGAAACTGGACAACCTGTCCAAAGCGCCTGTGCGTGACATCATCAAGTCTGCATTGAAAGATGACTGCGCCAAAGCTCTGGACTTCGCTGCCTACTCACAGTTCGCGGCCACTCGTCTGGTAGCGTTCCCTACTGGTGGTAACTCCGCCACGTCGGTAACCATTCAGGCTGTGACCAACCCGGGCGACCTGCCTGCGACTGTGAACAACGCCGCGCTGTCTCTGGCTCACGTTAAGCAAATCGTGGACTCCATGAAAGAACGTAACATCCCGGGCTATGACGGTGATGACTACTTCTCTGTGGCACGTACCCGTACTTACCGTCCGATCCGTGACCAGCTGGAAACCATCAAACAGTACGTTGAGTCAGGCTGGCGCGAGCTGCGTCTGGGCGAAATCGGCAAATACGAAGGTATGCGCTTCATTGAGCAGACCAACGTGGCCGCTAAAGGCTGGACAAACGGTCTGTCTGATGAAGCATTCTTCTTCGGTGGCGACACCGTGGCAGAGGCTGTGGTTGACCCTGAGCACATTCGCGGTAAACTGCCGAGTGACTTCGGTCGTTCGCGTGCGGTTATGTGGTACTACATGGGTGGTTTCGGTATCGTCCAGAACCAGCCAGTTGCTACTGACCCTAACGCGTTGCAGAACCGTATTATCCGCTGGTCATCTGCCAGCTAACTGATCAAGGCCGGGCGCTTCGGTGCCCTTCCTTCCTCAACTAAAAGGAATATGACATGGATAGCAAAAACTACGGTATGCCAGACCGCGACGGCGCACCAGCTCCGCACACCAAAGACAGCAACTCCGCGCAGGACGGTCTGTCTGAGATGTCAACCCTGAACGTTACCAATAACCACACCGGTGATCAGGCACGTTTCGCTGCTGGCGAACGTAACCAATCCCTGCCGGGCGGTTTTAAACTGACCCAATAAGGGGATTGCCATGTACTTCTATGACGGAACGTTGAATTTCACGCTGACTATCGCAGCGGCCAACTTTGCTTCGCAGGCAGCAGTAGCCCTGCCAAACAAAATGACCGCGACCCGTAACCGCACGCTGGAGACAGCAGCGATTCAGGGCGTGGCTGGCGTTATCGGCACGGCGGGTACGGCGACCATCAGCATTGGCGACGGCACGACTGCCGCGCGCTACGGTACTTTCGTAGCAACGGCGGGGCTTACCGCAGGCCAATCACTGACCGGTACGTTGACACTGACCGAAGAAGGCACCCGCATGGGCATGAGTAACATTGGCGTGGCCGTTCCAAACGCCTTTGTGCTGACCTTCTCCGGCACTGCGGTTATTAACCAGCTGAACGTGATTACCGGTTACTTCTAAGTCCGGGCAGCTCTGACGACAATAGGGGTGGCTTTTGCCGCCCTTATTTTTTATGTATACTACCCCGATGGACGAAGGAGGTTTATCATGGGACGACTCTACGGAAGTGATGACTACTGCGACGAAGACAGCTGGGGTCAGCGCACAGAGTGTGACGTAGACAACCAGATCCGCGCCGCAGAAAAAGCGCGTATGGGAGATTTAATTGAACTCTCCAGCGACGACGTGTGCGACTCTTTGCCTGACTGCGTTCGCGCAGATAATGAGTGGCGCAGGGCGGCTCTGGATGCCAAAGGATTGAAGGCGTTCAATGGCACGGGTGAAAGCGCTGATGATGGTGTAAGTTACACCGACTCAATGTACGACTCCCAAACATCTGGCAAAAATTACGGAAGGAAATGGTAATGTCAAAACTGGATCATAGCCGCCCTGTCGGTGATATTTTCGGCACATACGACCTGAAGCCTCTGGCACGCTACACGCAAGATGGGAAATTCTACGACGCGAAAGGTAATCTGTTACTGAGCGAAGAAGAAAAAGCCATTGAAGCAGCGCGCCTGCAAGAGGAACTGGCCGCGTTAGCCCCGGCACCTGTCGCGCCGGTAGTGCCGCCGGTAGTGCAGTCTGTTATCGACGCTAAACCCGTCGAAGCCCCGGCGGTAGAAGACGCCCCTGTGGTGGAAGATAAGCCAGCGGGCAAGAAAGCCCCGGCACTGCCTAAGCTGCCTGACTAAAAGGAACGCCCGTCATGACTTTTGACTATCTCACTATGTGCAGTAACGTTGCTCAGATGGCCGGTTTATCCGGACAGATCAGCGGTGTCACAGGGCAGACGGGCGACCTTAACCGAATTACTCGACTCGTCCGGGAGGCGTGTACCTACGTCGAAACTCTCTGGGGCGACTGGAAATTTTTGTATGGCGGCGCACTGCCGATCACGCTGACAGAAGGCTTGAGCACATACTCAGTGCCATCTGCGTATAGCCTGTACCGCTGGAACAAAGACGCGCTGTACATTGACGGTGAAATCATCCCGCGCTGCAACGTCTTTGAGTACCATGAGCGGCCAATCACACAAGGCGATCTGTACGAAGGACGCCCGGTGTCTGTGGTTATCCGCCCAGACAATTCCCTGCAATTCATTAGCGTGCCGGATGGCCCGTATGCCTTCACCGGGGATTACTATAAGCGCCCTATGCTTCTGGTAAACAACACGGATGTGCCAAATATCCCGCAGATGTTCTGTCCGATCATTGAGGCGGAAGCACTGCGCCGGTATGCCAACTATGACAACGCGCAGGAACTAAAAACCGAAGCTCAAGAGTCCTATACGATGCTGCTGCAAATGCTGGAGAATGACCAGCGCCCGGGTGGTACGATTCACAACACCTCGTATGGCGACAACGTGACCATGTACTCCCGATAGAGGTGCTCGCATGTCCCAGTATGATCGTTTCCCGATGCAAGGTGGCCTCGACCTGAGCACCCCGTATGTCTCCCGCACGCCGGGTACCTTGCTGCAATCCCTCAATTACGAATGCGACACTGACGGCGGATACCGCGTCATGGGCGGCTATGAGCGTTACGACGGTAGACGTCAGCCGAGCGGCATTGTGCTTTATGAGTTGACCTTTACTACTCCCATCGCCGACGTTGACACCACGTATTTAGGTGCGTGGACTATCCAGCCTATCCCGCCGGGGTCGTCCCCTGTTCTGGGCTTTGTCCAGCGGGTGTCCCCATCTACCGCGTGGATGTCCAGCGGGCAGTCGGGTCTTCCTAAAATAGGGGATACGTTCGCCCCTGCGGCCGGGGGAAGCTATGTCATTGCCGATATCTCGCAAGTACTAGTGGATGCGAACAACACCGTCGGTATCACCTACCCTGACGGCTTTTTAGTTAAAGGCACAAACTTATCCACTGCGGGGACCTCCCCGGTGGTAGGCGCAACGATCACCGGGACCGCCGGGGCGAACGTGGCGACGGGTGTCGTCAGGGCGCTTCGCCTTAACCCAAACGACGCCAACCTATTCTTAGCCAGCCTGTTCTATATCTCCCTGACATCTGGCCGCTTTGCGCCGGGCATGGTGCTGACTTTCTCCGGGGCGACGGACACATTCACAGCTATTTCTGCCGGGGATCTTGAGGAGTATTTGCAAGACCCATCCACCCCGCAGGGTGCGCTGTACGCCGTACAAGAATATTTCCGCAGCAACATCCGCGAAGTACCGGGTTTGGCGGGCACGCCTGTGCGAGGCGTGGCTAACTACGTCCCGCCGGGCAGCAATCAGGACGACGTGTACGCCATCCGCGACTTTGACACTACCACAGCGCGCCTGTACCGGTCATCAGCCAACGGCTGGGTTAACGTCCCGCTGGGCTTCACGCTGAACTGGGACAACCGTCCGTCCACCATTGATGACACGTATCTGGTGAAAGGGGCTATTCTCCGAGGGGCTACGTCTAACGCACAAGCGACCGTCGGTTTCGTCGGGTACACCACGCCTGACCATAGCGCCGGATTCGTCACCATGCAAAACATCACCGGTACGTTTCAGGATAACGAGACGCTGACGGTAGGCGCGGCACCGGTCACTAACGTGGGATTGGTGAATGGCGTGGCTACGGCAAACGTACTGCCCGCCGGTGGTACGTACCGTTTCTTTGAGCATAATTTCTACGCGGGCACAAACACCTACTGGCTATTCGGCGTGAACGGCGTGGGCGCGGGCTGGGTATTTGACGGCGGCAATTTCTCGTTTGTCCAGACTGGCCTCCCACCGGCCACGAACAAACCGTTCGAGGTGAAGGTACACTACGACCATCTTTTCTATGCGTTTGAGCACGGCTCGCTACAGCACAGCGTCGTGGGCAATCCGTTGGATTGGTCAGGCAGTACCGGCGCGCTGGAATTGGGTATCGGCGCAGAAATCACTGACCTGATTATCACGCCTAAATCCCTCATCATCTGTACGGAAAAAGACGTGCAGACGCTGCTGGGCACCGGTGTGGACACGTGGACAAAGGACATCATCACATCGCATACCGGCGTGAAGAAATTCACCGGGCAGTACCAGTCGATGTCTTACGTCGCAGCGCGCCCGGGGCTTATGGCGATTGACCGGGTGGATACGTTCGGTAACTTTGCCGACTCGGTGATCTCTGACAAAATCCGCGACCTGATTGCCCCTCGCTACGACCTGTGGGGTCTGGGTGTCGCGGACAAAACGAAAAGCCAATACCGCCTATACGGGACTGATAGCCTGAATCTGGTATTCACCATTTATCAGGGCGAGCTGAAAGGGATCACGACATTCAGTTATGGCATTCCGGTGCGACAGGTCAGCAACCCGCAGGGTAGATTTTTCTTCTGCTCAGACACCGGGTATGTATACCAGTCGGATGTAGGCGGCAACAATGACGGGGAGGAACGCGCTGTATACGTCCGCACGTCGTACTCAAACCAAGGCGACCCGGACACCCGAAAAAGATTCCGCCGGGCTGCTGTGTCCGTCTCCGGCTCTATTTTCCGGGAAATGGTGGTATCATTCACCTTTGACAAAGGCCGTTCCGTAACGCCTAACAGTTTCATTAAAGACACGCTTATGGGTGCAGGTGGCCGCTGGGCGTTGAATGATTGGGACAGGGTGTACTGGGACGGGCCTGACGTGGAAGAAATCCGTAAGGACATGGACGGTGTGGGGTCTGACGTGAGCATGATTGTTTACCAGACATCCCGGGCGGCGTTGATCCACATTCTGGAAGACGTCACTTTTGAATACGAGCCGAGACGCAAGGTGCGCTGATGACTAACTCATATTTTAACTACGATGACCCGGCGCAATCCGGCACCAAGGTCGCCTCCGCCCAGTTCAACAACACGATGCTGGCGGTGCAAGCGGGCTTTGATAAGCTGCCTACTCCGACCCAGCTATTTTATGACAACGGGAGATATGGCGCGGCCACGGTTGTGACGACTAACTCCTTCGCGCTGGCATTACCCGCCACCACATCGGTACTGGAGTATTCCGTGGGGCTTGGCGTACTGGTGCAGTTCCCGGTGGCGAACACGGGCGCGGCGCAGATTAACGTCAACGGGATGGGGCTGAAAGAAATTCGATCCCCTCAGATGACCGCGCTGATGGCTAACGATTTGGTGCCGGGTGTCATCTATGACTTGCGCTATGACGGCACGTATTTTCAGGTTACCAATATCGTCGCATCGGCTGTTACGTTACAGACAGCGGGCACCGTATACCGCACAGACTTCGGGGCGACAACTGTCGGCGGGATCTGCCTACTGGCCGTTACGACAGCGCAGACGGTTCTTTCCGGTACGATTGTCCCGGCGGCGCAACTGGCGTTCGCTAATTTTGCGGGCACAGTAACGGCTGGCACTATCCCGGTAGGCAGCACGTGGCAAGCCTCTGGCTCATGCACCGGCAGCGCCACCGCTTCCGCGTCACGCGTCACGCAGTTCACGAGGGTTACATAATGGCTAACTCATACTACAACCTGTCTGAGAAAGCTGTGCCCTTCTCCACACTCGACCCACGCCCGTATAACCGGGAACTGGATCATGTGGAACGGGGCTTTGACCAAATCCAGCCGGACATCGCTCTGGGGTTGACCTATTTCAAAGAACTGACCTCCGCGCTGGATCCGTCAGGTGTTCCATACCCTGACCAATATGTTTTTACAATCCCGTCATTTCCGGGTAACGCGCTTACCGGCACCCCGGCACCGACAGGCCTGACCTTTTCTTTCACACTCCCGGCGGATAACGTAGGTGGTCAGGCGTCTATTTTCGTATCAGATAAAGTGGACATCAACGACCCTACCGCCAAGCTGTTCGCCATCATCAGCATGTTGGATGCCAATTTGCAGCCGTATCCGGTGGGTACATTTAAGGCGGGCGTCGTGTATTCTGCAATCATCGCCCCGGGCGTCGGCCCACTTCTGGGAGGCAACGTGGCGCAGGTTCTGAATGGAGCTATCGCTACCGATTCCGTGGTAAGCAGGTTTAACAATTTCCGCCTGACACACGTACCGGTTCCAAATGCGCCAGTATCTCCTCCAATTGGTTCGATGCTAATGGCCTCGTTACGCTACAACATCGTTGGTACACCACCGGCGCTATTCCCCCGGGGTGTCGGGGTGCCTCTGGGTAGTAACATGAACCTTATCGCGTGTAACGCTGCGGGGGAACCGGGGTCACCCCAATTCTCTGGCGGGGTATGGGCACCCATCAACGCGGTAACGACGCCGACCAACGGCAACTTAGCCACCCGCGTGTTATCTGTTTCTATCTGGGTGCGAGTCGGTTAAAATAGGCAGATCAAACAGGGAGAGTAAGAATGGCTACCACTCAGACAGCAGATCAAACAGTAACCGCAACACCATCGTCGTCTGCGACTGCGGTGGGGTCTTCTTCTATCCAGCGCCCGCAATCGGTCACTGATATCTATTCAGGACTGACAGCCACTAACAGCCCGTTAATGCAGCAGGCAGCGGCGCAGGCCAACCGTCAGGCGGCAGCACGTGGCCTCATGAATAGCTCAATGGCGGTGGGCGCAGCGCAAGGAGCGCAGGCGCAAGCCGCGTTACCTCTGGCACAGTCCGCAGCCGATCAGGCTACCAGCATCTACGGAACGGACGTGGGCGCAAACCTGAGTCAGCAGCAGATCAACAATCAGAACTCACAGTTCGGTCAGTCACTGGCGCAGAACCAAAACCAGTTCAATACAACTGCCGGGCAGAATCAGCAGCAGATCACTAACCAGAACACGCAGTTCGGCCAGTCACTGGCGCAGAACCAAAACCAGTTCAATACAACTGCCGGGCAGAATCAGCAACAGATCAATAACCAGAACGCCCAGTTTGGCGTGACTGCCGGGCAAAATCAGCAGCAGATTAATAACCAAAATAGCCAGTTCCAGACGACGGCGCAGCAGAATCAGCAGCAGATCAGCAATCAGGCTAATCAGTTCCAGCAGTCTCTGGCGCAGACGCAGGCTGACTCAGCTAAACAATCCGCACAGTTCGCCCAGTCTATTCAGGCCAACTCACGCGGGGCGTACACTGACGCGGCCAACACGCTGCTTAACAACAGCTCCGTCAACCTGAACAACATTGCATCCAACGCCAACCTGAAACAGGCGGACAAAGATAAACTGGTCGCTCAGGAAATCTCTAACCGCAACACTAACCTCGCCGCGCTGCAACAGATTTACGGCGCGACTACCAGTTGGGCTGACAGCCTTTAAGGGGACATCATGAGCTTTTTCGATTCGTTCTTAGATACCGCCTCAAAAGGGCTGGATTGGTTAAGTAACAATCAGGCGGCACTGGATGCCATCACCGGCGCAGCCAAGGGCTACGGCGCGTACCTGCAATACAAACAGCAGGGGCAGCAGTACGACTTGCTGAAACAGCAGTTCGCTGACTCCCAAGACCGCAAGGTCGCACCGAGCGCGTACAATGCCGGAGACTTCACCACTGGCCTATCCACGTTCAAGCCGGGGGTGCTGCTTAACGGCAACATGGCGAACACGATGGGGGTCAAATAATGGCAATGGCGAACAATAACGGGTCCATGTCCAGCAGCAGCAACATGGGGTCCATCGGCAGCGGCATCAACAGCGGGTCAGGCAAAGCGTCTGGCCCCTCCGGTAATGGCGGCGGGAACAACGCTTCTTCCGGGAATTCCTCCGCACCTGCGGGAAATATGACGTCATCCATGAGCGCCGCGACTACAGGCACGGCTGCGAGTGCGGACAGCAATAAGGGACAGCTGGCTGGCAACAGCGTCATGGGTGGATTGCAGGCGGCGACTGCGGCAGCGCGTGGCACCACGTCCGCACCGTCCGGCATTCAGGCGGGCATTCAGAACGCGGTAAATTCAGCATTCGGCACAGCTAAGTCTGCGGCACCGAACGAAGGCACCCGCGCCCCGAACCAAACCCCGGCGCAACGGTCGGCGTACCAAGCAGGTTACGCGGACAACACTAATCAGGGCATGGCACGTACCGCATTCGGTGCGGTTCCGGGTGTCGGTAGTCTGGTCGGGGAAGGTGTGGCGCGGACTATGAGCAGCCCATCAGCCCGTAACCCGGACACTGCCGCCGCGTACAATTCTGGCGTAACCGGATCCACTGACGCTGGCCTCTCTGGTACGACCCGTGGTCTGGCTTCCGCTGCGGCGGGTCTGGCCCTCGGCCCTATCGGCGCAGCACTGGCGAGCATGATCACCGGCGGCACGTCCTACGCGATGCAGCGAGCGGCCAACCCAACAGCATTCGAAGGCACCACTAAACAGTCATTCAGCGGGCCGGTCACCGGAAGCGTGCAGGGGGCAACGGGCAACGCCAATAACAGCGGGTACGCCGTGGACACATCTCCGATGTCCTCCGCCATGACCGCGCCGACATCTTTTGAGCACGCCAGTGATTTCTCAGACGCCTATAAAAACTTTGGGGGACTCATCTAATGGGCAGCAATACTTACTATCCAACCAACAAAGAAAAGGCAGCGAAGGAAGGCACAACGGCATCCGCGTCTGCCGCCGCAGCCCCGGGCACTATTGTGCAGACGGGTGATCTGGGCGTGACTAATAACAGCGGTACGGTATCCAACGCTGAAATCGCTGCTGACCCGTATGGCAAGAATGCGCAGGGATCTACTGGCCTGACCGTGAGTTTCCGCCAACGTGGCGACGACACACAGAAGCGCGTGGGCGGAGATACCCGCGTGCGTAACGATTCCAATTCTGGTACTGCTGGCGTCGGTGGTGCCACTATGGGTACAATGAGCGATGCTATGGGCGTCGGTAATTCGACGCAGGCGCAGCCAAGCGTTACGGATAATGCCTCGTGGGAGGCTACGCGCCAGCCGGTTGACCTCAATTCGGTGCGCATGAACCTCATGAACATGCTCAACAAACCACAGCAACAGGGGCAATAATTATGTCGATGATGGACACCATGAACGCCGGGGCAGCACCCGCGCCACAGCAAGACCCAAACGCACAAGCGCCGGGTGCGCCGCCACAAGGTGGGCCATCCCCCGCGCCGGACTCCTATGGACGCCTTGGCGACGGTGGCGACTATCAGAAACAGTCTGATAAAATCATGATGCTCCTGAGCGGCGAGCTGTGGCAGAAAGGTCTGGCGGACAAAATCAATGACCAGATGTTACAGCAGGACTCAGACCCGTCAGCCATCGTGGGTGCATATACCAGTATGCTCCTGATGGGCGCACTGGCCGCATACCGCAGCAAACAGCAGATGCCGGAACCGCTGGTAATGGTGGACTGCGCCCGGCAGCTGGCAGATCAAATGACTGATATCGGTCTGGCGAACAAAACGGTTTCCCCGAAAGAAGCGGATACTACCGCCGAAGCCGGGATGTTGATCGGTATGGGCATGTTCCTGCAAAACGTGGACAGCTCTTTGCAGCCGGATGAGAAAACCGAATACCAGAACATCCTGACACAGATCGTCCAGAATTCTCCTGACTCGGCCAAGCTGGCTCAACAGGAAGCGGGTGACGCGGCACAGCTGGATACCGCTGGCGATGCAGACCAGCCGAACAACGAAGGTGACCGTCCTGACGATGGCGGCATCCCTGAACAACAGGGCGTGATGTCCAGCGCTATGGGGGCACAATAATGGGACTCTTTGACTCAATGCTGGTAGGCGCGGTGGAAGGTGCAGCAGGTGGCCGCGCCGAAGATTTGCGCGAGCAGAATAAACAGGCTATCGCACAGGCGCGTGAGCAGGCGCTGGCTAAATTCCAGTCCAATCTGCAAGCCGATCGTGACAAGACGCTGAACGCCTACGACGTTGATAAGCAGAAAAACCAGAACGAATTTACCGCCGGGCAGAATGCGACCGAGCTGGCTTCTCGTGAGAAAATCGCGGCGGGCAATAACGCTACGACCTTGCAAGCGGCAAACATCGGGGCGTCAGCCTCCCGTGAGCGCGCAGCCGCCCGTGACCCAAGCAAAGATGTGGTCGGCGCGCCTGTAAAAGTTATGAATGAGGCAGGCGATCCGACTGGACAGTATATGGTCACCTATCGGGACGGTTCGCAGAAGGTGGTCAATCCGAGCGACGTTCCGGGCGCGGAGATGTCTCCTAAAGATAAGAAGGATCTGGACAAAGCTGCGGACACTTACGCCAACGACAAAGCGAATGATTTGTCCAGCCTGTTCACTTCTGATAAAGAGACGTTTAAAGATTATGGCGGAAGTAAGACTCAGGCCAAAGCCGCATTTAAACAAGAATATCTGAATCAGCAGAAGCAACAGGGCGGCGCTCCGGCATCTGACGACGGCACTGGGGGCGCTCCGGCAGTTCCGGCTGCATCTGCTAAACCGACTACCGCTATCCCGGAAGCCGGTGCAACGCCGGGTCTGACTGGGGCGGCAGCGCAGTTGCTACAAGCTGCGAAGCAAGCCAACCCGGGCGTGTCGGATGACCAGCTGATTCAGGCTATGAAAAGTGACCCGGACTACGCCCCGTACTTTAAATAACGAAATAATCCTTGCAGGGCGCAAAAGCCCAGTGTAGACTCACCGAAACTTACCCCCGGGCTTACAATAGCCGGGGGCTGTGATATGATTTCATATCGCTAACGGGGAGCTTACAAAATGCCAGAAATCAAATTGCCACCGATTGCCAGCCTGAACCTTCCTCCGCTGCCATCGGCCACACAGGACGACACCAATCAGACCCCGGCTACGCCTGCGGCAACGTCTGGTATCAAGCTGCCTGACCTCAAATCCTTAAAGCTTCCTCCGCTGCCTACCGCGCCCGCAGACACCTCCGGTGACGCGCCAGAAGCGTCGTGGTATAACGTCGTAACCAAATCCCTCTCCAATATGCCTACCCGCGCACAGCGCGCATGGGAAGGTATTAAGCAGGGTATCGCGGTACAGGCGCAGAATACCGCGCAGGGCGTGACGGGTATGACCGCGCAGAACCTCGCCAAAGCTGCACAGGCAGGCGTGGAAGGTGCAACCGCGCAGATGGCGCAGCTGGGTGTGACGCCTGACCAAGTGCTGCCGAATGACAATGATTCGTATGAGACAAAGCTCGCTAAAAATAAAGCGCTCTACGCAATGATTGACAAAATGAAAGTCGCCAATTTGCAGCAGGATCCTGACTTCGTGGCCTCCCGGGACAAAGCCCTGAAACTCTCCGGTGAGATTGCCGCCAACACCCCGCACACTGACGAATGGTCCGCTAAAGGTATCGTGAGCGCAATCACCGGCGCGACGGCGGACATGGCTGGCCCTATCGGTCTGGCTATGCTGACGCGGTCCCCGGCTGTCGGTCTGGGCACAATGACCGGTCAGGCCTACGGTCAGTACTATCAGGATAGTATCGACAAAGGCTTGAACCCTGTGCAGGCTCAAGACCGCGCCACGGTATTTGCTGCGATGGAGCCATTGACCGAAGCCGTCCCGCTCGGGCTGATCATGAAGAAGGGCGCGAACGCGCTGTCTGACCTTGGCAAGTCGGCTATCGCGGAAGGCGCGCAGGAAGCTGTGACGCAGGCGTTGCAGAACGGGTACGACATCGGCGTGCTTAATGACAAGATGACCGTAGGCGAATTTCTGAAAGACGTGGCGTATAACGGAATTGTCGGTGCAGGTGCGGGTGGCGCAATCCACGGCACTATCCACGCCCCGGGTATGCTGTCAGGTAAGTCTGGTGAGACGGTGGCTGACACAGTTAACCAGAATGCGCCCGGCCAAACCGTGCCGGTGCCGGAGGGCGAATATGATGCCATGGCTGCGGAAGCGGGCACGGTGCCCCCTCCTGCCGCGCCTAAACCAGAAGTGACGCCTGACCAGTTCGCAGCGTATCAGGCGCAACGCCAAGCCGGTGCCGCGCCTCGTGACGCACTGGATGCGTTAAAGCAGCAGGTGGCACAACCGGGTGCCGAAGGTGACGCACTTAGCCAGCTGGCCTCTCAGGTCATGCAACCGCGTGATGCGGCCAAGGCACTGGGGTATGGGCTTGACCAGATGCAGATCCCGGCATATCTGCGCCAGCAGCCGGATGATGTAGCCGCAGCATTGCGTGGCGAGAACTCAAAGACTCCGCAGCAACTCGTGGAAGATCAGCTTGCACAGGGTGACGTCGGCCCCACTCCGGGCGAAACACTGGGACTCCCTGCCCCGGGTAAAACGTCGGTCATCGCAATGCCGGGCGAAATCGCGCCGCCGGTTGACATGACTAACCGTACTCAGATTAATAGCCCGGTGGATGAACGCGCCCCGTCAATGGCTTCCCGTGGCGTCAAACCACCGTCAGACTTCTCTAACCTCGCACCACTCCCGGGTGAAAAAAATGCAACTGAAACGCCTGTCTTTAGCCGTGAATTACCTGTTGCACAAACTGCCGCACCGGATGTACGGGCTGCAACCGGAGACGTATCTGGAATCAAATTGCCGCCGCTTCCAAAACCAATTAACGATAGCGTTGCGCCTGTCGTAGAGGATAAAAACAATGCAACTGAAACGCCTGTCGTGGGCAGTGAAGTACAGCCTGCCGAGTCACCTGTGGTCAACAGAACCCCAGACGTGGCTGGAATCAAACTGCCACCACTTCCATCTGCGCCTGATAGCACTATTGTCGCGCCCGCTGTAGAAGCGAAGCCGACTATGGCGCAGCGTGGGCGCGAAACCGCCGCACAGAAAGCTGCGCGTCTGCCTGACGCCACCGTGGGCGAATCCGTATCGACTGCGGAGGAAACCCCTGTCACGCCTAAAGCACCGTCCGTGCCGTTCTCCGCGAAGAAGAAAGGCAACCCGGTAGAGATCACTAATCAGATGGTGAAAGACGCGGCTGATCGTGGTGTCGCGCCGGGTGCCAAAGTCGAATGGAATGGCAACCAGTACACCGTGGATAAAATTCAGGGACGTGCTGCCCGTCTGGTTGATGAAAACGGTAACGCCAACGTGGCCGCGCTGGAAGAAGTCAGGCCTACCGAAGCGGCCAAGTCCCCGCGCATCAGAGAGGCTACCCCTGCGGAAACAGTAAACAACACCGTAACGGAAAGGCTGTTAGGCTATCGGGAAGCGGTTACGCACACACTTAGTAAGCCCCTGTCTGAATTCGAATCCCGCGAAGCGTTAGATAATGAATTCCACAGCAAGTATGGCGCGCATCTTACCCCAGATTCTAAACTCTACGATCAGTACGCAGACGCGGTGGAAAACAACACGGACAAAACAAGTGATGCGGCCATGTCGCAGCTTGTGAATAATCCGGGCCATATCCGTAAAGATTTATCTGACAACCAGAAAGACCAAGCCGCCGACGCAGCACTCGACGCAGCAAGAGCCGCGGGCGAAGAAGGCTCTGCCGCATTCAACCGTGCGTATGTGGAGACGTATCGTAACTGGGGCAAGAAATCCGCTGCCGCACGTAAAGCCGACGTCGTTGCTCGGCTCTCGTATTCCCCGGAAAACAGTCAGGCGGAATCTTTCACAGAAGGAATGAAACCCGCCGCTAGGGCTAACGCGTTAAAGCACTTGAGTAAGGAAAGTCTCAGTCTGGATGGAACGGCAGACATTGAGCAGCGCGTCAGGCAGTACGTGGACAAAGGCGCGGTAGTTGAGCGCGGCCCATTCGGGCACGACCAATTAAAAGTGCAGGGGTCGTATGCGTTACGTCAGGACACCGTAGGGAAAACGGGCGTCGAGTACGGCAAACACCTGATCGCCATGCGTGACGCCAAGCCTGCTGCGGAGTCTGACGCATTCGTCCCGCGTGCCCAGTATCTTGTGGATCAGGCCAAAGTAAGCGCGGCTATGCGTAAGCCTATCGCCAGCCAGAAAGGGCGCTCCGCTGTGGATATCGTGGCTAGTGGGTTTACACCTGACGCACCCAACCACTGGCAAGTTATCCAGCGCAATGACGGGACGTATGGCATCAAAGACAACCCTAATTCCTCCGGGAGCTACCAGACGACGAAAGCCGTGTACGACCTTTACAATCAGGTGAAGGATTTAAACCACGCTACCCTAAGTAAGAAAATACCGTCAGTCACCAAGTCCGCACCGTCGAGCAAGAAAAGCCTGACGCCTGCGCAGGTGACCAAAGCCTACCAGTCTTTCACCAAAGACATGAAGGGCGCGGAGAATCTGAAATTCACCGTGGTGGAAAAGCAGTCTGAGCTGGGCTTGCCTGACGACGGCAGCACATACATGGCATTCTATAACCCGGGCGGCGTGGAAGTCATTGCCGTGGCCGAGAACCTGCACAGTGAGGAAGAAGCACACGCGCAGTTCCGTCACGAAATCATTGCGCACTATGGCCTGCGCGCCCGCCTGTCCAAAGAGCAGTACGATGCGCAGATGGACAGGATCACCGCAGCCGAAGGTAAAGACAAACGTCTGGATCCGTACTTCAAACAGGTACGCGAAAACTATGCGGACGTCTATGACCAGAATTCCCCGGACGGCCAGCGCATGATTGCCGAGGAAGTCGTGGCGGCAGTCGCGGAGAACCCGGCGGAAGCGCAGAAGATTGGCGTTGTGCGTCAGGTTCTGGAAGCCATCCGCAAGATGCTGGTAAAAGCCGGGCTGTTGACTGACCGTGCGACGTATCAAGACGTGGCCGATCTGGTTAAGGCGAATACCGAATACCTGCGTAAAACGACTATCGACCCGGACGATGTGCGCCGAAGCATTGCCCCGATGCGCTTTGAGACGCCGAATGATATGTCGCCTTCCCTGCGCAAAGACCGTCGCGTGGAGGATGCCGTCGCGCCGGATGATATCAAAGAGGGGATGCGCAAAGTCCTGCACGTGGAAGAAGGCTCGCTTACATCCACCATCAACGCCATCATGGACAACAACGTGCGCAAGGAAGCCGCGCACAACGCGTATCAAAGCATGGTGGATGACTTGTCCCCTATCGCTCAGTATGAGCGCATGAAGACCGGCGGTGACCTGAATGTGGGCGCAGAGTCCGCGTATAAGATGGCGACCAATAGCCGCCAGATTAACTCAATCATTGCCAGTGCGATGAATGTCGGCACGCCGATGTGGAGTCCGAAAGGGGATATCGTGACACGCCCGGGCACAAAAGGCCTGATGCAGATCTTCGAACCTATCGCCAAAATGAAGGGCAATCAGCTGGCACTGTGGGAGTACTGGGCGGGTGCCGTCCGTGCTAACCGCCTGCTGAAAGAAGGGCGCGAAAATCTGTACACGCAGGAAGACGTTGACAAAGTGACCAGCTATGTGAACAGCAAGCCGGAGTTGCGCAAGGCGTTCAATGAGGCACACAAAGAGTACCAGCAATTCAAAACAGAGCTGCTGGACTTTGCCGAGCAGTCAGGCACGCTAGACCCTGCTGCCCGTAAAATTTGGGACAAGGATGACTATGTGCCATTGTACCGTGTGGCCGACGAGCTTGACCGTACCACAGCGCCGGGCGGGGCTGGCCGCAGTTTCACGAACCAGTCCACCGGCATCAAGACGCTGAAAGGCGGCACGGGTAAAGTTGACATCATCAACAATATCCTGCGCAACGCCAGCCACATGATCCAGTCCTCCTACAACAACCGGGTCGGCCAGATGGTTGTGGATCTGGCGGAAGGCATCGGGATGGAAAAAGTCCCTGTGCAGTTTAAGCCGGTTGACATCAAAAACGCCGAGATGAAAAAGGCAATGAACGAGCTGGGTATCTCCATCAACGGCATGGATAAAACCATGTCAGAGGAGTACAGCAAAATGTTCACCACTGCGCCGCCAGTGGGCAAGGATATCGTGTCGGTCATGTTCGACGGCAAGCGCCAGTATTACCGGGTGACTGACCCGTCACTGATGCGCGCCATCAATCAGGTAGGTCCGCGCACGGTGAATACCATCATGCGTGTACTGGGCTGGCCTAAACAGCTGCTGACCCGCACCGTCACCGCAACGCCGGGCTTTGTGCTGCGTAACATTACCCGTGACATTCTGGGCAACTACGTGACCCAGACGCAGGCGGCGGGACGTCGTGGCGTAGGGCAGATTATTGCGGATAGCCTGACCATGCGCCCGATCATCACCGCACTGAAAGGTTCCATTGACACTATCCGGGAGTCAGGCAACGTCCACGCCTACCGCCAGTCCGGCGGCTTCTCTGGCGGGTATGATGGGGCACGCCCGGACGCACTGGCAAAACAGTTGCGCGGCATGACCAAAGAAAATTTCCTGAAAAAATCCGTACATAAATTAGTCGGCGGGTTTGAGAAGGGACTGGAAGCGGGCGAGATGGGCACCCGCATGGCCGTATATAATGACGTGCTGAAAAAGACAGGCAGCGTGACGGAAGCCGCGTACCAAGCCAATGACGTGATGAACTTTTCACGCCGGGGTGACAGTCAGGTGCTAAGTTTCTTCCTGAATACCGTGCCATTCATGAACGCCCGTATTCAGGGCTTTGACCGTCTGGTGCGTGGTGCTAAAGATGACTCCCGCAGCTTCATGTTGAAAGGCGCACTGATTGCTGCCGGTACTATGGCGCTGATGGCGATGAACCGTGATGACGAACGCTACTGGGCGCTCAATGAGCAGGTGCGCAACAACTACTGGATTATTCCAACGCAGGGCGGTTTCGTGCAGATCCCTAAACCGTTCGAAGTGGGCACCCTGTTCGGAACCGTTCTGGAACGTGGGTATGAAGCGGCCACGCGGGACGATAAAGTATTCTGGAACTCCATGCAGGATCTGGCGCTGAATACCTTTGCCATGAACCCTATCCCGCAGGCGATCAGCCCTATCGTGCAGGATGTCTTTAACAAAGATTTCTTCATGGATAGACCTATCGTCAGCGAAGGCATGAAGTATCAGGAAGCACCTGACCAAGCCGATGCGTACACACCGCAGCTGCTGGCCGACCTCGCCAAGAAACTGCCAGAGTCCTTCCCGGACTTCCTGCGCAGCCCAGTGCGTTTGCAGCATCTGCTGGAAGGATACACAGGCAGCGTGGGGCAATATGTGCTGGCCTCCGCTGACAGCATGTACCGCATGGGAGTCTCTGACAACGTGTCTCCGGCTCGCCCGGAAGGGGACTACCCGGTGGCGGATATCTTCCGCAAGCCGGATAACAAGTCCAGCAAATACGTGTCCCGGGTTTACGATATGCAGCAGATGACCCGCAAAGCGAATGCCACCATCAAAACGTACAAAGAGCGTCACGATTATGATGGGGTGGAAGCTGCCCGGGATAAATACGCTGACGAAATTGGCGCGAGCAAAGGCATTGAGAAAGCCGCGAAACGTCTCAGTGATTTATCCCGCCAGTCTAAAGATATTCTGGCTGACTCGACGTTAACGGCGGAGGAAAAACGCACGCAGCTGGACGCCATTACCGTGAAGAAAAATGAGATTGCCAAGACTGTCAATGACAAATATTGGCGAGAACTCAAAAAGTAACAGGAGCGCCCCTTTACCGGGGCGTTTTTATGAGATAGCCTATATGTGCGAATGGATCGCTCTACATCAATGGATGGTGTGTCATGGCTTTCACTATATTTTCGTACCCCGATGCAAACACCTTTGTCACAATCCCTGCCGGTTCTCCGCAGATCATTGTCGTGCCCCCGACCCTTGTGGCCGCGTATGAAGATTTCGAATTTGAATTTCTATTCCCATCCGTGACGCCCGCGCACGCTGGCACTACCGTGAATATATTCCCTACGCTGACCACTGCCGCTACCGGATCAGATAACTGGTTTGGTCTGGGCGACCCTGTGGAAATCCCGGCAACGACTGGCGACCTCGCATTTATCCGGGACATCTACGGGCTAATATCCCGGCAAACTTCTGTCCACATTATGGCGACGGCGGATATCCAGATGCGCCTGACCGTGTTGGGGGTGAGCTGATGAGCACCAAATTCCAATCCAGTATCAACCTGCGCAACGGAACCGGGAGCGCATCTGCTGCCGACCTCAACGCAGAGATTGCCGCACGCATTGCGGGGGACGCGTCAACCCTATCGTCAGCCAACGCAAACGCCACGTCGCTGGTGAACGCAGAGGCGGCGACACGGGGCGCTGCCGATACCGCCGAAGCGACAGCCCGGGCAAACGGTGACACTGCGACACTGGCCGCAGCCAACACGTACACCGACGCCCGGGCAATCAACCCGCAAGCCCCTACCGCACGCTCACTCGCGCTGGCTACCGCATATCAAGCCACATCTACCACCAAGCCCGCATTTATCTCGGTCATGGTCGAGGCCACTTACACCGTCACCGTCGCGAGCGCGCAGACCGACACCATGGAATTATGGATAGGGCCGACGGCTGCGGTAGCCACGGGGTCAGGGTTTGCCATCGCTACGTGGCGCTCCGGCCTGACCGGTATCGCGCTCACAATAGGACTAGCCTCAATAGACAGGGGGCAGCTGGCTGCTATGCTACCGATAGGATGGTTTTTCGCGGTGCGCAGAACAGCAGGGACAGCGGCCATTATTACGTCAGCTTTTGACCAATCATTGCGCGCCTGATAACATGAGGGTATCTAATGCTTACGGACGATAAAACGATGTTACGACTCACACGGATTGAGAATGTCGTAGGCATGATTGCCATTGTATGGGCGGTCATGATGATTCTATTTAAACAGCCACTGGCCGAACAGCTTGCCACGATGGCACCGACGCAAGTATGGATTGTCGCTGCATTCGGGTTAGGCTCGGCACAAATCGTAATCTCCCGCAGTCCCAAGCTTTTTATCAACACCACACTTCACTGGATCGTTGCGTTTGGCTCGGCGGTTTTCTGGATGTACCTCGCCACCACGGTCTATCATTTCAGCCACTCGCCTATCACAATCGCGATTTACTGGTTGTGTGCTGCGGCTACATGGTGGGACTTGGCTCATGCTTGAGATTTCGGAGTTATTCAAAGGTGGCAACCCGTCTATCACGCTGCTGGCACTGGCGTGTCTGTATAACCTCGTGCGTCACGCACTGAACCAATACCATGAGCGCAAGAAAGAGAAGGACGAACGTCTGGACAATGAGCGCCTCATTCAGCTGGCTTCCGACTTGGCCGCTGCGCTGAAAGAAATCCAGTACCTGAAACTGGAAATTGAGCAATTAAAAAAGGGGCACTAAGCCCCTTTAGTTTTCTTCCTGCTGGCTGCGATTTTCAAGCCAACGTATGCCGCGTCACGATTGATAGCCACATCCGGGGGCGCTTTGATTGTCAGCTTCACCTCACCCCCGCTCACTGAGTCCACCGTCACCACGATGTCCTCACCGATGTACACGCTATCCCCCGTTCGCCGGGTCAGCCCCAGTCCCTTTCCCATCACAATTCTCCTGTCGGGTTTCGTTATAGGCTAGGATCTGCCGGGCAGTCCCGTCGGTCAACACGTCGTCTTTGCTGATGTAGATATAATTCGTCCAGCTGCACGCCGTGTCTATGACCTTCACGACAGGCGGTTTACTTATCCCGACTCCATTTGTTCCGCAGCTCATCAGCAGCAGCACCGGGAGCACCAGCATTAACTTTCGTAGCAACATCATTAGCCACCTTAATGGTTGACACCTGTATTGTAGTCGCCTTTTGCTGGGCGTCCACGGATGCGGCAGCGTCCTGTGCTACCTCGGTCATCTGTTCCTTGGTGGCCTCTACCGTTTCCGTCGCTTTGCCATTGGAGCGGCCAGCTGCCCAGATACCGAAGATGCCTACTGCGGCGGCGGCGGCAATCGCCAGCCATTTATAAATTGTCGATAGCATTGAGTACCACCATTGTCACGAAGAAAACGACGGAGTATATCGCAGCGCCAGCCATAATCTGAAGGATAGCGCTACGCATAGCACACCGCCACGGTAAAGCCCACTGCTACCGCGACGCCACAGAAAAAGGCTATCGCTGCCAACATGCACAGGAATTTAATCATGTCCCGCGCCACCTGATCCACTATCACTTTTACCATCGGTCTGTACCTTACGAGGCCACAGTCGCCCGACAACGCTCAGGAAGAACAGCGCGTAGCTGATCCACTTCACGGCGATAGGCGGCAGTGAGGCTTTTAAATCGTCAGGCATCATGTGCCATGCCCCCAGTACGGCGTCCGGGAAGAATTGGAACATGGCACCTACCGTACCCAACGTGACTACAACGGCACTTCCGATGTGCTTTTTCGCTACCATGCTATGTTCCTTTATCTGAGTAGAATCCACACGATGAGGAGGACTACCGCTAAAACTACGTAATCCCAGAAGCGCATTATATCACCACCCGGTTCGCAATCCAGCCATATATAAAGGATCGTTGTTTTGCATTCTGCTCCACCAACTCAATGTAGCGGGCGCATTGCAGTGAATTCAGCGCTTTAAGTAACACCTGTTCCCCGGTGCCATTGCGCGCATTGAGGAAACTTTTTAATACGTTCAGTGTCGTGGGGCCGACCTTGCCGTCCACCACAAGCCCTGCTCCGGTCAGCGCGTTGAGTGAACGCTGGAGGAATTTACCCGCCGTGCCGGTGCCCATATTCACGCCGGTATCCACCAGCTCCGCCGCGATAGGCGATGAGTACGTGATGACCTTATCGAAGCCCGGCGCGATAACGTACTGTTTACGGTAAATTTCATACGCCTGTATTTCGGTCATATCCCGCACGTTATCCCGGAATCCGTTCGCCGCGTATGTGGCTGCGGTTATCCCGAAGTTGGTCGGTCCACCGTTGTCATTCGGATTGTTGACGTAGCCCCCTTCGGCTTTGAGGATACCGTCAATGATCTGGTCGATAGTTTGCATCAGCGTGTCACCTTCTTAGTTGTCCCGGCTGGGACGTGCTTGGCCGCGATACGGCGGATTAGGCCGAACATCTTAGACGTGGTGTCCTGACCGAGAATGACGTCAGCAAAAGCCCCGTGTGAGTCATACAGTTCTTCGTCGTCTTCTTTAAACTCACGTTCGAACTGGAAGTGACCATGTAACGTTACGTCGGCGTCCAGCTCCAGATCCGGGAAGAAGATGCCGACCTTCTGCATCTGCGGCATGTCTACCCAGCTTTTCTGGATGGCGACTGACCGCAGGTCTTCACACCCCCGGAACTTGGCTGTCTTCTTGCCGCGCCCAATATCCAGCGTGTCGATCAGGTCAATGTAAAAGCCGATATCTACGCCGTTGATATACTTGCCCACGGCTTCATTCAGACCGATTGCGTCCCATGGCGTTTCTACCGGCCATGATTCGAACGCCTTGCGCAACAGCCCGCTGATGTCTTCTGACTTAGCGCCCGGCGCAAAGTAGTATGTCAGGCGATTGGCCGCGTCGATTGCCACCCAGTACTGGGTGTATTCCGGGCTGATGTTTTCCCACAGTTCGGCTTTGACCTGCGCCATGATCTGCAACTGCTGGTCAACGCTGACCTTCCGCCCGTCAAGCTCAATCTTAGCGATGCGTTTAGCGGCCATGGCATTGGCAACCTTATCGGGCACCTTGCGTGTTTCCACCATGATGCGGGCGTAGATGATGTCGTTATGCACGCGGGTGAACACGTCCGGCTTTTCTATATCCGGCTCAATGAATCCTGTGGCGTGTTCATTCCCGGCAGCGCACGGCGTATACTGGCACGCTTCCAGTTTTGCCTGAATCCCAGACAGGAAACGATCAGCTTCGTACTCGTCGTGCAGCTTTAGCACGGTGACGTTAGTCTTTGGCATTCCACATATCCTTTTCTCTTAAAAAATAGACGCCTTCGGCGTAACCTTTAGCCCGTTGCCACATCGCCACCACGGTATTCCTTCCGTTGGACGTGTCCGTCATCACCTGAGTGGTAACCCCGTCCGGCGTGCGGTACGGCTCCGTTGTCCTTCGGGTCGGGTATGCCGCAATCAGTTTCCTGAAAAACTGCGTAGCGTTCCCTGTGAACGGCACCAGTCCATCACCGTAGTTTGCCGACTCACGAGGCCCGGATAATCCTGTCAACTCCGTGAGCGCCGCCGCTCGCTCCGCCCGGCGGTCTACGAGGGGTAAGTCGGCAGCGGCAGCGATATCAGCAGGTGTTACCCCTTCCGGTAAATCAAAGTATTTAGTCTTTGACATTTTCTTTTTCCCATTCAATTAACAGCTGGATAGTGTGGATAGCCTTTTCCAGATCCTGAATGCGGCTTTCCGGTTTACGACGTGCAATATATTTGATGGCGGTATGCTCCAGCGGGTT